>JAESGM010000250.1_pt1 | contig 90473 bp, 66 predicted proteins | sample 9269721 | NCBI WGS metagenome assembly JAESGM01 (sample SAMN15720920, study PRJNA650825) | algae metagenome | isolation source: Komarekiella atlantica HA4396-MV6 and co-occurring heterotrophs from... | place: USA: Theobald House, Kauai, HI | collected 2009-07-29 | reverse complement strand
CGGCACCCAGCCCACCCCCGGCGGCCGGAAGGTCAACCCGCGGTACGAGTTCGTGCTGGTGTTCTTGTGGCGGGAGCCGACCCCGACCGACCCCACCCCCGCGGCCGAGGGGGCCCCCCCCCGCCCCCCGCCCCCCCCCCCCCCCGCCACCGACCGAGGTGACCGGGAGCGTCACCGAGCGGTCGAGCACTCCGGGCGTCCCGTTCGTGGCGCCCCTCACCCGGCCTGACGGCCGACCTCTCCCCAGCGGGGAGAGGTGAAGACCGGGCGGCTCCCGCCGCCCGCTCACAGGAAGACGCGGTCGCCGAACCGCCGCTTCAGCCGGGCCGCCGCCGGCGGCGAGATCACGTTCGCGTGCAGGTTCAGGTGCACCAGCCCGCCCAGGTGCGGCGACCCCGCCAGGGCGTCCGCACCCGCGTCCTCCACCAGGTTCTCCGCCAGGTCCAGGTGCACCAGGCCCGACAGGTGCGGGCTGTCCGCCAGGGCGGCCGCCCCGGCGTCCCCGAGCCGGTTCTCCCGCAGGTCCAGCGCCCGCAGCCCCGCCACCCCCGCCGACCCGGCCAGCACCGCCGCGGCCGACGCCGGCAGGTTGTTCCCGCCCAGCGACAGGCTCCGCAGCCCCGGCAGGAACCCCGCCTCCGCCACCGCCCGCACCCCCGCCTCCCCCGGGTGCGTCCGCAGCAGGTGCAGGCTCCGCAGGTGCGGCAGGTCCGCCCCCGCCACCGCCCGCACCCCGTCCGCCCGCAGCGCGTTGTCCCCGAGCGTCAGCTCCTCCGCCGCCGCCAGCGCCGGGGCCGCCAGCAGCCGGGTCACGTGCTCCGCGTCGAGCCGCACCCCGGACAGGTCCAGCGCCCGCAGCTCCGGCGGGTCGGCGAGCCGCAACAGGTGCACCACCAGCGCCCGCCCGCCGCCCCGGTCGTCCCGGCAGCTCAGCCGGGTGAGCTGCTTGAACGCCCGGCTGCGGACGATGTTCCCGGCGGTCGTGTCGGTGGTCAGCCCGGCCCCGACGTGCAGCTCCCGGAGCCGGTCGTAGTGCGGGGAGTTGAGCAGCCGGTTGGCCGCGTGCCCGCTCAGCCCGGACGCCACCGACAGCCGGACCAGCCGCGACACCCACGGGCAGTCGGCGAACGCCCGGGCCTCCCGCAGCGGGGCCACCGACACCTCCACCGCCTCCACCGGGTACTTCGCGAACAGCTCGCCGGCGTGGGCCACGAACGCGGCCGCGGTGTCCGCCTGGACGGCCGCCGGGAACCCGCGGCGGAACGCCTCCCGGGCCCAGTCCAGGCCGTCCGGGAGCGGCGGCAGCTCCAGCATCCAGCGGGCCCCGAACGCCATCCGGGCGCGGTCCTGGTGCCGCGCCCGGACCCACGCCGGGTCGTACTCCGGCAGCCGGGCGAGCTGCACCTGGGCGCGGACGAACCCGGCCCGCCGGGCGTCACCCGCCTCCTCCAGCGCGTCCGCGTAGGCGAGCCGCAGGGTGTCGTCGTCCGGGTCGGCCAGCACCGCCCGGTACAGGGCTTCGAGGTCGGTCATGGTCACCCCTGGCGAACCCGGAGCGTCAGCGACGGGGTGGCACCCCACCCGGGATGGGGCAGCACCCCGTCGCTGACGCTCCGGGTTCGCCACTCCGTCACACCGCGACGCGGGGTCCGAACCGGTCCCGCAGCGCGGCCCGGGCGGCCGCCCCGAACGGCCGCCCGTGCCGGCCGGCCAGGTTCAGCCGGAGCAGGTTCCCCAGGTACGGGGAGTCGGCCAGCGACACGGCCCCGGCGTCGGTGAGGTCGGCGTCGGACAGGTCCAGGTCGAGCAGCCCGGCCAGCGCCCGGGAGTTCGCCAGGGCGGTCGCCCCCGCGTCCCCGACCGGGTTGGCGGACAGGTCCAGCACCCGCAGCCCGCGGGCCGCCGCCGACTCCGCCACCAGCTTCACCGCCACCGGCCCGAGCCGGTTCCCGCCCAGGCCCAGGCTCCGCACCCCGGCCAGCCCGCCCGCCTCGGCCAGCGCCCGCACCCCCGGCACCCCCGGGTACGTCCGCCCGAGGTCGAGCACCCGCAGCCCGCGCAGCGCCCGGCTCTCGGCCAGCGCCTGCACCCCGTCGGCCCCGAGCGGGTTGTCCGACAGGTCGAGGTGGCGGAGGCCGTGCAACAGCGGCAGGGCGAACAGGTGGGCGGCGTCCGGGGCGGTCACCCGGGACAGGGACAGGGCCAGCCGGTCCAGCGACCCCGGCCCGCGGGCCGCCGCCAGGGCGTCCACCACCAGCGCCGGCGGGACCGGGTTGGCCCGCAGCTCCAGCGCCCCCAGCCGCGGGAACGCCGCCGACCGGGCCAGCGCCTCCAGCCCGTCGGCGGCCACCCCGTCGAACTCCAGGGCCAGCTCGGTCAGGTTCGCGGCGTAGGGCGAGTCGCCGAGCCGGGCCGCGTCGTCCGCCCCGAGGTGGGCCCCGGGCAGCTCGAGCCGGCGGACCCGGGCCAGGTGTGGCCAGTCGGCGAGGGCGGCCGCGTCGTGCCGGCTCCCGGTGTGCAGCACCAGGGCCTGGACCGGGGCGGCGGCGAACACCCCGCCCCCGCCGGCGGCGAACACCCCGGCGGACGCCACCCCGACCTTCCACGGGAACCCGCGGCGGAACTCGAACGCGCTCCAGGCGTACCCGGGCGGGACCGGCGGCAGGGTGTGGGCCATCCCGTGCCCGGTGACGGCGTCCGGGTCGGCCTGGCGGGCGGCGACCGCGGCCGGGTCGTACGGGGCGGCCCGGGCCAGCGCCACCTGGGCGCGGATGAACCGCGCCCGGGCCGCGTCCCCGTCCTCCTCGACCAGGTCGGCGAACGCCAGCCGGGGGGTGTCCTCGTCCGGGTCGGCGCAGATGGCGCGGTACAGGGTGTCGTGCGAGCAGGTCATCCGAGGCAGTGTACGCCGCCCGCGCCGCCGGCGCCTATCCCAGTGGCGACTTACGGCGCGGCCGGCGGCCGGGGGTCCCGGTCGGTGGCGCCCCCTCACCCGCCGGCGAAGCGCCGGCGACCTCTCCCCAGCGGGGAGAGGTGGGGCTACAGCCGCCCCTCCGTGGGTCTGCGGGCGGAGTCGCCGGGGAGGGGTCGGCGTCTTTACCTCTCCCCGCTGGGGAGAGGTCGCCGGCGCTTCGCCGGCGGGTGAGGGGCGCCACGTCCGACGGACACCCGGGTGCGCCCCCACCCCCCACCCCACCCGCCGCACAACCCGCACGACCGCCCCGCCTCCTGCCGCTTCCCCAGCCCCCGCCGCTGGAACCCCCTTCCCCACCCGCCTACAATCGGCGCAACCCGAGCGCCCGCACCACCGAGAGCCGCACCGTGACCTTCCGCGCCCCCCGCACCGGCCGCCGGCCGGCGTCCGCCCTGCTCGCCGCCGTCCTCCTCCTCGCCCCCGCCACCCGGGCCGACGAGCTGGACGACGTCCGCAAGGAGATCGCCGCGACGGAGAAGCAGCTCGCCGACCTCCAGAAGAGGCTCGACGAGCTGAAGTCCCGCACCCCCGCCGCCCCCGGCACCGTCCCCGCCGACTACGCCAGGAAGCTGGCCTGGCGGTGCATCGGCCCGGCGAACATGGGCGGCCGCGTCACCGCCCTCGCCGTCGTCGAGTCCGACCCCACCACCTACTACGTCGCCACCGCCTCCGGCGGGCTCCTCAAGACCACCAACAACGGCACCACCTTCTCCCACCTGTTCGAGAAGGAAGGCACCGTCTCCATCGGCGACGTCGCCGTCGCCCCGAGCGACCCCAAGGTCGTCTGGGTCGGCACCGGCGAGGCCAACCCGCGCAACTCCGTCTCCTACGGCGACGGCGTGTACAAGAGCACCGACGGCGGGAAGACGTGGGCGAACATGGGGCTGAAGAAGTCGTTCCAGGTCGGCAAGGTCGTCATCCACCCGAAGGACCCGAACACCGTCTACGTCGCCGCCCTCGGCCGGCTGTACGGCCCGAGCGAGGAGCGCGGCGTCTTCAAGACGGCCGACGGCGGGAAGACGTGGGCGAAGGTGCTGTACGTCGACGACAAGACCGGCGCGATCGAGCTGGCGATGGACCCGTTCGACCCGAACGTCCTGCTCGCCGGGATGTGGGAGCGGAAGCGCGACGGGTTCGACGGGGTGTACGGCGACGTCGCCACCTGGCCGAGCCCGGACCAGTACGGCCCGGACGTCACCTACGGCCCCGGCGGCGGGCTGTTCCGCACCGCCGACGCCGGGAAGACGTGGACCAAGCTGACCGGCGAGAAGGCGGCCGCCGGGCTGCCGACCGTGAAGACCGGCCGCATCGGCCTCGACTTCTCCCGCAAGACGAAGGGGCTGGTGTACGCCATCCTCGACACCGAGAAGGTCGGCACCGGCCGCCCCCCGCTGACCGTGTACATGGGGCTGACGAGCGAGAACGCCAAGGGCGGCGGGGTGCTGGTCGAGTCCGAGCCGGAGTCCGACACCCCGGTCGGCAAGGCCGGGCTGAAGCAGGGCGACGTCATCACCGCCCTCGATGGCGCCAAGGTCGCCGACTACGACGACCTGATGGACTTCATGGCCAAGAAGAAGCCCGGCGAGGTGGTCAAGTTCGCCGCCGCCCGCGGCGGGAAGGACCAGACGTTCGACGTCACGCTGGAGGCCAAGAAGGCGGAGGGGCCGCCGCCGCCGCCGACGATCGGGGTGCGGTTCGTCCGCCCCGGGCTGACCGTCGACACGGTGACCGAGGGCGGGCCGGCGGCCAAGGCCGGGCTCAAGGCCGGGGACGTGGTCACCGCCGTCGCCGGGGCGAAGGTGGCGGACCAGAAGGAGTTGGTCGTCGCCCTCGGGAAGGGGAAGGCCGGGGAGAAGGTGAAGGTGACGGTGAACCGCGGCGGGAAGCCGGTCGAGCTGGAGGTGGTCCCGGCCGCCGCCCCGCCGCGGGTCCCCTCGACCCGCCCGTTCCAGCTCGCCGCGGTCGTCGGCGGGCAGCAGGCGAACGTCCACAAGGACCAGGGGAAGCAGGGGTTCCAGACCGGCGGGGTGTACCAGAGCGGCGACGGCGGGAAGACGTGGAAGCGGGCGAACAGCCTGAACCCCCGGCCGTTCTACTTCTCCCAGGTGCGGTGCGACCCGAACGACGACAAGGTGGCGTACGTGCTCGGCGACACGCAGCTGTGGCGCTCGGGCAACGGCGGGGAGAAGTTCGCCGCGGCCCCGGCCAAGGGCGTCCACCCGGACCACCACGCCCTGTGGATCAACCCGAAGGACAGCCGGCACATGCTGCTCGGGTGCGACGGCGGGTTCTACGCCACCTTCGACCGGGGCGAGACCTGGGACCACCTGAACGTCCTCGCCCTCGGCCAGTTCTACCACGTCGCGGTGGACAACAGGAAGCCTTACAACGTGTACGGCGGGTTGCAGGACAACGGGTCGTGGGGCGGGCCGAGCCGCACCCTCCGCGGCACCGGGCCGGTGAACGACGACTGGCTGTTCATCCTCGGCGGGGACGGGTTCACCTGCCGCGTCGACCCGTCCGACCCCGACATCGTCTACGCCACCAGCCAGAACGGCGGGATGAACCGCCGGAACCTGCGGACCGGGGAGTCGAAGGGGCTCGGCCGCGGGCCGGTCAAGGCGGACGAGCCGCTGCGGTGGAACTGGAACACCCCGTTCGTCCTGTCGGGCCACAACCCCGGCATCTTCTACGCCGGCGCCCAGTACGTGTTCCGGTCGGTGAAGCGGGGCGAGGACCTGAAGCCGATCAGCCCGGACCTGACGGCGTCGAAGAAGGGGACGCTGACCGCGGTCGCGGAGAGCCCGCGGACCCCGGACGTGCTGTGGGCCGGCACCGACGACGGGAACGTGTGGGTGACGAAGGACGGCGGCGGGAAGTGGGAGAACGTGCTCGACAAGCTGAAGGCGGCCGGGCTGCCGGGGCCGCGGTGGGTGGCCAGCCTGGAGCCGAGCCGGGTCGCCGACGGCCGGTGCTACGTCTGCCTGGACGCCCACCGGTCGGACGACGACAAGCCGTACCTGTACGCGACCGAGGACTACGGGGCGACGTGGAAGCCGGTGACCGGGAACCTGCCGGCGTTCGGCTCGACCCGGGTCTTGCGGGAGGACCTGACGAACCCGGACGTGCTGTACTGCGGGACGGAGTTCGGGATCTGGGCGTCGGTGAACCGCGGGCAGTCGTGGGCGAACGTCAACGGGAACCTGCCGACGGTGGCGGTGCACGAGGTGGCCCAGCCGGCGACGGCGAGCGAGATCGTGGTGGCGACGCACGGCCGGAGCGTGTGGGTGCTGGACGTGGCGAGCCTGCGGCAGATGTCGGCCCGGGCGGAGAAGGCGGAGAAGGGCGAGAAGGCGGTGGACCCGCTGGCGGAGGCGGTGACGCTGTTCGCCCCGCCGGTGGCGACGCGGTGGAAGCTGGAGGGCGGGCGGGAGTTCCCGTACTCGAAGGACGCGCGGAAGTTCTACGGGACGAACCCGGCCCCGGGGGTGGCGTTCGAGTACCTGGTGACGAAGCCGGGGAAGGCGGCGTCGTTGAAGGTGACGGACGTGAGCGGGGCGGTGGTGCGGGAGTTCCGGACGGCCCCGGCGGAGGCCGGCTTCCACCGGCTGGTGTGGAACCTGAGCGGGCCGGGCGGGACGGTGCCGGCGGGGGCGTACCGGGTGACGTTGGCGGTGGACGGGAAGGAGTACGCCCAGTCGTTGGCGGTGGAGAACGACCCGAAGGCGGACCCGAAGGCGGTGATCGCCTACGACGCCCGGGTGCCCGGGGCGGAGGACGACGGGGAGGACGAGGAGGCGGTGCCGGCCCCGCGGGCGAAGAAGGACTGACGGGGGACCCGGGCGAACCCGGAGCGTCAGCGACGGGGTGGGGGGCCGGCGACGGGGTGGGGGGCCGGCGACGGGGTGAGGGGCGAACTTTGGGACCCGGAATCCCTATGGGATTGGGGATTCCTCCGTTGTTCCCCGGGCCGGCCGGAACCCGGCCGGAACAACGGAGGAATCCCCACCCTAGGGGGGTTCCCCCATTCCACAGATCCGCCGGGCCGATTCTTCCCCGCCCACAACCCCCTCACCCCGTCGCCGGACCCTCACCCCGTCGCTGACGCTCCGGGTTCGCCCGGGCCGCCGGTCGGGGTTCGCCCCGGACTCCTTCGCCCCCGTCGAAACCCCGCCCGCGGTACAATGGACCGACTCCGGCGGGGGTCGGTCATGCGGGTGCTGTCGGCGGGGAAGGGCGAGGTGGTGGCACTCGGGTTCGCCCCGGGCCGCCCCGCCCTCGTCGCCGCCGGCCCGCTCGTCGGCCCCCTCGCATGGGACCTGTCGGCCGACGCCCCGGCCCGCCGGTGCTCCCCGCACTCCTACTTCCGCCCGCACGCCCTCGCCTTCACCCCGGCCGGCGGCCTCGTCCTCCCGGCCGGGGTCGGGCTGGTCGCGACCGACCCGGCGACCGGCGACGCCGCCCGGGTCGGGCCGTCCGGGGTGCGGCCGGTGACCGACTTCGCCCTCACCCCGGACGGCGGCCGGCTGGTCACCGTCCACGGCGGGTGGGCCGACCGGGAGTTGGCCGGCTGGCGGCCGGCCGGGGCCGGGTGGGAGCGGGACTGGTCGGTCGCCCTGTGCGGCTGGGCGGGGGGCGGGCTGGCCCTGTCCCCGACCGGGGGCCGGGTGACCCACACCCGCGGGAGCCGGCTGGTCGGGCCGGGGCGGGTCGAGGTCGTGGTCCGGGACGCGACGACCGGGGAGCCCACCGGGGCGCTCCCGTACCCGTACTCGTACCCCGGCCGGTTCCTGTTCCACCCCGCCGGCCGGCACCTCGTCGGGGTCCACGAGATGACCCTGCTGGTCTGGGACCTGGACCGGGGCGGGAAGCCGGCGGCCGCCCGGAACGACTCCCGCCGGCACTTCACCGCGGCCGCGTTCCACCCGGCCGGCCGGCGCCTGTTCACCACCAGCAACGACGCCACGGTGACCGTGTGGGACGCCGACACGTGGGCGCCGGTCAAGCGGTTCACGTGGGACGTCGGCCGGCTGCGGAGCGTGGCGGTCAGCCCGGACGGCACCCTGGCCGCCGCCGGGAGCGACAAGGGGCGGGTGGTGGTGTGGGACGTGGACCTGTGAGGCGGGTTACTGGGACCGGCTCGGGGCTTCCACCTCCCCCCTGGTGGGGGAGGTCGCCGCGCGAGCGGCGGGTGGGGGGGAAGCTCAAGCGATCGGACGCGTTGCCTCCCGCGCGGGGTGCGTCTCCCCCCCCACCCGCCGGCTCCGCCGGCGACCTCCCCCACCAGGGGGGAGGTGAAGACCAAAACCGTCCCGGTTCCCAGACGTGGTATGAGGCGGTGACCGATGCGGGTGATCCCGGAGTTCGACAACCCGGTGCGGGCGGTCGCGTTCTCCCCGGACGGGCGGTTCCTGGCCGCCACCGACGGGTACGAGGTGACCGTCCGGGCTTGGCCGTCCGGCGAGCCGATGAACCGCACCGCGTGTTCCGACCCGGTCGGCCAGGTGGCGTTCACCCCCGGCGGGAACTGGGTCGTGTTCGCCCACCGCGGCGGCCTGTTCAGCCTCCACACCGGCCCGGCCAAGCCCTTCCCGATGTCCGCCGCCGGGTTCTCCGGCGGGGTGGCCGTGTCGCCGGACGGGAAGACCCTGGCCGCCACCCGGGCCGGGCGGCGGGGGCAGGTCCGGCTGGAGCGGTGGGACCTGCCGGGGTTCGCCCTGAAGACCGGGTTCGACTTCTGGTCCCCGTTCGCCCGGCTGGCGTTCAGCCCGAACGGGGAGTTCCTGGCCGGGATCGGGCCGGACACGTTCGAGCTGCGGATCGCGGTCAGCGGCGGGCTGAACGGGCGGCGCCAGGTGCGGTACGTCGGGGACGGGTTCCTGGCGTTCTCCCGGGACAGCCTCGCCGTGGTGTTCGGGTGGGAGACGGACCTGCACGTGATGGAGACGCGGGCCGGGAACCTGCTGCGCCGCGTCACCTCCCCCGGCGCGGCGTTCCGGGACGCGGCGTTCGTCGGGCGGCACCTGGCGACGGTCGACGGGACGCCGGAGCTGCGGGTGTGGTCGGCGGACTCGTGGGAGGTGGTGCGGGGGTACGACTGGGCGGCCGGCGGGCTGACGTGCGTGGCCGCGGCCGCGGACGGGTTGGCCGGGGCGTGCGGGACGGAGAGCGGCAGCCTGGTGGTGTTCGACGTGGACGAGTAGCAGCCCGAACCGGAGCGCGTCCCGGGGCGTCCGTCTGCGTGGCGCCCCTCACCCGGCCCTCGAGGACTCGGGCCGACCTCTCCCCGCTGGCGCGGGGCGAGGTGAAGACCCCGGCCGGCTCGTCAGCCACCCGACCCGGGCAGCGACCGAGCGGCGCCCCCCAGCCCCACCTCGCCCCGCGGAGCGGGGAGAGGTCGGCCCGAGTCCTCGAGGGCCGGGTGAGGGGTCTTGCGACCGAGTCAGCCCGAGACGCCCCCGCCCCGGACCCGCCATGTTCGCCGCCGCGACCGCCTCCACCCACCCGGTCACCCACCTGGCGTTCGACCCGGCCGGGGCCACGCTCGCGGTCGCCCAGCCGAACTACGGGATCACCCTGCTCGACCGGGCCACCGGCCGACCCGTCCGCACCCTGCCGCTGCCGCGGGTCGCGGGCTACCGGTCGGTCGCGTTCGGCGCCGGCGGGGCCCGGCTGGCGGTCGGGTCGCTGAAGGGCGTCCACGTGTTCGACGCCGCGACCGGCGACGTGCTCGGGCACCAGGGCGGGCGGTTGCTGGGCGGGGCGGTGGCGGCCGAGACCGGGGACGGGCTGGTCGTCGCGGCCGGGGGCGGGCTGTGGGGGGTGAGGCTGCCCGGGACCGCCCCGGCCGACCCGCTCCGGTGGTCCGCCCGGCCGCTGCAGAGCCGGGCGGCGGTGGTCGCCCTGTCGCCGTGCGGGCGGTGGGGGTTCGGGGTGTACGAGCGGGTCCGGCCGGCACTGCTGGACCTCCGCACCGGGCGGGTCGCGGTCGCCCTCGACCACCGGTACCGGCTCGGCGGCCGGGGCGGGGCGGCGGTGGCGTTCTCGGCCGACGGCGGGCGGGTCGCGGTGTGCGACGGGACGGACGTCGCGGTCTTCGACACCCCCACCCCGCCGGCGGCCGACGAGCCGGACGACGAACCCCCGCCGGCCCCGACCGTCGCCCCGAAGCCGCGGGCGCTGGTCGGCCCGGTGCTGGTCCTGGACGGGCCGTCGGGCGCCCCGGCGTTCACCCCGGGCGGGCGCGGGCTGCTGGTCCGCCGGCCGCGGAACCGGGTGCAGCTGTGGGACGTGGCGGCCGCGGCGCGGGTGGCGGAGTGGGGCTGGCGGCTCGACTCGGTGCTGTGCCTGGCGGTCGCCCCGGACGGGCTGACGGCGGCCGCCGGGGCGCGGTTCGGGCGGCTGGTGGCGTGGGACCTGGAGTGACCGCCGGGTCACGCCGGGACCGCCGCGTGCCGCAGCACCCCGAGCACCTCGACCGGGTCGCAGCCGTACAGCCCGGCCCCCCACGCCGCGTTCTGCTCGACCACCGCCCACCCGCGGCCGGCGACCACCCCGACGTCGAGCACCGCCGCCCGCGGCAGGTCCACCCGGGCGTCCGCGAGAACGCTGCGGACGAACGCCTCGGCCTCCGCCAGTTCGGACGCCGGCGCCGCGAACCCGTGCTCCCGCTGCAACTCGCCGTCCCGCAGGTACACCGACAGCGCCCGCGGCTCACGGTCGAGGACGAAGCAGCGGAACTCCTCCTCCCACCGCACGACCTCGGCGACGAGGACCGGGCCGTCCTCGTCGTACCCGTGCGGGAGGTCGGCGCCGGCGTAGACGCGGGCGGGGAAGCTCTTGTCGTTCGGCGGCTTGACGAACGCCGGCCCGGGGAGGTGGCGGGCGGCCCGGAGGGTGGTGAGCGCCACCCGCCGCTTCCGGAACTCGTCGGGCAGCCGCGGCAGCCAGTCGACGGCCGGTTCGAGGAGGCGGAGGCCGAACTGCTCGGCGAGGGTGGGGCCGAACAAGGCTTCGAGGTAGAGGACGGGTTCCGGGGCGGCGCGGAGTTCGTCCGGGACGCGCCAGGTGGTGAGCCGCTCGACGCCCCAGCCGAGGCGGCCGGCGGCGCGCCAGAGGGCCTGGGCGTCGTCGGTGAACCGCGGGGTGAGGATCAGGGTCGGCATCGGGTGCTCAGTAGGTCGGGCACAGCCCGACCTACGACCCGGCTCGCCCGGGCGGCCGCCGGTCCGTGGAAGCCCATCGCGGGACCCGGGGCGGGGAGTGGCCGCCGGGGGTGACACGACTACGGCCGGGCGGGTTCGGGTGGCGGGGCGGCGTACGCCAGGACGGCCAGCAGGTCGTCGCGCTCCAGGTCCGCGTAGTCGGCGAGGACCTCGTCGAACGTCATGCCGGAGCTGAGCAGTTCGAGGAGCGTCTCGACCGGGTAGCGGAGGCCGCGGACGCACGGCTTGCCGTGGCACACCGCCGGGTCGATCGTGATCCGCGAGAGGAGCGCGTCCATGCGGGTAACATACCAGAACCCGACCCCGGCCGCCCGGCCCGGGGTCAGGTGCCGGGGTTGACCTGCGTCACCATCAGGTCGTAGGCGTCCTGGATGTTCTCGCGGAGTTCGTCCAGGGTCTCCCCCTGGCTGCACACCCCCGGCACCTCTACCAGCCGGCCGACGTAGAAGTCGCCGTCCCGCCAGAACTCGAGCGTGAACCGACCGCTCATGACCAACCCCGTGAACGGCGGCGCGTCAGGCACGGCCGCGACGCAGGTCGTCGACGTTGACTGCACCGCGGCAGGCGGCCGCGAGCGAGTCGGCGACCACCCAACACGCCTCCGGCTCCCACCCCAGGTAGCCGGCGTGGGCGCAGACCACCGGGTACTCCCCGCCGGCGGCCGGCCGCCTGAGGTCGAGCAGGTAGAAGGTGCCGCCGCCGTTGAACGCCACCGGCAGCGCCCCCGGCATGTACTGCGGGAGCTGGTACGCCAACAGCATGGCCCGGACACCGTGCCCGGGGTCGACGGCCGGGAAGAACTGGAACCACCGCTCGCCGGTCCGGAACTGCCCGCCGTCGGACCACCGCAGTAGGGACAGGTAAGCCGGCGGCTGCGGCCGGGCGGGGACGACCCACGCGGCCGCGTCGATCGGCCGCCACGCGGCGTGGAGCGGGTCGCCCTCGGGGAACGGGTTGGACTGCCCGGCGTTGGCCTCCCGGGCCTCGGCGGCGGACACCGGGCGGCCGACCTCGGCGACGAGCCGCGCGATCACGTCCTCCGGGGCACCGGGTTGCGGGTGCGCCTCGTCGAAGACGGACGCCCAGTCCACCGGGCCGCCCTCCGCTGTTGACCGCCGGGTCACGGGCGGGCGGCGGTCAGGGCGTCGCGCGCCGCCCCCTGGATCGGCGCCAGCGCCGCGTCCACCACCCGCGTCGGGACGGTCGACTCCTGCTCCCGCGCCGCCCCCTGCCGGAAGTCCTCCCGGGCCCGGTCGGCCGACCCCAGCGCCCACCGCGCCGCCCCCAGGAAGTACCACCCCAGCGGGGCCGCCGGGTCCGCCTCCACCGACGCCGTCAGGCTCGCCGCCGCGTCCGCGTACCGCCCCGCCTTGTACGCCACGATCCCCGCGTCCAGCGCCCGCGCCCCCGCCACCGGGTCCCGCCGCGGGCCGTCCGCCGGCTTCCGGAACGGCGCCAGCCGGTCCCCCACCGCCGCCAACCCCACGTCCGCCGCCGCCGCCCACAACACCTTCCCCTTCGCCGCCGCCGGGTACGTCGGGTTCGCCCGCGCCGCCTCGAACTCCGCCTTCGCCCCCGCCTCGTCACCCTTCAAGAGCAGCGCCAGCCCGGCCACCGTGCGGGCCTTCCCCGCCTCCTCCGACCCGGCCGGGGCCGCCGCCTGCGCCTTCCGGGCGGTCGCCAGCGCCCCGGCCGCGTCCGCCGGCCGCCGCAGCTCCACCAGGATCGGCAGCCACAGGTCCAGCGCCTGCCCCGGGGCCAGCGCGTTCACCCGGTCGGCCGCGATCTGCGCGTCCTTCTCCGCCACCCGCTCCTTCTCCCGCGCCACCGCCGCCTCCAGCAGCTTCGCCTTCGCGTCGAACCCGTCGGTCAGCCTCTTCGCCTCCGCCGCGTACTTCTCGGACGCCGCCTTCAGCTCCGCCGTCTGGTCGTCCCGCAGCTTAACCACCGCCGCCGCGTGCGTCTCGGCCAGCTTCTTCATCGCCAGCGCGTGGTCGGCCGTCAGCTTCTTCGTCTCGGCCGCCAGCTTCTCGTCCGCCGCCCGGGCCGCCGCCTCGGACTTGGTCAGCCGGTTCGACACGTCCAGCAGCTGCGCCGAACTCAGCCCGCCCCCGCCGACCGCCATCATGCCGGACGGCAACAGCGCGGTCAGCGTCGGCCCGGTCGCCCGCTCGGCCGCCGCCTTCTGGGCCGCCCGCAGGTCGGCCGGGCTGTACTTCTCGCCGAGCAGCTTCGCCGCCTGCAGCTCCTTCGCGACCGCCGCCACCAGCTCGTCCGCCGCCGTCCGCGCCTTCGCCTCCGCGGCGAAGCCCTTCTCCGCCGCCGCCCGGGCGTCGTCGGCCTTCTTCGTCTCGGCCTTCAGGTCCGTCGCCAGGTCCCCGGCGACCTTCAGCTCCTTCATCGCCACCCCGAGCTTGTCGGTCGCGTCCTTCAGCTTGTCCGTCGCGTCGGTCAGCTTGGCCGACGTGTCCTTCAGGTCGGCGGTCAGCTTCGGCACCCCGGCGGCCGCCTCCCGGTCCTTGGCCAGCGCGGCCACCGCCTTCGCCGGCCCGTCCTTCTTGAACAGGTCGGCGACCGGCCCCTTGCCGCCGTAGATCGCCGCCCGCAGCTCCCAGTACGCCTTCAGGTCGTCGCAGGACCGGGCGAAGATCTGCTCCAGCGGGTCCGACAGCGGGTTCAGCCCGCGGCCCGGGTTCGCCTTCGCCTGCTTCAGGTGCGCCGCCTTCGCCTTCTCGATCGCCGCCGCCGCCTCGGCGAACCGGTCGGCCGCCGCGTGGTTCACCGCCTTCCAGAAGTGGACGCCCGCCTCCGGCTCGTCGGCCGCCTTCGGGTCCGGCTGGAGCAGGACGACGGCCAGGAGCAACGGGTGGGCGTCGGCCGGGGCGAGCCGGCGGGAGGTGCCGTCCGGGACCGCCGCGGCCGGGGCGGTGGCGTCGAGCCGGTCGATGGCGGCCTCGAAGGTGGCGGCGTAGGCCGGGAACTTGCCCTTCGCGTCCTCGTACGCCTTCCGGGCCGCGTCCCGGTCGCCGGCCAGCTCGTGGGCCACCCCGACCTGGACCGCCGCCTTGACCGCCGTCCGCTCGTCCGCCGCGGCGTCGGCCACCACCGCCTGCAGCTTCTCCCGGGCCGCCTTCAGCCCGGCGGCGTCCGGCTTCCCGGCCTGGACGACGGCGAACAGCTCGGCCTCGCCGACCGCCGCCCGGGCGGCCGGGGCGGCGGCGTCCGGCAGGGTGGCGGCGAGTTCCTTCGCCCGGGCGAAGTCCCCCGCCCGGACGGCGGCCGTCACGTCGGCCGGGTTCGGCGGCGGGGCCTCCGGGGTCTTGGGGTTGGTCTTGGAGTCGTTCTTCCCGGGCTGGGTGGCGGGCGGCCGGGTCACCGTCGGCACGTCGTTCGGGATCAGCCCGCCGAAGTACACCCCGGCGCACGCCCCGGCGGCCACCACCGCCCCGCCCAGGGCGCCGAGGACCCACGGCCGGGCCGGGCCGGCGGCCGGCCGGGCGTCCGCGTCCTCGCGGGGCGGGCGGGCCGGCTCGGCCTTCGGCCGGGGGGCCGGGGCCGGCTTCTCCCGGCCGCGGTCGGCGGGCGGCTTCCGGGCGGGCGGCGGGGCGGCGGGCAGCGGCTGCTCGGACGACGACCCGGCCAGCCAGTCGATCTCGACCGACGGGTCGGCCTCGTCCCCGAGCCCCAGGTCCGGCTTCGTCTTGCCCGGGGTCTTCGGCCCGGGCGGGACCTTCCCGCGGCCGCTCAGCACCCCGGTCGGGGGGCCGGCGGCGGGGCCCGGGTCGGCCCCGAGCACGTCCGCCTCGTCCCCGGCGAGCATCCCGGCGATCGGGTCCGGCTCGTCCGCCGGCGGCCGCGGCGGGCGGGCCGGGCTGGGCGGGCCGAAGATCCGGGACGCGGCCGCCTCGTCCTCGGCCGACGGGTGGTCGGAGAACTCGACCGACGAGTCGTCCGGGGCCGGGGGCGCCTTGGCCCCGCCGAGGGTGACGTCCGACGACCCGCCCTTCCGCGGCTTCGGCCCGGCCCCGGCGAAGATGCTGGCGGTCGGGAACCCGCCGGCCGGGTGCTCGTCCGTCGGGTCGTCCCGGTCGTGGACCCCGAGGTCCGGGGCGGTCCGGCCGGCCAGCAGGTCGGCCCCGGCGTCGGCGTCGGCCAGCTCCGGCGGGATCGGGAGGTCGTCCACCGGGGTCAGGTCGAACTCGGTCCCGCCCCCGTCCGGGAAGGTCCGCCCGACCCCCGGGGCCTCGATCCGGATGGCCGACCCGTCGGACTCGGGCTTGGACGGCTCGGCCAGGTCGCCGAGGATGCTGGACGCGTCCTGGGTCAGGGCCGGGGCCTCCCCGTAGTCCGGGGCGTCGGCCCCCGGGGCCTTCAGGTCGGCCGAGTCGAACGGCAGCTCGGCGGCCGGGCCGAGGTCGAACAGGCTGTCCCCCTCCGGGACCGGGTCCGCCTCCGGCAGGTCGTCGGCCAGCGGCAGGTCGGCGTCGGGGGCGGCGTCGGCCGGCAGGGTGCTCCCGCCGTCGGCGGCCGGCTCGAACAGGAGGGCGATCTCGGACGACCGGGGGTTGGACCCGGACCCGGAGTCGTCGGCGGCCGAGGCCACGATCACGTCCGACCCCCCGGTCACCGGGGGCGGGGGCGGGTACTGGTCGGCGAGCACGTCCGAGCTCTCGACCGTCCGCCGCGGGGCCCCGGCCACGTCCGCCTCGGCCGTCGGCGGGGCGGGGGCGGCGGGGGGCGGCTGCCCGCCCGACCTGGGCTTGGGCACGTAGGTGGCGCTGCCGGACCCGAGCCACCCGGACGCCGGGGCCACCGGCTGGACCGTCCGCAGCCCCCCCAGGTCGATCGACGACTCGGCCGCCTTCGCCTCGGGGATGAGGTCGCTGTTCGAGTCGGCCACGACCGGGTCGGACGAGGACGGGTCCCCGACCCGGACCCCGGACATCCGCCCGAGGTCGATCTCCTCCGACCCGGACGCGCCGGCGACCGGGATGTCGGCCCAGCTGTCCGGGGCCGCCGGGTCCGGGCCGGGCTTCCGGCCCGGGTCGTCCCGCCCGAGGTCGACCTCCCCGGACCCGGACGCGCCGGCCACCGGGATGTCGGCCCAGCTGTCCGGGGCGGGGGCCGGGGGCTCGGGCGGGGTCGCGTCCGAGGCGGGCTTGCGGTCCGGGTCGTTCGGGTTGTTCGACATGGGGTGTCCGCTCCGCGGGTCGCGGGGTCCGCCGGGCGGCGGCCGGACGGGCGCGGCGCCGCGCCTGAAATGGTATCCGGTATTGTCGCCGGACGCGACGCCCGGGCAACGCCTTTCGCGCATTTCTCCGCACCCCCGGCGGAACCGTCGGAACCTCCCGCGGCCCCGCCGACCCCCGCCCCGGCCCACCCCCGCCAGCACCCGGGCCCCGCACCGCCCGCACGGCCCGCCGCCCCGGGACGGATTGCCTAACCTGCCGGCAGTTCGTAAACTCGCCCCCGCCCCCGTTCCGGACGTCCCGAGGCGGAGCGGACTTCCGGCGGGTGCCCGAACGGCAACACGGTTTGCAATCGCTTTGGGCATCGGATCACGGACGGAAACGAGGGCGTGGCGGCAGCCGTTGGTCAACCTCAACCGGGGTATGAAGTTGCTGCGAACCCGGTGCCCCGGAACGTCTCCGGCACCCCGGTTGCTGTGATGGTTGTGAAGCCAATCCGGCCTAAACTGTCCCCGGTCGCCCGGCGGACGGGAAACGGTCGCGCGGCGGCCCCGGCGCAGGAAGTCGCCCCAACGACCCGGACGGCAGCCCCCGCCCGGCCTTCACAGCAGGTGACACCGTGCAACCGCTGTTCGACGGCATCTCCTCCGACGCCCCCCGGGCCGACCAGGAAGTGGTGGAGCTCCCGCTGCTGTTGCCGCGGTGGCAGGCGATGGAGCTGGAGGCGGCCGCCAGCCGCCGCGGGATGACGACCGGGCAGATGCTCCGCCGGGTGATCGGCGAGATGCTGGCCGCCCGGCCGGCCCCGGCCCGCGCCTGACCGCACCCGGGGCGCCCCTCACCTCGCGCCCCGTCTGGCCCGCACGTCCCGTCGCCCTACGCTATCCCCCGCGCCCCTCACCCTCCCGCCGACCCCGACCCGGGGCGCCGGCACCCGCGCGAGTCTCCCTCATGTTCGCCGTCCTCCTCTCCCTGGCCGCGGCCCAGCCGCCGGCCCCGCCCGTCGTCCCGCTCTGGCCCGGCAAGGCCCCGCACGCGGTCGGCGACTCGGACGCGGACAAGCCGAGCCTGACCGTGTTCGCCGTCCCGAAGGAGAAGGCGAACGGCGCCGCGGTGGTGGTCTGCCCGGGCGGCGGGTACGGGACCCTGGCCGCCGACCACGAGGGGAAGCAGGTGGCGGAGTGGCTGAACGGGCTGGGGGTGTCGGCGTTCGTGCTGAAGTACCGGGTGGCGACGAAGGACCGGCCCGGGCCGCTGCACCCGGCCCCGCTGGCCGACGCCCAGCGGGCCCTCCGGCTGGTGCGGGCGAGGGCGGCGGACTACGGGGTCGACCCGGGGCGGGTCGGCATCTGGGGGTTCTCCGCCGGCGGGCACCTGGCGAGCACCGCCGCCACCCACTTCGACGTCGGCGGGCTGAAGAACGGCGACGACGTGGAGAAGCAGAGCTGCCGGCCGGACTTCGCGATCCTGGCGTACCCGGTGGTCACGATGGAGGACGGCGTGACCCACGGCGGGTCGCGGGAGCGGCTGATCGGGGCCAAGCCGGACGCCAAGCTGGTGGAGCTGTACTCGAACGAGCGGCGGGTGACGAAGGAGACGCCGCCGGTGTTCATCTTCCACACGTCGGAGGACAAGTCGGTGGTGCCGGAGCACGCGACGCGGTTCTACCTGGCGTGCAAGAAGGCGGGGGTGCCGGTGGAGCTGCACATCTACGAGAAGGGGAAGCACGGGGTGGGGCTGGGCCGGGACCCGAAGTGGACCGGGGGCGAGGCGTCGGTGGCGACGTGGCCGGACCGGTTGGCCGACTGGATGAGGTCGCGCGGGCTGTTGGAGAAGAAGTGACCGACCCTGGGCGGCCGATGCTCGTCGTCGAGGGCGCGCCGCCCGGTCGAGCCGCTGGCCTTCCACCCCGGCGGTACCCGCCTCGCCGCCGCGGGCGGGAAGTTCTTCTGGACCATGTGCCTGTCGTCGGGTGGTGAGCGGCCAGGCGGTCGATGGCCAGAGTGGTGTCCGACGGCGCAAGCCTCACCCGCGGGCGACCCGGCCAGCTTACCTACGACTCATTCGGATTCGTTCGAACGAGGCGGGAAAAGCGTTAAGCTTTTTGCAGGCAGCCCCCTACCAGGGTGGCATCAGTGCCACTGCCGACTCGCACTCCCCGAGGCGTTCGCCCGGGGAGATCGGCCCAAGTGAGGAAGAATCCCATGAAGTGGATCCCAAGGATCGGTCTCGCGTCGCTCCTCTGCGCGGCTTCCGCGCGGGCGGCGGACCCCCTCTCGCTGTTCACCCAGACGGGCACCGACCCCTCGTTCGCCGACGTGCTGAAGAGCGGCAAGCTGCCGGAAGGGAAGAACTCGACGACCGGCGTGACCGGGTCCAAGATCGACGTCAAGAATCCACTCGTGGAGCTGACCCCGGACGCCAGGCGGCCGATCGAGAAGGAGATCCGGATCCACACCCTGGGGAACAGCTTCGTCCCCCGCAAGGACTTCGCGAAGTGGTCGAGGTGGTACCAGGAGGACGGCAGCACCCAGGTCTTCCGGCTGTTCAAGGGCGAGGAGAACGTGCGCAACGATCGCGAGAAGGCCGCACGGATCGAAGCCTTCAGCGCGGTGAACTGGAGGCGCGGCGCCTGGCACGAGTGGGGCGGCACCTACACCATCGTCAAGCCCCACGGCGCGGCGATCTTCCAGGTGAAGAACGACGTCAACGACTGGGCGATGCAACTCACCATGACCCCACAAGGGGACGTCATCCTCAACCACCGCCGGGCACCGGACAGGCTCATCGCAGGGGGCATGGTGGGAAGGCCGTTCCACATCCGGATCAGGGACAACGGGCACGACTACGACGTCTCTCTCGACGGAAAGAAGGTCGGCGAGGGGACCTACGCGCGCCCGGAGGGCGAGACGAATTTCCGTTGGGGCATGTACCTGGGGAACGGCGACGTGCGACAAGAGGCCATGATCTTCGTCTCGGGTGCCACCGTCGACCCCTAAAGACGGCAACCGACCCGGACGGCACACCGGCCGCCGGCGAGCGGGGGGCGTCAGCCCCCCGATGCCGCCGACCATCAGGGGGCTGACGCCCCCCGCTCGCCGAAGCCGGCCGCGTCGAGCAACTCCCGCCCGCGGACCAACTCGAACACCGCCTCCAGGTCGTCGCGGAACAGGTAGTCCGCCTCCCGGTGCGGCAGCCGCTCCCGGACCAGCCGGTGCGCCGCCTCCACCCCGCGGCCCGGCCGCAGCGGCAGCCGGTAGTCGAGCGCCTGCGCCGCGGTCAGCACCTCGACCGCCAGCACCGTCTCCACGTTTTCGAACACCCGCAAGAGCTTCACCGCCGCCACGCTCCCCATGCTCACGTGGTCCTCCTGCCCGAGGCTCGTCGGGATCGAGTCCACGCTCGCCGGGTGGCACAGCACCTTGTTCTCGCTCACCAAGGCCGCCGCCGTGTACTGCGGGATCATGAACCCGCTGTTCAGCCCGGTCTCGCGCATCAGGAGCTTCGGCAGCCCGTCGTGGCCTTCCAGCAAGAGGTAGGTGCGGCGCTCCGAGATGCTGGCGAACTCGGCCAGCGCGATCGCCGCGAAGTCCAGGGCCAGGGCCAGCGGCTGGCCGTGGAAGTTGCCCCCGCTCACCACGTCCCCGTCCTCGAACACCAACGGGTTGTCGGTGACCGCGTTCAGCTCGGTCTCGACCACGCCGGCGGCGTAGGCGAGGGCGTCCCGGCTCGCCCCGTGGACCTGCGGGACGCACCGCAGGCAGTACGGGTCCTGCACCTTCCCGCAGTCCCGGTGCGACTCCAGGATCTCGCTCCCCTCCAGCAGCCGCCGCACGGTCGCGGCCACCACCCCGTGCCCCGGGTGCGGGCGGACCGCGTGCAGCCGCGGGTCGAACGGGCGGATGCTCCCCTGCAGCGCCTCCAGCGACATCGCCGCCGCGAGGTCGAACAGGTCGACGAGGCGGGCACACTTCTCCAGCACGAACGCCCCGTACGCGGACATGAGTTGGGTGCCGTTGATCAGGGCCAGCCCGTCCTTCGCCGCGAGGTCGATCGGGGCGAGGCCGTGGGCGCGGAGCGCTTCGGCGGCCGGAGTGTGGGCCGCTCGCTCCGCGAGCGGCGTCCGCTCGCGGAGCGAGCGGCCCACACTCCAGAACTCGCCGTACCCGATCAGCGGCAGGCACAGGTGGGCGAGCGGGGCGAGGTCGCCGCTGGCCCCGACGCTCCCGCGGCTCGGCACCACCGGCACCAGCCCCAGCTCGTCGAACAGCAGCAGCCGGCGGAACGTCGGGAGCGACACCCCGGAGTACCCGAGGCCCAGCGCGTGCAGCTTCAGCCGGAGCATGACGCGGGTGATGTCGGGCGGGACCGGCTCGCCGACCCCGACCGCGTGGCTGAGCAGCAGGTTCCGCTGGAGGAGGTGGAGCTGGTCGTCCGGGACGCGGCGGCGGGCGAGCGCCCCGAACCCGGTGTTGACGCCGTACAGGGCCTGCCCGCCGGCCGCCGCCGCCTCGACCCGCGCCCGGCTCGCCGCCACCGCCGACGCGTCGGCGCGGAAGTGGGCGGCGCTCGCGGCGAGGTCGGCGTGCAGGTCCCGGACGGTGACGCGGGGCGGCGGCATGGCGGTTGGCTCTGGCCGGGCGAACCCGGGGCGTCAGCGACGGGGTGTTGCTCCACGGGGTGCGACCCACCCCGTCGCTGACGCCCCGGGTTCGCCGGCACCTACACTGCTGGTACCATGCCCGACGCGACGTTCACCCTGCGGTCCCCGATGCCGGCCCCGGCGGACGAATTGTACGCCTGGCACGCCCGCCCGGGGGCGTTCCGCCGGCTCCAGCCGCCGTGGGAGGCGGTCGAGGTGACCGACGCCCGCGGCGGGTTCGGCCAGGACACGTACACCCTCACCCTCCGCACCAAGGTGCTCGGCCCGTTCAAGGGGACGTGGGTCGCCGAGGCGTTCGGGTTCCAGCCCGGCCGGCAGTTCGAGGACCGGCAACTGAAGGGGCCGTTCGCCGCGTGGCACCACACCCACCGGACGATCCCCGACGGGCCGGACCGCTCCGTCCTCGAAGACCACGTCGAGTACCGCCTCCCGCTCGGGGCGGTCGGCCGGCTGTTCGGCTCCGGGACGGTCCGCCGGCGGCTGGCGGCGATGTTCGCGTACCGCCACGCCCTGACCGCGAGCGACCTGGCCCGCCACGCCCGGTTCCGCGACACGCCCCGCATGACCGTCGCCGTCACCGGGTCGCGCGGGCTGGTCGGCTCGGAACTGGTGCCGTTCCTCTTAACCGGCGGGCACCGCGTGGTAAGGTTGGTGACGGGGGACGGACGGCCGGCTTACGACGACGGCACCCGGTGGGTGACCTGGGACCCGATGGCGCCGCTGCCGCCGGGCACCCTCGACGGGGCGGACGCGGTCGTCCACCTCGCCGGGGACAACGTCGCCGCCGGGCGGTGGACCGCGGCCAAGAAGCGGAAGATCCTCGACAGCCGGACCGTCCCGACGCGCCACCTCGCCGCGGCCGCCGTCGCCGCGGGCGTGAAGGCATTCGTGTCGGCCTCGGCCGTCGGATTTTACGGGAACCGCGGGGACGAGGTGCTGGCCGAGGACGCGCCGTCGGGGGTGGGGTTCTTCCCGGAGGTCGGGCGGGCGTGGGAGGACGCGACCGCGCCGGCCCGGGACGCCGGCGTCCGCACCGTGCACCTGCGGATCGGGGTGGTGCTCAGCCCGCGCGGCGGGGCGCTGGCGAAGCAGTTGCCGGCGTTCAAGGCGGGGGCCGGGGCGGTGCTCGGGTCGGGGAAGCAGTGGGTCCCGTGGGTGACGATCGGGGACACGGTCGGGGCGATCCACCACGCGCTGATAGCCGACGTGAGCGGCCCGGCGAACGTGTGCGCCCCGACCCCGGTGACGAACCGCGAGTTCACGAAGGCGCTCGGGCGGGTGCTGCGGCGGCCGGCGTTCGTCTGGCTGCCGGGGGCGGCCCTGCGGGTGCTGTTCGGGGAGCTGGCGGACAACGCCCTGCTCGCCAGCATGCGGGCGGTGCCCCGCGCGCTGCTCGCCGCCGGGTTCGCGTTCGACCACACGGAACTGGAACCCGCCCTGCGGTTCGTGTTGGGGCGCTGACGCATCTCCGACGCGTCGCTAACCGGGATGTGTTCATGCGCCCCGCCGCCGTCGTCGTGCTGCTCCTCGCCGGCCCGGCGCCGGCCGCCGAGGCGGACCTCGCCGCCCTCGCCAAGGCGCACGCGGTCGAGGTCGTGGCCCGCGGGCCGACCTTCCCGGTGAAGACCGCGCACGGGCCGATCGACGGGGCCGAGGCGGACCGGGCCGACGCCGAGTCGTACGCGGCCGTGTTCGCCCAGGAGTGGGGCCTGTACCCGCCGGAGCTGGTGCGGAAGGCCGGGGTGAAGCGGGTGGTGTTCTGCAAGGGGCTGGCGTTCGCCGGCCAGCACCGGACCGGGGTGCCGGACTTCGAGCACGACACCCTGTACCTGGACGTGGCCCGCGGGCGGCACGACGACCGGTACGTGCGGAAGGTGATCCACCACGAGTTCTTCCACTTCGTGGACCTGCGGGACGACGGCCACCTGTACGCGGACGAGCGGTGGGCCGGGCTGAACCGGCCGGGGTTCCGGTACGGCCCGGGCGGGGCGAAGCTGCAGGACGACCCGACGGTGACGACGACCGGGCGGGACGCCCCGGGGTTCCTGAACCGGTACGCGGCGGCCGGGGTGGAGGAGGACAAGGCGGAGGTGTTCGCGCACCTGGTGGTGGAGCCGAAGGCGGTGGCCGCCCGGGCGGCGGGGGACAAGTACGTGCGGCAGAAGGCGGAGCGGATGCGGGAGCTGCTGGCCGGGTTCACGCGGGCCGCCGGGGACGACTTCTGGGCGGCGGTGGAGCGGGCCGACCGGCACGGCCCGCCGCGGTGACCCGGCCGCCCCGGCTCAGCAGCCCGGCCCGGCTTTGCGGGCCGGGTCAGGTGCAGCGATTGGTTCGGCGCGACATGCGGCACATGGCCATCGACAGCAGGTGCTGCCGGGGGCCCTCGCCCTGCACGACCTCGAACACCGCCCCGCGCTCGCGCAAGACTCGTTTGAAGCGGGACACCAACCGCTCGCCCCAGACGCCGACGGCCTCGCCGGGCATGTCGGCCGTCGGCTCCGCCGGTGCCCGCCAGTTGACGTGCCCGCCGAACTCCTGGCGCAGCTCGGCCTCCGGGATGAACTGCTCCACCCAGAGCCGGGAAGCCTTCACGACCCACGGCTGGGAGCGGCCGTCCGTGAACCACCCCGCGCGGAACTGGAACACGACCACTCGAAGCGCCCTCCGCCGGACGACACAGCTCAGCCGCCCGGCCGCCGCGGGCGGTGAAGTCCCGGAAGCCTACTTGCGGGCTGGGCCGGGGGGCGGCGCGTGGTTCGGCGTGCCGCGGCTACCGGACCCGCCTGAAGTACTCCCGGATGCCCCCGATCTGGGTGGTCAGCCAGTACGAGTCCGGGCCGTCGAACTGGATGACCGTGAACTCGCTCAGCTCCACCACCCCGTCCAGCGGCGACGGCCCGTCCTTGACCTCGCGGATGACGACCGAGTGCTTGTCCTTACCCAGCACCTCGTACCGACCGGTCTCGGCCTTGCCGTCCAGGTCGGTCGTGACGGCGGCCGGGGTGTACGTCACCCGCAGCTTGCCGAACAGGGTGCGGAGGGCCGCCTCCTGCCGGTCGTCCACCGGCCTCTGCTCCCGGATGCCGGCGACGGTCCGGTCGGCGTCGGACTGCCAGGTGCCGAGCAACCGGTCGTCCGTCACGCGGGCGGTCCTCACGGACAGGGCGACGGCGACCAGGGCGGCGAGCGAGCCGGCCGCCACGAGCAGGGAGGCGACGGCGACCCGCTTCCACCGCCGCGACCACCGTTCGGCTTCCGCCCCCATGCGCGCCTCCGCCGCACGAACCAGCTCACCTGCCCGGCCGCGGCGGGGCGATGGAGCCCCGGAAGCCTACTTGCGGGTCGGGTCGGGGGCGGCCCGTGGTTCGGCGTCTGGGCGACCCGCTCCCGGCGGCGCGGGAGGCCGGGCGGCGAACACCGCGGCCCCGTGCAGCGTGCCCACCAGCCACCCCCCGAGCAGGCAGAACCCGGCGAACCCGCCCGCCCCGTAGGGCAGGTCCGCGCCCAGGAACAGCCCGAGCGGCCCGCCGACCGCGAACGCCCCGACGGCCCACCAGAACACGTACCGGCCGTGGGTGCGGCGGGCCTCGGACTCGGCCCCGATTCTGCGCCGCAGCGCGCGGCCGACCGCGAACACGACGGCGGTCGCGATGGCGTGGTCGACGAGGTACGACTGGTACGTCCCCACCCGTTCGCCCCCTGCCGCCGAACCAGGGATTGTTGCGCGGCGGGCGTCCGAGTCCGGCCTGAACCCTCGCTGGCGCTCGGGCTCGGACGAACCACGTCACCCCGCGACCAGCAGCACCCGGAACCCGATCGTGTCGGACGGGGCGTCGGGGGTGTGGCCGCGGCGGGCGGCGCTGCGGCAGTCCGCCGCCGGGCCGGCCCAGCACCCGCCCCGCACCACCCGCTGCGTCCCCTTCTTCGGGCCCGGCGGGTTCTCCCCCGGGCTGTCGCAGTAGTAGTACTCGTCGAACCAGTCCGCCACCCACTCCTGCACGTTCCCGTGCATGTCCTGCAGGCCCCACGCGTTCGCCGCCAACTGCCCGGCCGGGGCCGTCCCCTTCCCCCCGTGCTTCCCGCCCGCCCCGGCGAACACCGCGTCCTTCGGGCCCAGCGCCGCCCCGGTGTTGAACGCCGTCAGCGTCCCGGCCCGGCACGCGTACTCCCACTCCGCCTCGGTCGGCAGCCGGTACACCCGCCGCAGCGCCTCCTCGTCCGGCAGCTTCGCCAGCTTCTCGCAGAACCGGACCGCCTGGTCCCACGTCACCGACTCGACCGGGTGGTCCGGGCCGCCCCCGCGGGGCCGGGTGAACGCGCTCGGGTTCTTGTGCCGCACCGCCTCGTACTGGGCCTGCGTGACCGGGGTCACCGACAGGTAGAACGGCTTGGAGATCTTCACCTCGTGGGCCGGCCCCTCGTGGTCCCGCCGGCCCGGCTCGTCGTCGGCCGCCCCCATCCGGAACGACCCGGCCGGGACCCGGACGAACGTCATCCCGGCCGCGTTCTTCACCAGCCGGACCCCGCCGACGGCGCTGGTCGCCGCCGGGCTGCTGGTGATCGGCCCGCCGCCCAGGTTGGCGAGCAGGGCGGCGGCGCTGGCCGAGGCGGCGGCCGCGTCGTACACCCGGCCGCGGGCGGTCGACGGCGGGGGCGGGGTCGAGGCGTACACCGCCGACCCGGGGTTCCGCAGCGGGATCAGCCGGGACCCGTCCGTCCCGTCGGCCGGGGCCACCGTCGCCGCCGCCAGGTGCTCGGCCAGCTCGCCCGCGGACTTCGGCCGGCGGTCCGGGCGGGTGCTCAGGCACGCCTGCAGGATCCGGGCCTGGGAGTCGGTCACCCCGGCCGGCCGCATCTCCTCGGCCCACTCCGTCCCGACCGGGGCCGGGGCGGCCGGGTCCCGGCGGAGGAGCTGGTACCAGATCACCCCGAGGGCGTGGACGTCGTCGGTCGGGGCGGCCGGCTCCTTGGCCAGCTGCGGGGACGCGTACAGGGCGGTGGCGGCCCCGCGGGCGGCCAGCCGGGCCAGCTCCCCGCGCGGGGCGCCCCGGTCGGCCAGCGCCCGGGCGGCGGCGAGCCGGCCCCACCCCCAGTCCGCCACCCACAGGGTGAACTTCCCCCCCTCGGTCGGCCGCAGCAGCACGTTCGCCGGCTTCAGGTCGGCGTGGACGAACCCGCGGGCGTGGGCCTCGGCGACGATCGCCGCCAGCCGCCGGACCAGCTTCAGCGCCGCCTCCGGCTTCGGCCCGTCGTACCGCCCGCGCCAGTCGAGCATCAGCCCGGCCAGGTCGTACCCGGGCACCAGCGGGGACTCCAGGCACGGCGGGTCGGCCTCCAGGTACACGGACCGGAGCGGGAGGACGCCGGGGACGCCGTTCAGCTCGAACGCCTTGGTGAAAAGCCCGGCCCCGTCCCGCACCCGGCGGGCCGCGTCTGGGTCGGTGACGAACTTCAGGGCCGCCGGGGAGTGCTCCGGCTGGCCCGGGTCCTCGGCCTCCCACACCTCGGTCCACGGCCCCATGCCGAGGAGGCGGGTGAGGGTCCAGCCGTCGAGGTTCGGGGGGGTGGCGCCGGGCCGGAGGCGGGGGACGCGGGGCGGGAGGAACGCGGCCAGCTCCTCCGGCTTGTAGAACGACAGCCCGTCGGGGGCGGTGTGCCCGGTCGGGTCGGACGGGCGGCGGAGGGCCTGGCGGACGGCGGCCGGGAAGGCGGACAGGTAGGCGGTCAGCTCCGGCTTGGGGACGGGGCAGCTCTGGCTCAGGTCGGCGATCGCCTCCCCGACCCGGCGGTCGAACTCGCGGCCGTCGCAGGCGGCGCAGTCGGCGAGGGCGGCGCGGAGGTCGGCCCCCGGGAGCTTGCGGTGGGCCAGCTCCAGCGCCGCCCGGGCGACCTCCGGCAGGGCTTCCGGGAACGACCACTGCCCGAGCAGGGCCTTCCGCCCCTTGTCGCACAGCGGCCGGCCGACGCACTCGAGGAGGGCTTGCAGGCGGGGCATGGCGGGGGGCTCCGTCCGGGGCGGGCGAGCCGGCGAGGAGGGGGAGCAGGGTGCAGTGAGTCTACGACGCATTCCGCGGCCGCTCAAGGTGGAAGGGGCGGGCCGTTCACCCCGGTCTCACCGGCCGCGGCGGGACCGGGGGCGGGGTCGGCCACCGGTCGTCCGTGTCGGTGGCGCCCCTCACCCGCCGGCGAAGCGCCGGCGACCTCTCCCCCGAAGCGGGGGCGAGGTGAAGACCAGGCACCGCCTCGGCAGCGTTGCGGGCCGGGGACGCTCCGAGGGGCCGCGGTGCCCCACCTCGCCCCGCGGGGCGGGGAGAGGTCGGCCGCGAGTCTTCGAGCGGCCGGGTGAGGGGCAACCACCGGCGGCGAAGTCCGGCCGCCCGACCAACTCCCGTCGGCCCGCCGGCTGGGGTTGCACTCGCCGCCCGCTTCGCACACCATTCCCCGGTTCCCGGGGAGGGCCACCCGTGGCCGGCTTCCGCACCCACATCACGGTGTCCGGCGCCCTCGGCGTCGTGTACGGCGGGGCGGCCGTCAACCCCGGCGGGTTCGACACGTCCGCCGCCGTCCTCGCCGCCGGGCTGACCACCGCCGGCGGCATGCTCCCCGACCTCGACAGCGACAGCGGCGTCCCGGTCCGCGAACTGTTCGGCCTCGCCGCCGCCGCCGTCCCCCTCCTGCTCGTCCCCCGCATGGTCGACGCCGGCCTCGGCCGCGAGGCCGTCCTCGCCGCCCTCCTGTTCGGGTACGTCGTCATCCGGTACGTCGTCGCCGACGTGTTCCGCCGCCTCACCGTCCACCGCGGGATGTACCACAGCGTCCCCGCGATGCTCGTCTCCGGCCTCGTCGTCTACCTCGCGTACCACTCCCCGGACCGCGGCGTCCGGCTGCTGCTGGCCGGCGGGGTGATGCTCGGGTTCCTGTCCCACCTGGTGCTGGACGAGGTGTACTCGGTCGACTTCCGCGGGCTGCGGGTGAAGCTGAAGGCGTCGGCCGGCAGCGCCCTGAAGTTCGGGTCGTCGTCGCTGCCGGCGACCGCCGCCTGCTACGCCCTGCTCGGCGGGCTGCTGTACCTGGCGTACCAGGACGCCCTGGCCCCGGCCGACCCGCCGGCGGTGACCCCGCGGCGGTGGTGACGGGGCGAATCGGCGGGCCGTGCTACCCGGGCGGCCGGTGGTGAGGTACGCTGACCCCGCACTCACACCCGGGAGGTACGTCATGCGGATCGCGGCACTCATCTTTGGGCTGCTCGGCACGGTCGGGTCCGGCGCGCTGGGCTACAAGTGGTACAGCGACGCGGCCAAGTCGAGGGCCGGGGTCGAGCTGGCGCGGAAGATCAACGAGGAGGTGAAGGACCCGAAGGAGGCCGCGAAGCTGGACCGGCTCGACCGGCTGGTCCGGACGTCGTACGGGCTGATGGGGGCGGCGGTCCTCGGGCTGGTCGGGTGCGGGCTGGTGGCGGCCCGCCGGGGGGTGGTCGCCGGGCTGCTGTTCCTCGTCGGGTTCGCCGTCCCGCTGGTGCTCATGTGGGACGCGGGGATCTCCATGTTCACCTTCGGGCTGGGGGTCGCCGCCCCGCTGTCGTTCTTCGTCAGGAAGAGGACCCCGTACGTCCGGCCGAAGGCCCGGCCCGGCATCTCCGAGGACGACGACATCGTCGGGTGACGCGCCCGGCCGTACCGGCGAGGGGTTCCGCGATGGGGGCGTTCGACGATCTCGAGCCGGGGCCGCGGGCGGCCCGCCCCGCCGGGAAGCCCGCCGCCCCGCAGCCGGCCGGGCGGTGGCTCCGGCGGGCGGCGGTCGTCTGCGGGGTGCTCGGGGCGGCCGGGGCGGTCTACCTCGCGCTGACCATGTCGGACCTGCTCGACCGCCGCCGGGCGGCGGCCGAGTTGGAGGGCTACGGGAACGCCGTCGTCCCGTCCGCGGACGGGCAGCGGTCCGGCGACCCGTTCGGCGACTTCATGCGCGGCCAGACGGCCCGGGCCACCGCCGGGGCGAAGGCGGCCGACCGGGTGACCGCCAAGTCCGGCCGGCTGACGGCCGCGGCCTACGCCCTGTTCGGGGCGGCGGTCCTCGGGGTGGTCGGGTGCCTGGCCGCCGGGGCCGGCCGGGACCTCGTGGCCGGGTCGGTCTTCCTGGCCGCATACCTCGTCCCGCTGGTCATCGGCCGGGACTGGACGCTGCTCGTCTACCCGCTCGGGCTGGCCGACGGCGGGGGCCTCGCGTTCCTCGCCCGGCCCGCCCCGCCCGCGGACCCGGAGGACGACGAGGACGAGGACGAACCGGCCCGCCGGCCGGCGCGGCGCCAGGCCGACCGGCCCCGGCGCCGGCCGCGCCCCGAGCCGGACGAGGACGAGTGAGGGTCGGGGGTGGGGCGACCGTCCCGGCCCGCCCGGAATCCGCCCCGCCCTCTTGCTTTCTGCTTCCGGCGGGGTCACAATACCCCCGACAGACCACGACCCATCGATGCACCGGCTCCGGGCCGCCGCGTCGGGGTGTCGGGAACCGGTCCGGCCGACTCCCCCGAGTCGCCGAGCCGCCCCGGCTCCCGGGCGTGGCACAGCCCCGAGCCGGTGTCGGCGTTTCCCGCCCCGGACTCGGATCGCGCCCGCGGAGGCCGCAGCCATGACCGTCAAGAAGGAGAAGGACCCCGGGAAGGCGATCCTGGAACTCGTGGACAAGCTCCACGAGGACCGGAAGATCCCCCGGGAGACCATCTTCGCCGGCATCGCGTCCGCCATCCAGGTCGCGGCCGAGCGGCACTTCATGGTCGAAGAGGGCGTGTTCGTCAGCATCGACCAGGTCACCGGCCACATCGTCGCCCGGTACGGCGAGGTCGAGCTCGACCCCGAGACCCTCGGCCGGATCGCCGCCCAGTCCGCCAAGCAGATGATCATCCAGAAGATCCGCGAGGCCGAGTCGGACACCGTCTTCAACGAGTTCGCCGGCCGGAAGGGGGAGCTGCTCGTCGGCACGGTCACCCGGGTCGACGCCGGGACCGCCATCCTGTCGCTCGGCAAGAGCGAGGCGCTGCTGCCCCGCAGCGAGCAGATCCCCGGCGAGAGCCACCACGTCGGCGACCGGGTCAAGGCGGTCGTGCTCGACGTCCGGAAGCAGGGCCACCGGGTCAAGATCGTCCTCAGCCGGTGCCACCCGGACTTCGTCCGGTCGCTGTTCGAGGAGGAGATCCCGGAGATCGACGAGCGGATCATCGACATCCGGGCCGTCGCCCGGGAGGCCGGGTACCGGAGCAAGGTGGCGGTCACCTCGATCGACCTGAAGGTGGACGCGGTCGGGGCGTGCGTCGGGGTCCGCGGGAGCCGGATCAAGAACGTGATCGAGGAGCTGAACGGGGAGCGGATCGACATCGTCCGGTGGAACGACGCGCTGCAGGTGCTGATCCCGAACGCCCTGCAGCCGGCCCAGATCTCCGAGGTGTTCACCTACCCGAAGCTCGGCCGGGCGATCGTGCTGGTCACCGACGACCAGTTGTCGCTGGCGATCGGGCGGCGCGGGCAGAACGTCCGGCTGGCGTCGAAGCTGGTCGGGTGGGACATCGAGATCATGACCCACGACGAGCTGGCCGAGGCGCTGGAGCGGGCCGAGCGGTGGTTCGGCCAGCTGCCGCACGCCAGCCCCGACCTGACCAACGCGCTCATCGACCAGGGGTTCCTGTCGTACAACGACATCACCATGACGGACGCGGCCGGGCTGGCCGAGTTCTCCGGGCTGACGGAGGAGCAGTCGGACGAGATCGTGATGTACGCCGAGGAGTACTCGGACGCGATGGAGAAGAGCGTCGAGGAGGAGCGGCGGGCGGCGGAAGAGGCGGCGGAGCAGGCGCGGCTGGAGGCGGAGGAGCAGGCCCGGCTGGAGGCCGAGGCGGCGGCCGCCGCGGCGCCGGCGGAGGGCGAGCCGGCCGCGGACGGCGTGGCGCTGGCGGCGGACCTGGAGGGCGTCGGGGAGGTGGCCGGGGTGGTGGTGGCGCCCGAGGCCGACGGGGAAGTGGCGGCCGACGCGAACTCCGAGCCGGCGGCGGTGTCTGTCGGGGAGGAGGCCCCGGCCGACCCGGAGAAGCCGGCCGAGTGAGGGGGCGGCGGTCCGGTGTTCTCGGTACCTGGCGCCCCTCACCCGCCGGCGCGGCCGGCGGGTGAGGGGCGCCACCGGCGGCGGAGTCCGGACCGCGACCCCCGCCCGGCCGCGTCCCCGCGACTCCCCTTTTCCTTGCGGGCGGCGTGGCTAGAATATGACCTGATCGGGGTGCGATCGGTCGATCCGGGTGCCCGCGGCGGCGGCCGCGGGCTTGTTCGGGGGCGGCTCGGGCAGCAGCCCCCCAGGAGTTCCGCTTGTCGCAGACGAAGGACAAAAAGGTCCGCGTGTTCGAGCTCGCCAAGCAGGTGGGGGTGACGAGTAAGGACCTCGTGGACCTGTGCAAGGACCTCGGGTTCGCCGGCATCACCAACCAGTTGAGCGGGCTGGAGCCGACCCAGGTCGACGCCCTCCGGGAGCGGGTCAAGAAGGGCCCGAAGGCCCCCGCCGCGCCCGCCGCCCCCGTCCCCAAGCCGGGCCTCCCCCCGGCCGCCAAGCTCGAGAACAAGATCGTCACCCTCCCGAAGGCCAAGCCGGCCGCGAAGCCGGCCGCGCCCGCCGAGCCGCCCCCGCCCGCCGCGGAGCCGCCCGCCCCCGCCCCGGTCGCCGCCGAGGCCCCGCCGGCCGAGCCCGCCGCCCCGCCGGCCCCGGAGCCGGCCGCCCCGCCGCCGGCCCCCGAGCCGCCCGCCGTGGTCGCCGAGGCCCCGGCCCCGCCGGCCGCCGTCGCGCCGCCGGCCCCGCCCGCGAACGTCATCCCGAACCTGGCCGGCCGGGGGATGCCGAACCTCGGCGGCGGGGTGCGGAACCTGAACGTCCCGCGGCCCGCCGCCACCCCGCCGCCGCGGCCGACCCCGCCCGCCGCCCCGACCCCGCCGGCCCCCGCCGCCGACCGCCCGGCGGCGCCCTCGGCCCCGGCCGCCCCCGCGGCCCCGCGGCCGGTCGCCCCGCCGCCGGCGCCCCCGACCACCGTCGCCGGGACCGGCCCCGCCGCCCCGCCGCGGCCGGCCGGCCCGCCCCCGACCGGGGTGCCGCCGGCCCCGCCGCGGACCAGCCCGCCGAACGTCATCCCGCCGGCCGCCGGCAACCAGGGCCGGCCGGACGTGCTGAAGCGGGCCCCGGCCCCGCCGCCGCCGAGCATGATCGCGTCCCGCCGGACCGGCGGCGGCGCCCCGCCGCCCGGGGCCGCCCCGCGGCCCGGGCTTCCGGGCGGGCCGCCCGGCGCCGGCCCGCGCCCGCCCGGCCCCCCCGGCGTCGGCCCGCGGCCGCCGGTCGGCCCGCCCGGCGCCCGGCCGGGGCCGGCCGGCCCCAGCGGGAAGCCGACCGCCGGCACCCCGATGAAGCTCACCCCGGAGATGATCGAGCGGCTCCGGGCCGCCAGCTCGCGCGGGCAGAAGCTGACCCTCGACCAGATCGCCCGCCCGGTCGCCCCGCCGGCCGGCCCCGGCGGCCCGGGCCGCGGCCCCGAGAGCAAGTCCGGCCCGGGGTCCGCCGGCCGGATCGCCGGCCGCCCGCAGTCCCCCGAGCCGGGGGCCGGCGGGGAGGGCGGGGACGACGACGACAAGAAGAAGAAGGCCGGCCCCGGCGGGGTGATCGGCCGGGACTCCCGGCAGCGCGGCCGGCAGCCCGGCCCGGCCGGCGGCGGCCGCGTCGACCGCGGGTCGATCGTGATCGGGTCCGGCGGGGTCGAGATGATCGACCAGCGGTTCGGGTCCCGCCGCGGGCCCCGGGCCGCCCTCATGCGGAAGCACCTGCGCGGCAAGATGCAGCAGGTGACCGTCAAGGAGGGCCGGATCGAGATCGCCCTGCCGATCACCATCCGCAGCCTGTCCGAGACGATCGGGATGAAGGTCGGGGACCTGACCAAGCGGCTCCTCAAGGAGACCGGCCAGCTGTACGGCATCAACTCGACCATCGAGTTCGACGCCGCCGCCCTGATCGCCGTCGAGAAGAACATCGAGCTGGTCGCCAAGAAGCAGGAGACGAAGGAAGACATCCTGCTCGAGCGGTACCGGAAGCTGCTCGAGGAGGTCGACCCGGAGAAGCTCCGCCCGCGGCCCCCGGTCGTCACCATCATGGGCCACGTCGACCACGGGAAGACGTCGCTGCTGGACAAGATCCGGCAGAACTACGGGCTGGAGTCGGACGTCGTCTCGTCCGAGGCCGGCGGGATCACCCAGGTGATCCGGGCGTGGTCCGTCCGCCGGGAGGTGGAGCTGGAGAAGGAGGACGGGTCGAAGGTGCTCGAGGACCGGTTCATCACCTTCCTCGACACCCCCGGGCACGAGGCGTTCACCAAGATGCGGGCCCGCGGGGCGAACGTCACCGACATCGCGGTGATCGTCGTCGCCGCGACCGACGGGGTGATGCCCCAGACCCAGGAGGCGATCGCCCACGCCCGGGCCGCCGACGTCAAGATCGTGGTGGCCATCAACAAGGTGGACATGCCGAACGCGAACGTCGCCCGCACCCGGCAGCAGCTGTTCGCCGAGCAGCTGTTCCCGGACGACCAGGGCGGGGACGTCCAGTTCGTCGAGACCAGCGCGGTCACCGGGCAGGGGATCACCGAGCTGCTCGACACCCTGGTGCTGGTGGCCGAGGTCGAGGAGCTGACGGCCGACCCGGACCGGCCGGCGGCCGGGACGTGCCTGGAGTCGTACATGGAGGCGGGCGAGGGCGTGATGGCCACCGTCCTGATCCAGCAGGGGACGCTCAAGAAGGGCGACATCGTCCTGTGCGGCAGCACCTACGGCCGGGTGCGGGCGATGTACAGCGACCTGGGCCGGCCGATCAAGCAGGCCGGGCCGAGCTTCCCGGTCCGGATCACCGGGCTGGGGGCGGTGCCGAACGCGGACGACCCGTTCTACGTGGTCGAGGACCTGACCGAGGCGCAGGAGATCGCCGGGGACCGGCAGGCCCGGGAGCGGGAGGCGGCGCTGAACAAGTTCGCCGTCCCGAAGGACCTGGGGGAGCTGTCGGCGGCCAAGAGCAAGGCGAAGGTGACGGAGCTGAAGATCATCCTGAAGGCGGAGGCCCGGGGGTCGGTGGAGGCGATCCGGCGGGAGCTGGAGAAGCTGGTCCACGAGGAGGTCCGGACCCGGGTGCTGCACGCCGGGATCGGGGCGATCACCGAGAGCGACGTGAACCTGGCGCTGGTCAACCCGGACGACACCCTGGTGATCGGGTTCAACGTGACGGCCGACGACGCCGCCCTGCGGCTGGCCGAGGAGCGGGGCGTCTCGCTCCGCGAGTACGACATCATCTACAAGCTGACCGACGACGTGAAGGCGGCCCTGGAGGGGAAGCTGAAGCCGGTCGAGGAGGTGGTGCACCTGGGCCGGGCGGTGGTCCGGGAGACGTTCAAGATCTCGAAGGTCGGGACGATCGCCGGGTGCTTCGTCACCAGCGGGACGCTGGAGCGGTCGGCCCGGGTGCGGGTCATCCGCCAGGGGGTGGTGGTGTTCCCGCCGTCCGAGCGGATCGTCGGGCTGGACTCCTTGAAGCGGTTCAAGGACGACGCCAAGGAGGTCCGCGAGGGGTTCGAGTGCGGGCTGAAGATCACCGGGTTCGACGACATCCGGGTGGACGACGTGATCGAGGCGTTCAAGATCGAGAGCCGGGCCCGCACCTTGTAGTGGACAGTGGGCAGTCGAGGACGGAAGAGGCCCGCTGTTTGACTGCCCACTCCCCACTGACCACGATGGTTGTCGGCACCCTATCCGTCCGGCTGCTGGTCCGCGAGAGCCGGACGCTGAAGGACAAGCGGCAGGTGGTGCGGTCGGTGCTGGACCGGGTCCGGGCCGGGTTCAACGTGTCCGCCGCGGAGGTGGACACGCACGACGACGTGAAGGTGGCGACGCTCGGGTTCGCGGCGGTCGGGTTCGAGCACGCGGCGGTGAAGGGCGTGCTGCAGCAGATCGCCGACGCCCTGCGGGTTCACCCGGTGGCGGAGTACCTCGGGGGCGAGGTGTCGGTCGGCGGCGAGGTGGTGTAGGCGAGCGGCCCCGTCTCCAGCCCGAAGGGCTGGGGCAGCGTAGCCCGGGGCACCGCCCCGGGTCGGCGGGTGCAACCACCTCCCAGCCTGAAGGGCTGGTACAGGCAGCGTGTCGCAGCCCTTCGGGCTGCAAGATGGTTGGGGTCGCGAACCCGGGGCGGTGCCCCGGGCTACGCTGTCCCAGCCCTTCGGGCTGAAGAGCACACGGCCGGCACGAGGCCCCGATGCTGACCGAGTTGTTCTGGGTCCCGACGCCGTTCCCCGGCCGGCTCGCGGTCGCCCCGCGGCCGCGCGGCGGGGACTGGCTCGCCGACGAGATGGGCGGGTGGCGCGCGGCCGGGGTCGAGACTGTCGTCTCCCTGCTCGAGCCGGACGAGGCGGCGGAGTTGGACCTGGGTCGGGAGGCGGAGGCGGCCCAGATCCACAACCTCCGGTTCCGCGCCCTTCCGATCCCGGACCGGGGCCTCCCCCCGTCACCGGCGGCGTTCGGCGGCCTGGTCGCCGAGGTCACCGGCGAGCTGGCCGCCGGGCGGCGGGTCGCCGTCCACTGCCGGCAGGGGGTCGGCCGGGCCGGGCTGGTGGCCGCCGGCGTGCTCGTCGCGGCCGGGCTCGACCCCGCCGCGGCGGCGGCCCGGGTCGGGGCCGCCCGGGGCCGGCCGGTCCCCGAGACCGAGGCCCAGCGGCGGTGGCTGGACGAGTTCGCCGCGGAGGGGGTGGTGGCCCGATGAAGTCGCACCGGCTGGCCCGGGTGTCCGAGGTGGTCCGGGAGGTGGCGGCCAACGCCATCCTGTTCGAGATCAAGGACCCCCGCGTCAAGAACGTCACCGTCACCCGGGCGGAGGTGTCGGCCGACCTCCAGCACGCCAAGGTGTTCGTGTCCGTCATGGGCTCCGAGAAGGAGCAGCAGCTGACCATGCACGGGCTCAAGAGCGCCGCCGGGTTCGTCCAGACGAAGGTGGCCGACCGGCTCACCACCCGGTACGTCCCGCACGTCACCTTCGTCCTGGACGAGGGCGTGAAGAAGAGCATCGAGATCGCCCGCCTGATCCGGGAGGCGAACGAGCAGTCGGCGGCGGCCGCCGCACCCCCCGCGGCCGACCCCGGGACCGAGACCGACCCCGACGAGCGGTAGCAGGCACACTCCGTGTGCCGTCCGCAGAAAACCGGCTACGGCACACGGAGTGTGCCTGCTACCTTCCGACCCCCGCCGGAAAACGGAGTGGACCCGCCATGCCGGCCATCACCAACAAGCAGCAGCTGCTGACCACCGCGCAGAACCTGCTGCGGAAGCGGTTCCCGCTCCCGGACCCGGACCCGGCGGCGGAGCCGCGGCCGCTCCTGGAGGAGCTGGTGTACGCGGCCTGCCGGGAGGGGGCGGCGCCGGCCGACGCGGACGAGGCGTACGCCCGGCTGCGGCGGGCGTTCGTGGACTGGAACGAGGTGCGGGTGAGCACCGTGCAGGAGGTGGCGGAGGTGCTCCGCCCGCTGCCCGGGCCGGGCGGGCGGGCGAAGCGGGTGATCGGGCTCTTGCAGGAGGTGTTCGAGGCGACGTACGACTTCGACCTCGGGGAGCTGGCGAAGAAGGGGCTGAAGGACGCGGCCCGGAAGCTCCGGTTCTACAAGGAGGGGGTGGACGACTACGCGGTCGCGTGGGTGGTCCAGCGGACCCTCGGCGGGCACGCGGTCCCGCTCGACGGCCCGACCCTGCGGGTGCTCCGGCGGCTCGGGGTGGTGGACGACGCGGACGCCGACCCGGACGCCCTGGAGGCGACCCGGGCGAGCGTCGAGCACGTCGTCCCGAAGGCCCGCGGCCCGGAGTTCACCGACCTGATGAGCGTCCACGCCAAGGAGCTGTGCGTCGAGAAGGAGCCGAACTGCCCGGCCTGCCCGCTGCGGAACGACTGCCCGGTCGGGATCGAGAACACGGCCAAGAAGGCCGACCCGAAGCCGAAGAAGGCGCGGTGACGACGGGCCGGCCGGTCCGAGCCCGAGCGCCAGCGAGGGTCTACGCCGGACCCTCGCCGGCGCTCGGACCGGCCGCGACGCCCCGACCCGCCTCCACCTCCGCCGCCTCCCGCCGCACCGGCCGGGTCGTCTCCGCGTACGCCCGCCCCGCCGGCACCGACACCAACTCCCCCTCCGGCCACCGCAGGGCCGTCAGCCGCCCGCCGAACACGCACCCGGTGTCGATACACAGGCACCGGTTCACCCACCCCGGGTCCGCCGCCGGGGTGTGCCCGTACACCACGCTCGCCCGGCCCCGGTACCCGGCCGCCCAGTCCCGCCGGACCGGGGACCCGGCCGCGTCCTTCTCCCCGGTCGGGTCCCCGTACAGGGCGAACGCCCGCACCCGCCCGGACACCCGCCCGTGCATCTCCGCCGGCAGCCCGGCGTGGGCCACCACCAGCCGCCCGCCGTCCAGCACCAGGTGCGTCGGCAGCCGCCCGAGGAAGTCCCGCGCCCGGGCCCGCGCGGCCGGGCCGGCGGCCTCGAACTGGGCGGCCGACTTCTCCAGCCCGTGCGTCAGCTTCACCGGCCGGCCGCGGAGCCACCGCAGGAGCTTGTCGTCGTGGTTCCCCAGGACGCACAGGGCCGCCCCGCGGGCCCACAGGTCCGTGACGACCCGGAACACCCCCGGGGTGTCCGGCCCGCGGTCCCCCAGGTCCCCGACGAACACCGGCCGCCGCCGCGCCAGGTGCCCGACGTCCCACCCGTCGGCGGTCCGCCGGACCGTGTACCCGAGCTTCTCCAGCAGGGCCAGCAGTTCCGCCAGGCAGCCGTGGACGTCGCCGACGATGTCGAACGGGCCGCGGTCGCCCCGGCGGTTCGGCGGGAGCGGGCGGCGGACGACGGTCGCGGCGGCGGCCTCCTCCCCGGTGCGGAACACGGTGACCCGGCGCAGCCCCTCCTCCCGCAGCCGCGGGAGCGACCGGGCCAGGTCCTCGGCGTGCCGGCGGGTGACCTCCGGGCCGAACGGGCGGTCGGCGGCCCGCCCCTGGTTCCGGTCGTGGCACACCTCCGGCGGGAGGTCGAACACCACCCCGATCGCCGGGGCGTGGTACCGGCGGGCGAGGTCCAGCAGCGGGCGGCGGGCGGCCGGCTGGACGTTGGTCGCGTCGACCACGGCGAGCCGGCCGGCGGCGAGCCGCTTGGCGCACACCAGGTGGAGCACCTCGAACGCGTCGGCGGACGCGGCCTGGTCCCGCTCGTCGTCCCGGACCAGGGCCCGGAAGGCGTCGGACGAGAGGACTTCGGTCGGGCGGAAGTGGCGGCGCGCGAAGGTGGACTTCCCGCCCCCGCTCGGGCCGATCAGGAGGACGAGGGCGAACTCGGGGACGGGGACGGTCACGTGCGGGGCCTCGGGCCGGGCACCCACACCCTAGTACGGTTTCGGCGCCCCCCGGGGCGGGTACCGGGCGCTGGGTTACTCAGGACCGGGTCGGATTCTTCCCGGAACCGGCGACTCCGGGTGGACGCCGCCCGGGCCGGACGGCATGATGATGGGATACGCCTCATCGCGTCCCGGGTCATCCCATGTACCCACGCACGCTCCGGCCGAGCGAGTCGCCCCGGGCCTTCACGCTGATCGAGCTGTTGGTGGCCGTCGCCATCGTCGCGGTGCTGGTCGGGCTTTTGCTGCCGGCCGTCCAGAAGGTGCGGGCGGCGGCGGTCCGGAGCCAGTGCCAGAACAACCTGAAGCAGCTCGCCCTGGCCGCCCACCACCGGCACGACGCGGCCGGCCGGTTCCCCGGGGGCGTGGAGCAGGGGGGCGGGCGGTACTCGTCGCTGTTCGTCGAGCTGCTCCCGTACGTCGAGCAGGAGAACCTGTACCAGCAGTGGGACTTCGCCGCCCCGGCGGCCAACGCGGCCGGCGGGCGGACCGGGACGCGGGTCAAGGCGTACCTGTGCCCGGCCCACCCGGGGGCGGACGCCACGGTCGGGTCGGCCGGGGCGGAGTACGCCCTGAGCACCTACGGCGGGAACGGCGGCACCCGCCCGTTCCCGGCCGACCTGTCCCCGGTGGACGGGATGTTCTCGACCACCGGGCCGGCGTCCCGGCCGCGGCCCGGGCAGGCGGGGGTGCGGATCCTGGACGTGACCGACGGGACGGCCAACACCCTGCTGTTGGGCGAGCGGGTGCTCGGGGACGGGAACCTGGACACGTTCCTGGCCGCCCCGTACGACACGCCCCCGATGCCCCCGCTCCAGCCGTCGGCCAGCTACATGGCGTGGGCCCCGCCGCCCGGGGTGAACGCCCCCGGCGGGCTGGTCGGGGCGACCGCCGGGCTGAACTACCGGCACGGCCCGCGGTGGGACCCGCCGCCCCCACTCCCGCCGCCGCTGGTGACGCCCCCGCCGCCGAAGGAGTCGTGGGCGGTCGTCGGCCCGCAGTGGTGGACCCGGCTCGGGGTGATGGGCAGCTACCACCCGGGCGGGGTGAACGTGGCGATGGCCGACGGGAGCGTCCGGCTGGTGGCCGAGACGGTGTCGGTCGACACCCTGCGGGCGCTGTCGACCCGGGCCGGCGGCGACTCCCCCGGGCCGGACTGGTGACCGGGATGTACAGGAAGTGACGTTCCCAGCGTTGGGCTTGACCGCGCCCAGGCGGGCGGTTGCGGTCGGCTGATTTGTGCCGTTTCGCCGCGCCCGGTGTGCCGTACCGCACGGCCGACCCGAATTTCCCCTCCGGCATTTCTTTCGCAAGTGACAGAACCGTGTCCGTGTGGTGGCGTGAGTCGCACCAAACCGAGCGGTTTTGAGGTCGGCGGGAAAACTTGAGAGGGAAATGAGTTTTCTCGGAAAGGTCGGCCCGGGAATCGCGTACTATCAGACACAAGGACAGCCGGTGCGATCCGGGACATCCCCGTCCCGCCCCGCCGGCCTCATCCAGGAAGGACATCTCAATGCTCGTGCTCACCCGCAAGCCCGGCGAATCGATCGTCATCGGTAACGGCATCCGCCTCACCGTGGTGAACGTCGGCCCCGGCCGCGTCAAGATCGGGATCGAGGCGCCGCCGAACGTCCGGATCGACCGCGAGGAGGTCCACGCCCGGATCGTCCAGGAGCAGTCGGCCGACGTGCTGGCCGCGGTGTCGTCCGGGGCGATCACGGCCGAGCAGCCGACGATGGTGTCGTCCGACCCGGACACCGGGACGCTCCGCGGGCGCGAGCCGGACCCCGTCGCCGACGTCCCCGCCTCCTCGATCCGCAAGCACCGGATCGTCCGCAAGCCGCGGTAAGACGTGGGTTCGACCCCGGTCAGCGACGCGTCGAAGGCGCGCCTTCGACGCGTCGCTGACCGGCGCCTGAGACCACTCCTCACCTGCCACCGCCGGCGGCCGGGTGTTTGAAACCGGTGGCCGTCCGCGTCGTCTTTCCGGAGAACCATCCCGGGACTCCACTCCCGAGAGGCACCGGAATGTCCGCCGCCGCACTCGCCCTCCTGCTGGCCGCCCCGGCCGCCGACCCGAAGCCGGCGGCCGCGAAGGACGCGCTCCGCCCGTTCAACGTGCTCGTCGGCTCGTGGAAGGGGTCCGGCGCCCCGGAGGGGACGCGGGACGAGCGGGCCGCCGGGGCGTGGGCCGAGACCGCGTCCTGGGGCTGGCAGTTCAAAGACCAGGACGGCTGGCTGACGGTCACCTTCGACAAGGGCAAGCACTTCACCGCCGGCGAACTGCGGTTCACCCCCGAGAAGGGGGGGGAGCCGCGGTTCACCCTCACCCTCACCGCCCCCGACAAGTCCGCCGCCACGTTCGTCGGCACCCTCTCCGAGAAGGACAAGCTGCTCACCCTCGACCGGGTCGGCGGCCCGGCCGGCGAGGACCAGCGGCTCGTCTTCAGCCTGCTCCACCACAACCGCCACCTGTACCGGTTCGAGACCCGGCCGGCCGGCGCGGCGGTCCCGTTCGCCAAGAAGTGGCAGGTGGGGGCGACGAAGGAGGGCGTGCCGTTCGCGGACGTGCCGAAGGGGCCGGAGTGCATCGTCAGCGGCGGGCTGGGGACGACGAAGGTGACGTACAAGGGGGTGGACTACTACGTCTGCTGCTCCGGCTGCCGGGACGCGTTCAAGGAGGACCCGGAGAAGTTCATCAAGGAAGCCGAGGCGAAGGCGAAGAAGTGAATGGGCCGCCGGAGCGGGGGGCGTGAGCCCCCTGTGGCTCGGCGCACACAGGGGGCTCACGCCCCCCGCTCCGGCGGCCCCGGGGATTCTCGGAACTTTGACTTGGCTCCCGCCGCCCGCGCCGGATAATGCCGGGCACACGTCGTCCCGTCCGCCGGTTCCGGTCCGCGTCCGCCACGGAGCACGGTCATGGCCGCCCTGCCCGCCCTGGACTTCCAGAAGACCGACCCGCTCGACGCCCTCAAGCCGTGGCAGCCGTCCGCGGCCGAGCCGTGGGACCGGGTCCGGATCGCCCACCTGTTCCGCCGGGCGGCGTTCGGCGCCACCCCGGAGGAGATCGACACCGCCCTCGCCGACGGGTTCCCCAAGACCCTCGACCGGCTGCTCGCCGGCGAGCCGGACGCGGCCGAGCGGCAGGAGGTGCTGACCGAGGCCGGCAAGGTGTACACCGACCCGGCCACCCTGCGGGCGTGGTGGCTGTACGCGATGGTCGAGGGCGGGCACCCGCTCCGCGAGAAGCTGACCCTGTTCTGGCACAACCACTTCGCCACCAGCCACGCCAAGGTCCGCAGCACGGCCCGGATGTTCGAGCAGAACGTCACCCTGCGGAAGCACGCCCTCGGGAAGTTCCGCCCGTTCCTGCTCGACATGAGCCGGGACACGGCGATGCTGGTCTGGCTCGACTCGAACCGGAACGTGAAGGGGGCGCCGAACGAGAACTACGCCCGGGAGGTGATGGAGCTGTTCTCGCTCGGGGTCGGGAACTACACGGAGAAGGACGTGCAGGAGGCCGCCCGGGCGTTCACCGGGTGGCACCACGACGCCGAGCAGCGGACGTTCGAGAACAACCCGGCCCTGCACGACGCCGGGGAGAAGACGCTCCTGAGGCAGACCGGGAAGTGGACCGGCGCCGACGTGGTCCGGATCTGCTGCGACCAGGACGCCTGCCCGCGGTTCCTGGCCGGCAAGCTGTACGCCTTCCTGGTGAGCGAGACCCGGCCGCCGGAGCGGCTGCTGGCCGGCCTCGTCGCCCACCTGCGGAAGACGGACTACGACCTGGCCGCGTTCGTCCGGACGGTGCTGTCGTCCCGGCTGTTCTTCTCGGCCCACGCGTACCGGGCGCGGGTGAAGTGGCCGGTCGAGTACGCGGTCGGGGCGGTCCGGGCGGTGACCCCCGGGCGGGTGGCGCTGGCCGACCTCCTCGACCCGCTGGCGAAGATGGGGCAGGTGCTGTTCGCCCCGCCGAACGTGAAGGGCTGGCGGACCGGGACCGACTGGCTGAACAGCGCCACCCTGCTGGCCCGGAACAACTTCGCCGAGACGGTCGCCCTGGGCCGGCTGAGCCGCGACCCGGCCCGCCGGCCGCGGGGGCCGGAACCCCTCGCGGTCGTCGCGAAGGCGGCGTTGCTCGCCCCGGACGCGGCCCCGCCGGCGACCCCCGCCCCGCCGGCCCCGGCCGAGGAGCACGACCCGGTGTCGGTGGTGTACGCGACGAAGCCGAGGGACGTGGCGGCGGTGGTGCGGCGGGTCGGCGAGGTGCTGTACGGGGAGCCGCTGCCGGCGGCCGCGGCCGCCCGCCTGGAGGCGTTCCTGAAGGAGCCGCCCGGCCCGGACGCGCCGCCGCGGCCGGACCGCAACCACATCCCGCGCGGCGGCCGGGGGCTCGGCGGCGGGGCGGTCGACGTCGCCGACGGGACGACCAACACGATCGTGCTCGGCGAGGACGGCGCCGTCGTGCCCGGCGGCCGGAAGCTCTCGACCCCGGAGTTGTTCGGCGGGGAGCCGGTCGCGGTGGCCCCGCGGCCCCGGGTCGCGGCGAACCAGCCGCCGGCCGAGGCCCCGCCGCCGCGCGGGGTGCGGCCGCCGCCGGACCTGAACTCGGCCGAGTTCAAGGCCCGCGTCCGGGAGGCGCTGCACGCGGCCATGTGCCTGCCGGAATACCAGCTGAACTGACCCCGGCGAGCGGGGGGCGTCAGCCCCCTGATGCGCCCGGCGCATCAGGGGGCTGACGCCCCCCGCTCGCCGGGGCGCCGTTCGCCCCCAACCCCCGAGGCCCCCATGACCACCCGCCGCGACTTCCTGAAGAACACCCTCGGGGCGTCGAGCCTGCTGGCCGTCGGGCCGGCCGTGCCCGCCTTCCTGGCGTCCGCCGCCCGCGCCGCCGGTGCGGCCGAGAAGCCGAAGGACACCGTCCTCGTCGTGGTCGAGCTGACCGGCGGGAACGACGGGCTGAACACCGTCGCCCCGTACGCCGACGACCTGTACCACAAGGCCCGGCCGACGCTGGGGCTGACCAAGAAGGAGGCGCTGAAGCTCGACGACTACTGCGGGCTGCACCCGCGGATGCCGGAGCTGAAGCGGCTGTACGACGAGAAGCGGCTGGCGGTGGTGCAGGGGGTCGGGTACCCGAACCCGGACCGGTCGCACTTCGAGAGCATGGACATCTGGCAGCAGGCCGACCCGAAGCGCGGGCAGGCCAACGGGTGGCTGGCCCGGACCATCCCGGGCATGACCGTGAAGGACGCCGGGGTGCCCGGCATGTACCTCGGGACCGACCGGCTGCCGGTCGCCATGCAGGGGGCCGACGGCGGGGTGATCTCGCTCGCCGACCGGGCCAGCTTCCGGCTGCAGCTCTCCGGCAACGGGGCCAACCGGAAGAAGCTGGTCGAGGACCTGAACGCCGGCGCCCCCGGCCCGGCCGCCGACCTGGCCGCGTTCGTCCGCCGCCGCCAGCTCGAGACGTACACCAGCCTGCAGAAGATCGAGGAGGCGCTCGGGGAGGTCGGCCGCACGTCCGCCCGGCCCGCCCCCGGGCAGCCGGAGGAGGTGTTCCGCACCGAGGGCCGCCCGCTCGGGGACGGGGGTGAGAACCTGAACTCCCTCGGCGGGCGGCTCGGGCTGATCGCCCGGCTGATCGGGAAGGGCCTCGGGACCCGGCTGTACTACGTCCAGCACGACGGGTTCGACACCCACTCCGGGCAGGCGAAGATGCACGGCGACCTGCTCGGGCAGTTGTCGGGGGCCGTCGGCAACTTCCTCGGGATGCTCGGCGAGCACGCCGACCGGGTGGCGGTGATGACGTACTCGGAGTTCGGCCGGCGGGTGAAGGAGAACGGCAGCCGGGGGACGGACCACGGGGCCGGGTCGTGCCTGTTCGTGGCCGGGAACAAGGTGGCCGGCGGGCTGGTCGGGAGGCACCCGAGCCTGGCCGACCTCTCCGACGGCGACCTGAAGTACCACACCGACTTCCGCCGGGTGTACGCGACCCTGTTGGACGACTGGCTGGGGGTGGAGAGCCGGGGCGTGCTCGGCGACCGGTTCGAGCCGCTGCCGCTGATCGACCTGGCGAAGAAGGCGCCGGCGGCCCCGGCCGTGCCGGGCGGCCCGCCGCCGCAGCTGGCCCCGGCGCCGGCACCCCCGTCCGCGAAGTGACCGCTTCCCGAGCGGGGGGCGTGAGCCCCCTGTGCGCGGAGGCGTCACAGGGGGCTCACGCCCCCCGCTCGGAGTCCACCCGCTCAGTCCCACACCGTCACCGGCACGGTCCCGAGCGGGACCGTCATCCGGTCGAGCAGCACCCCCCACACGGCCACGACCCACGACCCGACCGCCGGCTTCGCCGCCGGGGCCGGGCCGGCCGCGTACCCGAACGCCGCCGGCTCGGCCGCGTAGAACTCGCGGGCCACCGGGTCCGGCTCCCGGCCCTCGGCCATCGGCGGGGCGGCCCCGGCCACCCCCGCCCCCGCCGCGGCCAGCACCAGCCCGAGCAGTCCGTCGCGCGCCGTCATGTGGGCGTCCCTCCGTGGGCGGCCGTCCCCCGCGGCCGCGAAGCGGCGGGCCATACCGCCGCCGGGAAACGGACGCAACCGAATTCCCGTCCTTCTTCGTGGCACCGGCATTCCTGCCGGTGCTAGTGCGAGCACCGGCAGGAATGCCGGTGCCACGGGGCCACCCCCGCCGCGCACAAACTTCACTTGACCGGCCGGCCGGCCCGGGTATGGTCCGCGGCTCGAAGCGAAACATTGCCGTCGCGGCCGGGGCGCCGGTTCGGGGGAACCGGGGCGGCGGCGCGGGCCGGGGGGAGCGCGATGAACCGGGCGTGGGTGCCGGCGGCCGGGTTGGACCGGCGGACGTTCCTGGCCCTGTCGGCCGCCGGCCTCGGCGCCCTCGCCGGGTGCCAGGGGACGGAGGCGGAGAAGCTCAAGCCCGGGGGCCGCGGGCAGGTCGGGGACGACCCGGCGGACGACGCGACCGCCGTCCTCGGCGGGAAGACCGCCGTCGGGAACACCGAGCCGATCGTGGTCAGCGGGGTCGGGTTGGTGCACGGCCTGCCCGGGACCGGGAGCAGCCCGCCGCCGGGCGGGTGGCGGCTGATGCTGGAGGACGCCCTGAAGAAGACGCCCGGGCTGCCCCCGACCAAGCAGCTGCTCGACGACCCGGGCCGCACCACCTCGCTCGTCCTCGTCTCCGCCCTGATCCCGCCGGGCGCCCGCAAGGGCGACCCGATCGACGTCCAGGTGTCCCTCCCGGACGACAGCAAGACGACCAGCCTGCGGGGCGGGAAGCTGCTCGCCTGCAAGCTGTACAACACCGACACCACCGGGAACCTGCGGGCCGCGGCCGGCCGCCCGGCCGGCGGCGGGGACCGGATCGTCAAGGGCGACCTGTGGGCCGAGGCCGAGGGGGCGGTGCTGGCCGGGCAGTTCGTCCCGGTCAGCGGGAAGGCCGCGGCCCCGGAGGCGGACGCGGACGGGAACCCGGTGTACAAGGTCGGGCAGGTGTGGGGCGGCGGGCGGGTGACCAAGTCCCGCCCGTACTTCGTCCTCATCAACCCCGGCAGCCAGAGCCCGCAGATGGCCGCCGCCCTGGCCGAGCGGCTGAACACCACCTTCCACGCCACCGCCGAGCCGAACCTGAAGGTGGCCGACGCCAAGTCCCGGGAACTCATCCTGGTGAACGTCCCGGTCGCGTACCGGAACAACCACTACCGGTTCCTGCTGGTCGCCCGGCAGGTCCCGGTCGTCCCCCAGGGGGCGAACAGCCTGTACCGGGAGACGCTGGAGCGGGAGCTCCTGGAGCCGCCGACCGCGGTCGCCGCGGCGATCAAGCTGGAGGCCCTCGGGACCGGCAGCCTGCGGGCCCTGCGGGTCGGGCTGAACAGCCCGTCCCCGTGGGTCCGGTTCGCGTCCGCCGAGGCGCTCACCCACCTCGGGCAGGCGGACGGGGCGGCCGAGCTGGCCCGGCTCGCCGAGGACCACGCCGCCATACGCGCCCCCGCCCTGAAGGCCCTGTCCGCGATGGACGACGCCGCCTGCACCGACCGGCTGGTCGAGCTGACCGCGTCCCCGGACCCGGCCCTGCGGTACGGGGCGTTCCTGGCCCTGCGGCTGGCCGACGAGAACAACCCGGCGGCCCGCGGGGCGCTGGTGAACGGGTCGTTCTGGCTGCACCAGCTCGCCCCCGGGAGCACCGGGATGGTCCACCTGACCGCCGACCGGCGGTGCGAGGTGGTGCTGTTCGGGGACGCCCCGAAGTTCCGCGGCCCGTTCACGCTCCCGGTCGGGACCGACTTCACCGTCCACGTCCCGGCCGGCGGGGGCGGGGCGAAGGTGACCCGGATCGTGATGACCCGGGAGGGGGCGGAGCCGAAGGAGGTGGCGTGCCAGACGGCGAAGGTGGCGGAGGTGCTGGCGGCGGTCGGGCGGCTGGGCGGCGGGTACACCGAGGCGGTCGAGCTGGTCCGCCGGGCGGACCGGGCGCAGGTGCTGTCCGCACCGGTCCACATCGACGCCGTCCCGGGCGAGCTGGACGTCACCCAGCTGACCCAGTTCTCCCGGACCGACCCGGCCCTGGTCCGGGCGAACGCCGCGGTGGCGAAGGCCGGGGCGGTCCGCCCGGCGCTGGACGCGAACGGGTTCGACCTGCCGCCGGACGAGCCGGACCCGGCCGCCCAGGTGCCGCCCCCGCCGCCGCGCCCGCCGCTGAACCGGGAGCCGGGGCGGATCTTCGGCCCGAAGCGGCACGACCCCGACCCCGGGGTGCGGCCCGCCGGCAGCCCGTGACCGCCCCTCCCGTTTAGCCGCGACGCGGAGTCCTCGGAGCGGAGCGCGATACATACCGCGCTCCGCTCCGAGGACTCCGCGTCGCGGCTAAACCGCTCGCCACCACCGCCATGCTGAAACGGTTGGAACTGGTCGGGTTCAAGTCGTTCGCCGACAAGACCCGGCTCGACTTCGCCCCCGGGGTGACCGCGGTCGTCGGGCCGAACGGGTCCGGGAAGTCGAACGTCGTGGACGCCGTCCGCTGGCTCCTCGGGGAGCAGTCCGCCCGGTCCCTCCGCGGCGGCGGGATGGCCGACGTCATCTTCAACGGGTCCGCCTCCCGCAAGAGCCTCGGGATGGCCGAGGCGACCGTCGGGTTCGACAACTCCCGCCGCCTCCTGGCGGTCGACGCCGACGAGGTCGAGCTGACCCGCCGGGTGTACCGGGACGGGACCGGCGAGTACCTGGTGAACGGCCAGCCGGCCCGGCTCAAGGACTTCCGCGACATCTTCCTCGGCAGCGGGGCCGGGGCCGGCGGGTACACGATCATCGCCCAGGGGCGGGTGGACGAGCTGCTGGCGGCGTCCCCGAAGGACCGGCGGGAGATCTTCGACGAGGCGGCCGGGGTCAGCCGGTTCAAGGCGAAGAAGCGGGAGACGCTGACGAAGCTGGCCCACGCCGAGGCGAACTTGTCCCGGTCGAAGGACCGGCTCGACGCCCTCGACACGCAGTTGCGCGCCCTCCGGATGCAGGCGGCGAAGGCCCAGAAGTACCGGGAGTACACCGACCGGCTGCGCGACCTGCGGGTCGGTCTGGCGGCCCGCGAGTACCGCACCCTGTCGGCCGCGCTGGGGGCGGAGGAGCGGGTGCTGGCGGAGCTGCGGGCCGGGACCACCGACGGGGCCCGCCGGGCGGCCGACCTCGACGTCGCCCTCCGCGAGCTGGAGGGGGAGGTCGCGCGGGCCGAGGACGGGCTGCGGCACCACGACGCCCGGGTGGCCGACGCCCGGCAGCAGATCGCCGGGTTCGAGGCGACCGTCCGGCACGAGCGGGCGGCCGCCCCGGAGCACGAGGCGGAGGTGCTGCGGGCGGCGCGGGCCCGGGCCGAGCTGGGGTTCCGCACCCGGGCGGTGGCGGCGGACGCGGCCCGGGCGGCGGCCGACGCCGGAGACGCCGAGACCCGGCTGGCGGCCGAGCAGGTGGCGGCGGCGACCGCGGCGGAGGCGCTGGCGGCGGCGGCCGGGCGGGTGGCCGACCTGGACCGGGAGGCGGCCGGCGGGCGCGAGCGGCAGTTCGAGCTGGTGCGGGAGGCGGCGGCCGCCCGCTCGACCGCCACCGCCACGCTCGCGCAGGTGGAGCGGCTGCAGAAGGAGTACACGCGGAAGCTCGGGGAGATCGGGCACGGGGCGGCGCGGCGGGCGGCGCTGGCCGACGCGCTGGCCGGGCTGTCCCGGGCCGGGGCGGACGTGCAGCAGCGGCTGGCCGACGCTCGCGACCGGCTCGCCGCCCTCCGGGCCGACCGCGAGGACCTGGCGGACCGGGCCGACCGCGCCGGGGCGGCGCTCGGGGCGCTGCGGGTGCGGCAGGGCGACCTCCGCGGCCGGGTCGGGGTGCTGGAGGAGCTGGAGCGGTCGCTCGACGGGCTGGGGGCGGGGGTGCGGGCGGTCTTCGACCGTGTGAGCGCCGACCCCGCGCTGGCCGAAATCGCCGGCCTCGTCGCCGACCTGCTCACCGTCCCGCGCGACCTCGCCCCGGCGGTCGAGCTCGCCCTCGGGGACGCCGCCCAGCGGTTCGTAGTGCGGTCGGCGGACGCCGTGGATGCCGTCGCGGCGGCCGTCGGGGACGTGCCCGGGCGGGTCGGGTTCGTGCCGCTGGCGAGCGGGGGGTGTGAGCCCCCTGATCTGCAGTACCCGTCAGGGGGCTCACACCCCCCGCTCGCCGCGCTCGTGTCCGGCGAGCTTCCCGGGCTCGCCGACCAACTCCTCGGCAACGTCCTCCTCGCCGACGCCCTCCCCGACGCCCGCCGCCTCGCACAACTCCACCCGGGCTGCCGCGTCGTCACCCGGTCGGGCGAGCTGCTCGAACCGGACGGCACCCTGTCCGTCGGGCCGCCGCGGGCCGAGGCCGGCCTGGTCTCCCGCAAGAGCGAGCTGCGCGACCTCCGGGAACAGTCGCGGGCGGTCGCCGAACAGGTGGCGGCGGCCGAGGTCGAGCTGGCCGACCTGCACCAACAAGCGGACGCGGCGGACGGGGCGATCGAGGGCGGCGAGGCGGAGGTCGGGCTGCTGTCCGGCGAGGCCGGCGACCTGCAGCAGCGGATCGCCGCGCAGGCGCAGCAGGTCGACCAGTTGGACGAGCTGGTCGGGCTGCTCCGCGGGGAGGCCGACGCGCTCGAAGACGAGGTGCGGCGCGGCGAGGCCGGGTGGGTGGCGGCGAAGCTGCGGGCGGAGGACGCCGAGGGCGCGGCGGAGGAGCTGACCGCGGCGCTGGCCGGGCTGGAAGAGGCCGCCCGGGCCGCGGCCGCCGACCGGGACGCCGCCCAGCAGGCCGACACCGCCGCCCAGGTGGCGCTCGGCCGGGCGGCCGCCGACCGGGACCGCGCCCGGGAGCGGGTGGCCCGGCTCGACGCCGACCTCCGCCGCCGGCAGATCGAGGCGATCGACCGGGCGGCGGCCGAGGTGACGGCCCGCGGCCGTCACCTGGACCACACCCTGGCCCTGCTCCGGGCGACCGCCGGGTCGGCCGACGCCCACCGGGCGAAGGAGGACCGGGAGCGGCGGGCGGCGGAGTTGGGCGGGAAGGCGGCCGCCGCCCGGGCGGCCCGGGAAGCCGCACGGGACGAGCTGACCGCCCTCCGCGCCCGGTGGCAGGAGCAGCAGGCCCGGGCCCACGAGTCGGAACTCGCCGCCCGCGACCTCCGCGCCCGCCTCGGCGCGGTCTCCGACCGCGTCCGCGAAGATTACGCGGTCGAGCTGGGCCGGGAGTCGGGACAACCCGAAATCCCCGACCCCGACCCGGCCGCCCACGACGAGATCGAGGACCTGAAGCGGAAGCTGGCCCGGCTCGGGAGCGTGAACCTGGAGGCGCTCGACGACCTGGCCCGGGTCGAGGCCGAGGCGGACGCCCTCCGGGCCCGGCACGACGACCTGGCCGCCGCCCGGAAGGCGCTGCAGGACGTGATCGACGCGATCGACGCCGACAGCCGGACGTTGTTCGCCGCCACCCTGGCGGCCGTCCGCGGGCACTTCCAGGAGCTGTTCCGGAAGCTGTTCGCCGGCGGGCAGGCGGACGTCGTCCTGGAGGACGAGGGGGACGTGCTGGAGTCCGGGGTGGAGATCAAGGCCCGCCCGCCGGGGAAGGAGTTGCGGTCGCTCTCGCTCCTGTCCGGCGGGGAGAAGACGCTGACCGCGGTCGCCCTGTTGCTGGCCATCTTCCGGAACAAGCCGAGTCCGTTCTGCATCCTGGACGAGGTGGACGCGGCCCTGGACGAGGCGAACACGGAGCGGCTGGCCGGGGCGCTGCGGGACTTCACCGACCGGTCGCAGTTCATCGTGGTCACCCACAAGAAGCGGACGATGGCGGCGGCCGACCGGCTGTGGGGGGTGACGATGCAGGAGGGCGGGGTGAGCCGGGTGCTGGCGATGCGGTTCGAGGACTGGCCGGAGGACGAGGCGGCCGCCCGGGCGGCGTAGGCGGGCCGGGGCGGGTCTTGGTCTTCACCTCTCCCCGCTGGGGAGAGGTGAAGACACCGGCCACCCGGGCCGGTGACCTTGCGAGGGTCGCCCCAAGCCCCACCTCTCCCCGCTGGGGAGAGGTCGCCGGCGGGGCCGGCGGGTGAGGGGCGCCGCGAACCGGGACTCCCGGCCGGCGGAACGGCGCGGGGCGGCGGCTCGGGCGTCTCCTGTGCTGGCGCCCCCCACCCGCCGCTCGCGCGGCGACCTCTCCCCAGCGGGGAGAGGTGAAGACCCGGCGCAACCGCCGGCCCAGTCGCCGGATCGGGCCGCCGCCCGGCGACCGACCCGCCGTGTTCTATGCTTCCCGCGGACCCACCACCCACCGCCGGGACGCGGGATGTCTGACCCCGACCTCCGGGCCACCGCCGACCTCGGTCGGGCCCCGCCCGGCCCGCCGCCGCCCGCCCCAGACCCGCACACCGTCGCCGAGCCGGCCGGCGGGACCGCCGTCGTCGCCGCCGGCCGGCTCGGCCCGTACCGCGTCGTCCGCCGCCTCGGGAGCGGCGGCATGGGGGCCGTCCACCTCGGGGTCGACGACGCCCTCGGCCGGCACGTCGCGCTGAAGACCATGCTGTCGGCCGCGGCCGCCGACCCGGCCGCCCGGGAGCGGTTCCTCCGCGAGGCCCGGGCCGCCGCCGCCGTCCGCAGCGACCACGTGGTCACCATCTACCAGGTCGGGGAGGACCGCGGGGTCCCGTTCATCGCCATGGAGTTCCTCGCCGGCGCCCCGCTCAACGAGTACCTCGCCCGGCGCGGCCGGCTCACCCCGGCCCAGGCCCTGCGGGTCGGGCGGGAGGCGGCGCTGGGGCTGGCCGCCGCCCACGACCTCGGCCTCGTCCACCGGGACATCAAGCCGGCGAACCTGTGGCTGGAGGCCCCGAAGGGGCGGGTCAAGATCCTCGACTTCGGGATCGCCCGGCGGGCCGGCGACGACCCCAGGGCCGGGCTGACCGGGACCGGGCAGGTGGTCGGCACCCCCGGGTACATGTCCCCCGAGCAGGCCCGCGGCCGCCCGGTCGACCGCCGGACCGACCTGTTCAGCCTCGGCGTCGTCCTGTACCAGCTCTGCACCGGCCGGCTGCCGTTCGAGGGCGACACCCTGACCGCCGTCCTGACCGCCCTGGCGGTGGACGACCCGGCCCCGGTCCGGGACCGGAACCCGGACGTCCCGGACGCGTTCGCCCGGGTGATCCACCGGCTCTTGGCCAAGAACCCGGCCGACCGCCCGGGGTCCGCCGCCGAGCTGGTCACCGAGCTGCGGGCGGTCGAGTTCGGCGGGGCCGGGGCCAGCGGCCGGCTGCCGCACGTGGTGTACGTCGCCCCGCCGGCCGCCGACACCCCGGGTGCGTTCGCCGGGCTGGCCGCCGACCCGCCGGCCGCCGCGGCCGACCCGGCGACCGCGCGGGGCCGCCGCGCCCCCGCCGGGGTGTCGGCCCGGACCGTCTGGGCGGCCGTCGCCGGGGCGGTGCTGCTGGCCGTCGCCCTCGTCGCCGGGACAGTCCTCGCCCTGCGCGCCCCCGACCCGCCGCGCGACCCGGTCACCCCCGCCCCCGACCCGAAGCCCCCGCCCCCGAAACCCAAGCCCCCGCCCCCGGAGCCGAAGGCCCCGGCCCCGGACCCCAACCCCCGGCCGCCGGACCCGCCGCCCCCCGCCGGGGGCGTGGCCCGGGAGTTCCAGGAGGGGCTGGCCCGGCTGCTGTCCAACGCCCCCCTCCCCCCGGCCCTCCACGACTACCTGCAGGGCGCCGGCGGCACCCTCCACCTGTCCGTCGGCCCGGCCCCGATCGACGACGCCGGGTTCGACCGGCTCAGCCGGTACCCGTGGGCCGCCGCCATGGCCGAGTTCCGGATCGTCGCCCCCAACCTGTCCGACGCCGGGTTCGCCCACGTCGCCCGGTTCCGCGAGGTCCGGGTCCTGGTCGTGGCCGGGGCGCGGGTGACCGACGACGGGCTGAAGCCGCTCGCCGCCCTCCCCCGGCTCGCCCACCTCGGGCTGTCCGGGACCCCGGTCACCGACAAGGCGGCCGCGGTCCTGGCCGGCCTGCGGACGGTGGCCGTGCTGGAGCTGGCGGGCACCGGGTTCGGGGACGACGGGGTGAAGGGGCTGGCCCCGCTGGCCGGGCTGGCGGCGCTCAACCTGCAGGGGAACCCCGGGGTGACCGACGCCGCCCTCGGCCACCTGCACGGCCGGCCCGCCGGGTTCACCCTGAACGTCCGCGGCACGAAGGTGACGGCCGACGGGGTGCGGGCGTACCGGGCGAAGAACCCGGGGGTGGTCGTCCAGAGCGACGTCGAGGTCGCCCCCCCGGCGAACGCGCCGAACGTCCCGAACGTGCCGCCGCCCGGGGGCTGAGTACTCGGTACTCGGTACGGGAGCACTTTTGAGAGGGTGTGGCGGCGGGTTGGAGTCCCGGCTTCAGCCGGTGCCAACGCCCGCAGACCGGCTGAAGCCGGGACTCCAACCCGCCGCCACACCACCACGAAACGCAGTCTAAGCACTCAGGGCCGCCCCGGCCGCCCGGGCGGCCGCCCGCACCCGGTCCGCGAACCCGCCCGGGTCGCGCACCCCGGTCATCCGCACCACCCGGTCCCCGGCCCGCACCTCCACCCACCCGACCCCGAGCCGCCGCCCGGCCCACCCGCCGCCGGCCGCCACCCCGGTCACCGCGGCCAGCGGGACCGGCGGGACCGGCCGGTACAGCGGGCCGAAGTCGGTCAACACCGCCCGGTCGGTGAGCCGATAGGTGAGGGTGACGGTGCGGTACAGGAAGACGGCGGCCAGGGCCGGCCACACCCCCCAGGCGAGGGCGAAGAGGACCCAACCCCCGACCCGGTCGGCGAACCCGGACAGGTCGTCCAGGAACAGGTCCCCGGTCCACACCACCAGGGAGGCGGCGGCCGCCAGGGCGGCCGCGGGGACGGCGGCCCGGGGGTGGTACCCGGCCCACGCCCGGTCGGCCTGGGCCGGGTCCGGGGGTCGGGCGGGGTCTGGCGCTAGGTCGTCCGGTGTGCGCACGGTTGTCGAAAAATGTCGCCGTAACTGCTTGTCGCGCTGAACCCGTAGTGTACATTGACCGTCGGCCGGCCGCCCCCGGCCACCCCCATTCGATCAGAATCGTTGCCAACCGCCATGAACTATCTCCTCCAGCGCCGCTCGACCCTGGCCCAGACCCTGAAGGCCCGCGAGGTGGACGGGTTCCTCGTCACCCGCGGCCCGAACGTCACCTACCTGACCGGGTTCACCGGGGAGGACGGGTGCTACTTCGGGACGGCCAAGAACAGCGTGCTGGTGAGCGACACCCGGTTCGAGGAGCAGATCAAGGAGGAGTGCCCGGGGCTCGACGCCCACATCCGCGGGCACGCCAAGACCACCCCGGAGGCGGCGGCCGAGGTGGTGACCAAGTCCGGGGCGAAGGCGGTGGCGGTGGAGCAGACCGGGATCACGGTCGGGGAGCTGGAGCAGTACCGGGCCCTGTGCCCGAAGGTCACGTTCGTCCCGGTCGCCGGGGCGGTGGAGGGCCAGCGGGCGGTCAAGGACCAGGGGGAGATCGCCCAGATCCGGGAGGCGGTGCGGGTGGCCGAGCGGGCGTTCCGGATGTTCGTCGCCACCATCCGGGAGGCGGACACCGAGAAGGACATGGCGGACGCGATCGAGGGGTACGTCCGCCGGGCCGGGGGCCGCGGGTCGGCGTTCCCGCCGATCGTCGCGGTCGGGGAGCGCGGGGCCCTGCCGCACGCCCCGCCGACCGCCCGGGCCCTCGGGGACGGGAGCAAGGTGCTGGTCGACTGGGGGGCCGACCTCGGGTACAAGAGCGACCTGACCCGCACCTTGCGCAGCCCGTTCGGGACCGCCCCGACCCGGCGGAACAAGCACGAGCGGGTCGGGTTCGACTTCGAGGAGGTGTACGAGGTGGTGCTGGCCGCCCAGACCGCCGCCCTGGAGACGATCCGGGCCGGGGTGAAGGCGAAGGAGGTGGACGCCGCCGCCCGCAAGGTGCTGGCCACCACCAAGCTGAAGGGCAACCCGGGGGAGAAGCTCGGGGACTACTTCACCCACGGCCTCGGGCACGGGCTCGGGCTGGAGGTGCACGAGGCCCCGCGGGTCCGGGCCAACTCCGAGGACACCCTCGAGGCCGGGATGGTGATCACCGTCGAGCCGGCGGTGTACATCCCCGGGTGGGGCGGGGTCCGGATCGAGGACGACGTGCTCGTCACCCACAGCGGCTGCACCCTGCTCACCACCCTCCCGCGCGAGCTCGGGTCCCTCGGCGGGTGAAGGGGGACGAAGCGATCGCACGCGGGTGAGGAGGGTGACAACCGGATCAAGAGGATCGGACGGGGCCCTGTTTACTTCAGATCCTCTGCATCCCGTCTTCGACCCTCTTCATCCGCGTTCCGATCGCTTCGTTTTTCTCGCCCACCGCTCTTCGCCTCCCGCCGCCCCCCCCGTATGCTACCCCCTCTCCTCCGGCGGGCCGCCGGACATTCATCCGCGGGGGTTCCGAGGTGACCGACGACAACCGGGACGCGCCCCGGCCGTTCGACGTGCGGACGGTCGCGGACCTGCTCAAGCTGATGACCGAGCACGACCTGTCCGAGGTCGACCTGTCCGCCGGCGACCAGCGGATCCGCCTCCGGAAGGGCGGCCGGGTCCTCGCCGCCCCCGCGGCGGCCCCGCAACCCGCCCCCGCGGCTCCGGCGCCCGCCCCGGCCGGGGTCACCACACCGCCGCCCGCGGCCGACCCGCCCCCCGCCCGGCGGCTGCTCGAGATCAAGTCCCCGATGGTCGGCACCTTCTACTCCCGGCCGAAGCCGGACAAGCCGGACTACGTGGCGGTCGGGGCGGCCGTCAAGCCGGACACCGTGGTCTGCCTGATCGAGGCGATGAAGCTGTACAACGACATCAAGGCCGAGGTGTCCGGGCGGGTGGCCGAGGTGTGCGCCAACAACGGCGACTTCGTCGAGTACAACCAGGTGCTGTTCCGGGTCGAACCCCTGTGAGAGTGGACAGTGGGGAGTGGTCAGTGGGCAGTGAAAGCCCGGCCCGCGTCCCCACCCGACTGCCGTCTTCTGACTGACTGCCCACTGTCCACTGTCCACTCCCCACTACCCGCCATGTTCCAGAAGATTCTCGTCGCCAACCGCGGGGAGATCGCCCTGCGGGTGATCCGGGCGTGCCGCGACCTCGGGGTCGAGGTCGCGGTCGTCTACTCCGAGGCCGACCGCGGGGCCCCGTACCTGGACCTGGCCGACCAGGCCGTCTGCGTCGGCCCCCCGGTCGCCGCCGAGAGCTACCTGAAGATCCCCCGGCTGATCGCCGCGGCCGAGAAGGTCGGGGCCCAGGCGATCCACCCGGGGTACGGGTTCCTGTCCGAGAACAGCCGGTTCGCCGAGCAGTGCCGGGAGTCCGGCATCGAGTTCATCGGCCCGCCGGTCGCGGCGATGGACAAGCTCGGGAACAAGGACAAGGCGAAGGCGGTGGCGAAGGCGGCGAAGGTCCCGACCGTCCCCGGGAGCGACGGGCTGGTGACGTCCGACGACGAGGCGAAGAAGTTCGCCAAGGCGGCCGGGTACCCGGTGCTGGTCAAGGCGGCGGCCGGCGGCGGCGGCCGCGGGATGCGGGTCGCCCGGGACGAGGCCGCACTCGTCCCGGCCCTGACCCAGGCCCGGGCCGAGGCGGAGGCGGCGTTCAAGGACGGCGGGGTGTTCCTCGAGAAGTACCTGGACCGCCCGCGGCACGTCGAGGTGCAGCTGCTCGGGGACCGGCACGGGAACGTGGTCCACCTGTTCGAGCGCGACTGCTCGCTGCAGCGGCGGCACCAGAAGCTGGTCGAGGAGTCGCCGTCCCCGCACCTGCCGGCGAAGGTCCGGGACCGGATGTGCGACGCGGCGGTGCGGCTCGCCAAGCAGGCCGGGTACTACTCGGCCGGGACGTGCGAGTTCCTGGTGGACCGGGACGACAACTTCTACTTCATCGAGGTGAACGCCCGGATCCAGGTCGAGCACCCGGTGACCGAGCTGGTGACCGGGGTGGACCTGATCCGGGAGCAGATCCGGGTGGCGGCCGGGGAGAAGCTGCGGTTCTCGCAGCGGGACGTCGTGCACCGGGGGTGCGCGATCGAGGTGCGGATCAACGCCGAGGACCCGGCCCACGACTTCCGCCCGAGCCCGGGGACGGTGACGGTGTGGCGGCCGCCGGGCGGCCCGGGGGTGCGGCTCGACTCGCACGTGTGCGCCGGGTACCGGGTGCCGCCGAACTACGACAGCATGGTGGCGAAGCTCTTGGTGTACCAGCCGACCCGGGCGGAGGCGCTGGCGGCGATGCGGCGGGCGCTGCGGGAGTTCAAGGTGGAGGGGATCCACACGACGATCCCGATCCACCGGCGGATCTTCGACGCCCCGGCGTTCGTGGAGGGGAAGGTGGACACGACGTTCATCGAGCGGGAGCTGATGCCGCCGAAGGGGTGAGGCGGGCCGGTCAGTCGTCGGCGACCGGGCGGGAGGCGTCGAGGGTCAGCCCGCAGGCGCAGGCGGTGGCGTAGCAGGCGGCGCACAGGGCGAACGCCGCCTCCCACCCGCCGGCCCGGCTGACCGCCCCGAGCAGGACCGGGGACAGGGCCGCCCCGAGGTTCCCGAGCATGTTCCCGAACCCGAGCGCCGCCCCGGAACTCCGCCCGCCCACGTCCTGGGCGTACGCCCACACCGACGGGATGCCGAGGTCCTGGCACATCGCCATCACCGCCAGCGCCCCGACCGCCACCCACAGCCCCGGGGACGAGCTGACCACCCCGCACATCGCGGCGCAGCACGCCATCATCGCGGCGATCGGCAGGCTCCGGCCCCACCGCGGGCCGAACCGCCGGCGGGCCGCGTCCGTCACCAGCCCGCCGAGGATCATGCCCCCGCACCCGGCCAAGAGCACCCCGGTCTGGATCCGGCTCCGCAGCCCGAGGTCCACGTCCGCGTCCTTCAGGTAGGTCGGGAGCAGGGTGACCAGGAACGCCCACGAGATGTTGTTGCAGAACTGGACGGTGCCGAAGAACCACATCCCGCGGCTCCCGGCCAGCGCCGCCAGCTGCTGGCCGAACGGGGCCGGCGCGGCCGCGGGGGCCGGCGGCAGGGCGTGCCAGTCGGGGTCGTCGTCCGGCGGGGGAGGCGGGGGCGCGACCGCCGGCCAGCCGGGGGGGCGGTCCCGGACCAGCGCCCAGAACACCGCCGCGACGGCGAACCCGCACGCCCCGTACAGGACGAACACGCCCCGCCAGTTCACCGCCGACTCCCCGACCGCCACCCCGGCCACCCCGACCCCGACCAGCGCCTTCCCCACGGTGGTCGTGAGGGCCGGGGCGAACGCCCCCCCGACCCGCCCGCCGATCGCCACCAGCGAGCTGAACCACCCCCGCTCCTCCGGCCGGGCCCACCGCTTGACCAGCACCGCGGCCGCCGGGTACGCCCCGGCCTCGGCCACCCCGAGCAGCAGCCGGGCGGCGAGCAGCGACCCGAACGACCACGCCAGCCCGGTCAGGGCGGTGACCGCCGACCAGGCGGCGATGGAGGCGGCGAGGACGAGGCGCGGCCCGTACCGGTCGGCGAGCGCCCCGACCGGGATCTGGAACAGGGCGTAGGTGAGGAAGAAAGCCGAAAGGGCGAGTTCCTTCTCCTGGTCGGTGAGGGCGAGGTCGGCCCGGATCGGGTCGGCCAGGATCGAGATGCACACCCGGTCGATGTACAGCAGCAGGGCCGCGAGGGCGGTGACGGCGACGACGACGTAGCGCTGGGGCATGGGCGTGGGGGTGAAGGCGGAACGCGGATGACGCCGGATCAAGGCACGCGGATGAACGCAGGATAAGACCGAGCCGGGGAGGAAGATAGGGACGAACCGGGTGTTCTTCACGATCGCGTGATCTGATCCGGCGTTCATCCGCGTGGTTTCATCCGGCGTCATCCGCGTTCCGTTCTCTTTCGCGCCTCTACGCCGGCAGCACCTCGGAGAAGAACCGGACCCAGTTCCCGTGCATCACCGCCTCGACGTCGGCCGCCGGGTACCCGCGCTTCGCCAGCAGCTCCGGCAGCTTCTGCAGGTCGGCGACCGTGTCCAGGTCCGCCGGCGTCTGCTCGCACCCGTACCCGCCGTCCAGGTCGCTCCCGACCCCGACGTGCCGGCAGTTCCCCGCCAACTGGCACACATGGTCGATGTTCTCGGCGACGCGGTCGAGCGTCACCTCCGGCTTGCTCACCCCGCGGACCCACCCGGGCTGCAGCATGACCGCGTCCATCGCCACCCCGAGGACGCCGCGCCGCTCGACCACGAACCGGATCTGCTCGTCGGAGAACTGCCGCTGCCACGGGCAGAACTTGCGGGCGTTCTGGTGGCTGGCGAGGACCCGGCCGCCGAACCGGTCGGCGACCTGCCGGAACGCCGGGTCGGACAGGTGGGTGAGGTCGAGGGCGATGCCGAGGTCTTCGAGGTGGCGGAGCAGCGGGAGGGCGTCGGCGGCGAGGCCGGCCTCGCTCCGGGTGCCGCCGCCGTACCGGTTCGGGCCGTAGTGGGTGAGGCCGACGGCCCGGAGCCCGAGGGCGTGCCACTCGCGGACGTTGTCCGGGTCGAGGACGGCGTCGGCGCACTCCATGCTGAGGACGTACCCGAAGGGGGTGGTGTCGGGGCGGGCGAGGCAGTCGCGGACGTGCTGCTGCAACTCGCCGCGGGTGCGGAGGGGGGTCATCCAGCCGGTGTGGGTCATGGCCCGGTAGTAGTGGAGGTGGGCCATGGCGGCGGCGTAGCAGGCTTCGGGGGTGGTCTTGCCGAACGGGTGGTCGGGGTTGGGCTCGAGGCGGGCGAACAGGGTGGCGACGCCGAGCCCGACGCGACCTTTTCGGAGTTCGGGGAGGGTGACGGTCCCGGTGCCGCGGCCGGGTTGGGTCATGCGGAGGGACTGTTCGAGGGCGCGGAGGTCGCGGACGTCGCTTCGGAGGTCGCGGTTCCAGTCGACGGCGTTGAACGCGAGGTCGAGGTGGGCGTCGAAGACGAGCACGGCGGGCCTCCGGCGGGGCGGGTGGAGTGTACCCGGGGCGGCCGGCGGACGCACGGGAAAAGGGTGCGGTCCGGACGGGCGGGCCGCCGGGCGATGGCGGAGGTCGGAACCGGTCCACACCGAATATTCACATGAACGGGGAAAAGTTTGTAACACCTCGTTGACAGCGACTCGATCCGGTGTACTATGCGCCCCTGCCGGTCAACCCTCGCCCGACCGGTGGTCCGCGACCGACATCAGGAGGATCGCATGTCGAGTGTCAATCGCCCCCCCCGCTTGAACAACCGGGCGCGGCTGTGTGCCGAGGCGCTGGAGGCCCGGGACGTCCCGGCCGTGGTGACGGTGGAGCGGATCTCCGACGCGACCGAGGGCGGCGCGGCCGGCGTCTTCCGGTTCACCCGGACCGGGGACCTGTCGGCGGACCTCGAGTTCAACTTCGGGACGGGCGGGACCGCGGACGTGGGCACGGACACCGCGGCCCTCAACTCGGTCGGGTTCGCCGCGGGCTACGCCACCACCACGATGGAGGTGGTGGCGGTGGCGGACCTCATCTACGACCCGGACGAGACGGTGACCGTCACCCTCTACGGCGGGACCGGGTACACCGTCGGGACCCAGGACACCGCCACGGTGACGATCGCGGACAACACCCCGGTGGTGACGGTGGCGAGGATCGCGGACGCGGTCGAGGGCGGGTCCGCCGGCACCTTCCGGTTCTTCCGGACCGGGGACCTTTCGGCGCCGCTCACCGTCACCTTCGCCGTCGGCGGGACGGCCACCTCGGGCACGGACTACACGTCGATCGGCACGACGGTCACGTTCGCCACCGACTCGGCCACCGCCGACGTGGCGGTGACCGCGGCGGACGAGTCGGCGGCCGACGTGGACGAGACGGTGTCGGTGTTTGTCCAGAACGGGACCGGGTACGTCTCGGGCGAGTTGGGGGCGGCGACCCTGACGATCCGGGACGCCTCGACCGGGGTGATCGCCGGCCGGGCGTGGATCGACGAGAACCAGAACGGCACCCGGCAGTCGGACGAACCGGGCCTGTCAGAGGTCACCGTCCGCCTGTTCCAGGGCACGACACTGGTCGCGGAGACGACCACCGACGCCGACGGCACGTACCGGTTCACCGGCCTGGCCCCGGCCTCGAACTACCAGGTCGAGTTCGCCCCGTTGTCCTCCGACGGGGCCACCCTGACCTCCGACAACGTGGGCACGGACGACTCGATCGACAGCGACCCGCTGCTGGCCACCGGGCTGACCGACCTGATCGGCGTCGCGGCCGGACAGGTGGTCTCGAGCGTGGACGCCGGGTTCTTCCTGGCCGCCGCCCCCGTCCCGCAGGTGACCGTGTCCTTCCCGAAGGGCGTGAGCAACTACTACCTCCGGCTCCAGATGACGGCCGGCGACCAGGAGTACGTCTTCGGACCGCAACTCATCCGCACCCACAGCGGGAAGGACGCCCGGGCACTGGTGCGCGCCGCGCTGGTGGAGCGGGGGTGGGAGGTGGAAGCTGCGGACGACGATCTGCGACTCGTGATCAAGGGGTTCAAGCCGGCCGGCGGGGCTCTCGTCCCGGTCGCGGGTGTCGTGTACACGTTCTACCCGGCGGGCGTGATCCCGTACGAGAAGCCGGGGGTGACGAGGGGCGGGGGGGCAACCGCCACGGAAGCCGCGGGACCCGCAGGACAAATCCCGATGCCGGCGCCCGGAAACAGCCCCGGGGTCTTCATCAGCTTCCCCCCGGACGTGATGGTCAAGGTCATCCTCACGATGACCACTGCCGGAGGGAACGTCTCGGCATCGGCGAACATCACCGTCAACCAGGCACTGAGCACAGGCGCCCGTAACCTCGTGTTCGACGAGCTCCCCAACGGGTGGGTGGCAGAGAAGCTCGGCGACGGTGGGATTCTGATCAAGGGGAAGAAGAAGCCGGACGACACGACCGACCCGGTGGCGTCCTTTACCGTCTCATACGTCGGACTCGGTCTTGGCGGATGGCTCACGAGCGCAAACGTTCACCTGTCCGGCATCGGCGGCGTGACTCCCAAGCTGGTCCCCCAGTGACGTCTCGACTACTCGCCCTCTCGCGCCTGTCGGGCAGGCGCGAGGGGTCTAGCGACACGGCACCTCTGACACCGCGGACGCCGAAGCCATGTGAGTTCCGGCGCCGCCCCGGAAGAATCCCGTGCTCACACACCTCGTGTCGTTGCTAACCCTGCTCCCACCCGTGGTGATCCCGCCGGGACTTCGCCCTCCGCCCCCTGTCGAGTTCGACTTCGGACGGATACCACTCGATCCCGGCCGCGAAATCGACATAGCGTTCGAAGTGGTCGCCGAGGACGGACGTTCGCTTCGCGACCAGGTCGGGTTCAGGAAGATATTGGATCACGGGGACATCACGGTCATTAATGCACGGTCATTGCGGGAGTGCGGGCTGAAGGCGAGGGCGTCGGCCGACGAAACCAAGCTCCTCGTGTACGGGTGGGTGGACAAGGACGGGAAGGTGGTCCGCCGGGCGGTCCGGGGGGAGGTGTGGGCCCGCGGCCTGTCCCCGGACCAGATGCCCACCGTCAAGAACCCGCCCCCGCCGCCGGTCCGGTTCGACCTGTCCGCCGTCCCCCTCGCCCCCGGCCGGGCCGTCGCCGTCGCCTGCCAGGTCGTCCCGGCCGACCGCGGCCCCGGCGAGCCGGTCCGGGTCGAACTGACCTGGGAGAAGGCGGATAAGCGGGCCGACCTGGCGACCGCCCTGGCCGCGAAGTTCGTCAAGGCCGGGCTCCTGGCCGACGCCGCCGGGGAGGTGGTTCAGGTCCGCGGGTGGCCCGGCAAGGACGGGGCCGTCCGCCCGGCGGCCCGCGGGCCGGTCTTCTCGCTAACGCTGAAGAAGGGCGAGCTGCCGAAGGTCACCGGGGCGCCGGCCCCGGCCCCGTGCGTCGAGTTCGACTTCGCCCCGCTGGCCGCGGCCGCCGGGCGGGCGGCGAAGGTGGCGTGGGAGGTCGGGCCGGGGGAGGGCGGGAAGCCGCTCGGCGCCCGGCACGCCCTCGACCCGGTGCCGGCCCCGGCGGAGTTCGCCAAGGAGGTGGAGTTCCAGTTGGTCGGCGCGGGGTTCAAGGCGGAGCGGGACGGGGCGAAGGTGCGGGTGTTCGGGTGGGCGGACGAGAAGATGCGGCTCACCCCGACGACGGCCGGCACGGTCACGTCCGCGGACCTGAAGAAGGGCGAGCTGCCGACGGTGACGACCCCGCCGAAGCCGTGAGGCCGGGCCGCGGTCCGGTCCAGTGGCGCCGGACCGGGCCGGCCCGCGCAACGGCCCGATTTCCCCCCTTGCCCCCACCTCCCCCCGTCCGCATCCTGAACCCACCGGCGGCCCCCCCGCCCCGGACCGCAACCCTCCCCGCTACGCTCCGGTGGGTCTCGCCCCCGCGGAGGTCGCGACTTGCTCCCCGCCCTCTTCGCCGCCACCCTGTTCACCGGGTCCGCGGCCCTCTTCCTCATCCAGCCCCTGATCGGGAAGCTCCTCCTCCCCATCGGCGGCGGGTCCCCGAACATCTGGAACACCTGCATGGTGTTCTTCCAGGTCGTCCTCCTCGGCGGGTACCTGTACGCCCACCGCAGCACCGGCACCCTCGGCGTCCGCCGGCAGGCCGCGTTCCACCTCCTCCTGCTCGCCGCCGTCCTCCTCGCCCTCAAGGCCGCCGCCGCCGCCACCGGGTCCCCCATCCCGGTCCTCCCCAAGCTCCTGCCCGAGGACCAGGACAACCCGGTCCTCGGCCTCGTCGCCCTGCTCGCGGTCGCCGTCGGGGTGCCGTACTTCGTCCTGTCCACCACCTCCCCGATCCTCCAGCGGTGGTTCGCCGCCACCGGCCACAAGAGCGCCCGCGACCCGTACTTCCTGTCCGCCGCCGGCAACGCCGGGTGCCTCCTTGGCCTGCTCGGGTACCCGCTCGTGCTGGAGCGGCACCTCACCCTCGCCCAGCAGCAGTGGGTGTTCGCCGGGGCCGTCGTCGGGTACGTCGTGCTGGTGACGGTGTGCGCCCTCGTCGTCATCCGGAACGCCGGGCGCATCCCGCCGGACACGGAAGCGGAGCCCGACCCGCCGGCGGGCGCCGCCCCGGCCGACCGCCCGCCGGCCGCCATCCCCCGGCCCCGGGTCGCCCGGTGGGTGTTCCTGTCGGCCCTGCCGTCGAGCCTGCTGCTCGGGGTCACCACCCACGTGTCGACCACCCTGAACCCGATCCCGCTGCTGTGGGCGATCCCGCTGGCCCTGTACCTGGTCAGCTTCATCCTGGTGTTCGCCCGCTGGCCGGACGCCCTCCACCGGGCCGTCGGCCGGGCCACCCCGGTCCTGCTGCTGTTCACCGCCTTGTCCCTGCTGATGGACCTGTCCGAGCCGTTCGGGCTGGTGCTGGCGCTGCACCTCGGGGCGTTCTTCGGCGTCTGCCTGGTGTGCCACGGGGAGCTCGCGAAGGACCGGCCGCCGCCCGAGCACCTGACCGCGTTCTACTTCTGGCTGTCGGTCGGCGGGGTGCTCGGGGGGGCGTTCAACGCCCTGGCCGCCCCGGTCGTGTTCGGCCGGCTCGGGATGGTCGAGTACCCGCTCGCCCTGGTGCTGGCGGCGGCCGTCCGGCCGCGCGGGGACGCGGACCGGGAGCCGCCGCTGCGGGCCGCCGACGTGCTGCTGGTGCTCGGGCTGCTGGCGGTGTCGGTCGGGCTGGTGCTGCTCGTCCCGCGGTACGTGGTCGTCACCCCGGTGGTGCCGGACGCGGGCGAGCCGTGGGAGGTGAAGGCGCTGCGCGGCGGGCTGATGTTCGGGCTGCCGGCGGTCGCGGTCGCCGCGCTCGTCCGCCGCCCGGCCCGGTTCGCCCTCTCGCTCGGGGCGCTGTTCGTGGCCGGGGCGTTCGACGCCGGCCGGCACGGGGAGACGCTGCACACCGAGCGGAACTTCTACGGGGTGGTGCGGGTCGCCCGGTCCCCGGACGGGAAGTTCGTCCGGCTGCTGCACGGGAACTCGGTGGACGGGATGCAGCGGGCGGACGAGCCCGGCCCGCCCCAGCCGATGACGTACTACTACAAGCGCGGCCCGGTCGGGCACCTGTTCGACAACCTGTCGCTCCGCGGCGAGCCGGTGACCCGGGTCGGGGTGGTCGGGCTGGGGATCGGGTCGGTCGCGCACTACGCCGAGCCCGGGCAGCACTGGACGTTCTTCGAGATCGACCCGGCGGTCGCCCGGGTGGCCCAGAACCCGGCGTACTTCCGGTTCCTCTCCGCCTGCAAGGCGGAGTACGACATCGTCCTGGGGGACGCCCGCCGGCAGCTCGCCCGCCGCCCGGACGCGGGCTTCGACCTGCTCATCCTGGACGGGTTCTGCTCCGGGTCGCGGCCGGTCCACCTGCTGACGAAGGAGGCGCTGGAGGTGTACGTCCGGAAGCTGGCCCCGAACGGGATCCTGGCGGTGAACGTGACCAACCGGCACCTGGACCTGCCGCCGCTGGTGGCCCGGGCGGCGGCGTCGTTCGACCCGCCGCTGTCGGTCCGGTACCGGCACGACCAGCCGACCGAGGCGCTGCGGGCGGAGGGGAAGGAGGAGAGCGAGTGGATGATCCTGGCCCGGGACGACGCGGCCCTGGGGCCGGTGGCGTGGGACCCGTACTGGGACCTGGTGCGGGTGACCGACGGGCCGGTCTGGCGCGACGACTTCGCCGACACCCTGTCGGCGTGGCGGAGGGACGGGCAGTGAGGGGGGCCGCCGTCCGTCCGAGCCCGAGCGCCAGCGAGGGTCAACGCGGAACTCGGACGGCGGCCGTGCGAGATGCCGAGAGCCCCGGGTCACCCCGGGGCTCTCGCGTTCGGTACGCCGACGCACTTCGAGACCCGGGCCGCGGAGGGCTCACGGCACCGCGGGGGCTGACTCTCATGGAAGTTCTCAGCGGCACCGGGGATGGCACGGTGGCACCAGACCGCTGAGAAGGCCATGAGAGTCAGCCCCCGCGGTTGCTGGAACAGCCCTCCCCGGGCCGACTGGCGTGGCACGCACTCGGACGACGCAACATCGTCCTGCTGGAGACCAGCGAGCTGGGCCGGCGCCCGAACCCCCACAACCTACCCGCCCCGCCCCGCCGGTCAAGCCTTCGCCGGCTCCGCGGCCGCCGCGCCCTCCGGCTTCTTCTCGTCCGCCGGCGGGGTGACGAACATCGCCTGCAGCAAGAGCAGCCCGGCCCCGGCCACCAGGCAGCAGTCGGCCACGTTGAACACCGGCCACTCGACGTAGTAGAAGTACAGGAAGTCCCGCACCCCGCCGAACACCAGCCGGTCGTACAGGTTCCCGACGGTCCCGCCGAGGATCAGCCCGAGGGCCACCACCAGCCACCGCTCCCGGGCCGTCTTCCGCTGCATCCCCCAGACGAGGATCGCCAGCGCCGCCGCCACGCTCACCGCCGCGAACACCCCGTTCGCCCGCCCCTTGTGCCCGCCGCCCATCCCGAACAGCGCCCCGTGGTTCACCCGCGGCATCTCCGGGGCGCTCCACGTCTGCAGCTTCCCGAGCCAGCCGTCGGCCACCGGGGCGGCCGGGTCGAACTGGGCGATCAGCTTGAACCACCCGGGGACCACGTCGTACGACCCGTCCTGGTGCAGCCACCGGAACACCCGGTACTTCGTCACCTGGTCGGCCGTCAGCCCCAGCACCGCCAGGGTGATCAGCAGCCAGCGGTGGGTGCGAACGGGCATCGGGTCGGCGTCCGGGGTGGGGGAAGGCAGGGTCACCTTAGACCTGCTCTTCCGGGGTGTCAAGCAGCCGGGCCGGCGCTATAACCGGCCGGACCCGGACCCTCAACCCGAACCCGCCGCCGGCCCGCCGGACGTGGCCTTGACCGGCCCGCGCGGGGGCGGAATGATGCCGGCAGGAGTCGTTCTCACGCACGGATTGCCGTCCGGATTCTGCCGGTCGCCCGGGTGGGGCCGGGGACGAGGGTCGTGCCATGCGGCGGGGCGGGGCGGGACTGATCGCGGCGGTGCTGGCCCTGGCCGGGTGCAAGACCCCGTCCGGGCCGAAGCCGGCCGACCGCGACCGCGACCCGGCGGGGACGCCGGCCGGCCGCACCAAGGCCAAGGACGGGAAGGGGGCGACCTGGCTGGAGCCGGCCGGGAAGGGGTCGGCGGACCCGAAGAGCCCGGACTTCGACGCCAAGGCGGCGGCCGCCGACGCGCTCGGCGGGAAGGTGGTGGACGAGACCGGGCGGGCGGCGAAGAACGTGTTCGTGGACGTCGAACTGGTCGGCGGCCCGGCCCCGGCCGGGGCCCCGCTGTCGATCGAGACGGACAAGGACGGGTACTTCTTCCGGAAGGGGCTGAAGGCCGGGGCGACGTACACCCTGACGGCGGAGGCGACGCGGGACGGGAAGCGGCTGACCGGGACGGTCCAAGCCCGGGTCCCGGCCCCGGTCCTGATGATCGTCCTGCGGGAAGACCCGAACCCCCCGCCCGGGACCCGCACCCCGAAGCCGGGCGGCAGTGACAACTTCCCACCGCCGCCGGCCCCGTCGGACACCGACCGCATCCCGGCGGCCGGGCTGAACACCAACCCCGCCCCGCGGCGGTCGGCCGACGGGGCGTACGCCCCCGGCGGCGGGCCGACCGGCCCGGTCCCGGCGACGATCGGCGGGGGCGGCCCGGCCCCGAGGTCCGGCGGGGTGCCGCCGCCCCCGGCCGCGTCCGACCTGGCCATCCCGACGACCCGCCCGGTCGAGCACCCGGAGAACGTCGCCGACGTCCCGCGGTCGCCGTTCCAGCCGCCGACCGCGTCCGTCCCCGGCCCGCCGGTGCCGAAGTTCCCGCCGCCCCCGCCGGCCCCGCCGCCGGCCCGGGTCCGCCCCGGGGCGAACGTCCGACTGGTGGACGCGCTGGAGCGGGACTGGGACCTGGCGACGAGCCGGTCCGGCCCGGTGGTGCTGCTCGAGTTCGTCACCACCGCCTGCCCGAACTGCAAGCCGGCGGTCCCGGTGCTGAAGGACCTGCAGGGCCGGTACGCGGCGGCCGGGCTGCAGGTGGTGTCGGTGCTGTGCGACGACGGGCCGCAGAAGGCCCGGGCGGAGGCGGCCGTGGCGTACGCCCGGGCCCACGACGTGAACTACGCGGTGTACGTCGAGCCGGGGCCGCGGCCGGGGGCGGTGCGGGACAAGCTGGGCGTGGAGGCGTACCCGACGGCGGTGCTGCTCGGGCCGGACGGGGCGGTGCTGTGGAGCGGGCACCCGGTGGCGAAGCGGGCGGAGCTGGAGGCGGCCGTGCGGAAGGCGGTGGGGCGGTAGCACCCGCGGCGCGGCTCGGGCCTTCACCTCTCCCCGCCGGGGAGAGGTGAAGACCGCGGACCGGCCTGTAACGTCCCAGCCGCCCCGCGGTATCCCTCCCCCGTGGGGACGACCCCACCCCGTCACCGCCCGGTGGGGACGACCCCGCCTGCCACCTTCTCACCGGGGTGCGCCGTGGCCTGGGTCTACCTCTTCTGCGCCGGCCTGTTCGAGGTCGGCTGGGCCGTCGGGCTGAAGGCCAGCGACGGGTTCAGCAAGCTCTGGCCGTCCCTGTTCACCCTCCTGTCGATGGGCGTCAGCATCGGGCTGCTCGGGCTGTCCCTCCGCACCCTCCCGATCGGCACCGCGTACGCCGTCTGGACCGGGATCGGGGCCGCCGGCACCGTCCTCGCCGGGGTGGTCCTGTACGGCGACCCGGCGACCGCCACCCGGCTCGGGTGCGTCGCCCTCATCCTCGCCGGCATCGCCGGCCTGAAGCTCACCGGCTGACTCGGCCCACCCTACAAGGCCTTCACCCCCCACCGGACATTCCGGTCAACCCGCCGGCCGCCGGCTGCCGAAGACACCCCCACGGGTTTGTCCGCGCCCGACCGGGCCGGGCGTCCAAGGAGGGGAGCCGGAATGGTTACCAAGCGGGTCGCGGTGCGGGTCGGGGCCGGGCTGGCGCTGTGGGCCGGGGCCGGCGGGGCGGCGAGCGCCCAGCTCCCGCAGGTCACCCCGGAGTGGGCCTGCCGGGTGATGCCGAAGCAGAAGGGGGTGAACGTCTCCACCCCCACCCCGGACCAGGTCCCGAACTGCAAGGTCACCCCGATCCCGAAGGCCGGCCCGAACGCCCCGACCGGGTTCGTCGTCCGCGACCCGGCCGGGAACCCGGTCCGCCAGTTCGTCAGCTACGACGGGAAGGCGTTCCACATCCAGGCGTTCTACGTCGACGGGGTGGAGGCGTACCGGGAGCTGTTCCCGCCGCAGACGACCGACCCGCACCACTACCGGTGGCTCGGGCCGAACGGCGCCAAGTGGGGGCTGGACAAGGACAAGGACGGGACGATCGACGAGTGGGTGGTGATCTCCCCGGAGGAGCTGAGCCAGGAGCTGCTGCAGGCGGTCCTCGACAAGAACCCGAAGCGGGCCGAGGCGCTGGTGCTGACCAAGGCCAACCTCGACGCCCTCGGGGTGGGGGGGAAGCGGGCCGACGACCTGCTCGCCCGGGCCGCCAAGGCGGCGCAGAAGGTGGCCGAGGCCGGGGCCGCCCTGAAGGCCGCTCCGGACGCGAAGTGGGTGCACCTGGAACTGGGCGTCCCGCACGCCGAGCCGGCCGACGTGCTCGGGGCGCGCGACGACCTGATCATCCACAAGGGCGGGACGGTGCTGGTCCAGGACGGGAAGGACGGGAAGTCGTTCCAGACCGGCGAGCTGGTCCAGGTCGGGCGGGCGTGGAAGCTCGTCGACGGCCCGTCGGCCGGGGCGGCGGCGGTGGCCGACGCCGGCGGCCCGCCGGTCCCGGAGGCGATCCGGGAGCTGGTCGCCAAGCTCCACAAGATCGACGAGACGGCCCCGAAGGACCACGGCCCGGCGGTCGCCGCGTACTACGCCCGCCGGGTCGAGGTGCTGGAGCAGATCCACGCCAAGCTGCCGGATGAGGCGTGGACGAAGCAGCTGATCGACAGCCTGGCGGCGGCCGGGGAGGGCGAGAAGGCGGACGGCAAGCACGTCGCCCGGCTGAAGCAGTTCAAGGACGCGTTCGCCGGCAAGCCCGGGCCGGTCGGGGCGTACGCCTGGTTCCGCCACCTGGTGACCGAGAACGCGATCGCCCTGGCGACCGCCGACGGGACAAAGTTCCAGGCGGTGCAGGAGGAGTGGCGGAAGAACCTGGAGGCGTTCGTGGCCGCCCACCCGAAGGCGGACGACGCCCCGGAGGCGATCCTGCGGCTCGGGATGGCGCACGAGTTCCTGGGCACCAAGGACGGGGAGGCCCAGGCGAAGAAGTGGTACGGCCGGCTGGCCGCGGACCACGCCGGACACCCGCACGCGGCGAAGGCGGCCGGGGCCGTCCGCCGGCTGGACAGCGAGGGCCAGCCGCTCGCGGTCGCCGGCCCGACGCTGACCGACGGCAAGCAATTCACCGCGGCCGCGCTGAACGGCAAGGCGGTGGTGGTGTACTACTTCGCGGCGTGGGGCAGCACTCTGGCGGAGGACGCGAAGAAGCTGAAGGCGCTGGCCAAGGAGTACGGGAAGGGGCTGGAGGTGGTGGCCGTGTGCCTGGACGGGGACTCCAAGACGGCCGCCGCGACGGTCGCCGCCCACGGGCTGCCGGGGACGGTGCTGTTCGCCCCCGGCGGGCTGGACGGGAGCCCGCTGGCGGCCCAGTACGGGGTGCTGGTGGTGCCCCACATCCTCGTCGCCGGGAAGGACGGGAAGGTGGTGAACCGGAGCGCCCAGGCGGCGAACCTGGAGGACGAGGTGAAGAAGCTGCTGCCGTGACGGAATAGTGGACAGTGGGGAGTGGACAGTGGGCAGTACACTAGGAGGCGTCGCTTCCTGGTGTACTGCCCACTGTCCACTCCCCACTGTCCACTATGTCTTTCGCCGCGGAACTCGCCGCCGCCCGGGCCGCGCAACCCGCCTGGGCGCGGCTCCCCGTCCGGGGCCGCCTCCGCCCCGCCCGCGCCCTCCGCCGGCTGCTCGTCGCCCGGGCCGACGACCTGTGCGCGGCGGTCGGCGCCGACATCGCCCGGCCGGCGACGGAGGTGGTGGCGACGGAACTCCTGCCGACCGCGGCGGCCCTGAAGTTCCTGGAGCGGGAGGCGGCCCGGGTGCTCGCCCCGCGTGGCGTGCCGGGGCGGCTCCGGCCGACCTGGCTGCTCGGCTGCCGGGACGCGGTCCACCGCCGCCCGTGGGGCGTCGTCGGGGTGATCGGGACGTGGAACTACCCGGTCTTCCTGAACGCCGGGCAGGTGGCGCAGGCGCTGGTCGCCGGGAACGCGGTGCTGTGGAAGCCGAGCGAGAACGCCCCGCGCACCGCCGACCTGACCCACGCCTTGTTCCTCGAAGCCGGGTTCCCCCGCGACCTGTTCCACAAGCTCCCCGCCACCCGCGAGGCCGGGCCGCAGCTCGCCGACGCCGGCGTGGACCACGTGGTGTTCACCGGGTCGGACGCGGTCGGGCGGAAGCTGGCGGCCCGGCTCGGGGAGCGGCTGGTGCCGTCCACCCTGGAGCTGTCCGGGTGCGACGCGATGTTCGTGCTGGCCGACGCGGACGTGCGGCTGGCGGCCCGGGCGGCGTGGTTCGGGGTGACCCTGAACCGCGGGCAGACGTGCATCGCGGTGCGGCGGGTGTTCGTCCAGCGGGCGGTCGCCGCGGCGTTCGCCGACGAGGTGCGGAAGCTGGCCGCCGGGGCGGGGCCGGTGGAGCTGGTGACGGACGGGCAGCGCGCGGTGGCGGAGCGGCTGATCGCGGACGCCGTGAGTCGGGGGGCAACGGTCCTGGCGAACCCGGAGCGTGAGCGACGGGGTGAGGCCGCGAACCCGGAGCGTGAGCGACGGGGTGAGGCCGCCACCCCGTCGCTCACGCTCCGGGTTCGCCTGCAACCCACCTTCCTCCTCGACACCCCGGCGGACGCGGCGGTGTGCCGCGAGGCGTGCTTCGCCCCGGTCGCCGCGGTCGTCCCGTTCGACGCCGTTGACGACGCGGTGTCACTCGCCGCCGGGTCCCCGTTCGGGCTGGGGGCGTCGGTGTTCACCGCGGACGCGGACGCCGCCCGGGAGCTGGCCGCCCGCATCCCGGCCGGGAGCGTGACGGTGAACGACGTGCTCGCCCCGACCGCCCACCCGGCGACCCCGTTCGGCGGCCGCGGGGCGAGCGGGTGGGGGGTGACGCAGGGGGCCGAGGGGCTGCTGGCGATGACCGTCCCGCAGGTGGTGACCGTCCGCAAGGGGCGGTTCCGCCCGCACCTGGACGAGGCCGCGGACCCGGACCCGGCGACCGGCGAGCTGCTCCGCGGGCTGCTCCGGTGGACGCACGGGGCGGGCGTGCGGGAGAAGCTGGGCGGGCTGTGGCAGATGGTCCGCGGGGCGCGGCGGAAGCGCCGCGGGTAGCCGGCCGGGCGTGCTAAACTCCGGGCATGCCGCCGGCCGTCTCCCCCGCCGCCCCGCACGAACTGCTGCCCGCGCTGCGGGTGCTGTTCGGCCCCGGCCGGGGCACGGACGCGGAGCGGTGCCGCGACGCACTCGCCGACGTTGACCGCGACCCGGCCGCGGTGCTCGTGGCGCGGGCCGGCGGGCGGGTGTGCGGGGCGGTGCTGGCCCAGGCGCTGCCGGGGGCGCTCGGGGTGGCGTGGCCGCCGCGGGCCGAGACGCCGGCCGCCGAGGACGCGCTCGCGGCGGCGGCCGTGGCCTGGCTCCGCGGGTGTGGGGTGAAGGTGTGCCAGGCGTTCGCGGCGCCGGCCGACGCCTCCGACGTCGCCCCGCTCGAACGCTCCGGGTTCCGCCCCGTCACCGAACTCGTGTCGCTGGAAGCCGCGACCGGCGGGCTTCCCGCCCCCACCGGCGCCCTCACCTTCGCCCGGGTCCGCCCGCCGTTCCCGCCGCCGTTCGCGGCCGCCCTCCTCGCCACCCACGACGGCGGCCTCGACTGCCCCGAACTCGGCGCCGGCCGGACCCCGGCCGACGTGCTCGCCGGGTTCGTCGGGTCGGGCGGGGTCGAGCACTACCTCGCGCTGCACGGGCCCGACCCGGCCGGGGTGGTGGTGCTCGCCCCCGCCGAGGAGCCGGGGGCGGCCGAGCTGGCGTACCTCGGGGTCGTCCCGGCGCTCCGCGGGCGGGGGCTGGGGGCGGAGCTGGTGCGGTTCGCCGGGGCCGCGGCGGCCGCCGGCGGGGCCGTCACCCTTTCCGCCGGGGTGGACGCCCGAAACGGGCCGGCGGTCCGCTTGTACCGCCGGCACGGGTTCACCGAGACCGACCGCCGCGGGGTTTGGCTGGCCCACCTGTAGCCGGCTTGTGGCACAGGTCTCCGACCTGTGTCGGCCCGCACAGGTCTCCGACCTGTGCCACAACCCTCGACCCGCCCCGCGCCCCGTCGCGCCGGCTGGCGCGGTTGCGGCGCCGGCGCCCGCCGCGCACGAGTCTGCCGGCCGCGCCCGGCCCCACCTCCGCCGACCCGCCGCAACCGACCTTCCGGCGCGCAGGCGCGCCCCCCGCCCGGCTGATACAGAGGAGGTCCAGACGCACCCCGCCCCGCAGCCGGAGACCGCCGTGGCGGCCCGCCCCCTCCCGACCCCCGACCCGCTCCCGCCCGACCGGCGGCTCGCCGCCGCGGTGTCCGCCCGGGTCACCCCGGTCCGGTACGGGCTGTGGTTCTCCGGCCACGCCCGGTTCGTCCCGCTCGGGGCGGAGGTGGTGGTGGCCGCCCGCACCGCCCACACCCGGGACTGGCTGGAGCACACGTTCGGGGCCGCCGTCCGGGAGGCGGTGGCCGAGGTGTGCGGCCCCGGCACCGCCGTCCGGTGGGTGGTGGACTCGGAGGCAGTGGGCAGTGGGCAGTGGGCAGTGGGCAGCGAAGACAACGAGGTCGAGCAGCCCCGTTCAGCCGCGACGCGGAGCGGAGCGCGGCACCCCGACGAGGCCGCCCCACCCGCCCGGCCGGTCCCCCACCACCCCGCCACCGACCTGTTCGGCGACCCGGTCGCCCCGCCGAAGCCGAGGCCGAAGCGGGCCGAGCCGGAGGTGGTCGTCGCCCGGGCGGCCGGGGCGAGGCCGGGGCGGCGGTGGAAGCTACTGTCCGAGTTCGTGGTCGGGCCGTGCAACCGGGTGGCCCACGCCTCGGCCCTCAGTGTGGTCGAGGAGCCGGGCGACGCCGCCAACCCGCTGGTGCTTCACGGCCCGGTCGGGGTCGGCAAGACGCACCTGCTCGAGGGCGTCTACGCCGGGCTGCGGCGGCGGAGCGACCAGCGGCCGGTGTACGTGACCGCGGAGGAGTTCACCACCAAGTTCGTCGCCGCGTCCCAGCACGGGAAGATGGGGGCGTTCCGCCGCCAGTTCCGCGAGTGCTCGGCCCTGCTGCTCGACGACCTGCACTTCCTGGCCACCAAGAAGGCCACGCAGGCGGAGTTCCTGCACACCTTCGACGCCCTCGTCGCCGACGGCCGGCAGGTGGTGGTGACAACGGACTGTCACCCGCGGCTCGCCGACGAGCTGATGCCGGAGCTGGTGGACCGGCTGCTCGGCGGGGCGGTGTGGGGCCTCCTGCCGCCGGACCCGGAGACGCGGCTGGAGATCCTGCGGAAGAAGGCGACGGGGGCGAACCCGCCGGTCCCGGACGCCGTGCTGAAGGGGCTGGCGGCGAGCCTGCGGGGGAACGTCCGGGAGCTGGAGGGGGCGGTCCACACCGTCCGCCACTACGCCAAGGTGACCGGCCGGCCGGTGGACGCCGCCGGGGCGCGGGAGGCGCTCGGCGACCTCTTGCGGCACGCGGTCCGGGTGGTGTCGGTGGCGGACGTGGACGCGGCGGTGTGCGCGGTCCTGCGGCTGGCGTCGGGCACGCTGCAGTCGAAGTCCCGGGCGTGGGCGGTGACGCACCCGCGGATGCTGGCGGTGTACCTGTGCCGGAAGCACACGGCGGCGACGTACGGGGAGATCGCGAGGCACTTCGGGGCGAAGACGCACAGCACCGCGGTGGCGGCGGAGAAGAAGGTGCGCGGCTGGCTGGAGAAGGACGCCGGGGTGGCGATCGGGGACCGGGACTGGAAGGCGAAGGAGCTGGTGGACCGGGTCGAGCGGGAGCTGCAGCGGTGACGCCCGTAGGGCCGGCTGTGCCGGCCGTTGGTGCGGGGCCGGCCGGCACAGCCGGCCCTACTTCTGACGCTCGACCGCCCGCTTCGCCTCCTGCGTCCGCCACGCCGCCGGGTCGCCGCCGGCCAGCTCCTTCAGGAACGCCGTCGCGGCCGGCGTCCCGAGCGCCTCCAGCAGCTCGACCGCCCGGGCGTCGGCCAGCCGGGCCGCGTCCCGCCCGCCGCCGACCCACCGCCCGACGAACCCCTCCGCCCGCCGCCGCGCCTCCGGCGACTCCAGCTTCGCGAGCCGAGCCTTCACCAGCTCCGCCGCCGGCTCGCCGTACCCGTCCAGCTCCGCCTCGGCCGCCTCGCGGGTCGGGAAGTCGGGGTCGCCCAACTGCCGCAGCAGCCGGTCGAGGGTCGCGGCGGTCGGGGCGGCGGCCGGCTTCATCCGCATCCGGGCGGTCTTCACCGCGGCGTCGGGCTCGGCCGCCAGCCGGGCCATCGCCTGGTAACTCGCCTCGGCCTTCCCGACGCACATCGTCGCCCACAGCTTCGCGGCGCTCGCCTCCCGCTTGACCGCGTCCGGCAGCGGCGCCGCCTGCGGCCGCACGTCCCAGACGAGGACGGTGTGGTCGGCCGCGGCGGTCAGCAGGCGGGTGCCATCCGGGGTGAACCCGAGGACGCGGACCTCGCCGCGGTGCCCGGACAGCTCGCGGCGCAACTCCCCGGACGCCGCCTCGTGCAGGTAGATCCGGCCGCGGTCGAAGGAGTCGGCGAAGGCGTACTGCCGGCCGGCCGGGCCGAGGGCGACGCCCGACCCGGGGAACGGGTTGAAGTCGTCCGGCGGCCGGCGGAAGCGGCCCCCCGGCACCGCCTTGCCGGACCCGACGGCGGCGACGGTGTAGAGGTCCTCGCCCGCCCACCGGGTGAACAGGCGGGGGTTCGGGCGGAGGCCGCACAGCAGGTCGCGCTCCCGGACCTCGCCGCCGTCGCCCTCCTTCCACGCCGGCGGGAGCGGTTTCCCGGTCCGCCCGTCCCACCGCGACGGGGACTCCGGGTGGGCGAACACGGCCGACCCGTCGTGGGCGAACCCGGGGTCGATGTCGAGCCACGACGACTGCTCGGGCGGGATCCGGAACCGCTGCTTGCCGGACGGCCAGTCCCAGACCACGAGTTCGTGGTCGTACCGGGCCCAGGTCACCACCGCCTTGCCGTCCGGGGCGAACACCGCGACCCCGGCGCGCGCCCCGGCCAGGCCGCCGGGCAGCGGCACCGCCGCCCCGGTCAGCACGTCCCGGGCGACCAGCCGCTCCGTGGTGCTGAACACGACCGACAACCCGTCCGGGGTGAACGTCGGCCGCTGGGCGACCAGGGCCTGCCCGCAGGGGTCCCGGGGGACGCCGGCGATCGCCCGCAACTCCCGCCCGGTCTTCAGATCCCACACCCGCACCGTCTCGTCCGCGGCCCACGTCAACAGGCGGGTGCCGTCCGGCGAAAGCTCGGCGTGCTCGACGGTCATCCGGTGGCCGGTCGCCGGGGCCACCGGGCGGAGGGTGGCCGCGTCCCACACCCGCACCAGCCCGGCCTCGTCGGCGGTGGCGACCCGCCGCCCGTCCGCCGACACCGCCACGGCGGTCACGTAGGTGGCGTGCCCGGCCAGGGTGCCGAGCGCCTTCCCGGTGGCCACCTCGGCGACGAACGCCAGGTGCCCGGCGGACGTCACCACCCGGGTCCCGTCGGGGGAGAAGGCCACCCGGTTGCAGTTGTGGTCTTCCGGCCTCGGGACGGCGACCGCCGCCCGCTGCTTGCCGGTCATCGGGTCGTACAGCACGACCCCGCCGTACCCGGCGACGGCCAAGGTCAGGCCGTCTGGGGACAGGGCGGCGGACCGGGGGTCGGCCGAGCACGGGAACGGTACCCCGGCTTTCCCGGTCGCCACGTCCCACGCCCGGGCCTCGACCACCCGCCGGCCGGCCGCGTCCCGGCGGAACCCGACGACCGTCCGCCCGCCGGGGGAGAGCAGCAGCGCGCCGGGGTCGCCGGCCACGGCCTCCAGGGTGCGGACCCGCGGGAGGGCGGCCGCGGTGCCGGTCGGCCGGGCCTCGAACACGTCCACCCGGTACGTCCCGAGCGGCCCCTTGCGGGCGGCCGCGACCCGGGACCCGTCGGGCGACGGGGCGAACCCGGGGTACGCCGGCCACCCGCCCGGCCGGTCGGCGTCGACGAGCCCGTTCACCGCCCCGCACCCGATCCCGCCGATGGCGGTCGGGAGCAGCGGCGGGGGCGGGGCCTTCGGGTCGGCGAAGTCCCACACCCGGAAGTCGTCCGGGAAGAGCGTCCCGCGCGGCTGTCCGGGCCCCGCCGGGTCGGCCCGCCACACCACCGCCGCCGCCCCGCCCCGCCCCCACGCCACCCGCCGGTACAACTCGCCGTTCACCACCCCGGACCGTACCGGCCGGCCGGCGTCGGCGTCCCAGACGGTCACCGTCATCTCGTAGAAGCCGGTCGACCGGGCGGTGACGTACCGCGTGCCGTCCGGGGACAGGGCCAGGTCGAGCACCGCCCCGCCGGCCCGCCACCGGGCGTCGCCGAGGCGCAGCACCGCCCCCGGCGGCAGGTCCGCGGCCCTCGCGGCGAACACCATCACGACCAGCGCGGCCTCGACCATGTCGCCCTCCCGCCGCCCACCGTACCCCAACCCGGCCGCCCGGATCGAGCCGAACCCGTTGCCGGCGGAACGGCCCGCCGACCCAGGCCGTTGGCCTGGGCTGAGGGAGCGCGGCCCTTCAGGCCGCCACCTCTTCAGGCCCGAAGGGCCGTTCTCCCTCAGCCCAGGCCAACGGCCTGGGTCGGCCGACCAGCCCGACACCATTGCCCCCGTAGCACAACCGAGGACGGTTGTGCTACGACTTCGGCGGCCACGGGAACCGGGCCGGGTCGAGCGGCGGGACCGGCTCCAGCGCCCGCCGCAGCTTCTCCACGTCCACGTCCAGCCCCGGGGCCGGCGGCGCCGGGCGGGTCGCCAGCGACGCCTCCAGCAGCACCGCCGCCGGCACGCTCAGCCCGACCGCCAGCCACGCCAGGAACCGCCCGGCCGGCAGCTCCGCCGTCGGGTACGGCACGTACCGCTCCACCATCGGCCGCGGGTACGGCTCGTCCGTGTCCGGCCCCGGCAGCGCCGGCACGTCGGTCAGCGTGACCGCGCCGCCGAGCAGCGCCCGCAGCGCCGCCCGCATCTCCCCGTACCGCACGTGCCGCCGGTTCGCCGCCTCCAGACCCGGCTCCAGCGCCAGCAGGTGCTGACCGGCCGCCCACGCCCCGGCCCACGCCCACCGGTCCGGCCCGAGCCGCACGTACCGCAGGCTCCGGAACGACGGGTTCTCCGCCACCGCCGCCAGCACCTCCGGGAACGGCCCGCAGTTCAGCACCAGCGTCTCCACGTTCGCGAAGTTCCCGGCCCGCAGGAAGTCGGCCGCGGGGGTGCGAAGGAACGACACCCGCAGCCACCCGACCCGCTCCAGCGCCGGGCTGCGGCCGACCTCGGCGAGCAGCGGCCCGTACTGCCCGCGGTCGGCGGCCGGGTCGTCCCGGTAGTCGGACGCGCACAGGTGGACGTCCCACAGCGGGGCGTGGCGGAACCGGTCGGCGGCGGACAGGAAGGCGTGCGGGGTGACCGACCGGTGCGGGCGGAGGAACCCGCGGTCGAACGGCGCGGACGCGAGGTCCGCCGGGGCCGCCCGCCGCCACTTCCGCCCGTGGGTGAACATCAGCCGCCGCAGCCGGGCGACCAGCGCCGGGTCGGCCGGCCCCGGCCCGGCCGCCGGCTGCCGCCACCCGGCGGCGTCGGCCCGGGCGAGGGCGCACTGCACCCGGACGAACTCGGCCCGGGCGCGGGCCGCCCGCCCGGCCGCCGGCGGCAGCGCGTCGGCGTGCTCGTCCAGCCAGTCGGCCAGGACCAGCCGGGGGGTGTCGTCGTGCGGGTCGGCCAGGACCGCCCGGTACAGCGCGCCGTCGTCCACCGCGGGACCCTTGCGACCGGCCGGCCGGGTGAGTATCCCAACCCGGCCCGCCCCCACCCACGCTACCACACGGAGGTCCCCGTTGCGCACCCTCATCACCGGCGGGGCCGGGTTCATCGGCTCCCACCTGTGCGACCGGTTCCTGGCCGAAGGGCACGAGGTGGTGGCCGTCGACAACTTCATCACCGGCACCCCCGAGAACATCGCCCACCTGCTCGGGCACCCGAAGTTCAAGCTCATCGGCCACGACGTGTCGAACCCGCTGAAGGTGAAGGACAAGCTGGACAACGTGCTGCACTTCGCCAGCCCGGCCAGCCCGGTCGACTACCTGGAGCACCCGATCCAGACGCTCAAGGTCGGGTCGCTCGGGACGCACAACACCCTGGGGCTGGCGAAGACGCACGGGGCCCGGTACCTGCTGGCGAGCACCAGCGAGGTGTACGGGGACCCGCTGGAGCACCCGCAGGCGGAGGGGTACTGGGGGAACGTGAACCCGGTCGGGGTGCGCGGGGTGTACGACGAGGCGAAGCGGTTCGCCGAGTCGATGACGATGGCGTACCACCGGGTGCACGGGGTGAACACCCACATCGTCCGGATCTTCAACACCTACGGCGAGCGGATGCGGCTGAACGACGGCCGGGTGCTGCCGAACTTCATGTACCAGGCGCTGACCGGGGAGCCGATCACGGTGTACGGGGACGGGCGGCAGACGCGGAGCTTCCAGTACGTGTCGGACCTGGTGGACGGGGTGTTCCGGCTCTTGTTCACCGACGACCCGAACCCGGTGAACGTCGGGAACCCGGCGGAGATCACGATCCTGCAGTTCGCGGAGGAGGTGAAGAAGCTGGCGGGGGCGGCGAGTGAGATCGTGTTCCGGCCGCTGCCGCAGGACGACCCGAAGGTGCGTCAGCCGGACATCACCCGGGCGCGGCAGGTGCTGGGGTGGGAGCCGAAGGTCGGGCGGGCAGAGGGGCTGAAGCGGACGATGGAGTTCTTCCGGGCGAAGGTGCGGAAGTGACATTTACGGGCGGACAGAAACCGGAACAAAATCCCGGCTGCCCGCTTGACAGGGGGGGGGGGGATTAGGTGTAACCTCTGTATCGTCCAGTTGGCGCTTCGCGGCAACCTGCGGGCGGGTCCAGCGATGCCAAGCCGGCACAGCGTGATCCGGGTCGGGCTCGGGGTGCTGCTGGTCGCGGCGGCCGGGCTGAAGCTGTACGGGCTGGGCGTCTCAGCGGTCCCGCGGGTCGGCTGGTTCTCACAGCCGTGGGTGCAGTTGCTGACGGCCGAGTGGGAACTGGTGCTCGGGCTGTGGCTCATTTCGGGTGCGGCGCCGCGGCTGTCGTGGCTCGCGGCGCTGGTCACGTTCGCGGCGTTCGCCGCGGTCAGCGGGTACCTCGGTTGGGTCGGGGTCGCGTCGTGCGGGTGCTTCGGCGCGGTCGAAGCAAGCCCGTGGTGGGCGTTCGGGGTGGATGTGGCCGCCGTGGCACTCCTCGCCGTCGGCCGCCCGGCGGGGCAGCCTCCCGCACCCCACTTCCTCCGGGCGGCGGGCCTGTGGGCCGGCGGGGTCGCTCTGGCCTGCGGTCTGCTCGCCGCGGCCGGAAGCCTGTTCTTCGGTTCCGTCGAGGCCGCGGTCGCTAAACTTCGCGGCGAGACCGTTACCGTGTCACCCGCCTACGTCGACTTCGGGGCCGGCCGGCCGGGTGAGAGGTTGGAGGCGACCGTGACCGCCACGAACTACACCGGCGAACCCGTCCGGCTGATCGGCGGGACGACGGACTGCGGCTGTGCGACGTTGGACGACTTTCCGATCGCGATCCCGCCCGGCGGGAAGGCGAACTTCCGCATCCGACTCACCGTGATCGGGAGCGGCGGACGGTTGACCCGCAACGTGATGGTCCGGACGGACTGCCCGGAGCGCCCGGTCGTCCGGTTCCGGATCGCGTGCCGAGTCGTCGAGTGAACCCGCCGGCGGTCGGCGGGAGTTCCGTTTGCCATCGGAGGATCGATCGTGACGAAGAGGACCACCGTGTCGAGGTGGGTGGCCAGCGTCGCCTGCGGGGTGTGCCTCGTGCTGGCCGCTCTGGCGACCCCCGGCGTATCCCCGGCCGACGAGCCGATCGGCAACGAGGGCGGCGACGACGGGGCTAACCCGGCCCCCTGCGCGAGCCTGTACGACGAACAAAAGCAATACCTCGGCTGCAAGAACCCCGGCAAACAATGCACGAACGGCGGTAAGATGGGGTTGTGTGCAACCGTTGGGAACGTCTGCGACTGCCCGGTCAAATAGAGTAAAGCAACCAGCCGGGGCGGCGTGGCACCTGTCCGGTCCCACCCGCCACGCGCGCCGAGCGAACCGACCGGGGCGTCGGACGGTGGGCCGGCGAACGAGGTACCGAGGAGCGCGCGTGCACCGGTCAGCGCAGCGGCGTCAGGCGGTGTTCACGGCCCTCGCCGTCGCGCTGGGCGGTGCGGACGCCGTCGGCTCGGACCCCCGCGGAGAATTCCTCGGCGAGTACGAGCCGCACGCCGCCGGGTTGAAGGCCAGGTACACGGGCGTCGCCGCCCGGTACCGCGTCCTGTCCCCTCTCGGCCCCGGTAAGGAACAGCGGACGCTGGTCGAGGGCAAGTTCGACCACGATCATTACCTATTGGCCGTCAAGGAGAACACCGTCGTCGAGCTGGCGACGGGGCGAGCCGAGTCACTGGGCGGGGAGCGGTGCACGGAGGGCCGGAACAACCGGTACGCCTTCCGGGTTGAGGACCGAGGTGCGGACGGGTACCGGTTGCTCCGGCTGGAGCAGTACCCGCCAGGCCGACCGCCCGAGTTGTCCGCGTTATGCTTTCCTTACGCGGTACCTCATCTCAACAAGTCCTACCTCGACCTCGCCAAGGATCCCACCTCCCGAGTGATCAGTTGGGGCGAGACGGCTTGGCGCGGAAAGGCGGTTAAGGCGCTTCGGGTCGAGTTCACGGTATACCACCGGGACGAGAAGCGGGACGTCCGCGCCGAATGCACTTACTACTTCTCGCCGGCCGAGGGGTGGGTGTGTGTCGGGTCACACTCCCACCCCCGAGACCCGGCCCGCGCCGCGGGGTATACCGAGAACATATTCGCCTACGATTCGGCCGGCGAATGGGCCGTTCCCCGGCGGTCGGAGTTGTGGTACAAAGAGAACGGCTCGACCGACCCCGAACGCGTCCGGGTCACCGAGATCGAGTCGTTCGTGCCGGTCGGGAAGTTGAACGAGGCGGACTTTCGGCTCACCGCGTTCGGGATGCCGGAGCCGGAGGGGGTGGTTTGGGAGAAGCCGTTCCCGAGGTACTGGTACTTTGTCGGCGCGGCGGCCTTGTTCGGCATCCTGGCCCTGCTCATCCGCTACTTCGGGCGGCGGACTGCCACGGCCCCGCCGGCGACCGCATGAGGTAGACGATGCGGCATTACCTCGGCTGGCTGGCGGCGGCCGCTTGCGCCGCGTCGCTGGCCGCCGCCAGTTGGATCGGCTTCGGCACCGCAACCACCCCGACCCCGGAGCCGGGGTTGGGGGTGGAGACAAATGCGGATCTCGGGAACGTCCCGTTGGGCGAGAGCAAGTTGACGTTCACCGTTACGAACCCCGCGGGCCGGCCGCGGCGGGTGCTCGGGGTGGTCAGTTACTGCAACGCTCGACTGTGCGTGATGGGGGGCGAGCCGCCCGTTCTGGTCGTGCCGGCCGGGGGCAAGGCGGTCTACACCTGCACCCTCGCGCTCAAGGAGTCGGGGCCGTTCGAGGCGAAGGTCACCCTGTTCCTCGAAGAGTCCGGCACACGGGAGGCCACGTTCACCGTCCGCGGGGTGGGCGTCCCGGAGGGTCAGGCCGATGCGCTACCCGACTAGCCGCCGGGCGTTCACCCTCATCGAGCTGCTCGTCGTCATCGCCATCGTCGCGGTGCTGACCGGGCTGCTTCTGCCCGCCGTCCAGAAGGTGCGGGCGGCCGCGGCCCGGGCCGACTGCCAGAACCGGCTCAAGCAACTCGCCCTCGCCCTCCACCAGTTCCACGACGCCCGCCGCGCCCTCCCGCCCGGCCACCGGTCCGCCACCCACCCCGACCGCATGCCGTTCTCCGGGTGGGCCGTCTCCGTCCTCCCGTACCTCGAACAGCCGACCCTCGCGGCCGAGGCCGAGGCCGCGTACCGGGCCGACCAGAACCCGCTCGGCACCACCCCGCACCCGCACCTCCGCACCGTCGTCCCGGCCCTCGGCTGCCCCGCCGACCCGCGCGTTCGGACCGCCCAGACCTCGCTCCGCACCAACACCGTCGCCGCCTTCACCTCGTACCTCGGGGTCGCCGGCCGGGACGCCGACGCCAGCCGCGACGGCGTCCTGTTCCAGAACTCCGCCGTCCGGCTCGCCGAGGTCACCGACGGGACCAGCAACACCCTCCTGCTCGGCGAGCGGCCGCCGAGCCACGACTTCCAGTTCGGGTGGTGGTACGCCGGGGCCGGGCAGCGCGGCACCGGGTCGGCCGACCTCGTCCTCGGGGTCCGCGAGCCGAACCGCCAGCCGGTCGTCTCGGGTTCGGAGTGCGGCCCGGGGAACTACCCGTTCCGGGCGGCCGGCGGGTTCGACGACCCGTGCGGGATGTTCCACTTCTGGTCGCCGCACCCGGGCGGGGCGAACTTCGCCCTCGCCGACGGGGCGGTCCGGTTCCTCGCCTACGCCGCCGACCCGGTCCTGCCCGCCCTCGCCACCCGCGCCGGCGGCGACCCCGTCCCCTTCCCGGACTGAACCCCCCGCCCGAAACTTCCGCGCCCGCCGATGTGGCATTCGCCCGCCGGCCCGGGTACGATCGTGGGATCGACCCGGAGCCCACCCATGTCCCAGCACTCCACCCACGACCTCCCCCCGCCGGACGACCCGTCCGCCACCTACGTCCCCCCGCCCGAGGACCCGTCCGCCACCTTCGTCCCCGACCCCGCCGCCGGCACCGGCACCTTCGTCCAGCTCGGCGTCCCCGAACTCCTCCGCCCGCCCGCCCGCCCCGACGTCCCCGGGTACGAGCTCCTCAACGAGCTCGGGCACGGCGGCATGGGCGTCGTCTACCGCGCCCGCCAGGTCGACCTCGACCGGGACGTCGCCGTCAAGCTCCTCCTCGACAAGTACCCGGCCGGCGGCCCGTCCGCCCTCCGGTTCGCCGACGAGGCCCGCATCACCGGGCAGCTCCAGCACCCCGGCATCCCGTCCGTCCACCAGGCCGGCCTCCTCCCGAACGGCCGGCCGTTCCTGGCCATGAAGCTGATCAAGGGCCGCACCCTCGACGACCTGCTCGCCCACCCCACCCCCGGCGGGCCGAACCCGGTCGCGGTGTTCGAGCAGGTGTGCCAGGCGGTCGGGTACGCCCACGCCCACCACGTCATCCACCGGGACCTGAAGCCGTCGAACGTCATGGTCGGGGCGTTCGGCGAGGTGCAGGTCATGGACTGGGGCCTCGCCAAGGTGCTCGGCGCCGGCCCGACCGGGCAGACCACCGTCGAGGCCCCCGCCCTGACCGAGGTCACCCCGGCCCGGGAGGAGCAGGACGCGACCCAGGCCGGGAGCCTGCTGGGCACCCCGGCGTGCATGCCCCCGGAGCAGGCGATCGGGGCGGTCGACCTGCTCGACGCCCGGAGCGACGTGTTCGGCCTCGGGGCCATCCTGTGCGTCATCCTGACCGGCAAGCCGCCGTACGCCGGCGGGGGGAGCGAGTCGGTCCGCCAGCTCGCCGCCCGGGGGAAGCTGGACGCCGCCCGGGAGCGGCTGGCCGGGTGCGGGGCCGACCCGGGGCTGGTCGCCCTGTGCGAGTGGTGCCTCCGCCCGGAGCAGGCCGACCGGCCGGCCGACGGCGGGGCGGTGGCGGCCGAGGTGGCCCGCCTCCGGGCCGAGGCCGACGACCGGGTGCGGCGGGCGGAGATCGCCCGGGTCCGGGCCGAGGGCGAACTCCGGACGGCCGAGGTGGAGGCGGCCGCGGAGCGGCGGCGGCGGCGGGCCCAGCGGCTGCTGTTCGCGGCCGGGCTGCTGGCCGTCGGGCTGGCCGGGGCCGGGGCGTGGTACCTCCAGCGGCAGGCCGGCCAGACGCGGGCGGCCGAGGGGGAGCGGGACCGGCAGGGGCTGATCGCCCGGCAGGAGAAGGACCTGCGCGAGGGGCGGGCCCGGGACGGGGCGGAGGCGGCCCTGGCCCGGCTCCCGGACCTGTACCGGCGCGGGCTGTGGGCGCAGGCCGCGGAGGCCCTGGCGGCGGCCGACGCCCTGCTCGGCCCGGACGGCGACCCGGCGCTCCGGGAGCGGGTCGCGGCCGCCCGCCGGGACACCGCCTTCGTCGCCCGGCTGGACAGGATCCGGCTCGACCGGGTCCGGCGCGACCTGTACTCGAAGGCGGCGGCGGAGTACGCGGCCGCGCTCCGGGAGCACGGGCTGGATGTGGCCGGCGGGGGGGCGGAGGACGCGGCCGGGCGGGTGGCCGGGTCCCCGTCCCCGGTCCGGGAGTACCTGCTGGCCGCCCTGGACGACTGGGGCCTGGTCGAGCCGGACCCGGCCCGCCGGCGGCGGGTGTTCGCCGCCGCCGACCGGGCCACCGCGCGGGCGTGGCGAACCGGCCCGGCCGGGCTCCTGTGGGCCTGGGACGACCCGGCCCGGCTGGCCGCGGCGTACGACACGATCCCGCCGGCCGACCGGTCCCCGGCGCTGACCGCGGTCGTCGGGTACCGGCTCGACCGGCTCGGGGCGGACGGGGTGCGGCGGCTGGAGGACGGGCGGCGGCAGCACCCGGCCGACTTCTGGCTGCACGTCGCGCTGGGGGCGGTCGGCGGGCCGGGCCAGGCGGAGCGGCGGGCCGGGGCGTACGAGGCGGCCCTGGCCCTCCGCCCGGACACCGCGGCGGTCCTGTACAACCTGGGGAACGTCCACCTCGCCCGGAGGGACTGGGACCGGGCGGTCCGGGCCTACGACGACGCCCTGTTGGTCGAGAAGGGGTTCGCCGACGCCCACCTGAACCGGGGCACCGCCCTCCGGGAGAAGGGCGACCTGCCCGGGGCGCTGGCGGCGACCGAGGCGGCCGTCAAGCTCGACGGCGACAGCCCCGACGCCCACTGCAACCTCGGCCGCGTCCTGCAGGAGCTGGGCCGGCTGCGCGAGGCCCTGGCGGCGTTCCGCCGGGCGCTCGACCGCGGGGCCCGGCAGCCGGGCTGGACCCGCGGGGCGGAGACCGAGGCGTGGGCGAAGGAGTGCGAGGGGTTCGTCGCCCTGGACAAGCGGCTGGCGGCGGTCCAGGCCGGGACCGCCCGGCCGGCGTCCCCGCGCGACGCGGTCGAGCTGGCCGGGTTCGCGTTCCAGCCGTTCAAGAAGGAGTACGCCCTGGCGTCCCGGCTGTACGCCGAGGTGTACGCCGCCGACCCGGCCGGGTACCCGGCGGCCCGGCACCTGGCGGCCCGGGCGGCGGTCCGGGCCGGGGGCGGGGACGACCCGTCGGTGGCGGCCGGGTCGGCCGACGGCCGCGCCCTGCTGGACCGGGCGTACGGCTGGCTCGTCGCCGACCTCGCCGTCCACCGGGCGCGGGCCGGGTCGGAGCTGCCGGCCGACCGCCAGCGGGGCGCCGCCGACCTCGGTAACTGGCTGAAGGACCCGGCCCTGGCGGCGGTCCGAGACCCGGCCCGGCGGGCGGGGCTTCCGAAGGAGGAGCGGGAGCGGTGGGAGGCGTTCTGGAAGGAGGTCGAGGCGGTCCGGACCGGCCGCCCGCCGCTCGCCCCGGGGGTGCGCCCGTGACCGACCGCCCGACGCAAGACCTGCCGGCCGACCCCGGGACCGTGGTCCAGCACGGGGTGCCGGACGTGCTGCGCGACCCGGACCGGCCGGCCGTGCCGGGGTACGAGTTGCTGGACGAGGTCGGCCGCGGCGGGATGGGGGTCGTCTACCGGGCCCGGGACGTGTCCCTCGGCCGGGACGTGGCGGTGAAGCTGCTGCTGGCCCGGTTCCCGGCCGGCGGGGCGGCCGCCCGGCGGTTCGCGGACGAGGCCCGGATCACCGCCCAGCTCCAGCACCCCGGCATCCCCCCGGTCCACGCCGTCGGCTCCCTTCCCGACGGCCGCCCGTTCCTGGCGATGAAGCTGATCAAGGGCCGCACCCTCGGCGACCTGCTGGCGGGCCGGGGGCGCGAGCGACCGGACGCGTCCCCCAACCTGGTGGCGGTGTTCGAGGCGGTCTGCCAGGCGGTCGGGTACGCCCACGCCCACGGCGTCGTCCACCGGGACCTGAAGCCGTCGAACGTCATGGTCGGGAGCTTCGGCGAGGTCCAGGTCATGGACTGGGGCCTGGCCAAGGTGCTCACCGGCCCGCCGCGCCAGCACGGCCCGGCCGCCCCCGCCGACGCGACCGCCCCGGCGACGGCGATCGGCTCGACCCGGGACGAGGGGGACGAGACCCAGGCCGGGGCGGTGCTCGGGACGCCGGCGTTCATGCCGCCGGAGCAGGCGATCGGTGCCGTCGACCAGATCGACGCCCGGAGCGACGTGTTCGGCCTCGGGGCGATCCTGTGTACCGTCCTGACCGGGCACCCGCCGTACCTCGGGGCGGACGCCGAGTCCACCCGCCAGCTCGCCGCCCGGGGGAAGCTGGACGGCGCCCGGGCCCGGCTGGCCGGGTGCGGGGCCGACCCCGGGCTGGCCGAGCTGTGCCGGCGGTGCCTGAGCGCGGAGCCGGCGGACCGGCCGGCCGACGGCGGGGCGGTGGCGGCGGCGGTGGCGGCCCTGCGGGCGGCGGCCGACGAGCGGGTGCGGCGGGCCGAGACCGACCGGGCGACGGCCGAGGTGCGGGCGGCGGGGGAGCGGAAGCGGCGGCGGGTGCAGCGGGCGCTGTTCGCGGCCGGGCTGCTGGCACTCGGGGCGGCCGGGGTCGGGGCGTGGCTGGTCCAGCGGCAGGCGGCCGACCGGGAGCGGGCGGAGGGCGAGGCGGCCCGGGAGCGGGCGGTGCGGGGGGAGCGGGCGAAGGCCGGGGTGGAGGCGGCCCTGGCCCGGCTCCCGGGGCTGTACGGGCGGTTCCTCTGGCGGGAGGCGGCCGACGGGCTGGCGGCGGCCGACGCCCTGCTCGGCCCGGACGGCGACCCGGCCCTGCGGGGGCAGGTGGCGGCCGCCCGCCGGGACACCGCCCTGCTCGCCCGGCTGGACAAGGTCCGGCTGGACAAGTCGGTCTGGGTGGTCGACCGGTTCGACTACGCCGGGGCGGTGCCGAAGTACGCGGCCGCGCTCCGGGAGTACGGGCTGGACCTGGCGGCCGGGGAGGTGGCGGACCTGGCCCGGCGGGTGAACGGGTCGGCGGTCCGGGAGCACCTGCTGGCCGCCCTGGACGACTACGGGCTGTCGGCCGGGGCGGCCGACCGGGCCCGGGCGTTCGCGGTGACGGCGGCCGCCACCGGGCAGGGGTGGCGGGCCGAGCTGGCGGCCGCCTACGGCGACCCCGGGCGGCTGGCCGCGGTGTACGACGCGATCCCGGAGGCGGAGCGGTCCCCGGCCCTGGTCGCCGAGGTTGGTGCCGAGCTGGCCCGGCGGGGCGGGGACGGGGGCCGGCGGCTGACCGCCGGGCTGCGGCAGTACCCGTCCGACTTCTGGATCCACCTGTACCGCGGGGTGGTCGCCGGGGACGGGCCGGGCGGGCGGCTGGCCGAGCGGCAGGCCGGGGCGTCCCGGGCGGCCCTGGCGGTCCGCCCCGGCACCCCGGCGGCCCTCACCAACCTGGGGTTCGCCCTGCGGGACGGCGGGGACCTGGACGGGGCGGTGGCGGCCGCCCGGGAGGCGATCCGGCTCGACCCGAACCTGCCGGTCGCGCACGGCAACCTGGCCGGCGCCCTGCACGACCAGGGGAAGCTGGGCGAGGCCCTGGCCGCGGCCCGGGAGGCGGTCCGGCTCGACCCGAACCTGGTGTTCGCCCGGTCCACCCTGGGGTGGGTCCTGCACCGGACCGGGGACACGGACGCGGGCCTGGCGGCCACCCGGGAGGCGATCCGGCTCAACCCGGGGCACGCCCAGTCGCACCTCAACCTCGGGAGCATGCTCCGCGACCGGGGGGACCCGGACGGGGCGGCGGCGGCGTACCGGGAGGCCGCCCGGCTCGACCCGAAGGACGGCTGGCCCCGGTGCTACCTGGGCCGCGCCCTGCACGCGAAGCGGGACCTGGACGGGGCGCTCGCCGCGTACCGGGAGGCGGTCCGGCTCGACCCGGCCAGCGCCGAGTTCCGCGTCGACCTGGCCTACGGGCTGATCGACCGGGGGGACCTGGCCGGGGGCGTGGCGGCCGCCCGGGCGGCGGTCGTGCTCGACCCCGGGCACGCCATGGCACACAACAACCTGGGGGTCGGGCTCCGGCAACTCGGCGACCGGGCCGGGGCCGCCGCGGCCGCCCGGGAGGCGGCCCGGCTCGACCCGGGCAAGGCCCTGTTCCGCCGCAACCTGGGGGACGTCCTGCGGGAGGCCGGGGACGCCGACGGGGCGGTGGCGGCGTACCGGGAGGCCCTCCGGCTCGACCCCGACGACCCCGACGCCCTGTGCCACCTCGGCAACCTGCTCCGCGACCAGGGGCGGCCGGCCGACGCCCTGCCGCTGCTCCGGAAGGGGCACGACCTGGGCCGCCGGCGGAAGGACTGGGACCTCCCGTCGGCCGGCTGGGTCGAGCGGTGCGAGCGGCTGGTCGAGCTGGACCGGCGGCTGCCGGCGGTCAAGGCCGGGGCCGACGCCCCGGACTCCCCGGCGGAGGCGGCCGAGTTCGCCCGGCTCGCCGCCCGGCCGTTCCGGAAGGAGTACGCCCTGGCCGTCCGGCTGTACGCCGGCCTGCTGGCCGCCGACCCGGACCTCGTCGCCCCGGACTCCCGGGCGTCGGCCGCCCGGGCGGCGGTCCGGGCGGCGGCCGGGGACGACCCGTCGGCGGCGTGCGGGTGGGACGAGTGGTACCTGCTGCTGGACCGGGCCCACGGGTGGCTGGCCGCCGACCTGGCCGAGCACCGCCGGCGGGCCGGGGCGGATGACCCGGACCGGCGGAAGCGGGCCGCCGCCCTCCTGGCCGACTGGCTGGCGGACGCGGACCTCGCCCCGGCCCGCGACCCGGCCCGGCTCGCCGCGATGCCGGCCGCCGAGCGGGCGCGATGGGAGGCGTTCTGGGCCGAGGTCGAGGAGGTCCGGAAGCTCGCCGCGAAGTGACCAGGTATCCGGAACGCCGGCCGGCTCGGGGCTTCCACCTCTCCCCGCTGGGGAGAGGTCGGCCGTCAGGCCGGGTGAGGGGCGCCACCTCCGGAGTCACCCGCGCCGCTCGGCCGACCGGGCGCCCCT
>JAESGM010000249.1_pt1 | contig 91030 bp, 81 predicted proteins | sample 9269721 | NCBI WGS metagenome assembly JAESGM01 (sample SAMN15720920, study PRJNA650825) | algae metagenome | isolation source: Komarekiella atlantica HA4396-MV6 and co-occurring heterotrophs from... | place: USA: Theobald House, Kauai, HI | collected 2009-07-29 | reverse complement strand
CGGACCAGCGTCGTCAGGGCCTCGTCGTCGATCGACCATTCCTTGGACTGCAGGCCGTGCTTGGCGATCGCCCCCGGGATCAGGTGGCGGCGCGCGATCTCGGCCTTCTCGTCCTCGGTGTAGCCGGCGATGCGGATCACCTCCATGCGGTCCAAGAGGGCCGGCGGGATGTTCAGCGTGTTCGCCGTGGTCACGAACATCACGTTCGACAGGTCATAATCGACCTCGAGGTAATGGTCGTTGAAGGTCGAATTCTGCTCGGGATCGAGCACCTCGAGCAGGGCCGCCGACGGGTCGCCGCGGAAGTCCTGGCCCATCTTGTCGATCTCGTCGAGCAGGATGAGCGGATTCGAGGTCTTGGCCTTCTTCATCGACTGGATGATCTTGCCGGGCATCGAGCCGATGTAGGTGCGGCGGTGACCGCGAATCTCGGCCTCGTCACGCACGCCGCCGAGCGACATGCGCACGAACTCGCGGCCGGTAGCCTTGGCGATCGACTTGCCGAGCGAGGTCTTGCCGACGCCCGGAGGGCCGACCAAGCACAGGATCGGGCCGGCAAGCCGGTTGGCGCGCTGCTGCACCGCGAGATATTCGACGATGCGGTCCTTGACCTTGTCGAGGCCGAAATGATCGTCGTCGAGCACCTTCTGGGCAGAGGCGAGGTCCTTCTTGATCTTCGACTTCTTGTTCCAGGGGATGCCGAGCAGCCAGTCGAGATAGTTGCGCACGACCGTGGCTTCCGCCGACATCGGCGACATCTGCCGGAGCTTCTTGACCTCGGCGAGCGCCTTGTCGCGGGCTTCCTTGGTCAGCTTGGTCTTGGCGATGCGCTCTTCCAGCTCGGCCAGCTCGTCACGGCCTTCCTCACCGTCGCCCAGCTCCTTCTGGATCGCCTTCATCTGCTCGTTGAGATAGTACTCGCGCTGGGTCTTCTCCATCTGGCGCTTGACGCGCGAGCGGATGCGCTTCTCGACCTGCAGCACCGACATCTCGCTCTCCATCAGGGAGAGCACCTTCTCGAGCCGGTGAGCGACGTTCATCACCTCGAGCACGGCCTGCCGGTCCGCGATCTTGACCGCCAGATGCGAGGCGACCGTATCGGCGAGCTTGGCCGGCTCGTCGATCTGGGAGACCGCCGCGACGATCTCGGGCGAGATCTTCTTGTTGAGCTTCACATAGTTCTCGAACTCGCTGACGACCGAGCGGGCGAGCGCCTCGACCTCGACCTTCTTGCCCTCTTCCTCGGCGAGGGCTTCGGCCTTGGCCTCATAGAAGTTGTCGGTGGCGGTATAGGTCGTCGCCTTGGCCCTGCCGATGCCCTCGACGAGCACCTTCACGGTCGAGTCGGGCAGCTTGAGCAGCTGCAGCACGCGGGCGAGCGTGCCAATTTCGTAGATGTCTCCGGTATCCGGATCATCGTCGCCGGCATTCTTCTGCGTGGCGAGCAGGATCAGGCCATCGTTCTTGACCACCTCCTCGAGCGCGCGGATGGACTTCTCGCGGCCGACGAAGAGCGGCACGATCATGTGCGGGAAGACGACGATGTCGCGCAACGGCAGGACCGGATAGGTGTCGGTCGTGCCGGGGACGAGCGGAGCGCGGGGCGTCGAGCCAGTCATGTCTAGTCCTTCAAGTTTTCGCCCGGCCGACCCCTTTGAAAGGCAATCGAGCGGACGTACCGCGCGGCGCGACCATTCGCGCCAGGCGCCCCCGCCGGCCGCGCCCTCGACAGGCACGCGACTCTAACAGGTGATCATAAGGTGGATGCTTCGACGCCGGCTTTCAAGCGACGCCTCACGCAGTCCACCGCCGCTTCTGCCGCAGCCGGCGCACGAGACCGTGATGGCTTGCACGGCAGCTTCGGAGGTAGCCCTAACCACCCAAGCCCACAAAGCAAAACGCGCGCCGAAGGCGCGCGTTCCGAACTGAACCAGAATCCGGTTTCGCTCAGGCCGAGGCCGACTTCGTCTCTTCTTCGCGGTCCGCATAGATGAACAGCGGACGCGACTTGGATTCGACCGCCTCGGGCCCGATGACGACCTGCTCGACGCCTTCCAGCCCCGGCAGCTCGTACATGGTCTCGAGCAGGATGCCCTCCATGATCGAGCGCAGGCCACGGGCGCCGGTCTTGCGCTCGATCGCCTTGCGGGCAATCAGGCTGACCGCCTCGTCGGTGAAGGTGAGCTCGGTGTCCTCCATCTCGAACAGGCGCTGATACTGCTTGACCAGCGCGTTCTTCGGCTCTGTGAGGATGGTCTTGAGCGCGGCTTCGTCGAGATCCTCCAGCGTCGCCAGGACCGGCAGGCGGCCGACGAATTCCGGGATCAGGCCGAACTTGAGCAGATCCTCCGGCTCGACCTCACGGAAGATCGCGCCGGTGCGCCGGTCGTCAGGAGCCTTCACGGTCGCGCCGAAGCCGATCGAGGTGCCCTTGCCGCGGCCCGAGATGATCTTGTCCAGCCCGGCGAAGGCGCCGCCGCAGATGAACAGGATGTTGGTGGTGTCGACCTGCAGGAACTCCTGCTGCGGATGCTTGCGCCCGCCCTGCGGCGGCACGGAGGCGACGGTGCCTTCCATGATCTTGAGCAGCGCCTGCTGGACGCCCTCACCCGAGACGTCGCGGGTGATCGAGGGATTGTCCGACTTGCGGCTGATCTTGTCGATCTCGTCGATATAGACGATGCCGCGCTGCGCCCGCTCGACATTGTAGTCGGAGGCCTGGAGCAGCTTCAGGATGATGTTCTCGACGTCCTCGCCGACATAGCCGGCCTCGGTCAGCGTCGTCGCATCGGCCATGGTGAACGGCACGTCGAGGATGCGGGCGAGCGTCTGCGCGAGCAGTGTCTTGCCCGAGCCGGTCGGCCCGATCAGCAGAATGTTCGACTTGGCCAGCTCGACGTCGTTGTGCTTCGTCGCGTGGCTGAGCCGCTTGTAATGGTTATGGACTGCGACCGAGAGGACCTTCTTGGCGTGGTCCTGGCCGATCACGTAGTCGTCGAGAACCTTGCGGATCTCCTTCGGGGTCGGCACGCCGTCCTTGGATTTCACCAGCGCGGACTTCGATTCCTCGCGGATGATGTCCATGCAGAGCTCGACGCATTCATCGCAGATGAACACCGTCGGGCCCGCGATCAGCTTGCGGACCTCATGCTGGCTCTTGCCGCAGAAGGAGCAGTAGAGCGTGCTCTTGGAATCGCCGCCGCTGGCCTTACTCATCGTGATTCTCCATCTCGGAGGACGAATGCGCCACCGAAAAACGGCGACCTGATGTCGTCTCCCCGTCATAATAGGCGCTCAGATCGCGATTATTAGGTTAACGCGTCGCTCTGGTGCAGGCGGCGACGAAACTGACCCAAAATCGGACCGCTTGAGCGCCTTACCGCGCCCTTCCGATGCCCCATGCAAACATGAGGCCTAGTCTCAAGGCAATATGGCCCTTCGGGAGCCGCTCGCCAACCCACAGGCGCGTGTCGTCTCGGTGACAGCCCTCAGGCCGCCGCCTCGTCCGCGCGCTTGTCGATGACCTTGTCGATCAGGCCGAACTCCTTGGCCTGGTCGGCGGTCATGAAATTGTCGCGCTCCAGCGCGCCCTCGATGTCCTCGTAGGAGCGGCCGGTGTGCCTGACATAGATCTCGTTCAGGCGCCGCTTCAGGCTCTCGACCTCGCGGGCATGGATCAGGATGTCGGTGACCTGGCCCTGGAAGCCGCCGGAGGGCTGATGGACCATGATGCGCGCGTTCGGCAGGGCAAAGCGCATGTCCTTGGCGCCGGCCGTCAGCAGGAGCGAGCCCATCGAGGCGGCCTGGCCTACGCAGAGCGTCGTCACCGGGCAGCGGATGAACTGCATGGTGTCGTAGATCGACAGCCCCGAGGTGACCACGCCGCCGGGCGAGTTGATGTAGAAGGAGATTTCCTTCTTCGGGTTCTCGGCCTCGAGGAACAGCAGCTGCGCCACGATCAGCGAGGCGGAGTAATCCTCTACCGGACCGGTCAGGAAGATGATGCGCTCGCGCAGCAGGCGGGAATAGATGTCGAAGGCGCGCTCGCCGCGGCTCGACTGCTCGACCACCATCGGGACGAGATTGTTATAGGTCTCGATCGGGTCACGCATCATCGTCGGTCCTTGGGTCAAAGCGGGCGGGAATCAGCCGATAGCGGCGAAGAACGCACATAAGCATGCAGGCTGCCGCTGAAAAGGGAAACGCCGCCCGCAGAATGCGGGCGGCGCAAACATCTCATCAACTGGCGAGGATCAGGCCGAAGCCTCGTCCGCCGCCTTCTTGGTCTTCTTCGCCTTGGCGGCCTTCGGCTTCGCCTCGGCGGCACCCTCTTCCTCGTCGTCGGCGAAGAGCGCCTCGCGCGAGACCGACTTGTCGGAGACCTTCATCTGGCCGAGCAGATGGTCGACGACCTTCTCCTCGAAGATAGGGGCGCGGATCTCGGCGAGCGCCTGCGGGTTCTTGCGGTAGAACTCCCAGACTTCCTTCTCCTGGCCCGGGAACTGGCGGGCGCGCTGGATCAGGGCCTGCGTCACTTCGTCATCCGAGATCTGGACCTTGGCCTGCTCGCCGATCTCGGCCAGCACCAGACCGAGGCGCACGCGGCGCTCGGCGATCTTGCGGTACTCGGCGCGGGCCTCGTCCTCGGTGGTGTCCTCATCGGCGAAGGTCTTGTTGGCGTTCTTCATGTCCGCCTCGACCTGGCTCCAGACCGCAGCGAACTCCTGCTCGACCAGGGTCGGCGGCAGCTCGAAGCTGTACTTGCCGTCGAGCGCGTCGAGCAGGGCCTTTTTGACCTTGCGGCGCGACTGCTCGCCGAACTCGCGGCCGATCTGCTCGCGGATCGCGGTCTTGAGCGCGTCGAGCGACTCCATGCCGAAGCCCTTGGCGAGCTCGTCGTCGATCTTCAGCGCGCCGGGAGCCTGGACGTCGTCGACGGTGACGGCGAACTCGGCCGGCTTACCGGCGAGATGGGTCGCGGTGTAGTTCTCGGGGAAGGTCACCGAGACGGTGCGCTGCTCGCCCTTCTTGACGCCCTCGAGCTGCTCCTCGAAGCCCGGGATGAACTGGCCGGCGCCGAGCTCGAGCGGGATTTCCGAACCGGTGCCGCCGTCGAAGGGCTGGCCCTCGAGCGTGCCGACGAAGGAGATCAGCAGGCGGTCGCCCTTGGCGGCCTTGGCGCCGTCCTTCTTCGACTCGAAGCTGCGGTTCTGCGAGGCCATGCGCTCCAGCGCGGCGTCGACATCAGCCTCGGGGACCTCGGCGACCGGCTTCTCGAGCGCGACGTCCGAGACGTCGACGACCTCGATCTTCGGCAGCACCTCGAGTGCCACGGTGAAGGCGAGATCGCCCTTGGCCTCCATCGCGGCCTCGATCTCGTCCTTGTTCTCGGGGAACTTGATCTGCGGCTCGAAGGCGAGCTTGAGCGCGTTGTCGGCGACGATCTTCTGGTTCGCCTCGTTGACGGCGTTCTGGACCACATCGGCCATGACCGAGCGGCCATAGAGGCGGCGCAGATGGCCGACCGGGACCTTGCCGGGCCGGAAGCCGTTGATCTTGGCCTTGCCTTGCAGGTTCTGCAGCTCGCCATCGAGCCTCGTCTTGAGGTCCGTGGCGTTCAGCACCACCTGGAATTCGCGCTTGAGGCCCTGGGACAGGGTTTCCGTCACGTTCATTGTTCGATCCGCCAACAGCTCGTTACTTCAATGTCCAAAGCGCGACGCCGGATGACCGCCGCCGCGCTCGCGAAATCCGAATCATGGTGCGGGCGGAGGGACTCGAACCCCCACGACTTTCGCCGCTGGTACCTAAAACCAGTGCGTCTACCAGTTCCGCCACGCCCGCCAACCCGGTGCGCCATATCGCAGTTTTCGCGACAACAGCACCGTAGGCCGCGCCGCTATACCATTTCGGGCGCGTCATGCAGCAAAAAAATGCGACAGTTCTGCGAACACCGCTCCCGCGCGGCTTTGCGCTCGCCAGAAACGCCCTGTCCGGCTATGTCCCGGGCATGAGCAAAGACGCTTCGCTGCCGGCCTCACCGCTTCATATCAGCCGCCGCCGGGTCATCGCGCAGGGCGCAGGGCTCGCGACCTTGCTCTCGCCGCTATCAGGACTGGCCCAGCAAGCTCCGGCGGCCCCGCAAGCGGCTTCGGCCGGGGCTGGACGCGAACTCGTTGCAGCGCCGACGAAGCTACGCCTGCGTCCGGCGCCCTCTCCCGAGACCGAAATATGGGCCTTCGACGGCGTGTCCCCCGGCCCTGTCCTGAAGGTGAAGCCGGGAGAGACATTGCGCCTCAATCTGCAGAATCGCACCGACAAGCCGCTCTCGCTGCACTGGCACGGCCTGCGCGCCGACCACGCCATGGACGGGGTCGGCGGCTTCAGCCAGGAGCCGGTGCTGCCGGGCGGGCAGTTCGAATACCGGCTGACGCCGCCTGATTCCGGCACCTTCCTTTATCGGCCGATGCTGCTCGCCGGCTCGTCCGAGCCGGCCGGGCGCGGCCTCTCCGGCATGCTGATCGTCGAGGAGAAGGAGCCGCCCGCGGTCGACCTCGACCTGCCGGCCCTGGTCGGTGACTGGCTGCTCGGCGACGACCAGAAGCTCCTGCCCTTCGCCGCAGACGGACAGGACGGCGCCGCTGCCGGTCGGCTCGGCAGTTGGCTCACTGTCAACGGCAAGCCGCCACCGCTGCCAATCAAGCTGCCGCCGGGGTCGCGTGTCCGCCTCCGCCTCGCCAATGCCTGCAATGCCCGGATCATGCGGCTGCGCTTCGATGAGATGAAGGCGTTCGTCGCGGCGGTCGACGGCCAGCCGACCGACACCTTCGAGCCGGTCCGGGCACAGCTGCCATTCGCGCCGGGCACGCGCTACGACGTGATCTTCGATATGCCGGAGACGGTCGGCGCCGCCGCCAGCATCACCGCGCTGATCGGCCCCGGCGTGCCGCTGGTGCGCTTCGTCAGCGAGGGGGCAGCCAAGCCGGCTCGTCCGGCGATCGCCGGCATGCCACTCAACCCGGCGCTGCCGGCGGCGGTTCGGCTCCAGGATGCCAGGCGCAGCGAGATGATCATCGAGGGCGGGGCCAGGATCACGCCGGAGAACAAGCTCGACCTCGCCGGGCTCGATCTCGCCAGGCCCTGGACCGTGAACGGCGGCCAGGGCGATCCGAAGGGCAAGCCGCTGTTCAGCGTCAAGCGCGGTTCGCCGGTGGTGATCGCCATCACCAACAAGACCGCCTTCCTGCAGCCGCTACATGTCCACGGCCATTGCTTCCGCCTGCTGCACCCGCTCGACGACGGCTGGGAACCCTATTTCCTCGACACGGTGCAAATTCCCGAGGGCAAGCGCCTGCACATCGCCTTCATCGCCGACAATCCCGGGCGCTGGCTGATCTCCTCGACCGTGCTGGAGCGCTTCGACCGGGGGTTGTGGAGCTGGTTCGAGGTGACGTGACCAAGCGGCGGCTTGTCAGGTCGGCGAACGGCTTCTAAACCCGCGCCCTCAGCCAAGGAGCCCGCCATGACCGCCAATGCCATCGTCACCGTGGGCGCCGACCTCGCCAAACCGGTCCGCTTCGGCAACGGCCTGCCGCTCGCCCTGATCGCCGGCCCGTGCCAGATGGAGAGCCGCGACCATGCGCTCGAGGTAGCCCTGGCGCTGAAGGAGATCTCGGACAAGCTCGGCATCGGCCTCGTCTTCAAGACCTCTTTCGACAAGGCCAACCGCACCAGCGTGAAGGGCCAGCGTGGAGTGGGCCTGGACGCCGCCCTGCCCGTCTTCGCCGAGATCCGCGAGCGTACCGGCCTGCCGGTGCTGACAGATGTGCACGACGCCAGCCAGTGCGCCCCGGTGGCCGAGGTGGTCGACGTGCTGCAGATCCCGGCCTTCCTCTGCCGGCAGACCGACCTGCTCGTCGCCGCGGCGAAGACCGGCCGTGTCGTCAACGTCAAGAAGGGCCAGTTCCTAGCGCCCTGGGACATGGTCAACGTCGCCGCCAAGGTGACCGAGAGCGGCAACCCGAACGTGATGCTGACCGAGCGCGGCGTCTCCTTCGGCTACAACACCCAGGTCACCGACATGCGTGCCCTGCCGATCATGGCCGAGATCGGCGCTCCCGTGATCTTCGACGCCACCCATTCGGTGCAGCAACCCGGCGGCAAGGGCGCCTCCAGCGGCGGCCAGCGCGAATTCGTGCCGGTGCTCGCGCGCGCCGCTGTCGCGGTCGGCGTCGCCGGCGTCTTCATCGAGACCCATCCCGACCCGGACAACGCCCCCTCGGACGGGCCGAACATGGTGCCGCTGCGCGACTTCCATGCGCTGATCGCAGGGCTGCAAGAGTTCGACCGCCTTGCCAAGCGCATAGCGCATTCTACGCTGGCGTATGTCTGAGACTCCAGCCACCACAGCTCCTCCCGCGGCCCCTCCGCCCCGTTCGCTGAACTCGCTGATTCTCGTGCTCGGGGCGTGCGGTTTCGCCTCGACCTTCACCATGCGGCTGCTCGACCCGCTGGTGCCGACATTGTCGGCTGAATTCGGGCGAAGCATAGCTCAGGTCGCCGCGGTCGTGACCGCGTTCGCCTCCGCCTATGCGGTCGGCCAGCCCTTCCTCGGCCCGATCGCCGATTCGATCGGCAAGCTCAGAACGATCTCGATCTGCCTCGGCGCGCTCGCCCTGCTATCGATTGCCGCCGGCTTCGCCGGCTCGTTCGAGACGCTGACAGCCGTGCGCATGATCGCCGGCGTCGCGGCCGGCGGCGTCATTCCGGTCGCGATGGCCGCGATCGGCGACCGCGCGCCAATGGCCGAACGGCAGGTCATGCTCGGCCGCTTCCTCGTGCTGATGATCATCGGGCAGATGGTCGGCGCCGCCTGCTCCGGGCTGATCGCCGAGCATCTCGGCTGGCGATACGTCTTCGTGATGGCTGGCGCAGTCGCGGGGATTGCCGGGCTGCTGGTCGTCCTGGTGCTGAAGCCAAGGCCGAACGCGCTACGGCCGCCGCTCAGCTTCAAGACCGCGCTGGCCAGCTACGCCGCCGTCTTCGCCAATCCGCGCTCGAAGCTGCTCTACGGCCTCGTGGTGGTCGAGGGCAGCCTGATCTTCGGCATGCCGCCCTATATCGCCGCGATCCTGCATGAGCGCGCCGATGTCGGCCCGTCGCAAGCTGGCCTCGTCATCGCCGGCACCGGGCTCGGCGGCATCATCTATGGCGTCCTGACCCGCATCCTGGTCGAGCGGCTCGGCCCGACCCGGATGACGACACTGGGCGGCCTCGTGATGGGCCTGGCCTATGCCCTGTTCTCGCTGGCCTTCCTACCCTGGTGGAGCGCGATCGCGATCTTCACGCTGAGCGGCTTCGGCTTCTTCCTGATGCACGGCACCTTCCAGGCGCAGGCGACCGAACTCGCGCCGACCGCGCGCGGCTCGGCGGTGGCGCTGTTCGCCTGCGCCCTGTTCTGCGGCCATGCGCTCGGCCCGGTGCTGATGGGCGCCGCCTTGCATCTGTTCGGTACCAGCGGCGCGATCCTGATCTTCGCAGCCGGGATAGCGGTGCTCGGCGTGCTGGCGCCGCGCATCCTACCGCTGGCAGGGAGCCGGACCTAGAGCGTCAGCGTCCCCGATAGGGCGCGACGCCCTGGTCCGGCAACCACAGGCCCTTGGGCGCCTCGCCGGTCTGGAAGAACACGTCGATCGGGATGCCGCCGCGCGGATACCAGTAGCCGCCGATGCGGAACCATTTCGGGTTGAGCAGCTCGACCAGCGTCTTGCCGATGCCGACAGTGCAATCCTCGTGGAAGGCGCCGTGGTTGCGGAAGGCGCCGAGATAGAGCTTGAGCGACTTCGATTCGACCAGCCAGTCGCCCGGCAGATAGTCGATCACCAGGATGCCGAAATCGGGCTGGCCGGTGACCGGGCAAATCGAGGTGAATTCCGGGCAGGTGAAACGCGCAAGATAGTCGGTGCCGGCATGCGGGTTCGGCACGCGGTCGAGGCGGGCTTCCTCCGGCGAGCGCGGCAGGTCGCTCGCCTTGCCGAGCTGAAGGGTCGAAGCGTCGATGGTCATGTCGTGGTCCTGATAGATGGGCATCCGCCTTAAGCGGACGCTGAGTTGCCGGAGCTTTTAATGCCCGGCCCGGATAAACGCCACCGCCCCTTCCCGTCGCGACCGCTTGTGTCTAGAAGCGCGGCATCCCTTGCCCACCTCAGCTCCGGAGCCTGACATGACCGCGATCATCGACATCATCGGCCGCCAGATCCTCGATTCCCGCGGCAATCCGACGGTCGAGGTCGATGTCGTGCTCGAAGACGGCTCCATGGGCCGCGCCGCAGTTCCCTCTGGCGCTTCGACCGGCGCGCATGAGGCGGTCGAGCTGCGCGACGGCGACAAGTCCCGCTATCTCGGCAAGGGCGTGCTGAAGGCGGTCGAGGCCGTCAATGTCGACATCGCCGAGGCGATCGTCGCCATGGACGCCGAGGACCAGGCCGCGATCGACCAGGCGATGATCGAGCTCGACGGCACGCCGAACAAGAGCAAGCTCGGCGCCAACGCCATTCTGGGCGTCTCGCTCGCCGTGGCCAAGGCTGCGGCGGAATGCTCTGGCCTGCCGCTCTACCGTTATGTCGGCGGCACCTCTGCTCGCGTCCTGCCGGTGCCGATGATGAACATCGTCAATGGCGGCGCCCATGCCGACAACCCGATCGACTTCCAGGAATTCATGGTGATGCCGATCGGCGCGCCCTCCTTCGCCGAGGGGCTCCGCATGGGCGCGGAGATCTTCCACACGCTGAAGAAGGCGCTGCACGACGCCGGCCATAACACCAATGTCGGCGACGAGGGCGGCTTTGCCCCCAACATCAAGTCGGCGGAAGCGGCGCTCGACTTCGTCATGCAGGCGGTCGAGAAGGCCGGCTACAAGCCCGGCGAAGACATCGCGCTGGCGCTCGACTGCGCCGCGACCGAGTTCTTCAAGGACGGCTCCTATGTCTATGAAGGCGAACGCAAAACCCGGGATCCGAAGGCGCAGGCCAAGTACCTCGCCAAGCTCGTCGCCGGCTACCCGATCGTCTCGATCGAGGACGGCATGGCCGAGGATGACTGGGAAGGCTGGAAGGCGCTGACCGATCTCGTCGGCAACAAGTGCCAGCTCGTCGGCGACGACCTCTTCGTCACCAACGTCACTCGCCTGTCACAGGGCATCAAGGCGAAGACTGCCAACTCGATCCTGGTCAAGGTCAACCAGATCGGCACGCTGACCGAGACGCTCGCCGCCGTCGAGATGGCCCAGCGCGCCGGCTACACAGCGGTGATGTCGCACCGCTCCGGCGAGACCGAGGACGCGACCATCGCCGACCTCGCGGTCGCGACGAATTGCGGGCAGATCAAGACCGGCTCGCTCGCCCGCTCCGACCGGACGGCGAAGTACAACCAGCTGCTGCGCATCGAGGAAGAGCTCGGCGCCCAGGCGGTCTATGCCGGTCGCTCGGCTCTGAAGGCGCTCGCCTGAGCCTCACCAGCTCGGCACGAACCGGCCGATGGCCGAAACCGTCCAACGAGTTGCCGTCGTCGCATTGTCGACGGCAGCTTTGGCGACGCTGACGGCTCCATCGACCGGCATGGACACGACCGAGACTGTGCTGTCCCACAGGTCGGGTTGCGGCTCAGGCCGCTTTTGCGACAACGGCGCGATGTCGAGCGGCGGCGCGGCCGGCAGCGCCGCGACCCGCGCAACGGGGTGAGGCATCGACTGGCGAACCGACGCTGCGGCTGCCCGCGACCGCACCGGCCGCGGCTGGGCTTCCACCGCCTGCGACGTCCCATCCGATGCAGGCGCCACATTGTCCCAAGCCAGTGCAAGCGGCATCGTCAGGCTCGCCGGTCGCAGCAAGCCGGGCCATGCGATGGTCTCGTCAGGCTCGCCAGCGTAGCGATCCAATATCTTCCCGCTCGACGGCGCGAGGCGCGCGAAAGTGGGCGCGATCTCCGCGTCGGCGTCCCGGGCCGGCACGACTTGCGCCGACCCGAGCCAGACGAGCCCCGACAACAGACAGGCGATAGCCGCAGCGCCAAGACCGATCTGATCTGCCGCTGAAAGCCGCTTACCCAACCGCCTGCTCGGCGCCGCGGCGAGTTGCACATCCATGACAAGGCTTCCTCGATCTCGAACGGGCGGCAGCAAGCACTGCAACTGCGGCGCCCCGGCGACGCCGCACGGGAGAAGTCAGGGCTGAAGCATGGAATTGCCGAGGCCGCAGCAGTTGCAGGCGGGCCATGTCCTTACCCACCTTTGGGCGCCGCAACAGTCGCGCTATCTCCTTCAGCGAATGGATCAGCAAATCGTCTCCCACGAAGCTGCCCGGCGGCAGACCCGCCTCCGGCGACTTGCCTTCGCTGGCATGGCCTTCGCCATGGTGATCTTCGGGGCCAATTTCGTTGTCAGCCGCCATGCGGTGCTGAACGGCCTGTCCTCGCATGACATGCTGGCGCTGCGCTTCGTCACCGCCGGTTTCCTGCTCCTGCCCAGCTTCATGATGGCCGGGGGCCTGCGCGATTGCGCCGGCCTCGGCTGGCAGCGCGGCCTCGTCCTGGCGGTGATGAGCGGCTTCCCGATGAGCTTCCTGCTCATGACCGGGCTGACCTACGCCCCGGCCGCGCATGGCGCGGTGATCGGACCCGGCACCGTCACGGTGATCGGGATCGTCGGCAGCGTCGTCCTGTTCGGCGCGCTGCTGACACGGCAGCTCGTGCTCGGCGTCATTGCGGTGCTCATCGGCCTCGCCTGCCTCGGCATCGCCGGCACTACTCATGCCAACCCGGGCATCGTCTTCGGTGATCTCTGCTTCCTCGGCGTCGGGCTGGTCTGGGGCGGCTATCCGCTGCTGATCCAGCTCTGGCGCGTCGACGCGCTCAAGGCCACGGCGGTCGTCTCGGTGCTGTCGATGGTCTATCTGCCAATCTATTTCGCGTTCTACTTCCGCGGCTTCGACGTCGCGCCCTGGTGGGTGCTGCTGGCGCACGCGATCAATCAGGGCGTGCTCAATGTCATCGTCGGCCTGTGGATCTGGAGCTGGTCGACGCCGGTGCTCGGCCCCTCGGTCGCCGGGCGCTTTCCGCCGATGATCCCGGTCGTCGGCACGCTTCTCGCCATACCCGTGCTCGGCGAGATCCCGAGCGGACTGCAGATCGGCGGCATCGCCTTGATCATCGCCGGGCTGTTCGTCGCCTCATGGCGCCGCCCGGCGGCGGCGCGCTAGCGCCATCAAGCCCAGGTTCCAGCCGATACAGACCAACAGGCCGAGGCCGAGCGCCGGCCAGGAGCCGAGCGGCACGGCCGTAACGTGGACCAGCGCCAGCGCGAAGCCGAAGCCGAGCAAACCCAGGAGGCCGTTGCCGATGACGGCGGCGCTGGCCGGCCCGCCGATGCGCGGCTGCAGGATCGCGATCAGGCTCGACAGCACGATCGGGGCGCTGGCCAGGACGCCTGACCAGGCCGGGCCGACGCGGGCGCTCAGGGTGGTGACCGTTCCCGCCAGCGCGGCGACGGCAGCGGCGCGCAGCGGAATGACATACCAGGGACGGCCGGGCGTGATCGGCGGACGCGCGGCCAGATAGGGCCGGACGATCTGGTGAAGGATCAGGAAGACGACCGGCGTCACCGCCAACACTGCGACGAAGGGCAAGGCCAGCTTCTGCAAGCCCGTGACGATCAGCAGCCAGGTCAGCAGGGCTGCAGCGAGGCAGGTCACCGTGCCGAAGCGCTGGGCCAGCAGGACATAGACCAGCGACAGCCCGGCATTGGCGAGATTGGAGCTCATGCTGCCGAAAACGCTGCCCGAGATGAAGGCGGCGTCGTGATCCATGGCGAGGAAGGCATAGACTGGCCCTGCCGAGATCGGCAGCGTCGCGATCATCGCCGCGAGCAATGGCCCGCTCCGCTCGGCCAGCAGCGAACAGCTGACGACAATGGCGGCCGCGACCGCCATCTTCATAAGCAGCAGGCCGAGCCCGGGATCGATCACGCCGGCTCGCCTCTGGCCCAGCCTTCCTTGGTCTCGGCGATGAAATCCTCAAGGCGGCAGCCAGCGATGGCGGCGCGCAGGCCGGCCATCAGCTCCTGATAGTAGGCCAGGTTGACCCAGGTCAGCAGCATCTTGCCGAGCATCTCCTCGGCCTTGACCAGATGGTGCAGATAGGCGCGCGAATAGGTGTTCGCCGCCGGGCAGGAGGATTGCGGGTCGACGGGTCTGTCATCCTCGGCATGCTTGGCGTTCTTCAGGTTCATCCGGCCGAATCGGGTGAAGATCTGGCCGTGGCGGCCGGCCCGCGTCGGCATCACGCAATCGAACATGTCGACGCCGCGCCTGACTGCCTCGACGATGTCGTCCGGCGTGCCGACGCCCATCAGGTATCGCGGCTTCTCCTGCGGCAGATGCGGCTCGACCGTCTCGATCATCGCCAGCATCACGTCTTGCGGCTCGCCGACCGCCAGGCCGCCAATGGCGTAGCCCTTGAGTTCCATGGCGGCGAGTTCGCGGGCGCTCTCGACCCGCAGGGCGGGCACGGCGCCACCTTGCACAATCCCGAACAGCGCCCTGCCCGCCGGATCGCCGAACGCCTTCTTGCAGCGCTCGGCCCAACGCAGCGACAGGTGCATCGCCTTCTGCGCAACCTTGTCCTCGCAAGGCAGCGAGACGCATTCGTCGAGCTGCATGACGATGTCGGAGCCGAGCAGGTTCTGGATCTCGACCGAGCGCTCGGGCGTCAGCACATGCTTCGAGCCGTCGATATGCGACTGGAAGGTAACGCCCTCCTCGGTCAGCTTGCGCAGATTGGCGAGCGACATCACCTGGAAGCCGCCTGAATCGGTCAGGATCGGGTGCGGCCAGTTCATGAACTTGTGCAGGCCGCCGAGCCTGGCGACACGCTCGGCGCCGGGCCGCAGCATCAGGTGGTAGGTGTTGCCGAGCACGACATCGGCGCCGAGCGCCTTGACCTGCTCGGGATACATGCCCTTGACCGTCGCGGCGGTGCCGACCGGCATGAAGGCCGGCGTGCGGATCACGCCGCGCGGCATGCGGACCTCGCCGGTGCGGGCAGAGCCGTCCCGGCCCAGGAGATGGAAGCTGAAATCCGTCGTCATGGACGCCGGCCTAACCCAGCGCTGGCTTGGGCGGAAGAGCCTTGCGCGCCGGGCGGGGCTGTGCCGGCAGCTCAGCGCTTGGCGAAAGCGGCCTCGTAGACATCCGGCTTGAAGGCGAGGATGCGGCGGTCGCCGAGATCGAGCACCGGGCGCTTGATCATGGTCGGCTGCGCCAGCATCAGCGCGATCGCCTTCTTCTCGTCGAGGCCCTGTCTGTCGGCCTCGGGCAACTCGCGGAAGGTCGTGCTTCCCTTGTTCAGGACCTTCTCCCAGCCGAGTTCGCGGCACCAGCCCTCGAGCCGGGCCCTGTCGATGCCGGAGACGCGATAATCATGGAAGGCGTACGGGATCTTGTGCGCGTCGAGCCAACTCCAGGCCTTCTTCATCGTGTCGCAGTTCTTGATGCCGTAGAGTGTGACCATCGTCCCGACCGTCCTCGATTGCCGTCGGCGCGGGGTGGCATGGCGCCGGCTTGAGATCAAGCAGGCCCCGCCAGCGGCACGGCGGCAGCCTCTCGCGTTCCGTCATGCTATCGGCAACGATGGCGCGTATCGGGCCAGCAGGGAATCGCATGGACGCGTCATGATCGATCAGCTGCAACAGGTCGCGAAGCGCGATGACGACCTCGATATCCCGTTCCGCTCCTGGAAAAATCATCCGGCTGCCGGGGTGGATTTCCCCGACCTCTCCATCGCGACCAGCGAAGCGACCCGGACGCGCCCGATCATTGATGCTCTCGCCTCGCGGATCCCGGCCGGGATCGAGGTGCTGGCTGGGCTCGACATCGGCGGGCTCGGCCTCGCCGGGGCGCTGGCCTATCGCAACGACCTAGGCTTCATCGACATCCGCAAGGTCGATTCGCTGCGCAACGAGGTAATGCGCAGCATCATCGCGAATTACGAGCTCGGCGAAGGCGTCGTGATCTCGAAGGGCTCGCGGCTGGCGGGACGCCGGGTCGCGATCGTCGACGATTGCCTGATCTCGGGCGGCACGGCGCTGGCAACGGCGCGGCTGATCCGCCGGCTCGGTGGCCATTGCGACACGGCGCTCTTCGTCTTCGACATCGAGGGCATGGGCGGGCGTGATCGGCTTGCGGCAAGCGGTATCACTGCGGAAGTGCTGCGCACTGTTCCGCGGACGGCGCCGGAGAATGCGGAGGGCGTCTAAACTACGTCGGCGAGATCATCAGCCACCGAGCGACCAGTGCGCGAGATGGTCGTGATGGCTTGCGCCATAGACACTGCGGATGAGCACGAACTCCCGGACTGGAAAGCCCGCAGGGGGGATTATTGGCTTGTCGAATGGGCATTCATCGTAGAGCAGCGTCACGTGCGGTCCGAATTTGGATGGCATCGGAAAGCCTCTCGCCCGCATCTCGCGACATAGCCTCCCCTGAAGCCTATCGAGGATCGAGAACGTCTCGCTCGTCTCCAGAAATATGGCCTGCCGATCGCCCGGGCCGCCATACCCCGCGACATGGTCGAAGGCGACAGAGAACCTCGACGCGACTATCGATGCGGCGATCCTCTCCAAGGTCGCGATCTCCTCATTGGTGGCCCCGCCGTAACGCTCGATGCCACCCAAAGTGAGATGATAGCGTTCCGGTCCGAGTGGCCACCCGCGCAAGCCGTATGATCTGCGCAGACCATGCGCGAATGCATGGATTTCCGCGGCATGCTCCGGCGGCGGCACCACCGCAAAGAAGTATCTGACCCAACCGGGTGCAATTTGGGTTTTCGACCAGTCGCGGTCCGCCGTGATCCCGTGCCGGGGATCCCAATCGAACAGACCTCGTTGATCTGGAGACGGCTTTCCCATCTCCAGTATTTAGAACAAACATAGAACAAATACAACTACCCTCACCCCGCCGCGCGATACTCAGATGGCGACATGCCCGCTCGCGCGGCGAAGAAGCGGGAGAAATAGGCCGGGTCGGAAAAGCCCAACCGGAAGGCGATCTGGGAGACCGGTGAGCGGGTGTAGACGAGGTCGCGCCGCGCCTCGATCATCAGCCGGCCCTGGATCACCCGCATGGCCGAGTGCCCAAGCAGCTCGCGGCAGACGCGGGTGAGATGCGGGCCGGTGACGCCCAGGTCGTGCGCATAGGCAACGAGCGGCTCATGCGTATGGAAATGGCTCTCGACGCGCTCGATGAAGCGCCGGACCAGCACGGCGCGCGCATCCCCCACCCCGCTATTCGCCACCGCATGTGAGCGCGCGGCGCGGGCGAACCAGATCGCGATCAGCCGGGCATGGGCGGCGAGCGCCAGCTCGCGGCTGCCGCGATTGCGGGCGAACTCGGCGAGCGCCGCCTCCATCGTCATGGCGAGTTCGGCAATGCTGGCGTCGCCCGGCCCTCGCCTGCCGACGAAAGCCTCGGCGAGCACTGCACCGAGCGCGGGCTCGGCCTCGAAGAGCGGTGTCAGGGTCGAGGTCGCGACGCTGGCGACGAAGCCTTCGGTGTCCGGCTCGAAGCGGAACTCATGGATCGCCAGCGGCGGCAGCAGGAGCACCGTGCCGGGGATCAGGCGATGCTCCACGCCGTCCACACGCACCAGCCCGCCACCCGAGGCGATCAGGAAAAACTGGGCCATGTCCTGGTGGCGGTGCGGCTCGATCCGCCAATCGCGCGGGGCGCTGCGGGCGCTGATCCGCTCGATATGCAGCGCGTCCGGGAAGCGTTGCTCGCGCGGCTCGTCATAGAGCCAGTAGGCCGGAACCGAGGCGAGCGTCATCGCATCATCCAATGTTCGTTTTATCCAAGAGGTTGGGTGAAAGCTCCATTTCGGTCAAGCGCATGCAATGGCATATTCGCCTGAAAGTACTGGGCTCTACGCCCCTTGTTTCATGGGAGGACGCCATGCGCACGCAGGTCGTGATCGTCGGCGCCGGGCCGTCCGGCCTGCTGCTCGGGCAGTTGCTGAGCCGCCAGGGCATCGACAATGTCATCCTCGAACGCAAGAGCCCCAGCTACGTGCTCTCGCGCATTCGCGCCGGCGTGCTTGAACAGGGCACGGTCGAACTGCTGCGCGAAGCTGGCGTCGGCGCTCGCCTCGCAGAAGAAGGCTTGCCGCATGACGGTTTCTCACTCGCCTTCGAAGGACGCCTGCAGCGCGTCGACCTCAGGGGTCTGACCGGCAAGCAGGTCACGGTCTATGGCCAGACCGAGGTCACGCAGGACCTGATGGAGGCGAGGCAAGTAGCGGGCACCACCAGCTTCTATGAAGCCGAAGATGTCCAGCTGCATGATTTCGACGGCGCCTCGCCGCGCGTCAGCTTCACATTCGAGGGCAAGCGGCGCGAGATCGCCTGCGACTTCATCGCCGGTTGCGACGGCTTCCACGGCATCTGCCGCGCCTCGGTGCCGACAGGGGCGATCGAGACCTTCGAGCGCGTATATCCCTTCGGCTGGCTCGGCCTACTCACCGACCAGCCACCGGCGGCGCATGAGCTGGTCTATGCCAGCTCGCCCTTCGGCTTCGCGCTGTGCTCGATGCGCTCGCAGACGCGCAGCCGCTACTATGTCCAGGTCGCGCTCGACGAGAAGGTCGAGGCCTGGTCGGATACCCGCTTCTTCGACGAGTTGCGCCGACGCGTGCCGGATGAGGTCGCGGCGTCGGTGATTCCCGGCCTCTCGCTGGAGAAGAGCATCGCGCCGCTGCGCAGCTTCGTCGCAGAGCCCCTGCGCTTCGGCCGGCTCTTCCTTGCCGGCGATGCCGGACACATCGTGCCGCCGACCGGCGCCAAGGGGCTGAACCTCGCGGCCAGCGATGTGCACTACCTGTTCGAGGCGCTGCGCGAGCACTATGCCGAACGCTCTGATGCCGGGCTCGACGCCTATTCGGCCAAGGCGCTGGCGCGGGTCTGGAAGGCGGTGCGATTCTCCTGGTCGATGACCAACCTGCTCCATCTCTTCCCGGAGGCGAGCGCCTTCGACCAGCGCATCAGGCGAGCCGAATTCGACTATCTGACCCGGTCGCAGGCCGCGCTCACCAGTGTGGCGGAGAACTATGTCGGCCTGCCCTATTGAGGCCGTGCTGGCCGCAGCACCCTGCCTTTACCGAGGCGGCAGTTTCTCATGCTTCGGAATGCCCGGCGGCACATGGTCCCAAGCCTGAGCGACCGAATGCCAGAACACCATCTCCGGCTTGTAGCGCTCGGGTTCGTCAAGGCTGCCGGCGCGAACGATGAACAGGTCCGGAATGTCCGGGAAGCTGAGATAGACTGGTGAGCCGCAGGTCGGGCAGAAGGCGCAGCGCTTGACCGTGCCGCCCTCGCCGACCACGTCCCAGGTGCTCGCCTTGCCCTCGACCGTGACGGGCGCGCCGACGAAGCTCAGATAGGAAGCGTGGCCGGTGCCGCTCTGCTGCTGGCACTGGCGGCATTGGCAATCGTTGCTCTCGACCGGCTCAGCGGCGATCTCGTAGCGGATCGCGCGGCAGGCGCAGCCGCCTTTATAGGCATGGCTCATCGTCATTCTCCAGGAAGAGGGCTCGGGCACAGCCGAGATTGCAGCAGCAGTTCCGCAGCGATCAGTCTTGTTCGCCAGCGACGTCGCCGAGGCGGGGCAGGATGCTCTTCCAGCCGCGGCCCATATTCGTGAACGCGGCCTCGTTGCGCGGCAGCTCGAAGCCGGAATGGACGAGGCGTACGCGGGTACTGTTCATCTCCCTGGACAGTGTCCAGGTGACGACTGTGTCGAGCCGGGAGCCGTAGCCGGCATTGCCGTCGTCGCCGCCCTTCCAGGAATAGGCCAGGCGCTCGTTCGCGATCACCTCGAGCACCTGGCAATGGATCGTGCCGTCCCAGGTGCCTGCCGGCGTGGTCTTGAAGGTGAAGCGCGTGCCCTCGACCGGGGCGAAGCCGGTAGGCTCCATGATCCAGCGTGCGATCAGCTTGCTCGAGGTCAGGGCTTTCCAGATCGTCTCCGGCGCATGTGGGAGGACTTCGTCGACGACGATCGCCTGCGTGGCAGGCTGCAGGTCGATAGCGGTCATGGGTCGATCTCCTTGAGAAGGCTGCGGAGGTTGGCGAAGCGCTCGCGCCAGAAGGCGCCGTAATGGCCGATCCAATCGACCAGCGGCGCCAGCCCTTCCGGCTCGGCGCGATAGAAGACGTTGCGGCCCTCAGGCCGTTCGGCGACGAGGCCAGCCTGCTTCAGCGATTTGAGGTGCTGCGAAATGGCGCCCTGCGTCACGCCGCTGCCGCGGGTGAGCTCGGCGACCGTGATCTCGTCGCAGGCGGAAATGCGCTCGAACACCGCCCGCCGTGTCGGATCGGCGAGCGCACGCATGACGGTGGAGACGGAAGCGGCTTCAAGCATAAAAACCAATTAGCAATCACTAATTGATTAGTCAATGCTAATTTATTTAAGCTCTGACGCGCATCATCGACGGCACGGCCGGGACGAAAGCCACTGAGGCTCGCGAACGCTCTGCCCCAGGGCGCTCTTCAGCGGCTCCGACAGATATCCTCGCTGCTGATGATGTCGCCCTACCGAGATAGAGCTGACCTACGCCTCGATGACCTCGAGCGGGTCTTTCCGGGCTTGGCCATCGGGTGAACTCAGCCGATCGGCCGATCTCATGAGGAGGGTCGCGTCATCGCGCATCACCCGCGCGGTGTCGCAGACTTCGTCCCAGTGCTCGGCGCGATGATTGCGCCAAGCGGGGCGGCAGCCGCCGCTCGGATCACACTCCCGCGCCTTCGGACGGCAATGAGGCAATCCGGATCAGGCGAGGAATGTTGAGATAGCAGATCGTCTTGCGGGTCGGCAGGTCGATCAATCCCTGCGCACGAAACGTGGCAAGCGTCCGGCATGCGGTTTCCAACGTCATTCCGAGGTAGTCCGCGATGTCATTGCGCGGGATGACGATACGAAATGCATTCGGGAGCGCGGGATCCCGCGGAAGATGTTCGCGGATCTGGAGCAGAAACCAGGCCATCCGGCATGTCGCACTCTTCTTTCCCGTCGCAGCCAAGAGGCGGAGGGAGGCCTGAAGAGCTTGATCGGTGCCACTGGGTTCAGGCGCGACGATGTCCTCGCGGGGCCGCAAGGTGCATCGCGTCAGGGTTTCCGCGGTGTAGCGCTGCAGGGCTGAAGGCGCGATGACGCTACCGGGCCAGAAGAAAGTTACGATCTGGCGCGTCCCGTCGCTCCAGAGCCGAACGGCCCGGATCGCGCCGTCGACCACTTCGATCGCGTGGGGCAGGTGCTCATCTTGCCAGAAAAGAACGACATTGCCGGGAACGAGACGCAGTCGCGAATCCCGGGCCGGCGGCCGAACCAGGCTTTTTGTAGCGAGGACGCCAGAAAAATCCGTGTGCCGAGAGTCGTCAAGCGTTAGCAACATCCGTCTAACCCCAATCCCGCAGCCAACTGGCAGCAAAATACCGCGATGACATGATGTTCCTTGCGGTGCCGGTTCTCGACTGGGTTTCGGAGGTAGGCTGTAGGTGGTAGCGCCCCACCCTCTTGACATGGCAACGGGCAATGGGTCGGCCGCCGGCGGTGCTCGCCTGGCGACGCGACCTCTTTCTCGGCCTCACCAAGTCCTGCGGGCGACGGGTCGTCGAACGGCAGGGCCGCTAATCGCCTCGGCGCCCCGCATGCACAATCTACGCATTATAGGCCGGACGCTGAGCGTGCTCGGTGATGCGTAAGCCGCTCGCCGTCGATGAGGCCTGCCAGCGCTCCTGACGGGCATTCGCGTAGTGGCGGGACCAGGCGTCGAGCATGAGCAGTCGCCAGAGGATCACGCCGAATCCCCGACCGCGGCCGGATCCATGATCCCTCAACAAGCGCTCCACCGCGGGCACGCTCCAGTACCGACTTGCCCGGCTTTCGGGGGCAAGGAGCCGATCCTGGACCATCGCCCGCCCCGCCGCACTTCGGAACCAATCGTCGAGCGGCACGCCGAAGCCGCGCTTCTGGGCCTGGAGGGTCGCCTCCGGAAGCAGCCGGGGGCCGAGTGCCCTGAGCGGCAGCTTCCCATGAATGCGATTGAGAAGTGTCGAGCGTGGCAGCCGGGCTACCCACTCGACCAGCCTGACATCAAGAAACGGTGAGCGGACCTCGATGGAATGCGCCATGGAGGCCCGGTCGACCTTCACCAGCACGTCGTCGGGCAGATAGAGGCCGTAATCCAATTGTTGCTGGCGGGTCGTGACGCCGGCGCCGCGGCTTCTTTGCCATCTCTCCCATATCGGCTCGCCCGCCCCCCGCAGACTGGGCTGCAGATCCGGATGAACGATGCCGGCCAGTACCGGATCTTCGGGCGATTCATCGAACGCAGCCGCGCAACCATCGTCAGGCAAAGCGAGCTTCGAGAGTCGGTGTCGGGCGAGCGAGCCTTGCGGCAGCAGCCGGCTCGCCACCCGAAGCGGGCCGCCTACCCGCCCCGCAGCCTTGATCACGCCAGCACGGTTCAAGGTCTCGATGTAGCGGCGATAACCTGCGAACATCTCGTCGCCGCCATCGCCGGACAGGAACACCGTGGCGTGCCCGGCCGCCGCCTCGCAGAGCGTGAAGCAGGGCAGCGCGGAGGGATCTCCGAAGGGCTCATCGAAAAACCAGGCGAGACGGTCCACGTCGGCCAGTCCGCCTGACCGCTGCGGGATGATGCGGTGCTGCAATCCCACATGCTCCGCAGTAAGCGAGGCGAGCTTGCTTTCGTCCCACTCCTCCTCCGCAAAGCCGACCGTAAGGGCGAGCGGCGCCACCTCGGACTTTGCCGCCATGGCGGCGACCAGCCCGCTGTCGAGACCGCCCGAGAGAAAGAGACCGACCGGAACGTCGCTGCGAAGGCGGATGCGGACGGCGTCGAGGAGCAGGCTTTCGAGCTCGTCCAGCTCCGCCGGTGTGATCGTCCGTTGAATGGGATCGTCGTTGAGCTCCAGGCTCCAGTATGGCTTGAGATACGCGGCCTCTGGCCGGTCCAGGGCTCCCGAGAGGACATGGCCCGGCGGCAGCTTGCTGTGCCCCTCGAAAATGCAGGTTTCACCCGGCAGATAGCCGAGCGCCAGGTATTGAGCGACGGCATTTTCGTCGACGCACTGGTCGGCATTCGGCTCCGCGACGAGCGCCTTCAGTTCAGATGCGAAACGGAGGCTGCCGTCAGCGACGGTGTAATAGAGCGGCTTCACTCCCAGCCGGTCTCGAGCCAGCACGAAGCTGCGGGCCTCGGTGTCCACGAAGGCGAGCGCGAACATCCCGTTCAGCAGCGGAAGCGCGTCCGCACCCGACCGCATCAGCAGTCGGAGCAGGACTTCCGTGTCGGAACCGCTGCGGAAGCGCTCTCCGACACGCTCCAGATCCTGGCGAAGTTCGAGATAGTTGTAGATCTCGCCGTTGAAGACCAACCAGTAGCGCCCGTCCTCGCTTCGCATCGGCTGATGCCCCGACGGGCTGAGATCGAGGATGCTGAGGCGCCGAAAGCCGAGCTCCCAGCCATCTCCGCTCTCGACCCCTGCATCGTCGGGGCCGCGATGACGCAGCTGCTCGACCATCCGTAGGGTGGCCTCGTGCCCTCCGCGGGGGCGTCGTCCGAACCATCCGCAAATGCCGCACATCGGTGATTGCCTCTGAATTTCCTGCGGGCGCGCAGCATGCACCGATCGTCGGCTCGTCTTTGTCCGGCGGCCAGCAGCCCTGGATGCGACAAGCAGGCGCCATCGATGGCACTTTGGATATGACACGCGTCAACTCACCCGTACGGAACCCCGTCAGCTTGACTGCCACAGCGCGCAATCGTGCCGAACGAGACAGCGAACTCGTTCGAGCGCGCAACTGCGAGCCAGGAGCAGTCCGGATCATGCTTGAAGCTACGATTGCATCCGAAGCTGCGGCCAACCGGGCAACCGCCTTGCGCAATGCCTCCGCAACCGCCGAAACCGGGACCCAATTCGGATCCGCCGATCGGCGGATGCGGTGGTGCTTCTATTCGCCCGGCCACCGCTCCGTGAAGGTGCTGGGCGGGGACACGCGCATGTCGGGCGGCGCGGAAGCGCAGGTAGCTCATCTGGCGGCCGCCATGGCGCGGCGCGGACATGAGGTGAGCCTGATCTATGGCGATGGCGGGGGGCGCTCGCCGCCGACGACCATCGCAGGAGTTCTCTGTCTCGACGCCGCTCCATCATGGCGCAGGCCTGCGAGCGCGGTTCGGCTCTGGCGGGCGTTGAAGGATGTTTCGCCGACTGTCCTCTATGCGCGCCTGCCCGACGACTTTCTCTGGCTGGCTGGGCTGATCAGCCGGCTCCGCAGCCGCACGCGCTTCATCTATGCCCTCGCGCATGACGATCATTGCAAGCCCTGGTCCACCTACCGGCATCGGCCGTGGCTCCACAATCCGCTCTATGCACTCGGGCTGGGCAGCGCGGACACGATCGCGACCCAGCATGAGGGACAACGGACCCGGCTGCCGCATCGGCTACGGGAGCGAACCGTCCCCGTGCCGAACCTCCTGAGGTCGTTCGCTTCCCGGCCCCGGCCGTTGGAGAGTGCAAAAATCGATGCCCTCTGGGTTGCGCAGATCCGTCCCGAGAAGCGGTTGGAGCGGTTCCTCGACCTCGCCGGATCGTGTCCGGATCTCCGGTTCAGCGTCGTTGGCGGGTTCGACGCGACCCTGCCTGGCGCAACGCGCTCGGATCTCGAACGCAGGATGCGCTCGCTAAGCAACGTCACTTTCCTGGGCCCGAGGCAGGCCGGGGAAATCATGGTGCTCTTCGAAGGCAGCAAGGTCCTGGTCAACACCTCCGAAGCGGAAGGCTTTCCCAACACGATGCTGGAGGCTTGGAGCGTCGGCGTGCCCGTGCTGTCGCTGTCGATCGACCCTGGGCACGTGATCGAAACGCAAGGGCTGGGAAGGGTCAGCAGGACGGCGGCGGGCTTACAGGGCGATCTGCGCCTGCTCACCAAGAACGGTCTCTTGAACCACCAGATGGGCCAGCGCGCTCTGGACTACGCAAGGCGTCGACACAACACGACAACGGTGTGCGACATGCTGGAATCGGCCGCGCTCGGCCGGCAGGCTAGTGCTCCGCTCGACGGAACCGCTCGGTGGCAGGACGCAATGCCATGAACGCCGGAATCTGGGCGGGGCGGAACGCAGTGCTCGGCATCCTCGCAGCAGGGATGGTCGCGCTGGCAGTCGTCATCGCCGGGCTGCTCCTTCTCAGAGACCCACTGGCGCCGCTGCTGCTCATTGGCTTGGCCGTGGCCGGGACGCTCGGATTGCTTCTGCTGCGGCGACCGTTCACGACGACGTTGATCGCCTGGTTCCTGATACTCCTTCCACCTGGCGAGCTTCGCTTCAGCGAGGGTGCTTACACGCTCGCTGCGAACGGAGCGGTCGCGGCGGCTCTGGGTGTCGGACTGGCCCGGGCGATGGGCCGGCCGGTATCGATCCGGTGGAACGCCACCTGCCTGCTCGTCCTGCTCTATATCCTATGGGGGGCGGTGACGATGCTTTGGGCCCCCGACCTGATCGAAGCACGCCGCAAGCTGGTGGTTTGGACAACTAGTTTCATCCTGTTGCTGATGATCACAAATCAACTTCGGTCTCTCGATGCGCTCGACAGATTCATGAAGATGTTGAGCCTAATGGGCTGGCTACTCGTTTCTTGTGCAATATATACGCTTCTCTTCAAAGGTTACAATTTTGAGGAAAGACTGAAAGTATTCGACATCAACGAGAATGTCTTTGGCTTGATGCTCATCACGACGCTCCCCGGCGTCCTGTGGCCTGTCCTGCGATCGTCAGGCTTGCGGCGGACTGTCATGATGGTTCTGAGTGTCGTGTTCCTCCTCTGCGTTCTGCTCGGCACGGCGCTGAGCGGGTCGCGCGGCAGCTCGCTCGCGGTCCTGCTATTGCTGCTATCCTTCCTGTTCGGAAAATCGACCCGGGTCTGGGGGATCACCGGTCTCGTCCTCCTGCTCTGTACCGCGGTCGCCGCGCCGTTCTTCTTCGACGCGATTTCGCACCGGTTCTCCGCCGAAGAGGGCGGCGAGTTCGGCGGGCGAGACCTGATATGGCAGGCGAGCCTCCAACTGCTTGGCGACTACCCTGCGACGGGCGTCGGCATCGGCAATGGTCCGTTCGCGCTGCACCCCTATCTGGCGGCATTGACGACGGCGACCAACCACCGGCTCGACTTGCCGAGTCATCAACCCTTCCTCGAAGTTGCCATCGAGACAGGGCTGTTCGGCCTGCTCATCTATGTCGCCATGCTGGCATCGGCCGTTGCCAGCTTCATCGCATTTCGCGCCACCGCCAGGCGGGAAATGCCAAGCGCCTACTACCCGATCATGGTGGGCGTCTGCGTCGCCTATGTGATGGCCTGGGTCAAATCGGGAGGGCTCGAGATCCACACCAGCCTCCTCGTCATTCTGGTGCTGCTGCTGGCGCCGTCGCTGATCGCAAAGACGGAAGCCCGGGAGATCATCGCTGAGCGGCGATCGGGGGAGCTCCCTTCCCGGAATCGAGTACCGACGAGCGTCGCCGATGCGACCGGCTAGCGCCATGCTGACCAGCGTACCCGTCCGGGGCGATCCGAGCATCTCCGATTGCTCGTGCGAAGAGGCGCGTGACGGCGGCAAGCGGAAGCGGCTGCGGCCGGTGGACAAGAGCCCACCAGAGCGTTGGACCGAAACCTCTGGTGATCAGCGCGATGGGGGCGACTCGAAATCGCTCGACACCGCCGCAGCGTCCACGCGGACAGACCCTGAGGACCATTCGGGAAGTCGCCGCTTCTCCGTGAACGTCCTGAGCAGCGTCGGCTACATCCTGCTCAATGTCGGGCTGATGGCCTGGTATGTGCCGTTCCTGGTGAGCAATCTCGGGCTCGCCGCTTACGGAATGCTGTCGCTGGCCAATTCGCTGGTCATGTACCTGGCGATCGTGACCGACAGCTTGAATGGTTCGGTCTTCCGCTATCTGGGAATCGATCTCAATCGAGGCGATGTCGGGTCAGCGAACCGGACGTTCAACAGCGCCCTGATCATGGCCGGGTACGCCTCCTGCCTGCTCCTCATCCCGATTGCCGCCACCTGCTACCTGTTGCCGCTCATGTTCCAGGTTCCGTCGGACCTGGTTGCGTCAAGCAGGTTCGTCATGGCCGCGGTCGGCGTAACGGCATTGGCCGCACTCGTCGGCGGGATATTCGGCGTGTCGAGCCTCATCCGTCACCGGTTCGATCTGCGCAACATCGTCCGGTCACTGGTCCTGCTGTGCAGGATCGGTGTCGTGGCGCTTCTCTTTGTCGCCGAGCCTCCAAGTCTCGTCCATGTCGGCGTTGGCCTCATCCTGGCGGCCGTCATCGGCCTGACAGGGGACGTACTCCTGTGGAGAAAATTGACGCCTGAGCTCTCGATCAACCCTCGCCTGATCGAAAGAACGCGTTTTCGCCCCCTCATCGGCCTCGGCGCCTGGTCAGCGATCAACGTCATCGGTGTCCTGTTCATCATGCAGGTCGATGTCATCATCGTGAATCAACTATTAGGGCCCGAAGCGACAGGGCGTTACGCTTCAGTATTACTGTTCCCGATACTGATCTACACCATGGCAGAGGCCATTCTCCCGGTGTTGAGCCCTGCCATCATGGCACATTATGCGAAAGGCGACAGAAAGGCGCTTCGGGAGTTGGCAAAACGCTCCGTCAGGCTTCTCGCCGTCTGGCTTGCACTGCCGATAGGCCTACTCTGCGGCTTGGGGGCACCGCTGCTGGCACTTTGGCTCGGCCCTGCCTTTGCCGATCTCCAAACCGTGCTGCTCCTTCTCGTCGCGCCGCTCACCATCAATCTGGCTACGCGGCCCCTCTCCTATGTGCTGACGGCCTATAACGAGGTCAAAGTTCAGGGACTTGTGACGCTCGCCCTCGGCGCAGTAAACGTCGTCATGGCCATAGCGCTCGTGCGGGCCGGTCTTGGCCTCGCCGGCGTCCCGGCGGCGGCGGCGATCGTCTGGACGATACGGAACGTGTTCTTCGTGTCGAGCCGGAGCGCCGTCCTTCTGGGGCTTCGCTGGTATGCCTTCACGGGCCACCTCGCCATCGGCCTGTTGGGAATGGCCGGTGTGGCGGTGCTCGGCCGAATCCTCTGTGCGCTGTGGTGGCCGACCGGCTGGTTCTCGCTCGCCTCATTCGCGACCGCGATCGCGCTCGCCTATGCCGCGTTCGCCTATTTCGTCTTCATGACGAAAGGTGATCGCGAGCTGGTATCGAGCGTCTTTGCGAGGAGGAGCACGTCGTGACCTCCAACTCAAGGACACGAGCCCTGGAGCCCCACGCGCCGGCTCAGCGCCTCCAGCCGCCGACGCCGAAGGACGATATCGCGCCGGGTGCGGCGGTCCGCGATCGCGAAAGCTCCGAGGGCGGGGCCGAACCGGTCGCGGTGCTGATCGGCCAGCTCTCACAGGGCGGCAGCGAACGCCAGCTCTTCATGTTCCTGAGCCACTGCGACCGCACGCGCTGGGCTCCGGTGGTCTACGTGTCGGGCGAGCTCGGATTCTGGGAAGAGCATATCCGCTCGCTCGGCATCCCGGTGCGGCTCCTCACGGGGAGCCGGCTCACGAAGATGCGTCAGCTTCGTGCCGCATGTGCGGCCGATGGCACCCGATACTTCTTCTCTTGGTCGTCCTACACGAATCCCTTCGGCCTGGCCCTTCTGGGCATGGACGTCTGGCGCATCGGCTCCTTTCGCAACGCCCTGTTCGCGGATCTGCCCGCGCGCCTCAGGCCGGTTTGGGCCTGGGCGAGCCTGTCGGCGATCTCGCTCGCCGTCTGCAACTCCAGGGAAACCTACGACGAGATAGCGCTGAGAAAGGCCGCAAATCCCAAGCCCGTCTACATTCCGAACGGCGTCGAACCACCGACGATCGAGCAGGTCGCCGTCTGGCGCGCTGCGTGGCGTGCACGGCTCGGGCTTGGTGATGACGTGGTCCTCGTGGTGGGCGTCGGCCGCCTTGTGCAGCAGAAGCGGTTCGATCGCTTCATCGAGGCGATCGAGAGGGCGCGCAAAGACGTCCCCGTAGTGGCGGTCGTTGCCGGCAAGGATTTTGGCTGCCTTCAGGATCTCGAGCGGCAAATCGCTCAGTCGAGCCTGAATGAGGCCGTTCGATTCATCGGCGCAGTCCCGGACGCCCGGGAGCTGATTTCTGCCGCGGACATCCTCCTGCTGTCATCCGACCACGAGGGCATGCCCAATGTCGTGCTGGAGGCCATGTCGGCGGGCGTGCCGCCCGTCGTCACCCGGGTCAATGCGGTGGCCGATCTGATCGAGCACGGAAAGACCGGCTTCATTGCAGATCACGACGCGGACGAACTCGCGCGGCATGTGGTTCGGCTGGCCAGCGACTCCCGGCTTCGTCACCAGGTCGGCGAACGCGCACGTTCTGCCGTCATGCTCCGGCATGGTTCGCGCGCCATCGCCCAGCAGCTTTGGGCGCTGTGCGACGCGAGAGACACGGGGAGATAGTGAGATGAGGCTTGCCGTCTTCGTTGATCAGGTATTCTGGCTCGACGGCTCTCGGCTCTCCACCGACGAATCCTACATCCTGTTTCCCGCGAGCTTCAACGAATTCGCCGATGAAATCGTCTTCATCGGCCGGCTCTCGCCGACCACCGGGCGGGGCCCCTACCCTCTGGAGGGAGGACGATTTTCGCTGTTCGCCATGCCGTTCTACAAGAATCTCTATCAGCTATGGCGTAGTGACCCCGGCGTCTATTGGAGAATCGCGAAAGCTGTCCGCGAGCAGGCAAAGACCTGGGATGCAGTCCTGGTTTGCGGCCCAAATCCGATCGGACACATCATCGCTCGGGTGTGCATAGCGCTCGGCGTTCCCGTGCTGCCCGTCGTTCGTCAAAACTTCATCGAGCAAATGAGCGCCCATCGAGGCCTCAAGCGCCGGGCTGCTCTGGCGGTGGCGCGTATCCTGGAATGGGATTTCAGGCGCATCGCACGCGACCGGACGATATTCACGGTCGGCCAGGAGATGGCCGACGAATATGGCCGGCTGAGCGGCCGGGTTCACAACCATTTCCCCTGTCTGGTGGACAGCGCTCAGTTCAAACTCTTCTCGAAGATGTCGGCTGGCAAGGATCCCGCGCGTCTCATCAATGTCTGCCGGCTGGCCCCCGAAAAGGGACACAAATATCTCTTCGCAGCGCTCGTGGAGCTGAACCGGCGCGGTCTGCGCTGCCATGTCGATCTCGTCGGCACGGGCCCAATCGAGCAGGAATTGCGCAAGCTCGCCACGAGACTGGGAATATCCGAGCAGGTCACGTTTCACGGCTACGTTCCCTACGGCCCGTCCCTGTTCGACCTTTACCAGCAGGCGGGCGCCCTCGTCTTATCGTCGACGACAGAAGGCTTTCCGCAGGTCATCAATGAAGCGCTCTCCATCGGGCTGCCGACGATCGCGACTAGAGTGGGAGGGATACCTTCATTCCTGACCCACGGCGACACCGCTCTCCTGGTTCCGCCGCAGGATCCGTCGGCCCTCGCCACTGCGATCGAGAACTTTATCCGCGATGCTGGATTGCGAAACCGGCTCCGGAAACGTGGGCGCGCTCTGATGCGCGACAATACGCTCGAAGCCAATCGCGATCGAATCTGGGAGGGCGTCCGTGAGGAAATCGCTCGGCAGAGAGCCTAGCTACCGGTCGGCCCTCCTAGACTATCCCGGCGGGATCGTTCCGGCCCGTCCGACGGTCAGCATCGTGGTGCCAACCTACAATGAAGCCTCGGGGCTGGAGCAGCTCGTCGCCGACATCACCGCTCAGGACTATGATCGGATCGTCGAGATTTTCTTCGCAGACGGTTGCTCGACAGACGGCACCTACGCAGCGTTGCTCGAGCTGGAGGGGCGGCATCGGAAGGTTCGCGTCTTGCGCAACAGCAAGGGGCAGACCGCGGCGGGCATCAATCTGGCCTTCAGCCAGGCGGCCGGGGACGTGATCATACGCCTGGACGCACATGCCCGCTTCGAGCCTGACGTGGTTCGCAAGAGCGTCGAATGCCTGCTGCGAACGGGAGCCGCCGGCGTAGGCGCGATCGCGCGCCCGGCCGAGAGCCGAACACCCGTCGGCCGCGCCATCGTCAGTGCCCACAAGAGCCCATTCGGGGTCGGCGTCGCGAAGTTCCGCAAGGAGGGGGCGGAGGGCTGGGCGGATACGGTCTGGAACGGATGTTATTGGCGGCATGTCATCGATCAGGTCGGGCCTCTGCGTGAAGATCTTCACCGGGCCGAAGACAATGATTTCAACGCCCGGGTTCGCCAGCTCGGCTACGGGCTCTACCTGTCGCCCGACATTCGCGCCCTCTATCAGCCGCGGCAGACGCTGACAGCCCTGTGGCGACAGTATTTCGCCAATGGCGAGGGTGTCGCGCGGGCAGCTCTCAGCAGCGCCGGAGCGGTGGCGTTGCGACATTTCGCGCCGCTGGTTCTGATCCTGCTCGTAGTCCTGCCGGCATTGCTTTCGTTGGTTTTTCCCCCAGCGCTGCTCGTCGCAACGGCAGCCCTGCTCGGATACGCTGCCGTTCTCCTCCTATCCGTGCTGCTTGCAGCCCGCGAGGAGCCGGCCCCTCACCTCGCTATCCTTCCGGTAGCGCTGGCGACGCTCCATCTCAGCTATGGATTGGGGACGAGCTGGGGTTTCGTTAAAGGCGCGTTCGACCGAATGAAGCCTGGCAAGCGCAGCCGCACTCCGGCCGGACAATCTCGCGAACGAGTCGGCCTCTAGCGCGACTTGGGCTGTGCTAGGCGGCGCCTCAGGCCGAACAGCACGGGCCTTGTTGACGAACATCAAGAATTCCGGCGCTCGAATATGTGACTGGCGGTCGGTGTGACAGATGGGAACATGGAGCCCGGCATGAGGCGCCGCTACATGCTATCGCGTCGTTCGCTTATCCAAAGCGCAGGTCTGGGGCTGCTGGCGGCCACCGGACTGACGGCACGCTCCGCCCAAAGCGCCGGGGGGCGCGACGAAACAGTCCATTTCGTCGCCCCGACCGGTGATGACGTTGTCGGAGATGGCTCGATCGAGTCGCCTTGGGCGACGTTGCAAAAGGCCTATTCGGGCGCACGGCCCGGTACCACGATCATCCTGCGCGGCGGGACCTACAACCTCACCGGCGCCTCGGGCATCCATCTCACCGGCCGGTCGGGAACATCCGGAAATCCCATCACGATCCGGAACCACGGCAACGAAGCCGTCATCCTGAACGGTTCCGGCCTGTCCGCCGCAAGGGACAGCAATAGCAGCCCGACCGATGCCGGTGGCTACGTGCTATCGCTGTACAACGTGTCCAACCTCGTCATCAGGGGCTTGGACATCCGGAATGGCCCGATGGGGGGCGTCATCCTCAATGGGGGACATTCGTTCGGCGAGGGGTCTCACGGCAATGTTTTCGAGAACCTCAGCATCCATGGCAATGGCTGGAATGGATCAGAGGGCAAAGGCTTCTCACTGTTCGGCTACGCGACCGACAATTCGCTGGTGAACTGCGACAGTTACTTCAATGTCGATCTCGAGCAGGAGAACGCGGATGGATACCAGATCAGCCCGTGGGGGCCGGCTTCGACCGGCAATGCGTTGAGGGGTTGCCGCGCCTGGCAAAACTCCGACGACGGCTTCGACCTGTTCAACGTGAACGACAATACCCAGTCCCCGCCTGTCATGCTAAGCCGTTGCTGGGCTTGGCGGAACGGCTTCCTTGCCGATGGATCGCAGGGCAAGGGCGAAGGGCACGGCTTCAAGCTGGGCGGCCAGCGGCAAGCGGCGAAGGGCAACACCAGCGGCACCTCCGGCGGGAACGTCGTGACCGACTGCTACGCTTGGGGCAATGTTCTGAACGGCTTCACGGATAACGCGGCGACGATTGCCTGCAAGGTTATGAACTGCACCGCCTTCGACAACTGCCGCAGCGCGGACAAGGCCGGACAGCCCTCGGAGACCTGGACATATAACTTCTATTTTCCGACGCCGGTAGGACACTTGCTGACGGGCAATGTCGCGTTTCGGCCGGCCGGCCGCGAGGCGCAGGTTGCGGCAGGGAACACCGACCGGAACAACTCCTGGACGCAATCGCCTCCCATGTCCTCGGAAAGCTTCGTCTCTCTCTCCGACACTGCTGCGACGGGCCGACGGATGGCGGACGGCTCCTTGCCCGAAACGGCGTTTCTCCAGCTGGCCGCCGGAGCAAATCTGCGGAAACCGGGGCCAGGCTCGACCCCATTGTAGGTTGGCCCTTTAAGGCCTGCGTGGGCCGACGCGTTCATTATCGAAGGGTAGGGACTGAGGGGGAAGCCAAGTCCAGGTCGGGTAAAGATCGACCAAGAAAACTGAATCCTGATCTACGTGATGATTGATAATTCTTCACCGACTGGCATGAATCGTCAGATAAGGATCCAGAGAGTGAAATATTCCAGCTTGAGCGACAAGAATATTCTTGTTATTGGAGCAACCGGATTTATCGGCTCGCACCTTGCTTCAGCCTTGGCGTCGCACGGGTCAAATGTTGTTTGCGTCTCCCGGAACATCAAAAATCGTCAGTTTTTGACACAAGAAAACACGACATGGGACGAATGCGACGCCAGCAAAAGAGCGGACGTCAAAAAAATCATCGATAAATACAGACCGGAAATCATCTACCACCTCACGAGCGACAGCAAAGGTGGCCGCGACATAAATCTCATACCAGATAGTCTGCAGAACGACTTAGTATCAACGATCAACGTACTATTGGAAGCCGCCAAACATCATAATATCCACGTAATTATAACAGGCTCATTTGAAGAACCGAGTAAAAATGACGAATTCCCCTGCTCTCCCTACGCCGCAGCTAAATCGGCCAGCACGTCTTATGCCAGAATGATCTCATCACTCAGCGGCTTGGAAGTATCAATTCTTCGCTTGATGATGGTATACGGACCAAGACAAAAACAATACAAAGTTCTTCCCTATGTCATTAATAGATTACGAGACGGAGAATTCGCTGAACTTGGAAATGCCAGCAGGGATCTGGATTGGGTCTATATCGACGATGTCATCGACGCGTTCCTCCGCGTCGGCTCCCAACCGTGGGTAAGCGCCGATCCGATTGATATCGGCACGGGGTCATCGATGAGATTGCGGGATTGCATCGAGATCATCGGCGACCTGATGGGGCGGCCGGATCTCCTCAGTTTTGGAGCCATAGAAGACCGCGCCATGGAACGAGAGGAGCCAGCGAACACCGAATTGGCGCGAACCAGACTGGGATGGCATGCCAAGACAAAATTCAAAGATGGGATAAAAGCCACAATCCAGAGCATCATGTATTCCAAGTTTTCTACAATATACATCAGCGCCGCCGTCTTACTCTAACCGCAAGCTGCGGATGCAGAGCCCAGCCCGCAGGCCGATCGCGCGCACTTGCGCGGCTTCCAGATGCGCACATCTCTGCAGAATCAGCCCGGCCTGACAGAGCAGAACCGCAACGCGCCGGCGCGCCTTGCCACGCTATGAGGCGCGGTTAGATCACCAAGTTTAGCCTCGAATGCCTCTGTCAGCGCCGCTTCACTTGGAGTTGACATTGATCAATACCGATCGTCTCCGGCGGATGAAACTGCATTCATGATCGATAGGATCGCGTTGACTTGCGGGCAGAAATTCACGCACTCGACGATCCTCAAAATCAGAACGATCACCTCCCAGCATCACCTTGATATTCAACTATAACATCGAGAGAACTCGGGAATATGTCAATTTAGTCTGCAACACTAAAGACGACAGGATTCACGATGGACCTTCTTAAGATATACAAGAAATTCAAAGGCAGCTATGCCGATGAACTGGCTAAAAAACTCATCTCATGGAATGTCCATAGCCATGAGAGTGCAAGGCGGCTAAATGCACTACTCGAAAGTGGCGACTATGCGCGAAGCAATATGGAAGGCGCATTCTCAAGCCTGCTCACGAGAGAAGTCTTCTTCCATAGCTTATCTTTGACCCCTCCACGTGGATTGGTCATGGAATTCGGCGTCTGGAGCGGCGACACGATTAATCGTATCGCTGATCATGTGGGCGCAGCACGAACCGTACACGGCTTCGATTCATTTGAAGGATTGCCGGAAGATTGGACGGACGGCTATCAGAAGGGTACCTTTCATCTTCATGGCAAGCTCCCAAAGGTTCGCCCTAACGTAAAATTGCACGTAGGTTGGTTCAGCGACACTCTGCCGAAATTCATGAAAACATCAGACGAACCGGTAGCCTTCCTACACGTCGACTGCGATTTGTATTCAAGCACCAAAACGATATTCGATAACGTTGGAGACCGATTAGTTCCTGGGAGCATCATCCTATTCGATGAATATTTTAACTATCATGGTTGGAAGGATCACGAGCATCGCGCCTTTCAAGAATTAATTCGAGAAAAAGCCTTGTCATTCAAATATATAGCTTATTGCACATCGGGATATAACGCTGCCGTTCAGATTACAGGCAAGACCTGAACGATCTGGTACGGTCGCCTTGGCTGTGGCCGGCATCCCAACTGAGCTGCTCTGAGGCGGTAGGCTGTCCAGATGACCGGCAGCAGGCCTCGATCAGCGGCCCCAGTGCCGCCCACTGCGCTACGGCAGCGCTGCCATCTCCAGGCCTCCGCCAGCGGGCAAGGATCGGGCACGCCTCAAACGCTTGGCAGCGTCTTAGCCCGGCGCGCGATCGGCGCTCTCCTGTGCGTGATCTTCCGAAAGCGAATGCTTCCGCAGAACCAGCTCGGCCTGACGGAGCAGATCCGCGGCGAGCCGATCGGAGGTGAACGAGGCGGCCCTGACTCGTCCTCGCTCCGCCATTGCCGCAACGTCGTCCTGGTTCTTGGGATCGAGAAGCCAGGTGAGTGCGTTGACATATCCTGACGCCGTCCCATCCACGACGAGCGCATGCTTGCCATCCTCAACGTGATCCGAGAGGCCCAGCGCGCGCGCCACCACGGTCGGCTTACCCAGATACATGCTGTTGAGGTAGGTCTGCTGTCCGACAGAGCGCTTCATCCCCTGTTGAAGGGGAACCACGGTGGCGCGGGCCGTGCGGAGCAGACGAATGAACTCGGCATGCGATGTGCTGGTGCGCTTGGCGAGGACGATCTCAACGTTCGGCGGCACCGGTCTGGGACTCGTCCAGGCCGTCGCCAGGATGAACCGGGTATCCGGAAACTGGCGCGCGGCCTCGACCAGGGGCGCGTAATCGCGCCCGCTGTCGCCCCCGGCGAAAATATGTGCTCCATTCTGGGGAGGCGGTCCTTCGAGCTCCTGCGCGGACAGGTGATAATAGCAAGGAGCTGTCCCGACCTTGTCCGGATCGATCCCCCACAAGGCGCAGAATGCCTGCTTGTCGTCCTGGGAGTAGACCACGTACCGATCCACAGCCCGGTCGACGAGGCGAACTACGAGTCTTTCGAAGAGCCTCCTGAGCCCCGTGTTCGGCTCCCACATCTCGCCGACGAGCATCAACGCCGATCGGTAACGCCGAGGCAAGAAACCGAGGATCATGCAGGCCAGAAGATCGGGGTAGATGACCCCCGAGGAGCTGTTCAGTATGAGAACGCGCTCGCGACGGGCAGCGCGCAGGATCCTCGCCAGGGCGACCAGCTCCTTGTAGAGGGCGTGCGGTCCAGAGCGAGGATATGGCAGCTCAACGGCTCGGACCCGGCCCCGCCACGCTGGGAACCACATCGTCGACGAGAACGCATGTTTTCTCGCCCCCGCCCGAACGTCCAAGGCTGCAATCGGTGACATGCGGGCGCTCCTGTCCTAGGCCGATCAGTGAGGCTGAATACCACCGCGCCGGGCTACGCCGACGCGCGCCGATCGCTCGGCCGAGCGAGCGCTTGCCGGCAGGGAACGTCCTGGCGTGCTGAAACGGCGCATACTTGACCAGCAATAACGTCCGATACTGGCCCTTTGGCGAGCGGTCCTGCCGCCCAATCGACAAACGACGAGAGGGCTCACTGCACTGCCGCAGCCGAGACCTGGTCGGCGCGTGCGGCAACCTCGATCGCATCGCCCGGCAGCAAGGAAGCATCTTCCGACGCAGGGATACGATCCCATCCCTCCCCGTTCCTTCGGATAATCGTCACGGCCGGGCGGACGCCATTGTTGGCAGCATCCACCGACGCCATTTGCCCGTAGACCTGCAACTTCTGGGCTGCCGACTCGACCCTGGTTCTCATATCCGCGGTCCGCAATTGCGATTCCTTGACGTCCCGCAGAACTTCCAGGCGGCGCTGCGTGTCGAGCTTCTCGAGGCGGAACATGTATTCGTCCCGTTGCTGCTTGATCTGACTCAGGGTCGATGTCGTCTGGAGGCGCCGGGTCGACGACAGCAAAACCGCTCTACGAGCGTCCGTCACTCGCCCACTGACAAGACTGCCCGAACCGAACAGCTTGTTGACCCGGTCCAGCTCGTCGATGTCGGTCTGAAGGCCTTGCGTCTCCTGCTTCTCCTGGGTCGTCAAGGTTTCAATCTGCTCGCTGGCCAAACGAGCCGCACTCTGCAGATGTGCCTTTTCGGTCTTGTACTCGCGCTGCCGAATGTTGAGGTAGCTGGTTTCCGTCCGGAGATACTCGCTCAATGTGGCAGCCGGTATGGAAACCTCCGCGAGCCGCTGTTCCTTGATGGTGTCCGATCCCTCGAGCTCCGCTGCAAGCCGCCAACCGTGAACCTGTTCCCTGGCCAGGGCCAGGGCGTTTGTGCGGTACTCGCGATTAACCTCAAGGACCTCGACGGCCATGTTTGATGACGCGCGTCCTCGGACCGTACTGACGCCGCCGGACAGGACGATCGCGTGCCGGACCGTCATCTGGGGGCGATAGGGGTGCTGGCCGGGCTGCAGGACATCGCCGTTCACATAGACGGGCCGATATTCGGCGATCGCCACGGCCACGTCGCCGGGCTGGATCACAACGACATGGTCGCGCCCGTCAGCTGTTCTCTGACGCAAGACTTTTGCGGCCAGCGCCATTTCGACGCGGGCCCGGACATCCGCAGACGTAGCCCCCGCGGCGGTGATGGTGCCGACGATTGGAAGCGTGATCGTGCCGTCGAACTGGATTGGAGCGCGTTGCTTCAAGTCCGGCATGCCGGCAACGCTGATCTCGATGATATCGCCGGGGGAAAGCTGATACTCCGCCCTGCACGGGACGAGCCCGCCGAAAAGCGCCAGCCCGACTGCGGCCAGAAGTGCCACGGTTCGACCGCGGCGCATATGTCGACGCATCATGTGAACGGCTCCGGTTCACGTGGAAAGCAGACGTCACGGGGGCATGGTCTTCCGGGACCTGCCCCGGCCTCCACTCCGCTCACGTCATGAAATGGCTATGCCGGCGCACTTGCCCCGCCGCCAGACGATTGCGCCACCACTCGATCGTTCGGCCGAGCCCCTCGCGCAGGCCGATCTGCGCCGCCCACCCCGTGGCGGCCGCGAAGCGGCTGCTGTCGGCCAAGAGCGCGCGCACTTCGGAGTTCGCAGGGCGCATGCGAACGTTTTCCTGTTGTACAGGCTTCGAGCTTCCACACAGATCGAGGACAAGATCGATGACCTGGGCTACCGTCACCGCCCTTTGGCTGCCTGCGTTGTAGGCCCGCCCGAACTCAAGGTTCGTCGCGCTGCCCGCGGCCAGGAAGGCGCGCACCGTGTCTTCGACATAGGTGAGGTCTCGGACGGGCGTCGTGTCCCCGACCCTCACGGTTTCGCAACTTGGATCGAGCGCTTGCCGGATGAGCGTCGATATGAGTGCACGCTCGCTTTGGCGGGGGCCGAAAGTGTTGAAAGGACGGAGTGTCACGACCGGCAGGTCGAATGATCGCGCGAAGGCCTCCGCCATCATGTCGGCTCCGATCTTGGAGGCCGAATAGGGCGACTGGCCCTGCAGCGGATGGTCTTCCGAGATCGGCATCCTGAGCGCGGTGCCGTAAACCTCGCTGGTCGAGGTGTGGACGATGCGCTCCGTCCCCAACCGACGGGCGGCCTCCAGCACGTTCAGTGTGCCCAGGACATTCGTCTCCACATAGGTCTGTGCCGCCGCGTAGGAATGCGGAATGGCGATCAGCGCCGCGAGATGGAAGACGATAGCCTGGCCGGGCATGATCCGCCCGACGAAGGCCGCATCTCGAACGTCGCCGCGCACGATATCCAGGCGCCCCTTCGTGCTGCTTGAGGCCTCGTCGAGCCAGCCATTGCTGTCGAAGGAGTTGTACAGGGTCAGTGCGGTGACATTGGCGCCCTGACTCGCAAGGGCCTCGGTCAGATGCGAGCCGATGAACCCATCGGCCCCGGTGACCAGAACATTGACGCCTTCATAGGTCATGGCACGAGCCCTCTAGGTTAGACGGAGGCCGGGCGGGCACCCGCGCTTGCGGCCCGGACCTGCGGCCCCGACTTGACAGCGACCAGGCCGGCATGGGGGGCGGGAACGAAGCCCCCCACGGCCAGAGCGCCTCGCACTATGATGATGAAATCCCGCACCAAGGTCCGGTTCTTGAAATATTCAAGATCGATGCTCGCCTTCAAAGGAAAGAGGACAGCCCTGTAGAACAGATCAGGCGCCACATCTCCAGGAAACGCATCGGCCTCATTTCGAAACATGATCTGACAAGGGCCGATCAAGCCGGGCTTGAATTTCAACAAGTCTTCCCAGCCGTTCTGAAAACAATCCGCAAACGCCAGGCTTTCCGGACGTGGCCCAACGATCGACATATCGCCTCTCAGCACGTTCCAGAGCTGAGGCAGCTCATCGAGTTTCGTGGCCGCGAGAATGTTTCCGACAACGGTGAGCCGAGGATCTTTCTTGAGCGTCAGAGGGCTGCCCGCACTGCCCGCGTCGGCATGAAACTTCCTGAACTTGTACATGTAGAAATATCTGCCGCCTTTGCCGATCCGAACCTGGCGAAACAGGATGGGGCCTCCGGATTCGAGCCACACCGCAGCTGCGCACAGCAGCAAAAGCGGGGCGAGAAACAATATGGCCAAGCAAACCAGACAGATATCGAGCGCACGGCGCACACGTTCCGCAGCGGTTCCCGGGCCTTCAGCCTTGGACAAGGTCGTTACGATCATGGCGACGACACCCTCACGGACAGGTTCGATGGAGAGGCGGCATAGGTGCTGCGAAAAGAGGCTGCTCCGGCAAAGCCCGGCTCGGCCTCCAGAGCTTCCGCGAGACAGCGCGTGACGGTCTCGACGTCCGCGGCGTCCATTCGTGGATGCAGCGGCAACGTCAGCTCGCGGGCTGCGAAGTCTTCCGTCTTCGGCAGCGACACGTCCGGATAGAGATCGCGATAGAAGGAGAGACGATGCGTCGGCGGGTAATGGATGGTCGTCTGGATTCCCGCCTCGCGCAGACGATCGATGATGTTCTGGCGTTCGGCCCACCCCGGCAGCAGCACCGGCATGATGTGGTGCACCGAGGTCCGCCCGGTGTCGAACGGCACCGTCACCATCGGGCATCCGGCCTCGATCGTGCGCCGATAGAGCTGGGCAAGCTCCTTTCGCTTCGCGTTCCAGCGCTCGACGTGACCGAGCTGGACGAGGCCGATCGCAGCCCTCAACTCGTCCAGCCGATAGTTGAACCCCAACATCGTCACGTCATAGATCGGGTTCTTGCCCGATCGCCTTTGAAAGGTGCCGCTGGTCAGCCCATGGCCGCGGGCCCGTCGAATAGCGTCGAGCAGCTTCGGGTCGCCGGCCAGGATCGCTCCCCCTTCAGCCGTGGTCATGTTCTTGTTGCCGTAGAAGCTGAAGGCGGCCGCCACCCCCAGAGTGCCGACCCCGGGAAGCACGGTGGCATGCGCCGCGTCCTCGACGATCAGCAAGCCGCGTTCCGCCGCGAACGCCCGCCATGGCTCGGGATCGATGAGATAGCCGGCAAAGTGCACGAGGATGATCGCCTTCGTTCGGCTGGTGCACTTCGCCGCGGCATCCTCGAGGCACATCACAGGCGTGTCCGTCGATGCGATATCGACGAAAACCGGCTTCGCTCCGACGTAGAGGACGCAATTCGCGGTCGCCACGAAGGTCAGCGCAGGCACCAGCACCTCGTCGCCCGGACCGATCCCAAGCGCGTGCAGGATCAGATGGAGGCCGGCCGTGCAGGAACTCACCGACACGGCATCGTCAACACCATGAGCCTTGGCGAACGCCCGCTCGAAGGCGTTGACCTTGTCGCCCATGGTGATCCAGCCGCTGTCGATGACCTCGGCCAGGGCAGCCTTCTCTTCCGATCCGAGCGTAGGCTCCGACACAAGCAACATGTACTGCTCCTTATCTTCGGCGGCGGGGGATCGCGGGTTACGGCAACATTGAAGACTGCGATCCCGCCTAAGCGACGAAGGACGGCGCGCGTTCTTCCCACTTGATTTCCTGAGCGCGATGGAAGTCTTCGACCCGACCGACATCGAGCCAGAGCCCCTCATGCTTGTAGACGTGGATCGGAACGTCCTTATCCAGCAAGCAATGCGCCAGATCATCCAGCCCAAATGGAATTCCGGGCGGTATGTATTTAATGACCTCCGGCTCCATGCAGTACACACCCATGCTGACGCAGTTCAGAAGCGTCGGCTTTTCTGTGAACCTGGTGACGGCACCGTTCTGATCTTCGATGATTCCGAAATCCATCGGCGTGGAGCGAACGGTCGTCGCGATGGTCAGAGGCGCCCCGTGCTTCCGATGGGTCATGGAGAGCGCTTGCAGGCTGAGATCCGTGAGGACGTCGCCGTTCAGCATCAAGAAGGTACCATCCAGAGATTCACGCAACAGAGTGAGCGGCCCGACAGTCCCGAGCGGTTCGATTTCCTGCGTATACTTGATGTTGATGCCCCACTGACTTCCGTCGCCACAGAAACTCCGGATCAAATGACCGAGATATCCTGTGGTGATGTAGACATCCTCAACGTTGTTCCGTCGCAGCCATTGCAGAAGAAGCTCCAGAACCGGCCGTGCGCCGATCGGCATGAGCGGTTTCGGGAGGACCGAGGTGTAAGGCATCAGGCGTGTGCCTCTGCCGCCCGCTTGAATGACAGCTTTCACTTGAGCCTCCTATGACGTGAGGCGACGCTAGGACGGCAAAAAAGGCCCGTGTTGATCGCAATCAAGTTGCATCGGCCGAGCACCCGTAAGCGTTCAATGGCGTGCAGCGTCCAGGCTCGTGCATCCTGTGGGTGCGCATGTCGGAGGCGCGACACTCACCAGGTCGATGACCTGCGCCACAAGGTCTAGACGCCCTTTCCGCACGAGCAGAAAAGAGTCTGCGATGAGACTTGGCACGACCGAGTTTATCTCAGCCAGCCGCTCCCCTGGGGCAGCCTTCTCCGAGCCTTCGGACGAGACACCACGCAACAGGGACATCAAGATCCACAACATTGGCGCCCTCATCTGGCGGCGTAAGGCGTTCATCGCCTATTCGGCACTTGCCGGAGCGCTCCTGACCGGCGTCGCGGCCTTCGTCCTGCCGCCGAAATACACAGCCACGGCGCAGATCGTGATCGAGCCTACGCAGGCCCAGATCGCTGCCGGCATCCTGGATGCCGTCGTCGACACTCATATCGCCACCATCACGTCGGATTCTCGCCTGCGTGCGGTGCTGGCGAGCCTGTCAAGCCTCCCCGGGTATCAGGCGACAGCGCCGTCGAACCCGACCGGGTCCGAAGCGACATTCGAGGCTCGCCTGCGCGAGTGGCTGCTCAGCGCCGCGACGCAGCTCCAAGAGGCAGTCACACCATCGCCAGCCGATGACGCGCCGTCGGCAGCCCCAACAGGGCTGGCACCTCCCAGCCTCGAGGATGCGAAATTCTCGCTCATGGTTCGGCAAGAGCGGCGCTCAAGCGTCGTCTCGGTTAGCTACAAGAGTTCCAACCCTGTCAGAGCCGCCCTGATCGCCAACCAGATCACCGCGTTTCATCTGGATAATCTGTCGGAGCGCAAGCAGGTCGAGCTTGAGAATTCGAAGCAATGGCTGGACCAGAACCTCGCCCAGGCGCAGCTCGAATCGGAGGCTGCGGACGAGGCGCTGCGCGCCTACTCGTCGGTCCATGGAGCAGGCACCCCGGATAGTGCCAAGGGAGAGCCGATCGCGGAGACCGTCCAGAAGCTCGAGGGAGTCCGAGCCGAGCTGGCGAAGCTGGAGGCAAAGCTGGAGCGCGTCAGGATTTTGCGGAGCACGGGAGCCGATCTGGGTACCCTGATCGCCACCCTGGCGCCCCCGTCCCGGAGCAGTTCGGCGTCGCAGCCCCTGGCTGAAGAGGTGGAGACCGAGGTGGCGCGGCTCGAGCAGTATGCTCGCATGCTGCGTACGCAGGAGCGCTCGCTTGCGGAACACGCCGGGTCGCTACAGACCGTATCGGGAGCGATGCTCGCTCAGCGGAAGGAGTTTCAAACCCTTGAACGAAAAGCCGCTTCGGCGGCGGACAACGTCAGAGGGCTCAGCCAGCTCAAGCGCGAGTACAAGGATCCGCCCACGACCGGCGTGCATCTGCTCGCGCCTGCATCCGTGCCCTTGCGCCCGAGTTCCCTCAGCCCCTACCTCTATATTCCCGCTGCGATCATCGCCTTTGCTCTCCTGGGCGGGGTAGCCGCTTCGACGAGAGAGCAGCTGGATCGTACCTTCCGGCAGTCCAGTGACGTCGAGAGCGCGCTCGGCATTCCATGCGTCGGCCTCATCCCTGATGTTCCTCGCTCACCCGATCGGCCGCGCCGGCCTACGCTCGAAGCTTCTGCGTATCCAAATGCATTCGCGCTTGAAACCGCGTGCGCGATGACGCTCGCGGCGACCGGGCACCGCAGGGAAGGCAAGATCATCCTCCTGACGTCCAGTCATCCTGGCGAAGGCACGACTGCACTCGCGGAAGGACTCGCGTCCTGTCTGCGAGGCCTGCATCAACGTATTCTCCTCGTCAGCGAGCATGCCCCGCACGAGCACATCTACACCACGCCACCAGGCGGGGCTCCGGCAGATCTCGACGAAGGTTTTCCCACTCGACCCGGCTCGGGCGAACCAGACCCGGGCTTCGACCGCCTCAGCGTGATGGAGCTCACCGACGGTGACCCGACCTTGCTGGTGAGCGCGGCGTTGATCGCGGGGCTGAAAAAGGTGCAGGAGCGTTACGACTATATCGTCGTGGATGCGCCGGCGGTGTTCGTATCGCCGGGTGTTCCCACGCTCGCAAGCGTGGCCGACGTGGTCCTCTTGGCCGTGCGGTGGGGCAGCACGACCCGGGACGTTGCGGCGAACGCGTTGGCCTCGCTGAGAAAGCCGGCATCGGTCCGAGGAGATCGCGCGCCGAACATCCTGGCGGTGCTGACCCGCGTCGACCTCAAGTCCTATGTGCGCTACCGGCCCGGAGATGCAGCCGAGTACTTGTACGATCATCGGACGAGACCAGAGGTCCATTCGGTGTCCTGATACCTCGGTCCGCGCTACGGCCTGCTCATCCGATGTACGCAGCACTGTCCAAGATCGCGGCATTCGCGGCCGTGCCGTCGAACCTGCTTCCCGCGATCGGCCTGCTCGGCGTGATGATTGCATTCGTTCGGCCGGGACGTATCGGTCTTTGGCTGGCCAGCCTGGGCATCGGTGGGACCCTGATTGCCGGACTCCTGCCGATCGCGAACATCGTGATCCGCCCTCTCGAGGAGCGCTTTCCCAAGTATCAGGACGATGGGCGCCCGATCGACGGCATCATCGTCCTGTCGGGCGCCGTGGATCTGGCGCGATCATTCGATCGAGGCGAGTTTTCGTTGAATGAGGCAGCCGAACGGTTTGTGAGCTTTGCGGAAATGGCCCGGCGCCATCCAGAGGCCCGCCTGGTCTATACGGGCGGCTCGATCGGCAAGTCGCGATCTGAGGCGCAGCTGGCAGCGGAGCAAATGAAGCGGCTCGGCCTGTCGACGGAGCGCCTCCTTATTGAAACGGCTTCCGGAACCACCTGGGACAACGCGCGCAACACGAAAGCCCTTTTGGGGGCATCGGCGCAAGGTCGCTGGGTTCTGATAACGTCCGCATCGCACATGCCACGCGCAGTGGGCAGCTTCCAGCAGGTCGGGCTGACGGTGATCCCTTATCCGGTCGATTACCAGACCCGGGGACGAACCGATTCAATTCGGCCCTTCACGATCGTGGGCCACGGCCTCCAGCGACTGGATATAGCGGTCAAGGAGTGGCTGGGCCTGTTCGGCTATTACATGTCCGGACGGACGAGTTCCTTTTTCCCGGGTCCGTGATCGATAGAGCGAGCTCCCTTCAGGACTCCGGCCACGCATCGCCCTTCCCCAGCGGGCGACAGGACTTGATGCGGGTCAAATGCCGCGCATTGTCGCCGCCGATGATGGGCCTGTCGGTCACCACTCAGGGATCGTCGATGACAACTACTGACCGCATCTGACGCTGCCTGGGCTCGGGAGGACAACTTGTCTCACGAAATGGAACTCGAGGCGGTCAAAAAGCGCTATGCGCGTCGCCGCGACGGTTCAGTCGGCTCGCTATACGAGATGAGCCGTCCCGAAATGCGGCACACCCTCGACGAACGACGGCGGCTCATGCAATGGTTCCTAGCCAAGCGGGCCTGGCATGATCTGAGCACGCGCGACGCCGTGGAGATCGGCTGCGGCGAGGGCAATGTCCTTGCCGATCTCCTTCAGATCGGATTCTCGGCCGAGCGCCTGATCGGCACCGACCTTCTTCCCGAGAGGGTGGAGATGGCGCGGCGCAAGCTTCCGGCGGAACTCAAGCTGTTCACTGGTGATGCCTCCGTATCGCAAGTGGATCCGTTGAGCCAAGATCTCGTCCTGCAGTTCACGGTGTTCTCCTCGATCCTGGATCGAGCGTTTCAGCAGGAGCTTGCGAACACGATATGGGGATATCTGAAGCCCTCCGGAGCGATCCTCTGGTATGACGCTGCCGTCAGCAATCCTCGGAATCCGGATATGCGGGGCGTTCCCGTGCGCCGGATCAGAGAGCTCTTTCCCCGCGCGAAAATCGAAACCCGCCGGGTCACGCTGGCTCCGCCTTTGGCGCGTGCCGCATGCCGCTTGCACCCCTCGCTGTACCCGCTGCTGAACAGCGTCCCGCTGCTGAGGACGCATGTCATGGCGTGGATCGAGAAGCCTGCCGGCTGACGGCCTCTCAGAGCTTGCGAACTCCACGGGCGCGACCGAACGCTTCACCATCGAGATCGAGGCCACCGGTCGCAAGAAGCACCGAGCGAGCGCAGGATCTGCGGTTGGATCACACGGGCCGCTGATCCAGCATATCGAGAAGCCCTTCCCGGCAGAGCGCTCGCCGAGCGTCCTTCACGCTCTGCCAGGGAAGGCCCGCCTTGGCAGCGATATCGAGGAGGCTGTTCGTGCCGTCGCTCATGTTGAGGAGCCAGAGCATCGCAAGCCGAAAGTCGCTCGCGACCTGACCTCCCAGGCTCTCATAGAGCCCACGGCGCCCGAGCTGCGGCTCCCCGAATGGATGGAGATTGCGGTAAGTCCAGTTGTTCTCGATGACGTCGACGACCTCCAGGCAGGTGCGGGCGGAATCCGCCAAGGCGGCCGGGTGCACGAAACTCGGGTCATCGGCCGAGGTGTGGTATTCCGAGAATTCGCCATGAGGCGTCCGCATGAGACAGCCGACCGGAAGATTGAAGCCGGGCGATCCGTATTGACGCTCGTCGTAACCGTCCGGGGAGAAATCCCGGATCGCGAATTCCGAAGCCTTCCGCTGAAGCACATAGGCGACGGCACGATCGATCTCGGCGCCGCCGCCGCGGCTCTTCTTGTAGGTGATCCGACCCGCATCGCCGAGACAGGTCAGAACGAGACCGTGCTTTACCCGCTCCAGAACGGACCGGTTCCGCGCCAGCCATGTGATCGCTCCGATCGTGCCCGGCACGAAAACGAAGCGATAGCTGTAGCGGGTCGGGCGTCGCGCCAATTCCTGGGCAAGCGCCGTTGCAATGACAATACCGGACAGATTGTCGTTGCAGAGCGAGGGGTGGCAGACATGGCACGAGATCAGGACCTCGTCCGAACTTTCGCCCTCGATCAGGTATTCGCCATAGGTAAGGGAGCCGTCCCGCAGCGTTGAATCGATGCAAACCTCGTAGTCGTCGTCACAGAGGCTTTCAAACTGATTATGCGAAAGGCAGAAGCCCCATGTCTCGGCATAGTATGACGTTCGATAGGGAATCCGGTCAGGTTGCGCAGGCAGGGTATGCAGGCGCGACCGAAGGTCAGCAAGACTCATCAGAGCACAGACTGGAGCGCTATAGCCGACGACATGCAGGTTGGAGTTCCTGAAATCGACGACACGCTCTCCCGAGAGCCGTTTGATGAAGGCGTCGCGGATGTTCCATTCCCGCGGTATCGTCCAGTCCAGGACCTGTGTTCCGGTCGGGACTTCCACAACGTCCAGCGGAATGTACCGGGATAGGCAGCCGAGCGTGGCACGCACCCCGTCGCCCGTGATGCTACGGCAGATGGGATAGAGCTCTTTGACGAGGCTATGCATGGCATCGCCCGGATCCGAAAGAAGATCGGGCGCGGCTTGTGACGCCGGCGAGATGCCGCTTCCGTGGTGGGCGGCGGGCTGACCCGTTTGCGCCGCCTTCAGCGCGCCGAAAGGGAGCCGTTCGAGGTAGCCCTGCTCACCGCCCGCCAGTTTCTCAATCATGACGCCCCGCCCGCTGGTGCCGTTACCTCAGTCGATCACCTGTGCGAACGGGATCGGAACGATGAATTTCCCACCCCAATCGCGGATATAGGCCATCTGTTCCATGATCTCGTCCTTCAGATTCCAGGGAAGGATGAGAACGTAGTCGGGTTGGGTCTCCCGAATGCGGCTCGGATCATCGATCCGGATATGCGTTCCCGGGAGAAAAAGCCCCTGCTTGTGGGGGCTGCGATCGACCGTGTAGTCGATGAAGTCGGAACGGATCCCGCAATAATTCAGTAGCGTGTTGCCCTTGGCCGGCGCGCCATAACCGACGACCCGCTTGCCGGATCGCTTCGCTGCAATCAGGAGGTCGAGCAGCCTGTATTTGGTTTCGTGCACCTGGCCTGGGAATGCGAGATAGCGGTCGAGACTGGCGAGCCCGAACTCCGTCTCGCGGCGGCGAAGATCGGCCACTCGCAGGCTGACCGGCTGGGCGCCGTCCCGGGCATGCCGGGCATAGATGCGCAAAGAGCCGCCATGGGTCGGCAGTTCCTCGACGTCAAACAGGCACAAGCCTCGCGCGGCAAAGATCTTTTCGACCGCCAGGAACGAGAAATACGAAAAGTGCTCATGATAGATCGTGTCGATCTGGTTTTCCGCCATGAGCCTCATGAGGTGCGGGAACTCGAGCGTGATCACACCATCGTCGGCAAGCAGGATCTTCAGGCCGCGCACGAAATCGTTGAGGTCCGGCACATGCGCGAGAACATTGTTACCGATCAACAGATCCGCCCGGATACCTTCTCGCACCAGGTCGTGCGCCGTTTCCTGGCCGAAGAAGCGGACACGGGTTGGAACTCCGCGCCGCCGGGCGGCCTCTGCGACATTCCCGGCCGGCTCGATCCCGAGGACCGGCACGTTCCGCTCGACGAAATATTGAAGCAGGTAGCCGTCGTTGCTAGCGATCTCGACGACCTGGCTCTGCCCTCCGATGCCGAACCGTTCGGAGATGTCGTCGACATACCGTCGGGCATGATCGAGCCACGAATTCGAGTACGACGAAAAATAGGCATAATCGCTGAAGATGGCCTCCGGACTTTCGGAGTCCTCGAGCTGGACGAGGAAGCATTCGGAGCAGACATAGGCTCGCAACGGGAAGAAGTACTCGCGTTTGCCGAGATCGCCGAACCGCCGATAGGAGTTGGCGAGCGGCGACATTCCGAGGTCGACGACCACATGCTCGAGAGCTGTCGCACAGAAGCGGCATCCCTTCTTGAGCCGGAGCGTCGAAATCGTCGTGCCGACATCGGCCCTCGGAAGGGCCACCTCTTCCGCGCCAGGTGCTTCAAGCATCGCTCTCGTTCCCCGTTAAGGCCGGCACGGCTCGCAGCTGACGCCGCTCCCCGTATCTCTCCAGATCCGGCCAGGAAGTGTCTTTTGCGGAGATTGCAGTCACCGGCTCAGGCCAGGTGACCGCGATAAGTGGATCGTCGTATCGGACCCCGGCGGCGGCGTGCGCCGCATAAGGGGCCGAGATTCGGTACTGAACGACCGTCGCGTCGGTCAGCGTCTGGAAGCCGTGGGCAAAACCTTCCGGAATGTAGAGGGCCTTGCCGTTGTCGGCGGACAGCACGAAGCCTTGCCAGCCCAGATAGGTCTTCGAGCCGGGCCGCATGTCCACGAGCACGTCGTAGATCGCGCCCTGCGCACAGCGGACGATCTTAGTCTCGGCGTGAGGAGCATTCTGGTAGTGCAGGCCTCGCAGGGTTCCACGCAGCTGGTTGAAGGACATGCTGTCCTGGGCGTAGTCGACGACCAGGCCCTGAGACGTGAACTCATCCCGGCACATCGTCCGCGCGAAGTAACCGCGATGGTCGTGTTGCATATCGAGATCGATCGCAATCACGCCTTCCAGATCTGTCGCCGAGAAGATCAATGCTGCGCTCCGTCAGGCGGCGACCGACTCGGACTGGGCGAGGCTCGCCGTCCAGCGCAAGGCTTCATTGATTTGCCCGGTCCGCTGGAGATGCTTGAGTTCCTCGAGCCGGGTGAAGGGAGGCGCATTGAACATCGCCTGGTCTAGCTGAATTCTCTCGAACACTGAGCGCAGCTGAAGCGCCCCGCGCTCCGCACTCCAGGCACAGCGGAATCGCGGCATCCGCTCCCTGATCTTGTCGAAGCAAACACGGTAGCTGCGATTGTCCCCGCTCGCCGACCCGAACGTGACGCGGCAGTTCGGGAAGACCGCGCCGACGATCTCGGCAATCTCCCGCACCGTGTAGTTGTGATCGTTGTCGCCGACGTTGAAGGCCTCCCCGCCCACGGCTTCCCGCGGTGCCTCGAGCGCGCAAAGAACCGCCGAGCAGATATCCTCGATATGGACCAGCGGCCGCCAAGGCGTGCCGTCGCTCGTCATCCGGATTTCGCCGGCGGTATGGGCCCAGGCCGCGAGGTTGTTCAAGACGAGGTCGAAGCGCTGGCGCGGGCTGGCGCCGAACGCCGTGGCGTTGCGCAGGAAAACCGGCACGAAGTCGCTGCTCGAAAGCTTGCGGACCTCCTCCTCCACGAGGATCTTGCACCGGGCATAGGCCGTTTGCGGATGCAGGCTCGAGAGTTCCGTCTTGGCTTCCGTCCCGCCGGCGCCATAGATGCTGCACGACGAGGCGTAGATGAAGCGGGCGACCCCGGCCGCCTTGCAGAGGCGAGCAAGGCGAACCGAGCCTTCGTGATTGATCGCGAACGTGATCGAAGGATCGTTCTCGCCGAGCGGATCATTCGAGAGTTCCGAGAGGTGGACGACCGCGTCGACATCCGCAAGGTCGGCCAGGCCGATGTCGCGCAGGTCCTTGGTGAGAACGGATGGCCGAGTCAGACCGTCCTCGAACAGCCAGCCGCGCCGATAAAAGCCCGTATCGATCCCGACCACCTCGTGGCCTCGCTCGAGCAGCCTGGCGCCGAGAATGGCGCCGATGTAGCCATCGGCTCCTGTGAGAAGAACCCTCATTGGCGTGAGCCCCGTGTTTGAAGTCGTCATGCGACCAGGATTCGCGGCGTTTCGTGCGGTTGGGCTTCGGTTTGGAGGCGTTGCCAGACGCGCCAGGGCGGTTGCCCGGAATCCCAGATTTCCTGGAGCAGGATCTTGTCCCGCAGCGTGTCCATGCTCTGCCAGAAGCCCTCGTGCCGATAGACCGCGAGTTGATCGTCGGCGACGAGCCGGCGCATGGGTTCCTGCTCCCAGACCGTTTCATCGCCGTCGATCAGGTCGAGGACCTCGGGCTCGGCGACGAAGAAGCCGCCGCTGATCGTGTGGCCGTCGCCACTCTCCTTCTCCCGAAAGCCTACGACTCGCGGCCGATCGGTGGAGAGATTGAGTGCACCCCAGCGACCCGGGAGCTGAACGGCCGTGACGGTCGCCAGCGCGCCCTGCTGGTGGTGGAAAGCGATCAGATCACGAATATTCACGTCGGCGACGCCATCGCCGTAGGTCAGACAGAACGTTTCTCCGCCGAGATGCTCCCGGACCCGCCTCAAGCGGCCGCCGGTCATCGTCTTCTCGCCGGTGTCGACGACCGTCACCCGCCAGGGTTCGCGCGGGGAATGGTGCGTGACCAAGGTGTTGTCTGTGAGGTCGATCGTAAAATCACAGTTTCGATGAAAGAAATTCCGAAAATAGTCCTTGATCGTCGAACCCTTGTACCCACAGCAGATGACGAAATCATTCAGGCCATAATGCGAGTAAATCTTCATGATATGCCAGAGGATCGGATACCCACCGATCTCGACAAGCGGCTTCGGGACGACTGTGGTCTCCTCGCTCAGGCGCGTGCCGTAGCCTCCGGCCAAGATGACGACCTTCATGACGCTGCTCCGACCGACAAAGGACCTAGCCACAAAGCTAGGCATGGCGGGGAGTGTGCAGCGCCGCTTCAACGCCGAGTTGAGGTCCATCAAGAACCGCCCCGGCGCAAACCGACGACGTTTCGATGCCAGTCGCCCGGGGGCCTAAAGTCGAGGGCGCGGTGCCCCTACCCTTGGATGCCGCCTCCCGTGAGCGCGGCCTTCCCTAGAGCATTTCAGCGTTTCTTCGAAATGCTGAAATGCTCTAGATCCTTGTTTTATCGTATTTTCTTCACGCGAACCGGTACCCGCTTCGCTCGAAAATGTTCCTAGTCTGACGGGCCCGCGCCGGTTCGGTCCAGCCCGGCATCGATCAAAACCCGGGCTGACGATGCCGGCGCTCACCGTTCCCGGAAAGCGCGGGCGATCTGGTCCGCGAGCGGCTTGGTGAAGTAGGTCAGCACCGTCCGCTGTTGCGTCTGCAGAAAGGCTTCCACGGGCATGCCCGGCGTCAGCTTAGCCCCCTGCAGCCGTGCCAGCTCGTCGTCCGCAACCGCGATCCTAACCGTATAGAAGCCCTGGCCCGACCGTTGATCGACCGTCAGGTCGGCGGATACGAGCGAGACAGTGCCGCCAATCTCGGGCGTGGTGCTGTGGTTGAAGGCGGAGAAACGCAGCGCAGCGCGTTGCCCCTGATGGATCTGCTCGATCTCCTGGGGCGCCACCTTGGCCTGGACCGTCAGCCGCTCGGATGTCGGCACGATCATCATCAGGGTTTCGCCGGGCGCGGCAGTGCCCCCGACCGTGTGGATGGCGAGCTGATGCACTGTTCCGTCCCGCGGCGCCCGGATGTCAGTCCGCTTGAGTTGGTCCTCGGCTGTGACCTTTCGCTCGACCAGCTCCGAAATCTTGCCGCGAAGATCGGCGAGCTCCTTGCCGACTTCAGTCCGGAAGTCCTGGTCGATCTGCAGGATCTGCAGCTCGGTCTCCGTGATCTTACCCTTGGTTTGAGCGACCGACGAAGCAAGGGCCCCTCGCTCACCGCTGAGGCGCGCCGCCTCGCGTTCCAGCGCGTTCGCGCGGCTGAGCGGAACGAGCTTCTTGACAAGCAGGTCCCGTACACCTTCGAGCTCCTGCCGAATGAGTTCGATCTCGCGATCCTTCGCAGCGATCTGCTCGACATAGGACTGGATCTGGTCCCGGAGCTGCCCGATCCGTTCCGCATACTGCGACTTCATGCCAGAGCGCGACGACTTGCGCATGTCGAGAAGCTTCTGCTCCCCGTCCATCAGCGTCTTCACCGTCGGCGCGGCCGCCAAGGACAGCAACTCGTCCGGGAACAGGATGTCCGAAACATCTTTCTGTTCGGCATAGAGGCGAGCCTGCCTCGCCATTGCCTCGTTCAGCGCCTTCTGCACGATCGCAAGGCTCGCCTGGGTCACGGTCTCGTCGAGGCGCGCCACGATGTCGCCAGCCGCAACCCGGTCGCCGTCGCGAACGCGGAGTTCGCTGACCACGCCCCCGGTCGGATGCTGCACCTTCTTCAGCTCGGAATCCACGACGAGCGAGCCTGAAGCCACGACCGCACCCGAGAATTCGGTCATCGTGGCCCATCCGCCGACCGCGACGAGGAAGAGAGCCACGCCGCCGCCGGCGGCTAGAAGGAGTCTGTCGATCGAGGCGATCGTCCGCTGAGAAACGTCACTCATGCGATGCGCCCTCTCGTTTCAGCATTGCTCCGCCATGTCCTTCGATGGATTTGGGCACAGCCTTGAGTGAGGTGAAGAGGACCTGCTCCTTGGGCCCGAAGGCTTGCACCCGGCCATCCGCCATGACCATCGCCTGGTCGAGAGCGGCGAACGCGCTCGGTCGATGGGCCACGACGACCGCGATCCCACCTCGCCTGCGCACGCCGAGAATGGCTGCGGTCAAGGCCTCTTCGCCATCGGCGTCGAGGTTCGAGTTTGGCTCATCGAGAACGACCAGAAAGGGTTCGCCATACAGCGCGCGGGCCAATGCGATCCGCTGCCGCTGCCCAGCCGAGAGGGCCGCGCCTCCGTCGCCGATCTGGGTCTGGTAGCCGTTCGGAAGGCGCTGGATGATGTCGTGGACGCCAGCCGCCGTCGCGGCGCGGACAATCTCGGCAGCAGTCGCATCACTGCGAAAACGCGCGATGTTCGCCGCCACGGTCCCCGAGAAGAGCTGGACCTCTTGCGGGAGATAGCCGACATGGCGCCCCAAATCCTCGGCCTGCCAATGTTGAAGCGACGATCCATCGAGCCGGACCGTGCCCCGGAGCGGCTGCCAGATGCCGACCAACATCCGGGCCAACGATGACTTTCCGGAAGCGCTGCGTCCGATCACGCCGAGGCCCTGCCCGGCCCGGAGCGTGAAGGCGATGTCGATCGCCGTCAGGCGCTGCGCACCCGGGGGCGTCACCGAGGCGGTTTCGACCGCGAGGAGCTCCCGGGGAGTGGGCAACGCCAAGGCCGGAGGCGCGGACGGCTGCGCCGCGAGCAGTTCCGTCAAGCGCGCCCAGGCTTGGCGAGCCTTGACGAACCCGCCCCAGTTGCCGATCGCCAAGTCGACCGGCGCAAGAGCACGCGCTGTGAGGATCGAGCTGGCCACGATGATGCCGCCCGTCGCTTCCTGCTTGATGACGAGATAGGCGCCCACACCAAGCACCACAGATTGCAGCAGCAAGCGGAGCACGCGGGAGACGGCTCCGAAACCGCCTGCGACCTCTGCAGCGCGCTGCTGATGACGGCGGTGCTCGTTGTTCACGGCCGTCCACAAGGCCGTCATCTCGCCGCCCATCCCCATCGCCTGGACGGTCTCAGCATTCCGGCAGCCGATTTCTCCCACGTGCAGCCGCTGCGCGGCCGCATCGCTCGCCGCCCTGGCGGGCGAACGGGACATGCGCTCGGTCAGAATGGTCAAGGCGACGAGAATAATAGTGCCAATCAGAGCGGTGGCGCCGATCCAAAAGTGGAACAGGAAGCACATGCCGAGATATAGCGGGATCCACGGCAGATCGAACAGCGCTCCCGGGCCGCTGCCGGACAGGAACGTGCGCACCTGATCCAGATCGCGCACGGGCTGCATGCTCTCCCCGGTCGATCGTGAGGTCAACGAAACAGCCAGGGAGGCCCGGAACACTCTCGACGTCATCGCCTCGTCGAGCGCGCCGCCAATCCTCAGCAGGAGGCGACCTCGCAGAATCTCAAAAATGCCGAAGAAGAGGTACAATATCACGACGAGCAGGGTGACGCCGATCAGGGTCGGGACACTTCGGCTCGGCAGGACACGATCGTAAACCTCGAGCATGTAAAGCGAACCAGCCAGCGTCAGCAGGTTCAACATGCCGCTGAGGACTGCGATCGCGACGAGCGCGCGGCGCCATCGGAAGAGCGCGTCCGTGAGCGGAGAAGCCGATGGAGCCGCCCGGCTGCCGATTCCGAAGGTCGCGAGCGAGACCGACGCCGCCGGTACACTCTCTGAGCGCGCTCCCCAGAGAACGCGAAGAGTTTGCCAAGAATGGCGCGCCCTCTTCCCAGCATTCAACCACGCCCTCAAGAGAACGCGGGACATTCGCCAGGACAGAAGCGTCCTCTTCCAGGAGTTCAATACAACGACGCCGCGCTCTCGCCAGGAATCCATTGCGAGAGCCGGCGTGCCAAGGGATGGAGAGTCGGACAGTTCAAAATCCTCGCGATCGGAGCGGACGGGGCAGATGTGATGTGCCAGGCCGGCCCGGAAGGGTCGACCTGGCTTGGCTAGAAGACTCGCAGGTCAGAAGGTGAAGTCAGATCGATTGAGGATCAGCTTGCTGTTGAACTCGATCTGGAAGTCGGCCGTACTATCTCCATTGATATCGCCTTGAAGAATAGTAGAGCTGCCTGACCGGAAGAACGAAACCGAGTGGGCTTCGACAGACTGTGTCTCACCCGCGAACTTGAACACCTGGTCCCCGGACATTGCGGTGTTCGCATCGATCAAGCTGAGATCGATGATGTCCTTGCCTTGCTGGAACCATTGCACGACGTCGCGCTGGCCTGCGCCGACGCCACTCTCAGCCGCAGTCCTGAACACGAAGGTGTCTCGACCGTCGCCGCCATGCATGAGGTCGGCACCAAGACCGCCCGTCAGGAAGTCATTGCCGCTACCGCCTCGGAGCTCGTCATTTCCAGCGCCGCCATCCACACGATCGTGGCCGCTGTTGCCGTGAATAAAATCACGTCCCGACGTACCCTGGAGCGAGTCGCCTCGGTCCGTGCCGTACAGCTTGGTGATAGGACCGCTAGGGGTCGGTTCCGAAGGGGTCGGAACCACAGGGTCCACAGGAGTGGGAATCACCGGGTCCACGGGCACCGGCTTGCCACCCAGATCGCCTCCCGGCGTTCCGGGAACCGGCGCAGTGCCCGTCCCGTCGGTGAAGGGCAGCGACCCATCAGCAAGCCGATCGGCGCGGCCCAAGCCATTTTCCAGAGACGCAAAGGGGTTGCTCCCGGAGCTTCCCCCGGCGTTCCAGGAATTGCCCGACCCGCTTCCGGAGGCCGAAATCTTGCCTGTGCCGAAGGCATCGTTGTCGTAGAAGCTGCTCGTCCCGTTGAAGAAGCCGTAATTATACGTGCCGTTATCGTAGGCCGTATTCTCTCTCAGCGTGATCCCGGTTCCACGATTCTCGTCGAAACCGATCGCCGCATTTCCCCAGGCGACGTTGTCGACGACAATGTGACCGCCGGAGGAGCTACCGGTGCCCTCCCGGAAACCGCCGAGCTTGAAGCCGTTGCCATCGCCCACCAGCTTGCCGTCCGCGCCGTAGCCGTTTTCGAACGCCCAGTTGCCCTCGATCAGGACCGGCGCACTCTTCGTGCCGTCCTGGATGTTGAAGAAGTCGAACCCGTCGTCAGAGTTGCCCCAGGCGCGGTTGCCGCGCAGGACATTGCCGGTACCGGTGGTCGCGATCTGGAAGCCGTCGGCATTGTCGCCGGCCTGGTCACGATTGTCATGGGAGTCGTTGTTGAGGAAAAGGTTGTTCGAACTGGCTCCGAACAAGGAAATGCCTTTGCCCTCTGAACCACCTCCGCCATTGCCGTGCACGTCGAGGCGCTCGAAGATGTTGTTGTGCGACTGGTCCCGCACAACCAGGCCACCCATCGGCCCGCCGCGGATTTCCAGCCCGACGATATGGTTCCATGAGATGCTCGAGCCATCGAGCACCCAGCCGCCAGCACCTGCGCGGCCGTAGTAGTCGTTCGAGGCTATCCGAGATCCATCCAGGATGGGCGTCTCGTTCTGGTAGTTGGAGATGGTGATCGGCGCCCCGCTGGTACCATCCTTGGTCAGCTGGATGCCTTCGGTGAGCGCATATACGCCGCCGCGGAGATAGATGGTATCACCCGGCTTTGCGAGATCATGAGCGTATTGCAGGGAGGCAAAAGGCCGATCGAGGGTTCCTGTTTGGCTGTCAGATCCGGTGGGCGATACGTAGTATATAGTCATGCAGTCTCTCTCGGTGGGTGGACATGCGAAGCCGCTCAAGCAGAGACAGCTCCGCCCTGGACTAACCAGTACGGCTAGTCGGCGGCTGGATTACGCGGAAGCAACGATTGGAGAAGATGCGCAGGTGATCTGGATGCGGCTGTCAAACTGCACAGAACGGAAAGAATCCGCTACTTGTTAGCCCAGAAATTCATTTCAACTTCCCAAGTCGTATTCAGACGGCGCACAGATCACGCACTGCTTCGCCGCAGTAACGTAGACTCGTCTCATATCGATTTTTCGGCCCGCTGATTCGCGAGGCAGCCGAAGTAGGATGATGCGTATATAGGTCAAAGGCGGCAGGCACGTCATAGCTTCGCCCGCCAAATCGTTGCCTTTTCCCGCCAATGTGCACCCGCGGCGAATCCTCCGTCAGGCGTCGTCGAACCTGCCTTGCTTGAGCTCACGCCGAAACTCCATTGGCGCCCTGCCTGTCCGTCGCTTGAACGCCCGGCCCCGGTGCTCGGCTCGCGGTAGCCCAGCAGCCGGGCGAGCTGCTACAGGGTGATCTCGCCGTTTCGCATATGTCGAACGGCCAGCGAGACCGCACAGCGTCGAGAATGCTGCTGAAGCTCGCCCCGCTCCTCTGCAAGCTTCCGTGTCAGGGAGCGCGCTCGCTCCGAAGCCACTGGCAATGGCGTCGATGGTGGCCGTCCCGTAGTGAAGTCGTGCGGTGATCGCCTTTTCCACGCGAAACGGCAGAGTGTCGGGCTGCGTCGCGATCCGGGAACTGCCGTTGACGTGCAACTCATATGGCCCGCGACGCGGTCTGGTCTCGGAATCGTGTCGACATTTATCGCGCAGAGACTCTCTGACAGCAGAAATCTCCATACATTCGAAGCAAATCCAGAACTTCTTGAGCCAATCAAATCCGTTTTTCAGGCCAATAACATCAAACCAAACCTTTATAACACTGCGGTTGGGTAGGAAGACGGCCACCGAGAATTCTTCTTCAACGCAAATAATATGTCTTCGTCCGTTCATCGCCGAGAAGGTGCCGCGAAGCCTGAGCTCGTCGCCATGGCTTCCATGTCACGCCTGCTTGGGGAGATCCGTCTCACTTTTGTGGTCTTCGATGTCGAAGGCGCGGAAGCCGAGATTTTCAAGGCGGAGATTCCGCCAGAGGTCCGGGTGCTGTGCGGAGAGCTGCATCCGAACATCATTAGCGATGACGGCGTGTCGACAGTGATCCGTACGATCCTGGATTCAGGATTTGATTTCATCGCTGACAGGTCATGCGGACGGATGGTCGCCTTTGCGAGACCCAAGAGCCCGCCCCGCAAAGGTTGAGCGGCTGGGGCGCGTGTGATTCCAGAGGGTTGTTCAGGCCATTTGGAGCGATGTGGGCCCAACCATTCGTCAGCAGCATCGTCGCGCGGGACCTCGCTACGAAACGGATTTGACGAAGCGCCGGCGGTGCCTGGCGGCTTCGTGCCGCCGTAGCAGTCCGCCGTGTCAGGTGTCGTCGAGCCTGCCCTTGAGCTCGCGCCGAAACTCCATTGGCGTCTTGCCCGTCCATCGCCTGAACGCCCGGACCAAGGTGCTCGGCTCACGATAGCCCAACAGCCAGGCGAGCTGCGACAGAGTGATCTCGCCGTTTCGCATATATCGAACGGCGAGGGAGGCCCGCACACTATCGAGAATGCCGCCGAAGCCGCCCCCCTCCTCCGCGAGCTTCCGCGTCAGGGTGCGCGCGCTCGTTCCGAGGTCACTGGCAATGGCGTCGATGGTGACCGTTCCGTAGCGAAGACGCGCGGTAATCGCCTTTTCCACGCGAAGCGGCAGTGGATCGGGCTCCGGAGCGGGCGCCGCGGATCCGCTGCTCTGCAGCCGCCTCAGAAGTTGATGAAGATGCGGATCATGAGTGACGAGCGGCAGATCGCCTGTGTCCTTTCCGAACTCGAGAAAATCCCTGTCTGCCCCGAACACGACTTCTCGGCCGAAATAACGGTCCATCTCAGGTACCTTGCCCGCTCGGAGATGGACCATGGTCGCGGAGGTTGGGACCAGCTCGCGGTTCGTGAAGTCCCGGCACTGCTTGAGCGTGCCCGTGATCCAGAACTCCGAAAAATGGCGATCCAGATGCGGATCCAAGCCTTCGTAGCTCAGTTCGACAGACACGCCATTCGTTCTGCCGCTTCGGAGCCGCACCGGTTCGTTCAGAACCGCTGAATATTCCTCCTCATTGGCGAAAGCTTCCGCGAGGGTTTCAGCGGAAGCGACCACGTAATAAATGAACCCAAGCGCACGAAAATCAAAATTTAATGCGAGGTGAAATCCAAGCAGGTCGTCGTTCAAGGCCTCAGCTGCCAAATCAAGAAACTCAGACTGACTACGAACAGGGGTCTGTGCCAGCGCTTCATTAGAAAGTGACGAAGGCAACCCCGATTTCATGAGCAACGGCTCATATTCAATATTGTTAGAAGATAATTCTTTTGCTGCTAAAATTGTTAATGTCGCCACATAGCTATACGGGCTATTTTCGTATCCGGGTGCTATATCCTGCTGTTCCCGAATCATGCTTGCCTCTCGCAACGCTTTTCAGCTGATTCGATCTACGAAAACTACTGTTAGATCGCCTCCGCAAATAAATGATTGAGCGGCCGGCCCAGGCAATCGAGAGCGCCCAGCAGAGTAGCCACATCACATCTCTCGACTTGATCGCCATCAAGACGGGCGACCGTGGAACGAGGGACTTGCCACGCCCTGCGGCACGGCTAACAGACTCTCGTTTTTATTCTAATTCCCGTTTTATAAACCTAGAGTTCGGTGAATTTAACTAAATTTAATCTTAGACTACCCCGCTATTCTAACACCCTCATCACCCATATCTCGCCAATGAACTGCCCCAGCCCCCATTTCGAAGCGACGCTCGCCTCGCACGGCGACACGCCGCCGGCGCGGAGGCCTTTGCGCCCGCCACGGCATGCAGGCTGCTGCGCAATCCAGACCGGCTACGCCGCTCTCCCCGCGTGAGATCGACGACCAATCATCCACAAACAATCGAACCGAATCTTTCGCCGGAGATGGATCGGGCGCTTTGGGGGGAGCGCCCCGGCGGCAACGAGGAAGGGCTACTTCCCACGCGACGCGAGATAACGCCCCACGCCAGCGACGGCCTCTCCACTCGACGATGGGGTTAATCCAGCGGCGACGCGCCTTGGCCTGAATGCCGAAGCGAAAAACGCCGCGGATCCTGACATCCTGACCGCATCGCGGCGCCACGCTTTGGGCTGGGCGGTCGGAGCTGGCTTTGGACGCATCAAATCACTCCGGGAACTCCCCTGTCTCTGCCCAACTGGCGCTGGCCGCTCGCCCTGCCAGCGGCCGAGACAAAGGCGCCGATGCGTCAGTTCACAAGTCTCGTCAGCCAGCAGCGCCACCGTTCCAGCTCACACTGAGAGGATCGACATGCCTGCGAAGATACGCCCGATCATCATGTGCGGCGGCGCCGGGACGCGCCTGTGGCCGACCTCGCGCAACTCGCTGCCAAAGCAGTTCGCCATGCTGCTCGGCGAGCGCTCGACCTTCCAGGACACGGTCCTGCGCCTGCGTCACAAGCTGTTCGAGCCGCCGCTCGTCCTGACCAATCGCACTCACCGCGTCCTGGCCGAGCGACAGCTCGCGGAGATCGGCGCCGAGGCTGAGATCGTGCTCGAACCCGACCGGCGCGATTCCGGCCCCGCAATCCTCGCCGGCTGCCTGCTCGCGGAAAGTCGGGAAGCGGACAGCACGGTCCTCGTCGTCGCCTCCGACCATATCGTGACCAACCGGGCGGCCTTTCGACACGCTGTCGTCAGCGGTCTTCCCGCCGCTCGCGCCGGGCGCCTCGTCACCTTCGGCGTGACGGCGCAGCATGCCTGCACGGATTATGGCTGGATCGAGCCCGGGATGGTGCTCGAAGGCGAAGCCCGGCATGTCGAGCGCTTCACGGAGAAACCGGACGCGCACCGCGCCGCAGACTATCTGCGCCGACGCTGGCTGTGGAACTCCGGCAACTTCCTGTTCGATGCGCGCAGCCTGATCGAGGAGTACCGCACCTTCGAGCCGGCCACGGTGAGTGCGGTCGAAGCCGCCGTTGCGAACCGGACGCACGAGGCCGGCGCCTTCACGCTGGCGCTGGACGGGTTCGTCAAGGCGCAGAAGCGCTCGATCGACTTCGCCGTGCTGGAGCGCACCGACCGGGCCGCCGTCGTCGCCATGGCCTGCGGCTGGTCCGACATCGGCAGCTGGGATGCGCTCTGGGCGTTGAGCGACCACGACGGCAGCGGCAATGCCCGCCACGGCAATGTCGAGCTGGTCGACGCGCACAACTGCCTCGTCTCGACCGACGGGCCGATGACCTCCGTGCTCGGTGTCGAGGACCTGATCGTGGTCGCGAACCGCGACGCTGTGCTGGTCGCCGACCGCAACCGGGCGGCCGAGGTCAAGCAGGTCGTCGAGCTCCTGCGCAGCAAGGGCTGCAGCCAGGCCGAGACGCATGCGAGCGTCCATTGCTCCTGGGGCTCCTACCAGATCGTCGATGCCGGCGACGGCTTCCAGGTCAAGCGCATGATCGTCGCGCCCAAGGAGCGCCTGCTGCTGCAGAAGCATCGTTTCCGCTCGGAACACTGGGTGGTCGTGCGCGGCACCGCCACGGTGACGGTCGACGAAGCGGTCGGCCACTACGGCAGGAACGAGCACATCTTCATTCCGCTCGGCGCGGTGCACCAGCTCGAGAACAGCGGCTCCGGCCCGCTCGAACTGATCGAAGTGCAGAACGGCAGCTATCTCGGCGAGGACGACGTCATTCGCATCGACGAGGCTGCGCGGAGCTGACCAAGGCGGCGTTCGACACCGGTATCGTTCGAGTCTCGCCGACACGCATGGGCTGACGCAGCGTCCACTCAGGAACCCCAATCACGATTTTATTACCAACAGGATGATTACATTGCCTGCGATTTATTTGCATAAAATCGATCTGTCTTTGAACGAAAAAATGCGAGACTGCGGCACCTCAACATCACCATTGATGGCATAAAATCGTGCTATTCATCGCCAACAATCCTGTATTAATTTTTTAAATCATGCTTCAAATATTATAGTCAATATCTCTATAGTATATCTCTATCATCTATTTACAAAACTCAGCCTCATACCCGCGACCACGCTGCCGATACCGACCGGTCGCGAGAGAATGCCGGGCAGAGAGCACAACTTATGTTAGAATTAAAGCTTTAGAAAAGCCAATTAAGATGGTGACACTCAAATTCTGGCAGACACTCGCTGATAGTGTGCTATTATCACTGGCAAGATACGAGCTTCGAGCTGAGAGAGCCATCTCAGCCTGCCTGACAACTGCCCGGCTAATCATCGGCCTCAGAGGCTTTCTCTTTCGGGAGCGATAGAGAAAATCCACTTTGGTCCAATAAAAACCGACATTGAGTTTACTTGCAGCAAAAACTGCATTGGCTATTTATTTTAAAAATATTGAATTTTCTTTTTTTGCCGCAAAATCAAGAATTTATCCGAATAACATCTACCTGCTCAAAGATAATTTATACATAACAATAATCCTAGATTTAACGATTTAACGAGCTGGGAAGCAGCGCAAATTCGGATGTGACCGCAATCCCAAACCTAACGAGAGATATGGAACATCCATCGCAAATGACTCTTTCTCGGCCACAAGCGATCTTGCGTTAAATCCGTAGCCGCGCCTTACGATTGAGACGACAACCAATTCAGGAAGGCCAATCAGCGTGTCTCCCCCCGTCGCCAATCCGGTACTGCCGAATATCGGCTCGCTCGACATCGGCTTCGACCATCAAGGTCTTTTCAGCACCTTGGTCACCGATATGGCCGAGCTGCTGGAGACTATAGCGGGGCCAGAAGATGCGTGCGCCTATGTCAGCAGCATCGCCGCGCGCTTGGGAACGGATATCGAGAAGAGATACAAAACGGCGCTCGGCCTCCAGCACCTCAATCGCAATCAATTGGTCGAGGTCCTGGTCGATCTGAAGAATCGTGCCGGCGGAGCATTCTCCGTCATAGAGCAGGACGAAGACCGGGTCGTATTCGGCAATTGTGCATGCCCGCTTGGGCATGCGGCCGCGAACCACCCCTCTCTCTGCATGCTGACATCGAACATCTTCGGTCGCCTGGCTGCCAATGCAGTCGGATACGCCGCTGTCGATCTGGAGGAAACGATCGCCAAGGGAGCGGCTGGATGCCGGGTGGTTCTCCATCTGAAGCGCATGGAACTGGGGCCCGATACAAGGGAATACTTCCGCGATGATGCATCTGCAGCTCCGGCATGAGCTTGACCTCGAAACCTATTTCGAGCCTGCCATCATCGCCCTGAGCGACGGAAGCATCCATGCGCTCAACCGCGCGGCGAGCCAGGCGCTCGGTTCCGGCAGTTCGATGCCATCGTTGTTCGATGTCTGCGCTAGCCGGCGCGAAGCCTTGCGGGCACATCTCCTCGCCTGCTCGGGCTCGCGCCAGCCATTGATCGAAAAGATCAGCTTCGCGGGGCCTGGCGGACCCACCGACTATCGCTGCTTCGGCAATGTTCTGGTTCCGCGGCGCAAGAGCCGGCCGGCGACGCTGCTGTTGCGACTGCTTCCGGCACTCGATCCACGTTTCTCGGCCGTGGCCGAGCGGATGAAGCGCCTGACGGCCGAGCGGCAGCGCTGCCTCGCCATACAGCAGTTCGACGAGCTGCGCGGCGACCGTCTCCGATTGGTCGAGCAATATTGCTGCGTCGCCGAAGCGCTGCGTGTCGTGGAGGCGCGCACGCATGAGCTCCAAGGCGAACTCAACCATATCCGCGCGGACGAGCGCGAGCGCATTGCCCGGGACCTGCATGACCATGCCGGGCAAGAGATGGCCCTCATCCTCGTGGAACTGAGAGAGTTGCAGGAGCGCGCACGTGGACTGACGAGACGGCGGCTCGACGAAATCGCCGAGCATGTCGCCGGAGTCGGGCGCAAGATCCACCATGCCGTCGTCAGCGGCCGGCCACGCATCATCGAGGAGCTCGGCCTCAGCCGCGCCATCCAGACCATGGCAGCGTCATTTGCCGCGGATGGACGATTGGCCCTCATGTTCAGGAAGAAGGGGGCCGAGCCCGAGCCGCTACCCGTCGCCGTCGAGAGCGCGCTGTATCGTGTCGCGCAGGAAGCGCTGACCAATGTGCTCAAGCACGCGCACGGAGCGCGCAAGCTCGATGTCGCGCTGGACTTCACGGGCAAGTCGGCCTCGCTCACCATCGCCGACGATGGAGCCGGCTTTGCGCCCGGCGCGGTCACATCAGGCGAGGCCGCCGGCCTCGGCGTAGGGCTTTGCGGCATGCGCCAGCGCATGGCCGATATCGGCGGAACATTGGAGATCGGACCACGCCCGGGTAAGGGCGTCGTCGTCACCGCCGTCTCCCCCCTCACCTGCGAACCGCAGCGGAGCCTCTCGGCGTGACGGCGCGGATCGTCCTGGTCGACGATCACCCGATGGTGCTGGCGGGACTGCGAGCGCTGGTGCTCAGCCTGCCGGATCTCGAACTGGTCGGGCTGGCAAGCTGCGCGGCGGAAGCGCTCGCGTTCGTACGCGGACAACGCCCCGAGATCGTCGTCCTCGACATGGGATTGCCCGGCATGAGCGGCCTAACGCTGGCCGAGCGCATCCTCGAAGAGGCGCCCGATACGCGGATCGTCATGCTGACCCATTACGAAGAGCCGAGCTATGTCCAGAAAGCTCTGCGGATCGGTATTCGCGGCTACGTCCTCAAGGCCTCGGCCGGCGAAAAAGTGGCTCAGGCGATCCGGGCGGTGCTGAGCGGCGGGGTCTATATCGACTCTGGCCTGGAAGACTTCCGTTCGGAGTGGATCCGCAAGCTTAGTCCAACCGCCGGCGTCGCCGCTCCGACACCGAGCGACACGCTGACCTATCGGGAAATGCAGATCCTGCGCCTGGCCGCGGTCGGCCATTCCAACAAGGAGATCGCCCGGCGTACCGGTCTCGGCATCAAGTCAGTCGAGACCTACCGTTACCGGGCCTGCAAGAAGCTGATGCTGCACTCGCGCCTCGACATCATCAGATACGGCGCCAGCCATGGTTGGATTCTCGACGTCTGACGGTCCCGACTAAGCCATTGGCGCGTTGGCCTGCCACAATCGGCTCCCTGCGGAGTACTCAACTTGGCGCGGTCAAACACAATTATGGCCACGCGCCCTGCAGGCACATCTCCCGAAGAGCGTCGCGACTTGAAGGGCCGTTCCCGCTACCACAATCGTCGGGGATAGGAGCCTGCGCTCGGGATCTGCCTGCGATTGGCGGAGCCCGGCCGCGCGGTCTCCTCCTCCATCGAAAAGGCGACCAGAGCGGCGGCACGACCATGGCCAGGATTCTTGTTGCCGACGAACATGCGCTCTACCGCACGGGCCTGCGTACGATCCTGCAGGCCGCTCTGCCCGAAACCGAGGTTTTCGAAGTCGACGACTTCGACGGCCTGATGCGCAACCTGAGGGAAGAACCGCAGGTTCATCTCGTGCTGGTCAGCCTCAGCTTGACAGGTTCGACTGATCCGCAGGTGATCTGGGACTTCAAGCGAGCCTCCGCAACGACGCGCTATGTCGTCATCTCGGGCAACGGAACCTTCGACCAAGTCCTCCACTATATCGCGGAAGGGTTTCACGGCTTCATTTCCAAACTGCAACGGGATGACGAGATCGTCGAAGCCGTCCAGGAGGTGCTCGCCGGGCGCCTCGCGGTTCCGCGTGGCTTGACCCCGTTCGGCTCTGCGACCGAGGCCAACCGTTTTCGTGAGATGCCACAACGTCGGCCCGGTTCGCAGCAGGACCCGTTCGGACTGACACGCCGGCAGCGGGATGTCCTGGCGCTGCTGGCGGACGGGCTCTCGAACCGGGAAATCGCCCAGGCGCTTCAGATTGCCGAACCGACGGCGAAGATCCACGTCTCCGCGCTGATGCGTACGCTCAACGTCCGCAATCGCACCGAAGCGGCCGTGCTTGCCAAGGATCTGATCCGCATTTTCAAGACCGACCCGACCGCTTAAGGCGGCCCGGCTAGAGAGCAGACTGTTTAGTCGCCTCAGCGCCAAGTTCGTTCCCTCGCGGAATCACTCCATGACCTATGGTCGCTTGTCAGGTTTTCCCTGACATGATCGTATTTTTCCTGACAAGACGAATACACCCGAATGAACTAATTATTAACCATCGAGCTAAGGGTAGCGGCATCCTTTCTCGCCATTCGATGCTCAAAAGTGATTAACCGACACGCACTAGGTCGGTCCGCATACAACGATAATAAATCACGAAAATCAGAGCTTATGCCTCCTGTTGCATTCGCGGCACCGGTCTTGTTTTGAGTAAAGGGGAGTAACAATGGCTGACATTATCGAAACCGCAGTGTTGAGCGACAACGCCCTGCTCCGGGAGGGTATCACCAAGTTGCTGGATGGCGCACGCTTCCATGTAAGCCAGAGAAGCACCAGCCTTGAGCTTCAACGGTACGAGAGCGTCCAGCAAGCTCCCGATCTCTTCATCGTCGTGATCGACGACATGTCCTGTTCGATCGTCGGCGACATCAAGAGGCAGTTCAAGAGCGCCAAGATCGTCGCACTCGCCCTCCGCGACAGCCGGGAGTTGATGCGTCGCGCCATGCAGCTCGGCGCGGTCGGCTATCTCGTCGAGTCCGTCTCGGCGCAGGATCTCATCACGTCGCTGGAAGTCGTCATCGCCAACGGTGCCGTATTTCCGCCTGAGCTTCTCTCACAGTTCTCCGAGGTCGCGGTCGAGCCGCAGCGCCTGCTTCAGGGCGTGCAGCGCAGGGCCGACGGATCACCGTTCCAGGGGCTTTCCGCCCGGGAGGTGAGCATCCTGGAAGGGCTCATGCTTGGTGAATCCAACAAGGTGATCGCGCGCAAGCTGGAGATCGCCGAAGCGACAGTAAAGGTGCACGTCAAGGCGATCCTGAGGAAGGTCCGTGTCAGGAACCGCACGCAGGCGGCGATGTGGGCCATGCAGAACGCGGTGACTCGCATTCCGGTGGTCGAAGAAAACGATGCGATCGACGACAGTCCCTTGCCGATGATCACCGCGAGGCCGGACATGGCGGCTGCGCCCAGGCTCGCTTGACCACCGTCTTCAGCCGCGAAACCACGCCATGATCGTGGTCCGATACTGAACGCGGTAGACGATCCCGACGAATGTAGCGTGCCCGCGCGTCGCAATGCGATGCGCGGGCACGCGATTGAACACACCATTATCGATGGCAGCTGCAGAGATGGCACAGCCGAATCCGCCCGCCGCTCCGAATTCAGGCGGAGCGGCATCGTCATGCCACATCACCCTGACCAAGGCACCCAACGCCCAAGCCAAGGCAAAGCTCGGCTTCAGCCCGCGTCGGCTGCTCTGGGAGGACAGCGCGCGCTGATCGAACTTGCCCTCACTCCCGCTCAATCGTTCCGAGACCTGCTGGTCACATCGTAGACCACCCGGTTGATGCTCTTGATCTCGTTGATGATCGGGTCGCGGTGCGGCCGAGGAGCGCCATGTCATAGGGGTAGAAGTCGCCCATCACGCCGCGGGCCCCTCTCGTGGCATTCGTCGCTCTCCTCGCGACAAGCATGCGTGACGCCGCTATGTTGAATGGGAGGCAACAATGCCTCGCATTCGCCTCTTCATGGGCAACAGGCGCACCTCGCCCATGCGATGTCCGATGCGTTCACCCTCACGCGAAATCACGCTCAGGACATAAAATAATGCGGACAACCATTCTATTATAGTTGGACACATATCAAGCCGAGCCATAAAAAGAACGGACAGCCGCATTATATCGAGGATCGCATGGCTCGGACACGCAATGACGAGCTGCACAAGCGCCGCAGGGAGCAGGTCCTCCGCGCGGCGGCCGATGGCTTCGCCCGCAAAGGCATCCACCAGACCACGATGCAGGAGATCTGCGAGGCTTCGGGGATGAGCGCCGGTGCGCTCTACCGCTACTTCCCGACCAAGGAATCCATCATCGTGGCCTTCGCCGAAGACGAGCGGGCCGAGGCGGCAAAACTCGTTTCACATCTCAACGCCTCGCCGAACATCGTTTCCGCGCTCACCGCTGTCGTTCCCGAACTGGTTAACGGCTTAACTGACGAAAACTATGGGCGCCTGTCGCTCGAGGTCGCGGCCGAGGCCACTCGCAACCCGGCCGTCAAGGCGGCATTCGAGCAGAACGAAACGGAGTTGCGCGAACGACTATCGGCTGCGCTGCATCAAGGACAGCTCGCCGGCCATGTGGACCCGGAACTCGACCGGGACACCGCGGTGTTTCTGCTGACCGCCCTCTTTGACGGCATCGCCGGGCGCGCGGCGCTTTCTCCGGACATGGACAAGCGCCGACTTGCTCGCGGAGTCGATCGCCTTCTCCGGAGCATGCTTGCGGCACCGGCAGCTGCGACAGATGAGCGAGGCCAATGACGGGCACCCCGACCGAACTCCCATAGGGTCCACCATGGAGGTTTTCTCGATGCCGGAGCGCTTTGAAGTTGCAATTGCCGGCGCGGGCATAGCCGGCTTGGCGGCCGCACTGGCCTTCCAAAAAGCCGGCGCCAAAGTCACCATCCTTGAACGGGCCCATGCATTTGCCCCGGTTGGAGCGGGCATCTTGCTGCAAGCCAATGGACTGATGGTGCTTGACGCCCTTGGGCTGAGCGAACAAGTGCGCGCCCAGGGAACAGCAATGCCACGCTTCCTGCTACGCGATTCAGGTGGCCGCTGTTTGGCGTCGACAGAGGTGAATGCCCACCTCCCTCCCCGATATTGGCCGATCTGCATTCATCGTGCCCAGTTGCACGACATCCTCTGGCAAGCCTGTGTCAGTGCACGTGTCACAACTCACTTCGGCTGCGAAGTAAAAGCCGTCGAAACAGGGCAGGCGGCGTCAGCGCTTATCTGCGAAGCAGCCGATGGGACCGCATCTGTTTCGGGCAACCTCATCGTCGGTGCCGACGGCGTCAAATCGGCGGTACGAGAGGCGGCCGGAATCGCCACTCACCTTTGGCCGATCGTGGAAGGCAGTGTTCAAGGGACCGTTCCGTATTCGGTTCAGACCGACTGCCATGGTGAGTATTTGAGCGGAACAGAGGCTTGCGGCATGCTGCCAATGGGGCAAGCTTCAACGTTCTGGTTCTGGGGCGAGTCCGGTCGAACGGCGGTTGGCACAGCCGATCGAGAATTCGCCGGCTGGAAAGACGATGTATGCCGACGATTTCCCCCAATGCGCCGCATTTTATCAGGGTACGGCGGTTGGGATGACATGGTGCGCCTGCAGCACCGAAGCGTTCGTTGCGACACCTGGTCTTCCGGCAATGTCGCGCTGATTGGCGATGCCGCGCATGCGATGAGCCCGAATCTGGGCCAGGGCGCAAACTGCGCCCTGGTCGATGCGCTGTCGCTTGCCAGCCACATCGCAGAAGGAAACCTGGACGGGGACATGTCCGTCGCCCTGGCTCGGTTCGAACGCGATCGTCGACCGCAGGTCGACAAGTTTCAGCAGCAGGGCCATGACGAAAGTACGAGCGCGCTCAGGCCCTGGCTCGGGTCCGAGATCATCGTCAATCTCGCGCTTCGACTGACGCGACTTGCCTCACCCAATCGAAAGCGCGCCGATGTTCTGGCGATGAGCGGCCTCGACGGAACGGGGCTTGATCTCGCCGCAGCAGGTGTTCGTGCGCCGATCCCGTGGTGATGCTGGCCAGCTCGCACTCACCTGTTGGCAAGTGTTGCCTATCTCGGCGCTACCGGATCACTCCCACTCGATCGTGCCGGGGGGCTTGCTGGTCACGTCGTAGACCACCCGGTTGATGCCCTTGACCTCGTTGATGATGCGGGTCGCGGTGCGGCCGAGGAAAGCCATGTCATAGGGGAAGAAATCGGCGGTCATGCCATCGACCGAAGTGACGGCGCGTAGCGCGCAGACATGGTCGTAGGTGCGGTAGTCTCCCATCACGCCGACGGTGCGCACCGGCAGCAGCACGGCGAAGGCCTGCCAGATCACGTCATAGAGGCCCGCCTTGCGGATCTCATCGAGATAGATCGCATCCGCCTTGCGCAGGATGTCGAGCTTCTCCTTGGTGATCTCGCCAGGGCAGCGGATGGCGAGGCCCGGCCCCGGGAAGGGGTGGCGGCCGACGAAGGCCTCGGGCAGGCCGAGTTCGCGGCCGAGCACGCGGACCTCGTCCTTGAACAATTCGCGCAGCGGTTCGACGAGCTTCATCTTCATGCGCTCGGGCAGGCCGCCGACATTGTGGTGACTCTTGATCGTCACTGAGGGCCCGCCTGAGAACGAGACGCTCTCGATCACGTCGGGATAGAGCGTCCCCTGGGCGAGGAAATCGGCGCCCCCAAGCTTGGCGGCCTCGGCGTCGAAGACCTCGATGAAGAGCCGGCCGATGGTCTTGCGCTTGGCCTCCGGATCGGCGCCGCATTTGGCAAGCTCGGAGAGGAAAAGCTCTTCCGCTTCAACATGCACGAGCGGGATGTTGTAGTGATCGCGGAACAGACGAACGACCTCTTCGGCCTCGTTCATCCGCATCAGGCCATGGTCGACGAAGACGCAGGTGAGCTGGTCGCCGATCGCCTCGTGGATCAGCACCGCAGCAACGGCCGAGTCGACGCCGCCGGAGAGCCCGCAGATCACCCGGCCGGTGCCGACCTGCTCGCGGATCTTCTTCTGCATCTCGGCGCGATAGGCCGACATGCTCCAGTCCGGCTTGCAGCCGCAGATGTCGACGACGAAGTTGCGCAGCAGCTTGCCGCCATCCGGGGTGTGCACCACCTCGGGATGGAACATCGTCGAGTAGAAGCGCCTCTCCTCGTCGCTCGCCACCGCATAGGGCGCGTTCTCCGAAGTCGCCTTGACCGAAAACCCGGCGGGCAGTTGCGTGACGCGGTCGCCATGGCTCATCCAGACCGGATAGCGCCCGCCCTTCTCCCAGATCCCTTCGAAAAGGGCCGACGGCGTGACGATCTCGACATCGGCGCGGCCGAATTCAGCGGCATGGCCGCCCTCGACCTTGCCGCCGAGCTGATGCGCCATGGTCTGCTGGCCGTAGCAGATGCCGAGCACCGGCAGGCTGGAGGAAAACACCTCCTGCGGCGCCCGCGGCGAGCCTTCATCCGGCACCGAGGCCGGACCGCCGGAGAAGATCACGCCCTTGGGCTTCAGGCGCTGGAATGCCTCGGAGGCCGACTGGAACGGCGCAATCTCGCAATAGACCCCAATCTCGCGCACGCGGCGCGCGATCAGCTGCGTCACCTGACTGCCGAAGTCGATGATCAGGATGGAGTCGTGAAGGGCGGGGTTTTGGGGCTGAGCGCTCATCGCGCCCGGTTACGCCATCGCGCGCGAGCACGCAACGGCGCTGAGAGCGGATCAGGCCGGCGCGGCAAGGCAGCTCAGGTAAAACCCGTCCGTTCCCGTCCGACGCGGCGAGAGCTGCAGCCCGAAGCGCGTGGCGAAACGAGTGAGCAGGCCGAAATCGACCTCACCGGTATCGAGCAGGGAGCGCGTCGCGACCGGCTCGAAGCGCTGATGCCGCGCCAGGAAGGCCTCGACCGCACCGTCGTTCTCCTCCGGCAGCATCGAGCAGGTGATGTAGGCGATGCGGCCATGCGGCTTGACCAGGCTCGCGGCACGGTCGAGCACCTGCGCCTGTTCCTTGATGCGCTCGGCCAAGGCGCCGGGCCGCACCCGCCATTTCGCATCCGGATTGCGCCGCCAGGTGCCCGAGCCGGTGCAGGGTGCATCGACGAGCACGAGATCGACCGTGCCCGCGAGATCGGCGAGCGCATCATGGCCCCGGCTCTTGGGCACGCGCACCTCGACATTGTCGGCGCCCGAGCGGGCGAGACGGTCGTGCAGTGGGGCCAGCCGGCGACTGTCGAGGTCGGTGGCGAAGATGCGGCCCTTGCCGCCGAGCACTCCGGCAAGCGCCAACGTCTTGCCGCCGGCGCCGGCGCAGAGATCGACCACGGTCATGCCTGGCTGCGCGCCGGCGAGCAGGGTCACCAGCTGCGAGCCCTCGTCCTGGATCTCGAATTCGCCGTTGAAGAAGCTCGGCTCGCTTTGCAGCGACGGGCCGCGCCCGTCAGGGCCGGGCAGGAAGCGAAGTGCGTCGGGCGACCACGCGCCCGGCTCCGGCTGGAGATGCCCCAGCGCGGCGCGCAGCCGGCCGCGATCGGTCTTCAGCCTGTTGGTGCGGATATCGGCCGGGGCCCTGCCCGCCAGCGCCTGTCCTTCGGCGACTGCGTCCTCGCCGAAGCCGGCCATGAAGGACGGCCAGAGCCAATCCGGCACGTCGGCACGGGCCCAGCCGGGCGCGGCGTTGAGGTCGTAGGCGGCAAGCCCCGCGACCTCGAATTCGGTCAGCGGCGCCGGCGCGTGATTCTGTCCGTTGAAGAGCTCCGAGATCTCCTCGACGCCCATCCCGCGCTGGCTGACCAGCATACCGAGGACGAGCGCCCGCGGAGTCTCTTCGCCGAGTGCATGGGCCGAGGAGGCGCGGCGGCGCAGCGCGTCATAGACCAGCGAGGCGATGGCGGCGCGATCCTTCGAGCCGGCGAAGCGGCGCGACAGCCCCCAATCCTTCAGCGCATCGGCCGCCGGGCGCCGGCGCTCGATCAGGTCCGTCAGGACCTCGATGGCGGCGCTGAGGCGGGCGGCTGGGGTCATGTCCTGCGGTTCCTGTCACTGCTCTTCGTCACGGCTCTCAGGAGTGGCGCGATCTGGAACGATTCCGAAGCGCGCGAGCACCCTTGACGCCCTCGTCCCACAGGGCGCAAGACGATACAACTCCTTCCGCAACGCCAACCGCCTGGGAACTCTGCAATGACTACCCTCTCCCGCCTCGCGCTCGCCGGCCTGTTCTGCCTGTCTCTCGCCGCCTGCGCCACCCAGCCGGTCGACACCACGCCGCCTCCTGCCAAGCGCTTGGACGCCAAGACCTCGCTGGAAGGCCGCCGCTGAGATTTCGCGGACCGGCGGCACCGTGACCGGTCGGTCCCGTTCACGTCAGCGAAAACGCGAAGCCCACTCCAACCTCTGGCGGAGTGGGCTTTTTCTTGGCGGGGCTATAGAGCCCGGGGCCTGCGCAAGTCCGCGCTCAGGCAGTGCTCACTTACTGCGAACGTCCAGGCCCAAAGCCCTGGCAATGACAATAGTCTGGTCGATCGTGATGATCGCGCCGCTGAGCTGGGTGTTGGCGGGCTCCAACGCACTCAGATCGCTTCCTCGCAGATCGCAATTCGAAAAATCGGCGCTGTGCAACCAGGCTCCGGACAGATCGACCTCCCGGATCGAGCCACCCTGGCAGCGCGCGCCCGTCAGGTCGGCTTCCCGCAATCGGGTGCCGTGGAAGCGCGCTTTCCGTAAATCCGCTCCGGGCAGGCCGACGAAGGACCAGTCGCCATCGAGGACCTGCATGCTGTCGAACTGGCAGCCGTCGAACATGCTTCCTACGAATTTGCATTCCGTGAAGGTGGCGTCGAAGAAATTGCACGCGGCGAAGGTGCAGTTCACGAACGCCGCGCTGTCATGCTTGGAGCCGTTGAAGCGCGCTCGGCGAAACGTGCAGTCCTTGAAGACGCAGCCAGTGTTCCGGGCCTCGCTCAGATCGAGCTCGGCAAACAGCGTGCTTTGAAAGCGTCGCCGGTCGAGTTCGTCGCCATACCAATCCGCGCCGGCAATCGTTTCAACCGTCTGGGGGGCGGGCTCGCCATATCGTCGTTCAGCCATGATGTCTCTGCTCGTTCGAAACCCGGCCAGCCTACGGAAGCTGTCGGTTCGGTTCTGTTTGCAGCGCCGCAACACGAGTGGAGTGCAAACCGGCGCCTTACCCGATCCCGACCTCTTCAATCCGGGCGAAAGCCACGACACTTTCCTCGAATCCGAGCGCTCGCTTTCATGGCCATGTCACATCCGCTGTCCTAAGGTCGTGCGCATTTCCGCGAGACTAGGTCAAACCATGATAAAGAACCTCCTTCTCTCGACATCGCTTCTCACCGCATTGGCGCTCCAGGTTCCGACCGCACAGGCGCAGAGCCCGACCCTCGACGGCAAGCCGGCTCTGATCGTCGCTCATCGCGGCGCCAGCGGCTATCTCCCCGAGCACACGCTCGAAGGCTACAAGCTCGCGATCGAACAGGGCGCCGACTTCATCGAGCCCGACCTGGTCTCGACCAAGGACGGCCATCTCGTCGTTCGCCACGAGCCGATGCTGTCCGGCACCACCGACGTCTCGACCCGCCCCGAATTCGCCGCGCGCAAGACCACCCGCAAGGTCGACGGCGTCGACACCAGCGACTGGTTCGCCTCCGATTTCACCCTCGCCGAGATCAAGACGCTGCGCGCCAAGCAGGCCTTCGCCGATCGCGACCAGTCGCATAACGGCAAATACGAGGTTCCGACGCTGCAGCAGGTGATCGACCTCGCCAAGGCGGAGAGCACCCGCACCGGCCGCACGATCGGCATCTATCCTGAGATCAAGCACTCGACCTATCATTCGGCCATGGGTCTTGCGATCGAGGACAGGCTGCTCGATCAGCTCAAGGCCGCCGGCTGGAGCGAGAAGACCTCGCCGGTGTTCATCCAGAGCTTCGAGACCGCGAACCTCAAATATCTGCGTGGCAAGACGCAGCTTCGCCTGATCCAGCTCGTCGACGCCGACGATGTCGACAAGGATGGCGGCATCGTGCTCGCCGCACCCTTCGACAAGCCCTACGACTTCGTCGTCACCGGCGACAAGCGCAGCTTCAAGGACCTCGTCACCGCCGAGGGACTGAAGGAGATCAAGACCTATGCCGACGGCGTCGGCCCCTGGAAGCCCTATCTGATGCCGGCCAAGCAGGTGCTGGGCGAGGACGGCAAGCCGCGCGACCTCAACGGCGACGGCGCGATCGACGAGCGCGATCGCGTACTGCTGCCGCCGACCGACGTGGTCAAGAACGCCCACGCCGCCGGGCTCTTCGTCCATACCTGGACCTTCCGCAGCGAGCCCAAGCGCCTCGCCTCCGACTTCAAGAACGACCCGGCCGCCGAGTACAAGGCCTTTCTGGCGCTCGGCATCGACGGGCTGTTCTCCGATTTCCCGGACCAGGCCGTGAAGGCGCGGAACGCCAAGTAATTGCCGGCCAAAAACAAGACCGCCGCACCGACTGGGTGCGGCGGTCTCGTTTACGCAACGCCACTCTACTCACGAACTAGTCGCAGACACGCGTCGTGCGACGCACCTCCCCGCGCGGAGTCTCGCGAACCTGCGTCACCGTGCGGCAATCGCGCTCTGCACGATAGGCCCGGCGGCGCTCCCAGCGGTCCCGCTCGCGCCAGCGATCCTCGCGATCCATCGCGCGCTGGCTCGGGGTCCGCGGGTCGATCCTGACGCCGCCAGGCCCGATATCAACGGACTGTGCATAGGCGCCAGCACTGCCAAGCAGCAGACCGGCCACGAGAGTCGAAGCAAGCAATTTCATCGGCTTTTCCTCCATTGTTGGGAGAAGCAACGATGCGGGCCGGCAAAGGTTCCCTATCGATACTGCGCGAAGAATCCTGCCATCAACGCAAACGGCGCCCGCAAGGGGCGCCGTCGCAGAAAGATCAACTCAATCTGATCAGTGCAGGATCTGGCTGAGGAAGAGCTTGGTGCGCTCATGCTGCGGGTTCTTGAAGAACTCGTTGGGCTCGTTCATCTCGACGATTTGGCCGGCGTCCATGAAGATCACCCGGTCGGCGACCTGGCGGGCGAAACCCATCTCGTGGGTGACGCAGAGCATGGTCATGCCCTCGTCGGCGAGGCTGACCATGGTGTCGAGCACCTCCTTGACCATTTCCGGGTCGAGCGCCGAGGTCGGCTCGTCGAACAGCATGATCTTCGGGCTCATGCAGAGCGAGCGGGCGATCGCCACGCGCTGCTGCTGGCCGCCCGAGAGCTGGCCCGGATACTTCGCCGCCTGCTCGGGGATCTTGACGCGCTTGAGGTAGTGCATCGCGATCTCCTCGGCGTCCTTCTTGGGCATCTTCTTCACCCAGATCGGCGCCAGCGTCAGGTTCTCGAGAATGGTCAGGTGCGGGAACAGATTGAAGTGCTGGAACACCATGCCGACGTCGCGGCGGATCTCGTCGATCTTTTTGAGATCGTTGGTGAGCTCGGTGCCGTCGACGATGATCTGGCCCTTCTGATGCTCCTCGAGCCGGTTGATGCAGCGGATCATCGTCGACTTGCCGGAGCCGGACGGACCGCAAATAACCAGCTTCTCGCCGCGCGAGACCTTCAGGTTGATATCGCGCAGCACGTGGAACTCGCCATACCACTTGTTGACGCCGATCATCTCGACGGCGGTGGCGGTGTTCAGAGCGGTCGGTTTCAGGGCCGCGGGGCGCGTGTTGGTGGTTTCTGCCATAGCCATGTTCTTGTTCCCCTCAACGCTTCTGGCCGGCGGCGAGCCGCTTCTCGACCGCGATCGAGTAGCGGGACATGCCCCAGCAACACAGGAAATAGAAAACCGCGGCGAAAGCATAGCCCGTCGCGCGGGTCGTCGGCGTCGCCCAGGTCGGGTCGACCAGCGTCGCCTCGATGGTACGCAGGAAGTCGAAGATGCCGACGATAGTGACCAGCGTCGTATCCTTGAACAGTCCGATGAAGGTGTTGACGATGCCCGGGATAACGATGCGCAGCGCCTGCGGCAGGATGATCAGCCGCATCATGCTCCAGTAGCCGAGGCCGAGCGACATCGCGCCCTCGTACTGGCCCTTGGGCATCGCCTGCAGGCCGCCGCGCACCACCTCCGCCATATAGGCAGCGGCGAAGAGCGCGACGCCGACGAGCGGTCGCAGCAGCCGGTCCGGCGAATATTCCTGCGGCACGAACAGCGGCAGCATGGTGTTGGCCATGAACAGCACGGTGATCAGCGGCACGCCGCGGACGAACTCGATGAAGATCACCGAGAGCAGCTGGATGATCGGCAGTTTGGAGCGCCGGCCGAGCGCCAGGACGACGCCGAGCGGCAGAGAGAAGACGATGCCGACCGCGGCGATCAGGAAGGTCACGGTCATGCCGCCCCAGAGGCCGGTGTCGACCCGGGGCAAGCCGGGACCGTTCGCCAGCAGGGTGAGGAAGCCGAAGACCGCGAGCGCGAACAGGACGAGCTGCTTTGGCCCGAAGAAGCGCTTCCAGATCGGAAGCTGCTCGACGACCCCGAGCGCGGCCTCGCCGATGTAGAACCGGACGAGTTGCGGCACGAAGGACAGGATGACGTAGAGCGCCGCGAGCGCCAGCGTGAGCGTCATGCAGATGCTCAGGAAGCGCTCGGCGCCCGGGCCGCCGAGCAGCAGCACATAGGCCGAGATCGGCAGCAGCACGAAGAAGAAGAAGATGCCGAGCTTCTTCTTCGGCGCGTTCGTCCAGAGAAGCCAGGCGACGCCGAGCGCGAACATCACGAAGACGATGTTGACCCGCCAGCGCTGGTTGATCGGATAGGAGCCGTAGATGAAGTACTGGAAGCGGTCGGCGATATAGGCCCAGCAGGCGCCGACCGGCCGGCCGACCTTGTCGGCCAGGCAGGCGTCTCGGTTCGCGCCGGACCAGACCGCATCGAGGAAGTAGAAGCGGATCATCTCCGGCACCGTCGTCACGACGATGTAGAGGCTGAGCAGCGTCAACGCGATGTTGAGCGGGCTGGAGAGCAGATGCTGCCGGATCCAGGCGAGCGGCCCGGCGACCGAGAGCGGCGCCGGCTGCTGTTCCAGGGTTTCCTTGCGGACGAAGGCGTAGGGAGCCATTTCGGTGGTTGCGTCGGTCATTAGGGCGCCCTCACCGTTCCACCAGCGCCATGCGCTTGTTGTAGATATTCATGAACAGAGACGTCACCAGCGAGATGGTCAGGTAGACCGCCATGGTGATGGCGACGACCTCGACCGCCTGGCCGGTCTGGTTCAGCACCGTGCCGGTGAAGACCTGGACGAGGTCGGGATAGCCGATCGCGACCGCGAGCGAGGAGTTCTTGGTCAGGTTGAGGTAGTTCGAGGTCAAAGGCGGGATGATCACGCGCATTGCCTGCGGGATGACCACGAGTTTCAGCGTCGGTCCGGCCCTCAGGCCGAGCGCGTTGGCTGCCTCGGTCTGCCCCTTCGAGACGGCGAGGATGCCGGCGCGGACGACTTCGGCGATGAAGCCGGCAGTGTAGGTGGTCAGGCCGATCAGCAGCGCGACGAATTCGGGGAAGATCTGGATGCCGCCGCGCAGGTTGAAGCCGGCGAGCTCGGGATAGACGAAGCTGATCGGCCGGCCGGTGATGAAATAGACCAGCGTCGGCAGGACCACGATCAGGCCAAAGCCGACCCATCCGGTCGGATACTGCTTGCCGGTCGCCGCCTGCTGCTTGCGCGCCCAGGAGCGGAACACAAAGGTCGCGACGAGGCCGATCAGGAACGCCCAGATGATCAGGCTGCCGCCGGGACCGAACTGCGGATCGGGGACATAGAGGCCGCGATTGTTGAGCAGGAAACCTGCCGGAAGTTCAATCGACTGGCGCGGATTGGGCAGCGGCTTCAGCACCGCATTGTACCAGAAGAACAGCTGCAGCAGCAGCGGCACGTTGCGGATGACCTCGACATAGATCATCGCAATCTTCGAGACGATCCAGTTGCTCGACAGCCGGGCGACGCCGACGAAGAAGCCGAGGAAGGTCGCGAGCACGATGCCGATCGCGGCGACGAGGAGCGTGTTGAGCAGGCCGACCCAGAAGGCGCGGCCATAGGTGCCGCTCGAGGCGTCGTAGGGGATCAGCTTCTGGTTGATGTCGAAGCCGGAGGCGTTGTGCCAGAAGCCGAACCCGGAGGCGATCTTCTGCGCTCGCAGGTTCTCGATCGCGTTCGAGGCGGCGGACCAGATCAGGAATCCCACCACGGCGAGCAGCAGGAACTGATAGACATAACCTCGGATCTTCGGGTCGTAGAGCAGCGAGGCTTTGCCCGGCTTGACCTCTGCGGAAGTAGTCGACACGTCTGACGCCCTTCTGAGTGTTGGCGACCGAGGGTCCGGCAGCGACCCTAAGCGGATCACTGCCGGCCGGTATTGTTATCCGGTTCGCCGGAACAAGACAGCTTCAATGAGCAATGCGCGGTGGATGCCGCGCATCGATGGTTCTCAGCGGATCGGCGGCGCGTATTGCAGCCCGCCCTTGGACCAGAGCGCGTTCTGGCCGCGCGCGATCTTCAGCAGCGAGCCGGAGCCGACGTTGCGCTCGAAGCTCTCACCGTAATTGCCGACATGCTTGACGATCCGATAGGCCCAGTCATTGGTCATGCCCATCGGCTCGCCAAACTTGCCTTCAGTCCCGACGAAGCGCTTGATCTCCGGGTTGTCGGATTTGAGCATCTCGTCGGCATTCGCCTTGGTAATGCCCAGTTCCTCGGCATTGACCATGGCGAAGAGCGACCACTTGACGATGTCGAGCCAGACATCGTCGCCATGGCGCACGACCGGGCCGAGCGGCTCCTTCGAGATGATCTCCGGCAACACCATGTGATCATCCGGATTCGAGAGCGTCAGGCGCTCGGCATAAAGGCCGGAAGCGTCAGTGGTGAAAGCGTCACAACGACCGGCCTCATAGGCTTTGACCGTCTCCTGGTTGGAGGCGAAGGCGACGACCTCGTACTTAATCTTGTTGGTGCGGAAATAGTCGGCGAGGTTGAGTTCGGTCGTGGTGCCCTGCTGGGTGCAGATCGAGGCGCCCGCGAGCTTCAACACTGAATCGATGCCGAGCTTCTTGCGAACCATGAAGCCCTGGCCGTCATAATAGTTGACGCCGGCGAAGTTCAGGCCGAGCGCGGTGTCGCGCGAGATCGTCCAGGTCGTGGTGCGCGACAGGAGATCGACCTCCCCCGACTGCAACGAGGTGAAGCGGTCCTTCGCCGAAAGCGGAATGAACTTGACCTTTGTCGGATCGTTGAAGATGGCCGAGGCGACGGCGCGGCAGACGTCCACGTCCATGCCGGTCCAATTGCCCTGCTGATCGGGGATACCGAAACCGGCGAGACCGGTTCCCGATCCGCAATGCAAGATACCGCGGTTCTTGACCTGCGTCAGAGTAGGCGACTGAGCCGATGCTCCGCTCGCGCATATGGCAGCCGTGACGGCGATAAACGCCGCGCCAATGACTCGTTTCATGGTTGTTCTGTCCCCTGTTTGCGGAACGGGTTTTCCCGCTCTCGATTTAGCTCAGCAAGTCCCGGGCCAGTCCCCACCGGCCTCCCCTCCTTTTTCCAGCGGCACGATCGAACCGATCGCGAGCCCGCCGATCCGGCCAAAATCTCACCGAATCGGGGGCGCGTACTGCAATCCCCCCTTGGTCCAGAGCGCGTTCTGGCCGCGCGACATCCTCAGCACCGAACGGCTGCCGACGGTGCGTTCGAAGCTCTCGCCATAATTGCCGACATGCTTGACGATCCGGTAGGCCCAGTCATTGCTCAGGCCGAGCCCCTCGCCGAACTTGCCATCGATGCCGAGCAGGCGCCTGATCTCCGGATTGGTCGATCCCCGCATCTGGTCGACATTAGCCTTGGTCACGCCGAGCTCCTCGGCGTTCAGCATTGCGAAATGGACCCAGCGCACCAGCTTGAACCATTGCGGGTCGTTGTCGCGGGTCAGTGGGCCGAGCGGCTCCTTCGAGATGATCTCGACCAGAACCATATGGTCGTCCGGCACGGTCAGCTTCAGGCGCTCGGAATAGAGCGAGGAGGCATCCGTGGTGAAGGCATCGCAGCGGCCGGCGTCATAGGCCTTCAGCGTCTCGGGGCCGGTGTCGAACGCGACGATGGTGTGCCTGAGATTGTTGATCTTGAAATAGTCGACGACGTTGAGTTCGGTCGTGGTGCCCCGTTGCACGCAGATCGAGGCGCCGGCTAGTTGCATCACCGACATGACGCCGAGCTTGCGGCGCACCATCAGGCCCTGGCCGTCATAATAGTTGACGTTGGTGAAGAGCAGCCCTGGCGGGGTGTCGTTGGTGATCGTCCAGGTCGAGTTGCGCACGAGCACGTCGACATCACCAGCCAGCAACGACTTGAAGCGGTCATTGGCCGAGAGCGGGATGAACTTCACCTTGGCCGGATCGTTGAAGACCACCGCCGCGATGGCACGGCAATACTCGACATCGAGGCCGCTCCAATTGCCCTGCGCGTCGGGCGCGCCGAAACCGATCAGGCCGGTATTGGAGCCGCAGTTCAGGACGCCCCTGCTCTTGATCTGAGCGAGGGTCTGCTGCGCCTGCGCGTTCGCGGAGCCGAATACTGCCGCGACGGCGAACAGCGCCGCGCCGATGATCCTGATCATGCATATCCCCTGTCTGGCGGAACGGGTTCGTCCCGTTCTCGGTCGGTGGTGCAACCTGAGCCGTATTGGTCCAGGCGAGCCCTCCGTTTCCAGTCGTCTAGAGAGAATCGGGGCGGGTACTGAAAGCACCCGCCCCGCTTAAAGTCTTTAGCGAACCGGCGGGGCGTATTGCAGCCCGCCCTTGGTCCACAGCGCGTTCTGGCCGCGAGCGATCTTCAGCAGCGAGCCCTGGCCGACATTGCTTTCGAAGCTCTCGCCGTAATTGCCGACATGCTTGATGATCCGGTAGGCCCAATCAGCGGTCAGGCCGACGCTCTCGCCGAACTTGCCCTCGGTTCCGAGCAGGCGCTTGATCTCCGGATTGCTGGACTTCAGCATCTCGTCGACATTCGCCTTGGTCACGCCGAGCTCCTCAGCGTTCAGCATGGCGTAGTGGACCCACTTCACCAGACCGAACCACTGGGAGTCGTTGTTGCGGGTCGACGGGCCGAGCGGCTCCTTCGAGATGATCTCGGGCAGGACCATGTGGTCGTCCGGCGCGGTCAGCTTCAGGCGCTCGGCGTAGAGGCCCGAAGCATCGGTGGTGAAGGCGTCGCAGCGGCCGGAATCATAGGCCTTGACCGTTTCGTCCGAGGTCGCGAAGGCGACGACTTCGTACTTCAGGTTGTTGGCGCGGAAGAAGTCGGCGAGGTTGAGCTCGGTGGTGGTGCCCTGCTGGGTGCAGACCGAGGCGCCGCTGAGCTGCAGCGCCGAGGTCACGCCGAGCTTTTTGCGGACCATGAAGCCCTGGCCGTCATAGTAGTTCACGCCAGTGAACTGCAGGCCGAGCGCGGTGTCGCGCGACATCGTCCAGGTCGAGTTGCGCACGAGCACGTCGACCTCGCCCGACTGCAGGGCCGTGAAGCGGTCCTTGGCCGAGAGCGGGATGAACTTCACCTTGTTCGGGTCGTTAAACACCGTCGCCGCGATAGCACGGCAGAAATCGACGTCGAGACCCTTCCAGTTGCCCTGCGCATCCGGCACGCCGAAGCCGGCGAGGCCGGTGTTGGAGCCGCAGTTCAGGATACCGCGGCTCTTCACTTGGGCGAGGACTTGCGGCGCCTGGGCCTGCGCGCTCGCCGCAACCAGCGCGAAGCCAAACCCGGCGACCGCAGCTGCCATGAATTTCTTCATCTTGATGTCTCCCATTGATGGCTACGCCCGCGCCTGCCGGCCGGAACGTGCCGGTCCCCTCGCATCGTCGCGACTTGCTGCCCCGTTCGATGCCCAAAACTTATGCGAAGTTCGGTGCTGGCCGATTGCCAGAGCCGTGCATGAGCGTCAAGCAAGCGCGACTGGTATATCTGCCCCTTTTCACGATCAGCATCACATGCGACTTTCGGGGGGTGGTCAAGTGCGGCCACAACCTACGCCATTCCGATCCCGCCCGCGCTCCTCTCCCGGCCTATGAAAAAGCTGTCCAAGCCCGAATTCGCGCGGCTGCGCGAGAAGACCCGCCTCGCCCTCGCCGGCCGCGATCCGGCCGACAGCTACGGCTTCGTCAACCCGCCGATCGTGCGTGGCTCGACGGTGGTTTATCCGAACACCGAGGACTTCCTCGTCCGCAAGGCGCGCTACAGCTACGGCACTGCGGGCAGCCCGACGATCGACGCGCTGCTGGCGGCGGTGAACACGATGGAGGGTGGCGCCGGTGTGCTCGCCTGCTCGTCCGGCCTGCTCGCCTGTACCCTGCCCACCCTCGCCTTCCTGACGGCGGGCGACCATTTTCTCGTGACCGACAGCGTCTATCATCCGATGCGCAATTTCTGCGAACGGCTGCTCCCGCGCTACGGCGTCGAGGTCACCTATTACGACCCGCTCATCGGCGAAGGCATCGCCGAGCTGTTCAAGCCGAACACCAAGGCCGTCTGGACCGAGTCCCCGGGTTCTCAGACCCTGGAGGTCCAGGACATCCCGGCTATCGTCGCTGCCGCCCATGCCCGCGGCATCCTAGTGATGATGGACAACACCTGGGCGACGCCGCTGCATTTCGATGCGCACAAGTTCGGCGTCGACGTCTCGGTCCAGGCTGGAACGAAATACTATGCCGGACATTCCGACGTACTGATCGGGACGGTATCCGCACGCACGCCTGAGCTCCTTGCCCAGCTCAAGCTGACCTGGGACGCGCTCGGCGTGATTATCGCCGCCGAGGACGCTTATCTGACACTCCGCGGCATCCGCACGCTGGCGGTCAGGCTCAAGGAGCAGCAGCCCGCCGGCCTGGAGATGGCGAACTGGCTGGCGGCGCGGCCCGAGGTCTCCCGCGTGATCCACCCGGCGCTGCCCTCTGATCCCGGCCATGCCCTCTGGAAGCGCGACTTCACCGGCGCCTGCTCGCTGTTCTCGATCGAACTCGAGCCGGTTTCGATGAAGGCGGTCGCCGCCATGCTCGACGGGCTCGCCCTGTTCGGCATGGGCGCCTCCTGGGGCGGCTATGAGAGCCTGGTGCTGCCCTTCGACTGCACGCGCTACCGTACGGCGACCAAGCCCGGCTTCAAGGGCCCGACGATCCGCTTCCATATCGGCCTCGAGGATCTCGAAGACCTGAAGGAAGATCTCGACGCGGGATTCGCGCGTCTGAGAGCGGCGGGCTGAACGCTGCCACCTCGCCGTCTTTCCGGTGCAGGCCGAAGGCTTGAGCCCGGAACCAAGAACCGATGCCGTAGCCACGAAAGCTGTTCTGCCATCCCTCGTCACCACAGCCGGCCTGGGTTCTGGCTTCCGGGCTCGGCGCTGACGCGCCGCGCAGGAATGACGAAAGAGCCTCAGCCGGGGCTGGAGTTCGTATCTTCGCCGCGCGCCTTGGCCCGCAGCACGAATTGCAGGTTGCGCAGGTAGACGAATACCCCGAAGCCCTGGCCGAGGATGAAGACCGGGTCACGGCGGTAGAGCGCGTAGATCAGGAGCAGCATGCCGCCGCCGATCGAGAACCACCAGAAGGTCATCGGCACGACCGAGCGCTGCGCCTTCTCGCTGGCAAGCCACTGCACCACGAAGCGCATGGTGAAGAGGGCCTGAGCGACCACGCCGAGCAGCACCCACCAATCGACATTGTTGACGAAGACGTCGTGGAAATAGTCCCCAATCATGTTCTGCAGGTCGATGAGCATCAGCGCGCCTCCGTCGCGATCTGCGGCACACGCTTGCGGCGCCGGATCAGCCACCAGACACCGGCGAGATCGAGGATCCCGACCCAGAGCCGGTCGAAGAAACCGTAATTCGAGACGCCGGTCAGGCGCTGGCGATCGCGCACGTCGTGATGCAGCACGGCGAGGCCCTCGCGCACCACGAGCGCCGGCATGAAGCGGTGCAGCGCGTCGAAATAAGGCAGCGCGAGATAGGCGTCGCGCCGGAAGCATTTCAGGCCGCAGCCAGTGTCGCGCGTGCCGTCCTTCAGGATCGCGCCGCGGACCTTGTTGGCGATGCGCGACTGCATGCGCTTGAAACCAGTATCCTTGCGCCCGACGCGCTGGCCCTGGACCAGGCCGGCCGAGGTCCCAGCCGCTTCCAGCTGCGCCAGCATCGCGGGGATGAAGGCGGGATCGTTCTGGCCGTCGCCGTCGAGGGTCGCGACGATCGGGGCCCTCGCCGCCCTCACCCCGCTGCGCACCGCCGCCGACTGACCGCAGGACTGGGCATGGCGCACGATCCGCAGCCAGGGCCGCGTCACCGCGAGGTCGGCGAGCGCCGCAGCGGTGCCGTCGCTCGATCCGTCATCGACATAAACCAGCTCGAAGGCGCCGACGCCGGCGCAGGCGCTCTCGATGTCGCGGACGAGCGGGGCGATGTTGCCCTCTTCGTTGCGCACCGGCACGACGATGCTGAGCCTGGGCTGGCCGTCTGAAGGCACGAGTTCGGTCACGGATTGAAGTCTTTCTGCATGGCGGCGCGCAAACTGCGTCAAGCGCCGCGGCGGAGCAAGCGTCGATCACTCGCGAACATAGACGCTCATCGCGATGGGCTTGCCGCCGTTGAGGTTGAAGCCGGTGATTGTGGTCAGAAGCCGCGGCGCCACTCCCGACGCGGCGAGGCCCTGGCGGAAGCCGTCGAGGAACCGGCCCTCGACCAGTGCGACGCGGCAACCGGGCTCGCGCAGGAAGCTGGCCGCGGCGCTGCCGTCCGCCCCCATGCGCAGATCGGTGCCGACCAGGAAAACCAGGCTCGGCTCGCGATAGCCGACGGTCATCACCTGTGGATTTTGGCAACTCACCGACTGCACGGCCTCGGCCAGCCGCGGCGACAGCTTGAGGCCGCGCAGGCTCGGTGAGGCCAGGCCGTAGACGCCGGCGCCGAGCAGCAGGCTCGCGACGACGCCGCGCCAGAGCGCGCCTTCGAACGCGCCCTTGCGGAAGGCCAGGAAGCTGCGGAAGGCGACGAGAAGCGCGAGCGCCAGCACCGGCAGAGCGAGCCAGGGCAATGTCTTGTCGAGCGTCCAGGTGCCATAGAGCAGCACGCCGACAAGCGCCGCCGGCACCAGCACCACCAGGAAGGCCGTCAGGTCGGAACCACGGCGGAAGCGGTCGATGCCGCCATTGACCAGAGCGAGCAGGAGCAGCGCGGTGATCGCCGGATAAAGCGGCAGCACGTAGTGCGGCAGCTTGGTTGGCACCGCCTCGAAGACGAGCCAGGACGGCACGATCCAGGCGAGCAGGAACAGGATCTGCGGCTCGCGACGCTTCACCCAGGCGAAGGGGATCGCCATCGAAGCGAGCGCGGCGGAGGGCCAATAGGTGCCGAAGAACAGGAGCAGATAGAGGCCGGGCGGGCCCCAATGCTTCTCCTGCCCCTCGCCGACCTTGGCGAGCATGTCCTTGCCGACGCTCTCGGCAAAGAAGTTGCCGCCGGTCTTCACGGCAATGGCGATGAACCAGGGCAGCACGACGACGAGGCAGAGCAGCAGGCCGAGGCCGGGGCGGAGCGGAGCGAACCAGCGCAGGGAGCGCTCACGGATCGCGAGAACGAGCGTCGCCAGCCCCCAGACCATCGGTACGATCGGCCCCTTGAGCAACAGCCCGAGCGCCGTCGCCGACCAGAACACCAGCCAGTTGTGGCGGCTCGGCACGAAGGCGAGCGAGCGCGTCCAGTCGAGCCAGGCGCGGGCGAGCGCGCCCATGGTCGCGACTGCGCAGGCGGCGAGCAGCGCGTCGGTCTTGGCGAAGCGGGCTTCGACGCCGAGCAGCACGGCGGCCGCCATCAGGGCGCCGCCCAGCAGAGCGAGCCGCGCGCCGACGAAGGCGAGTAGCGCCCAATAGGTGAGCAGCACGGTGGCGATCGCGCCGATCAGCGAGGGCAGCCGGTAGAGCCACATCGTGGTGCGCGCCTGCGGCACGCCGAGCGCCTCGCCGGCCGCGACGCTGGCAGCCTGCAGCCAGTAGATACCAACCGGCTTCTTGTGCCTCGCCTCGTCCTGGAAGCGGATGTCGACGAAGTCGCGCGTTTCCAGCATCTGCTTGCTGGCCTGGGCGAAGCGCGGCTCGTCACGATCGAAAGGCTGCAGGCTGGTGAAACCGGGCAGGAAGGCGGCGAGCGAGAGCAGCACCAAAAACAGGCAGGCGCGCCAATGACTCGCGGAGGCGACATTGGCGAGCCGGTCCAGGCCGGAGCCGAGCGAGATCATCGATACTCCTTGCAGCCGTGGCGGGGCTGGAAACTTGGAGATTGTGGGCAGCGATCAGACACCCGGCGCGTCACAGACCGGGTTCATCCGGGCCATGCCCCGCCTTTCGGGCGCGATCATGGCCGCTCCGGCCGCCGGGCGTTTACGACTTCACGCGGATCACGGCAAGATGCGGCCACGAGCTGCGGCGACGCAGCGTCTGCGCTTGCCCTGCTTTCGGAAGCGAGAGATTGCCATGCTGAGGATCGTGCTGCGGGCGATCTGGATCGGTTGCCTCGGCATGCTGCTGGCGATGCTGGCGGCCTTCGCCATCGTAGTGGCGACGCTGATCTTCGATCCGAAATGTGGTGCGGGCGATTCCGGCGGCTGCGCCATGGGCCTGGTCACCGTGACGCTCGGTGCGGCCTTGCCCGGCTTCGTCATCGGTTTTGTCGGCCATCTCGCCCTCGCCTTCTGGCGCAGGCGCCCGGCGCTGCCGACGATCCGCCAGTTGCGCGATTGGGGGCGCGAAGACTGACACGCCATCTGGCAACCAGGGCAGCGGAACTCCATCTCGGATGGAGGGTTGACCCTCTGGCCGCGCGGAAACCTCGGTGCGGACCGAAAGGAGCACGATCATGAAGCGTCCGATCGCGGTTCATACCGACGAGGACTACGAGCAGGCGCAGCAGCGCGTGGCCGAACTCAACGCCGCCCCGGATAGCAGGGAGAAAGAGCGTGAGCTCGAGGCGCTGGCGGAGGCGATGCTGGCCTTTGAGCTGCGCCGCGACGAGGCGCAGGAGTGAGCCGGCAGCGTCGGCTTGGCTGATGCCAAGACATTGAAGCTCTCCGGGTTTGGCGGTGCGAGTCTTTTTCGCGCCGCCGCTTGGCCATCACAAACTCGACAAAGCAGAATTCCCAGCCTGGTATCGACAGCGGACGCCTTCACAATACCCCCCTACCCCGACCAATGCGGCAGCCCAGCCTCAATTCATGTGCAACCGCCTTGCAGTAGGGGCGGGAAACGTAGCAAGCTTCGTCAAGTCGATTGACGGCGCCGCTGTGCAGCCTTCGAGATGGAGGCCGCAATGCGCCCGACGACGCTTCTTGCTCTGATTGCCACGGCGCTTCTGGCCACCGTCCCTGTCAAGGCCCAGGAGACGCCCCCCGCCGTCGACGGGCTCAGCGGAAAGTTGAGTTTCGGCCGCGGCAGTGCCGACGGCAAAACCTGGACCGGGCTCGAAGGTGCGGTGACGGTCCCGCTCGGAAACCGCTTCGGCCTGCAGCTGGACATAGCCGGTGGCCGACTGGATGCATCCCCGGGGAATCCGGAGTTCTATGGCACTGGCGCGCATCTGTTCTGGCGCGATCCGTCCATGGCGATGATCGGCGTCGAGGCCGGCGTCACACATCTCGACGCTTTCGGGGGCGTGACGACCTATTCTGCGGGGATCGAGGCCGAGCGCTATTGGAGCGCGCTTACGCTAGGAGGCCTTGTGGGCGCGACCGGAGGGAGCGACGTGACCGTGTCGACTCCTCTTGGCAGGTTCCAGCATGATCTGAAGACGCGGTTCGTGGCGGCCTCGAATCTGACCTGGTACCCCGACGAGAACCTCGCCCTGTCCGTTTCGGGAGCGCTTTCAGGAGACGAGGCCGCTGCCAGCATCGGCGTCGAATGGGCTCCTCCGACCCAGAGCCCGGTCCAGCCCAGCCTCTTTGCGCGCGCCGTCCTGCGCGAAGGCGGCGACGTCACTGCGCTGGCTGGACTGAACCTCTATTTCGGGCAGAAACCGAAACCTCTGATCCGCCGCCACCGCGAGGATGACCCGACCATCGGCAATGTGGCGAGCCTCGGCTCCAAGGCAGGTATTGCGTTCACCATTGGGGCGATCATGAAGTTCCGACAGCACAAGCAGAATCCGCCGCAATAAGCCGGTCGCCGCCGGGCTTTCCGGAACGCGGCAGCGCGCGATATCGCTTCCGGCGCGGTGCTTGGAAGGCGCGACTGTGCTGATCGACGGGAGAGCATCGAACCGAAAAGATGGCAGCCGCTCAGGCCTGCGGCAAGCTCGACCCGTCGGTCGCTTGGTTTCGGCGCAAAGAAGCGGGGCGCCTGCAGCGAGCGCGGCAGCGGCCACGCCATCACGAATAATCGTTCTCGAATATCGAAAACGACTCGGCAAGCAGAGGAATGGCGAGCCCGACAGGATTCGAACCTGTGACCAGCAGCTTAGAAGGCTGCTGCTCTATCCAGCTGAGCTACGGGCCCTGAAGGAAACGGCGGGTTTGAGACCGCCGTTCACTTGAACTTCAATGCGTCCACTGGCCGACGCGGTTGAACTTGAAATTGTCCGAATAGGCCATGCTGCGGCGCTTGGGCGCGTGCGGCTGCTCCAGGCGATAGGCAATGCCGTTGCGCGTCGCATAGGCGACAGCCTCCTCGGCCGTATCGAACCAGAGCCGGAGCTGGCTCTTCATGTCGCCCGACGAGGTCCAGCCCATCAGCGGCTCGATCTCGCGCGGCCGCTCGGGCTCATATTCCAGCAGCCAGCGGCCGGTTTTGGCCGTGCCGGACTGCATCGCGTTGCGGGCCGGCGAATAGATGCGTGCCGTCATGCTTCCCCTCGCCTTCCGGCAAAGCCCCGTCGAAATTGGTCGGGGCACCAGGATTCGAACCTGGGACCCTCTGCTCCCATTGTTTCCCCCAGCGAGGTATAACACCTACCCCTCGGGTCCGTCTTCAGTGGCCGTAGTGCCCAGCTGGACCAACCAAGTCAACTGAATTTGACAGAGCCCGTCATCCTCACCGCGCGCCCTCGCATCATCCGAGAAGTCGCCCATTGTTGGCCTCGGTGGCCATGCATCATGACTGTTAACGGCGGACGGCCTTGCACGAGCGCGGGCGGCGGAGCTGGTCAGGGTTGCGCAGCCGCCCGCGCGATCGTCTTCGAAATATAAGTCCCCGCTGCCGACCGCAGCGCCCGGCCTTGTGATTGCACGAATGCTCTCGGGATGTCGCCGGAGTGGCCTGCTGCCGGTTTCGTGGACACCGAGATTGGGTGTTTCATGAAGCCGGAGGTGGCGTATGCGTCGAAGACAGTTTGGACGTGAGTTCAAGATCGAGGCGGTCCGCCTGATCAAGGATCGCGGAGTGAGCGTGGCGCAGGCATCGCGGGACCTGAATGTCCATGAGAACCAACTGCGCAAATGGGTGAAGCTCTTTTCCGCCGATCCCGCGCAGGCCTTTCCCGGCCACGGCCAGATGAAGCCGGAGCAGCTTGAGATCGAGAAGCTGCGGCGAGAGGTGGCCAAGCTCAAGGCGGAGCGCGACATCCTAAAAATGGCCGCAGCCTACTTCGCGAGGGAAGCGATATGAGATTCGCTTTCATCGCGAGGCACCGTTCGATCTGGCCGGTGGCATGGCTTTGCGACGCGCTGGATGTCTCCCGCTCCGGATTCCATGCCTGGCTGACCCGCTCGCCGAGCCAGCGCTCCCTGGACGACGATGTGGTTGGTGCCAAGGTCTATGCGAGCTTCAAAGCCAGCGACCGAACCTATGGTGCCCGCCGCGTTTGGCGCGATGTCCTGGCAGAGGGCGTCTCATGCGGCTTGCACAGGATCGAGCGTCTGATGCGTTCTCAGGCCCTGCGAGCCCGACCCAGGCGGCGTGGCCTGCCGAGGAATGAGGGCCAGCGGCCGGCAATCGCTCCCAACACGCTCGATCGGGAGTTCCATGCCGAGCGGCCCAACCAGCGCTGGATCGCCGACTTCACCTATGTCTGGACCGCAGAGGGCTGGCTCTATGTGGCGGCCGTGATCGACCT
>JAESGM010000248.1_pt1 | contig 91760 bp, 91 predicted proteins | sample 9269721 | NCBI WGS metagenome assembly JAESGM01 (sample SAMN15720920, study PRJNA650825) | algae metagenome | isolation source: Komarekiella atlantica HA4396-MV6 and co-occurring heterotrophs from... | place: USA: Theobald House, Kauai, HI | collected 2009-07-29 | reverse complement strand
GGGTCGGGGCGCCACTCGTGCCGCGAGGATCGGGCCACCAACGTCCCGCCGATCACCCAACCCCAGGAGCTGAGTAGTTACAATCTGAGAAGATCGGAGGAAGATCTGAGGGTGCGTGCCCGGCGCGAGGCTCCCCGCCGCCACACGGAATCCATCAGATCTTCCTCCGACGTTCTCAGATTTTCATCCCCCCTGCTCTTCTTGGTCTTACCAAGAAAAAGGCGAACGCCTGACGTTCACCGCACGGACGAGAGCACCCACCCGTCGCCCGCGCGCCGGAACGAGGCCTGGAACGACACGGGGCTCCGCTGCCGCTGCCCGCCGCCGGTGACGAACTCGTAGACGCCGGTGAGGCGCCCCTCGGCGGTGGCGCCGCTGACGTCGAGGTTCCCGAGCGAGAACGTCGCCTGCAGCTCGCGCACGGTCGCGAAGAAGCGCTCGAAGTTCTGCGCCTGCGCGCCGCTGATGCTCGGGTAGGCGGCGCGCACCGCGCCCAGGTCGCGCGCCGAGATCGCGCGCGCGTAGCGGGCGACGGCGTCGGCGATCTCGGCGGCGGCGTTCGCGGCGGGCGCCGGCGCCGGGCGCGCCTCCACCACCGGCGGCGCGACCTCGCGCGCCGGCGCGGGGGCGGGCGCCTCGGAGCGCGTGGTGGTGGTGACCGCGGGCGGGCGCGGTACCGTCAGCGTCGGCGTGGGCTCGGGGACGCGGGCGGTCGACGACCCGGCGGGCGCGGCGCCCGCGGCGACGCGCGGCGGCTCGCCCGTCGCGCGCGACGCCGCTGGGCGCGCGACCGCGGGCGGACGTTCGGCGGTCGCAGCAGCGGCGGGCGCCGGCGTCGAGACGGCGGGTGACGCGGGGACCGGCGGGGCGACGATCGGCGCGACCTCGGGCGCGGCGCCCGCGGCCGGCGCTTCGGGACTGCCCGCCACCGGCGCGGCGGCGGCCGGTGAGGCGGAGGGTGCCGGCGACGCGCCGCTCCGCCCGCCCAGCACCCACACGGCCGCGGCCACCGCCGCCGCGGCGACCGCCCCCGTCGCCAGCAGCGCCCCGCGCCCGGCCCCTTTCGTCGCCGAAGCCGCCGGCGGCGGGGCGGGGGCGGGGGCGGGGGCAGGGACGGGGACCGGAACGGGGACGGGGGCGGGTGTCGACGTCGGCGCCGCCGGGATCTCCGCCAGGCGCGCGTTGAGCGAGATCGACGCCGACGGGCGCGGCCCGGTGGTGAGCAGGGCGCGCAGCTCCGTCAGGTCGTTCGCCATCTCCGCCGCCGTCTGGTAGCGCGCCACCGGGTCCTTGGTGAGCGCGCGCGCGACGATCGCGTCCAGCGCCGGCGGCAGCCCGGGCGCGTACGTCGACGGCGGGGGCGTCGGCTCGCTCACGATCTTGTACAGCACCGCGTGCAGCGTGTCGGCCGCGAACGGCTTGTGCCGCGTCACCAGCTCGTACAGCACCGCGCCCAGCGAGAAGACGTCGGTGTGCGGGCCGATCGCGCCCGCCGTCACCTGCTCGGGCGCCATGTAGTTCGGCGTCCCCATCGTGATCCCGGTGCGCGTCATCTTCTGCGACGTCAGGTGCGCGACGCCGAAGTCCATGATCTTCGCCCGCGCGTCCTCGGTCACGCGGATGTTGGCGGGCTTGATGTCGCGGTGCACGATCCCGCGCTTGTGCGCGTACGACAGCCCGCCCAGCACGTCCACCGCGATCCCCAGCTTGGCCGGGAGCGGCAGCTCGTCGCCGCGCGCCAGCAGCGCTTCCAGGTCCTCGCCGTCGAGGAACTCCATGGCGATGTAGAGGTGCCCCTCGACCTCGCCGAAGTCGTAGATCGTCACGACGTTCGGGTGCTGCAGCGACCCCGCCGCCTGCGCCTCGCGCAGGAAGCGCTCGCGCAGCTCCTGCTCGCGCGAGACGGCGTCGCTCATGACCTTGATCGCCACCGGGCGCTGGAGCACCGGGTCGAGCGCCCGGTACACGGCCCCCATCGCCCCCTCGCCGACGAGGTGCAGGATCTGGTACTTGCCGATCGTGGCGGCCGGGGGCGGCGTGGGCGACATGCGGGCTGCTGCGGGCGGGGCGTGGTAGGGGGCGTCGAATATGCCGTTTGGGAGACGACCGGCGACAGGGCCGGGCCACGCCCCGCGGGCGGCGTCCCCTCAGGTCGTCCAGAGCGTGACCACGAACAGCACGTCCCGGTACACGTCGAACATGCGCGGGAGCGACCACCCGAGCAGCGCCGTGCGGGCTAGCGTCCACCCCCACGGCTCCGGGTACACGCGGCGGAGCGCCCGGAAGAGGTAGACCGAGAGGACGACCAGGGCGGGGTAGCCCGTCACCGCCTCGTCGTTCGACACCCACACGAGCGCGTCCACCACGCGCTCGCGCAGCGGGCCGGGGTCGAGCACGGCCACCGCCCCGGCGTACGCCCCGCGCACCAGCAGCCCGGCGCCGCCGATCCAGCACGCCAGGAACAGCAGCATGAACGCCAGGAAGTGCACCGCGAACACGAGGTGCTGCACGTACGGCAGCCGCCGCCGCGCGTAGAGCAGCGCCAGCACCCCGGCCACGGTCGGCGCCAGCAGCAGCCACACCGACTGCTGGCCCGCGCTGGCGGCGTTGAACTTGGCGCGGTACGCCGCGACCGTGATCCCCTCGCCGGCGGCCTTGCGCGCCACCGTCGCCCGCACGGCCGTCGAGTCGCCGAGGAACACCGAGCCGAGGCGGCCGCTCTCGTACTGCTCCACGCGGAAGCGGAACCCGCCCCCGGCCGCCTTGAGCAGCAGGAAGAACGCGACGTTGGCGAGCACGAACAGCTGCAGCGGCTTGACCGCGCCCCGCCGCCGCCCCGCCAGCCAGTCCGCGGTCAGCTGCCCCGGGCGGAGCGCGAGCGCGCGCACCGTGTGCCAGAGCGCCGCGTCGAGGTTCGTGAACTGCTCGACCGCGTGCCGCGCGAAGGCGCGCAGCGTCAGGTCGTCGGGCGCCACGCGCGCCTCGCCGCACCGCCCGCAGAACTGGTCGGGGCGCGCGGCGCCGCAGCTCGGGCACTGGTCGCCCGTCGCTTCCGGTGCCGCCGGTGCCGCCGGTGCCGCCGGCGGCGCGGCGGGGGGGTGGGGGTCGAGGACCGCCTCGGCTGACATGCGGCGGACGATGGACGCCGAACCGGACTCCCGCCACCCGAGCCCGCGGCCGACGTTCGCCGCCCCGCCGACGCGCGCGGTATCGTACCCTCAATCCGCCACGCGCCCCGCCGCCCTCCCATCCTCCCGCCGTGACCCGTCGCCCGTCTCCCGCCGGTGCCGCACGCACCTTCGTCGCGCTCAGTGCGGGCGTCGCCGCGCTGCTCGCCGCCCCGGCCGGCGCGCAGGCGCCTGCCGCGCTCCCCGGCTACTCCGCCGCCGCCGCCGCCCGCCAGCGGGCGCTCGAGGCCAGCGTCGTCGCCCGCCCCGACTCGGCGCGCGCCCGCGCCCACGCCCGCGCGCTGGCCGCCGAGACGCACGTCGCCGGCACCGCGGCGCAGGCGCGCTCCCGCGACTACGTGACGAACGAGATGCGGAAACTCGGCCTGCAGACCGAGGTCCGCACCTACCGCGTCTGGCTCCCGCACGCCACCGGGGTGAACGTGTGGGCGGTGCGCCCGCGCCCCGACGGCGGCGCCGACTCGGTGGCACTCTCGCTGGCCGAGCCGCCGGTGCCGGGAGACGAGACCTCGCGCGCCGCGCAGTACCCGACCGTCAACGGCTCCAGCGCCGCCGGCGACGCGCACGGCGAGGTGGTCTACGTCAACTACGGGCTGATCGAGGACTACGCGCAGCTCGACTCGATGGGCGTCTCGGTGCGCGGGAAGGTCGTCCTCGCGCGCTACGGGCGCTCCTTCCGCGGCATCAAGGCGCGCGAGGCGGAGAAGCGGGGCGCGGTCGCGCTCCTCATCTACAGCGACCCGGCCGACGACGGCTACGTGCGCGGCGACACCTACCCCGAGGGGCCGATGCGCCCTCCGTACGGCGTGCAGCGCGGGAGCGTCTTCAACGGCACCGGCGACCCGTCGACGCCGGGGTGGCCGAGCACCGCGAACGCGCGCCGCCTTCCGCCCGACAGCCTGCGCACCCCGCGCATCCCGGTCGTCCCGCTCGGCTACGCCAACGCGCGCGTGCTGCTGGAGGGGGTGCGCGGCGCCGACGTGCCGCAGCCGTGGCAGGGCGGGCTCCCGCTCCGCTACCACGCGGGCCCGGGGCCGGCGCGCGCGCGCGTGCGCGTCACCACCGACGCCGCGACCGGCGGGTGGAAGGAGATCTGGAACACGCTCGCCACGATCCGCGGCAGCGAGCAGCCCGACGAGCTGGTGATCGTCGGCGCGCACCGCGACGGGTGGGGCCCGGGCGCCGGCGACAACGTGAGCGGCACGGTCAGCGTGCTCGAGGCGGCGCGCGCGGTGATGGAGGAGGTGCGCGCCGGCCGCCCGCCGAAGCGCACGCTCGTCTTCGCGACCTGGGACGCCGAGGAGTGGGGGCTGGTCGGCTCGACGGAGTACGTGGAGGACGACTCGCTGCGCCTGACGCGCCACGCCGTCGCGTATTTGAACCAGGACGTGTCGGCGTCCGGCCCGAACTTCGGCGGCGGCGGCTCCCCCTCGCTGCGGGCGACGCTGCGCGACGTGGCGCGCGTGGTCCCCGACCCGTCGGGGCGGGGGAGCGTGTACGCGGTGTGGCGCGCCGCCGCGCGCGTGGCCGATGGCGACGCCTGCACTGAGCGAAGCGAATGTGAGCCGACGATGGGCGACCCGGGCGGCGGCTCCGACTTCGCGGGCTTCTACAACCACCTCGGCATCCCGCACGCCGACTGGGGCTTCGGCGGGGCGGGGGGGGTGTACCACTCGCAGTACGATTCGTACGACTTCGTGCGCCGCTTCGCCGACCCGACGTTCGCGTACCACGCCGCGGCCGCGCGCGTGAACGCGGCGCTGCTGCTGCGCCTCGCGAACGCCGACGTGCTGCCGTACGACTACGCCGAGTTCGCGCGCACGATGCGCCGCTACCTCCCGGGCGTGGAGCGCTCGGTCGCGGCGCGCCGCCTGGGCGACGTCTCCCCGGCGCCGCTCGCCGCCGCGGTCGACCGGATGGAGCGCGCGGCGGTCGCCTTCGCCGGCGCGCGCGATTCGGCGCTCGCCGCCGCGGCGCCGCCCGCTGCCCGCCTGCGCGCCGCGAACGAGGCGCTGAAGCGCGTCGAGCGCGCGCTCACGCGCCCCGAGGGGCTGCGCACGCGCCCCTGGTTCCGCACCCTCGTCTACGCCGCCGACGAGAACAACGGCTACGCGAACGTGGTCTTCCCGTCGGTGAGCGAGGCCGTGCGCGACGGGGACGCGGAGCGCGCGCGCGCGGAGATCGCGGACCTCGCGTCGCGCTTCGACGCCGCCACGCGCGAGATCGACGCGGCGCGTCGGGCGCTCGGCGGAAGGTGAGTGTACAGATCGAGGGTTTCCTTCTTCTGTTGTAAGACCAAGAAGAGCAGGGGGGATGAACATCTGAGAAGGTCGGATGAAGATCTGAGGGGCTCCGTGTGGTGCGACGTCCCTCGCCGCCCCGTGGAGCCCCTCAGATCTTCATCCGACCTTCTCAGATGTTCATCCCCCCTGCTCTTCTTGGTCTTGAACTTCAGAGCGCGTTCAGTGCGCGCTCCCGGTCGGCGCCACGTTCTTCCCGTCGAGCGTGAACGTCGCCACGTGCGCGTTCGCCCCCGGCTCCAGCCGGAAGCCGACGACGCCGTCGGGCATCACGTCGGCGCGCGGCAGCTCGGCGACCGCGGCGCCGTTGACCAGGAAGCGCACGGCGTCGCCCTCCGCCGCGACGGTCATCAGCAGGCGCACGTTCGGCTTCCCCACCTCGTGCGGCGGGATGGCCGCGTGCGCGGTCCACGGCACCAGCTCGCGCGTCGTCGCGCCGTCGCGGCGCACGACGCGGTAGCGGCCGTCGGGGCCGACCACGAACGCCGTCCAGCGCGCGTCCGCGCCGCCGAGCGCCTGGCCGCCGACCACGAGTCCCGTCCCCGCCCCCGGGGCGAGCGAGAACAGGTACTGCTCGCTCTCCAGCCGGAACGCCCGGCCGGCCGCGCGCCCGGGCTCCCACAACACGCCCCCCGTCGCCGTCGCCGTCACGTGCCACCCCGGCGGCATCGTCACGAAGGCGAGCGCCGAGTCGGGGAGGCCGGCGACGTCGTGGGCGGCGCGCCAATTGGCCGGGCGGTGGGCCGCCTGCGCGCCGAGCGTGGCGGCGCACGCGACGAGGAGCAGCCCGGCGACGGCGCCGGACGCGAGAAGGGGGCGGGGCATGGGCGGGGGGGAACGAGAGGGGGCGCGGTCCCGGGTGGGCCGCGCCCCTACGCTACGGCCGACGGGCGCACCCGGCCACGCGCGCCGCCCCCGCCGGCCGTCAGCGATCGGTGCGGACGCCCTCCAGCTGCCGCGTCTCGCGCCCGTCGGCCAGCAGCTGCGTGACGAAGCGCTGCCCCTCCGAGATGCGCTCGACCTCGACCGCGATCGTGTCGATCGCCTGCTCCAACCGCGCCAGCCGCTCCGCGTCCTCGGGCGGCGTCGGGCGCGACGCCGGGACCCGGCCGCGCCGCACGGCACGCCAGACGAAGGCGAGGGCCAGCGGCATCAGCACGGCGAAGATGAACGCCATGGCGAGCTCCGACTCGTCGAAGGCGCTCCTGCCCGCCGCGTCGCGCGGGCTGGGGCCGGCGTAGACCTCGGCGGGCGCGGCCACCACCAGCTCGCCCGTGCGCTGCAGCGCCGTCTCGAGCTCCAGGATGCGCTGGTCGAGCAGCTGGATCCGCTGCTCGAGCCCCGGCCGGGCCGCCCCCTCGGCGCGCTCCAGCTCCTCGAGCAACTCGCCGCGCCGGTCGGCGACGTTCGTGAGCTGGTTGGAGAGCTCGGAGCGCCGCGCACGCAGCGCCCGCAGCTCGGGCGCGTTGCGCGGCACGCTGATCACCTGCGACCCGATCAGCACCTGCGCCCCGCTCACCCCCGGCACGTCGGGCGGGAGGGGCGGGAGCGGCGGCTCCGGAGGCGGGGCCGGGACCCCGGGCTGCAACGGCATGAGGGCGTGTACGGTCGGCGCCGACGGGGTGTTTCAGCGCACGTCGACCAGCTCGAGCGCGAAGGTGAGGTCCGCGCCGGCCAGCGGGTGGTTGCCGTCCAGCACCAGCGCGTCGTCCTTCACCTCGCGCACGACCACCATCAGCGCCTGGTCGCCGCGCCCGAGCTGCAGCCGCTGCCCGACGCGCGGGGTGATCTGCGGCGGCACCTGTGCGCGCGGCACCTCGACGATCAGCTCGGCGCGCTGCGGGCCGTACGCCTGGTCGGCGGGGATCGTCACCGTCTTCCGGTCGCCGACCGTCATCCCCGTCACCGCGGCGTCGAAGCCCGGGATGACCTCCCCGGCGCCGACCGTGAAGCTCAGCGGGTCCCGGTCGCGCGAGGAGTCGAACTCCGTCCCGTCGGCGAGCGTGCCGGTGTAGTGGATGCGGACGGTATCTCCGGACGTGACTTCGCGTGACATGGCGGCACGGGGAAAGGGTGGGCCGGAACGCGGCGTCGCCGAAGGCTGCCTCGTCCGACGGCGCAATATGCCGACCGCGGCGCCGGGCGCGTCATCCTTCCCCGTCAGCGCTGCTCGGTCTTCCCCAGCTCCCCCGCCGACACTTGATCGTCCACGACGAGCGTCGGCACCGCATGCGCCGGATCCGTCGGTTCGGCCGGCACCCCGGGCGTCTCGGGCGCCGCCCCTCTCCGCTCGGCGGCCGCGCGCTCGGCCTCGGCGGCGGACGCGGCCGCCACCTCGTCGACGGCGGCGGGGGCGACCCAGCCGTGCAGCGCGGCGTGGCGCGCGGCGGCGAGTGTGTCGTCGGCCAGCACGAGCGTCGCGCCCGCGGCCTGCACGTCGGCGGCGAGCGCCTGGATCGCGGCGCGGCGCGCGGCGTCGCGGTGCACGTCGCGGATGTAGATCGCCAGCACGCGCCCCGGGTACTCGCGCGCCAGCGCGCCGTAGATCTCCGGGTCCTCCTGCGTGCTGTCGCCGACGAGGAGGAAGGGGAGCGACGGGTAGGTCGCGAACACCTCGCGGATGCGCGCCAGCTTGTGCCCCTTGTTGCTGCGCAGCGACGGGCCGAGGTCCCAGTCGCGCAGCAGCAGCGGCCCTGCGGGGATCGCCTGCGCGTCCAGGAAGTCGGCGATCACGTCGTACAGGTTCCAGGGGCTGCTCGAGACGTAGAAGATCGGGTTCCCCGCCGCGCCGCCGGCGCCGCCGGGCACGGCCGCCTGCAGCGCGCGGTAGAACGCCGCCACGCCGGGGAAGGGGAGGCGCGTGCGCGCGTTCTCCAGCAGCACCATGCGCGCGGCGCGCAGGAAGCTCGTCACCTCCGACTGCAGCACCGTGTCGTCCATGTCGCTGACCACGCCGAAGCGCGCGTGCGCGGGCGGGACCAGCACGCCGGCGGTGGCGCGCGCGTCGTCGGCGTGCGGCGCGCCCGCGGGCGGCGCGTCGGCGAGCGCGAAGTGCGCCGGGTGCCAGGCCCCGGGGGCGAGCGGCCGCGGCAGCTCCAGCCAGCGGTGCACGAACCCCTCGTCGTCGGCGCGCAGCGCGTGCGCGGTGTCGGCGATCCGCGCGTGCACCGCGGCGTGCGGCAGCGGCTCGCTGCGGATGCGGCGGACGGCGTCGAGCAGGTTGCGCCACGACGAGGCCGCGGCGTCGGCCGGCGCGAGGGCGCGGCGGCGCAGCGCGCGCGCCTGCACCAGCGCCGTGCGCCCGGTGCCGTAGCCGCGGTAGCCGACCACGTGGTGCGGCCCCGGGTCGCCGTCGACCGCGTCGCGCAGCGCGCCGGCCACGCGCCGCGCGCCGCCGAGCGCGTCGCCGAGCACGCCGCCGAGCGTCGCGGCGGCGCGCGTCAGCCGGTCACGCTCGTCCGCCGCCACGCGATCGCCTAGCGCGGGCCGGACGCGCCGCGCGCGCGCCGGTCGGCGAAGAAGGTGAAGGTGCGCCAGAGGACGACGAGCGTCGCCACGCCCACCACCGCGCCGACGAGCGAGCCGCGCCAGGTCGACGGCTCGGGGGCGCCGCCGGGCATCGCGCACCGGCGCACGCCGTCCATCCACTCGCCGCCGGCGTCGGCGCAGCCGCGCGCGCGCACCCAGGTCGCGGCCAGCAGCGCCGCCAGCGAGGCGGCGGTCCCGGCGAGGAGGGCGGCGAGGCCGCGGCGGAGGTCGGGGCTCATGCCGCGAATCTACACGCGTCCCGGCGCGCGCTCACGCGGCGTCCGTGGGCACGCGCTCCAGCATGCGCGCCACCGCGGCGTAGTCTCCGGCCGTCAGCCGCGCGCACAGGGCGTCGAGCGCCGCCGGGTCGGCGTGCGTCAGCCAGAGCTTCGCGTGCGGCGGGTAGCCGGCGTTGGCGAGCACCGAGAGGAAGCCGGTGCGCGAGATGACCCCGCGGGCGTGCCGCTCGACGATCGTGCACAGGCGCGGCTGGTCGAGCACGAGTGGGAGGAGCTCCAGCGTGTCGGCCGGGGAGGCGGTGCTGGCCAGGCAGCGGACCGCGCGCCCGACGCCGGCGCGCAGCGCCGCTTCGGCGTCGTCGGCCGGCTCGCTCGACTCGACGAGGTAGAGGAGGCGCCAGAAGAGGCGCTCCTCGTCGGGCGCGTCCTCCCACGGCACGTCGTCCTGGTGCTCGACGTCCAGCGGGTCGGCGGCCAGCACGGGCGCCACCCAGGCGTCGAGCGCCTCGCGCGTCAGCTCCCCGGCGGCGAAGGCCTGGAGGCGCGCCGCGAGGTCGTAGAGGCTCGCCACCCGGTCAGCGCGGTCCCATTGCCCCGCCGGCCGGCGGCCCCGCCGGGCGCCGGGCGGCGCGCAGGTACATCGCCCCCCGCAGCAGGAAGAAGAGCGCGAACCCCACGTCCAGGAGGGGCTGCCGCGTGAGCGAGGGGGCGCCGAGCAGCGCGCGCCCGGCCACGAAGGCGCCGAGGGCGAGCATCACGACGCCGATGACGAGGGAGAAGGTGCGGGGGGCGGGCATATCTTGCGCGGCGAGCGGAGAGGCGTTTAGCTTAGGGTTGCGCAAAAAACAGCGCAGCAGCCGCGGACGTCGACGACACTGGGGCCTCGCTCTCGCGGTGGCCCCTTTTCGCTGACGTCCTGTCTGCGCCCCGTGCCGACCGGCACGGGGGACGCGTGTCGGAAGGTACGGTAGGACCGGACTCCGAGCGTGTTCTCTTTCTTCTTCTCATCGGAGTTCGACCAATGCGTACGACCGGCAGCGTGAAGTGGTTCAACGACGCCAAGGGCTTCGGCTTCATCACGCCCGACAATGGCCAGAAGGACTGCTTCGTGCACCACTCGGCCATTCAGTCCAACGGCTTCCGCTCGCTCGCCGAGGGGGAGCGCGTCGAGTTCGAGATCGTGCAGGGCCAGAAGGGCCCGGCGGCCGAGAACGTGGTGAAGCTCGCCCAGTAACCCAGGCGTCCGGCGGCGGGCCGACGCGCGTCGGCCCGCCCCGGCGGCATCCATCCTCAGAGGTTCCGCGTGATCGAAGTTCGACTTGGTGACGACGACCGGATCGAGTGGGCGCTCAAGGCGTTCAAGCGCAAGGTCCTCAAGGCCGGCATCCTGAAGGACGTGCGCAAGAAGCGCCACTACCTGAAGCCGAGCGAGGCCCGCCAGCTCAAGGCGGCGGCGGCCCGCCGGAACGCCCGCGCCAAGAACCGCGCGTCGCGCTGAGTCCCGGGGCGCCCGCGGGCGCCGCACCGGGCACGTTCGATCGACCGACGCCGAGCACCGCCAGCCCCTTTCCCGGCAGGCGGCGCTCGGCGTTTCTGCGCCGGAATGAGGCGCCGACGCGAGGGGCCGTCCCGATCATCGGGACGGCCCCTCGCGCGTCGGCCCCCTCAAAACTCGCGGCGCTTCAGCTCCTTGAACAGCTGCTGGCGCTCGAGGTCCGCGTCGTCCTCCTCCTTGGTGACGAGCGTCGGGTCGAACGCCTTGCCCGGACGCGGCTTCGCGGCCTTGGCCGCCGCCTTCGCCTGGTTCTGTTTGATGAGCTTCGCGAGCTGCTTCTCGTTCACGGGACGCTCCGGTGGGGGCGCGGGTGGGGAGGGACGGCGCTCAGTTGCCGCGCGCCTGCGCGACCGCGGCGGCGAGCGCGTCGTAGGCGCCCTCGCTCAGCGCGTTGAAGCGCAGGTCGCGCCAGGCGATGCGCCCGTCCTTGCCGATGACGAACACGGTGCGCCCCGAGGTGGCGCGCCCGGGGACGTGCGAGCCGTACGCGTCGGCGGCCTTCAGCTCGGGGTCGGCCACGAGCGCGAAGGGGAAGTTCATGTCCTTCGCCCACGCCTGGTGCGAGGCCACGTCGTCGACGCTGATGGGGAGGACGACGACGTCCTTGCCGAACAGCCGGTCGTACTCGTCGCGGAACTTGGTCAGCTCGGCGGTGCACCCGGTGGTGCGGTCCTTCGGGTAGAAGGCGAGGACGACGACCTTGCCGCGGTGCGCCGAGATCGACGCCGGGGTGGCGCGGGCGCCGCTGCCGTCGGCCCAGGCGAGGGTGAAGTCGGGAGCCATCTGCCCGACCTCGGGCGCGGCGGGGGCGGCCGGCGCGGCGGCGGCGTTCGTGGGCGCCGGCGCTTGGGCGCGGGCGGCGAGGGGCGCCGCAACGAGGGCGGCGGTCAGCAGGGCGAGGCGGAAGCGCGGCATGGGACCGGGGTGAGGAGGTCGGAGAAAGATGCGGCGCGGACCGCCGGCGGGCGAGATCATTTCAACGCGCCGGCGACCTCGTAGCGGCGCCCCCGCCAGGCTCGCGGGCGGCGGAGGGTCGAGATCCAGAGTCGGACGACGGCGGCCGGGTCGGCGGTGACGCTGGCCCACCAGGCGGGGCCGCGCCGGTCGTACGAGCCGCGCATCGCGACCTGCAGGAGAAGACGCATGACCACCAGCCCCGCGTTGAGCGCCAGCAGGGCGGCCGCGACTGGGTCGGCCGGGTAGACGCCGAGCGCGGCCGCGACGCCGAACGCCAGCAACGTGGGGAGGGGAAGCCCCTGCGTCAGCGTCACGGTCGCGAGGTCGAGCGCCTGCCGCGCCGGCGTCGCGGCGTCGCTCAGGTCGAACGACCGCCCCCACTCGCGCCACGCTTCGGCCGCCGAGGCGTAGGAGCGGACGCGGTAGAGACGCGAGCCGTCGAGGAAGCCGACGCGGGCGCCGCGGCGGGCCAAATGCCGAGCGAGGGTGACGTCGTCGCAGAAGGAGGCGCGGGCGGGGGCGTAGCCGCCGTGCCGCTCGAGCACGTCGCGCCGGGCGAGGAAGCACTGGCCGTTGGCGAGCACGCGCTCCGGTTCGGGGGCGGTACCGACCGCCCCCGTTCGGTAGAGCAGGGTCGCCAGCATGGCGGGCTGCAGCCATCGTTCACCTGTCGTCTGGTCGGCGAAGCGGGGCGCGAACGAGACGACATCCAATCGCTGGCGCAACGCTGCCGAGACGACGGCGCAGACAAGCCCAGGTTCAGGCTCGGTGTCGGCGTCGATTCCCAGCACCCACTCGCCGCGGGCGTGGCGGAGCCCCGTCTCGAGCGCCCATACCTTCCCCACCCACCCGGCGGGGAGTGGCGCGTCGGTGAGCAGACGCAGGCGTGAGTCTGCGGCGGCAGCCTGCTCCACCAACTCGCGCGTCCCGTCGGTGGAGCGCGAGTCGACGACCAGGGCTTCCAGCATCGGCGGGCCCTGGGCGCGCAATCCGGCCAGGCAGGGGCCGATCCGGTGCGCCTCGTTCAGCGTCGCCACGATCACCGAGACCGTGGTGTCGCGCCGGCCGGCGGGGCGCGGGGCGACCGGCGGCAGGCGGCGGCGTCCCGGCAGCAGGCGCCAGACGACGCGGGTGGCGGCCGCGCCCTGGAGCAGGAGGAGCGCCGCCAGCGCGGCGGCGGGCGCGTCGGCCGGCACGGGCGTCAGGCGGCCGCCGGCGCCGGCGCGTCGAGCAGCGGGGGGAGCGAGCGCTCGATCCGCTCGGGCGAGTCGATAGGGGCGAAGCGGGCCGTCACCCGCCCGTCCCGGGCGACCAGGAACTTGGTGAAGTTCCACGCCACCGCGTCGCCCAGGAAGCCGCGCTGGGCGGCGCGCAGGTGGGCCCAGAGCGGGTGGGCGCGCGGGCCGTTCACCTCGACCTTCGCGAACAGGGGGAAGGTCACGTCGTACGTCGTGCTGCAGAAGCGCCGGATCTCGTCGGCGTCGCCGGGCTCCTGCCCGCCGAACTGGTCGCAGGGGAAGCCGAGCACGGCGAGGCCGCGGTCGCGGTGGCGGCGCCAGAGTGTCTCGAGGCCGGCGTACTGTGGGGTGAAGCCGCACCGGCTGGCGACGTTCACGATCAGCAGCACCTGTCCGCGCCAGGGGCGTAGCGTGCCGGGCTGGCCGTCGAGCGTGGTGACCGGGAAGTCGTAGATCGTCATGCGCCGACGAAGCACGCCCGCGCCGGCACCGGTTCCCGGCTCACCTCGCGTGCGCGCCGCCGTTGCTACTGCGACGGTAACCGTTCAGCGGGCTGGTAGCAGCTGAGGCACAGCGAGGCCGGCGCGCGCCGCGGTGAGCGCGTCGGCGAGGTAGTGCAGGACGTTGCGCCCCTGCTGCCGGCAGGTCTCGCCGACGGTCAGCAGCCGCTCGACGGCGCGCAGCCCCGCGCCGCTGCCCGAGCCGAACGACGTCTTGCGCCAGATCACCGGCGCGCGCAGCGCCCGCTCCGCGCGGTTGTTCGTCGGCTCCACGCCCTCGTGCCGCGCGAAGGCCCACAGCCCGTCCCAGAGCCGCAGGAGGTCCCGGGCGAGGGCCCGCGGCCGCCGCTCGCCGCCGGCGAGCGCGCGCCCGAGCAGCCGGCCGAGCCGCATGCGCACCGGCACGAGCGCGCGCCGGAGTTGGGCGCGCGACAGCTCGCCACGCTGGCAGGCGTGCCAGTGGTGGAAGACGCGCCCGGCCTCCGCGACGCCCCACGCGCCCAGCGCCGCGCCGGCGCCACCCGCGTCGGCGAGCCCCCGCAGGTTGCGCAGGAGATGCGCCCAGCAGACCTGGCGCCGGTCGAGCGGGTGCCCGTCGTACGCCCGCCAGCGGTCGGTGGTAAGCACGCCGGCGTACGCGCGCCCGACGAGGAGCTCGCACGCGCGCCGGTTGCGCCGGCGGCCGAGGCGGTAGAGCGTGGCCGTGGGCGTCGCCGCCGCCCACAAGCCACGGCCGCGCCCCGCGCAACGCCCAACTCGTCTCGTCCACCCAGACGCGCGGACGCGCGCGCACGACGGTGCGGACTTCGGCGTACGGCACCGCGAGCGCGGCGCCCGCCTCCGCGGCGAAGCGCTGCGTCGTGCCGAGCGCCGGGGCGGGCACGTCGAGCAGCTCGGCCAGGAGCGCCGTCAGGTTGCGCCGCGAGAGCCGGAAGCGGCCGCGCAGCGTCACGGCGAGCGCGGTGAGGCGCGGCCCGAAGTGATGGCGCCGCACGGCGGCGGGCAGCGGCGTGCGCGTCGGCGTGCCGCACGCGGGGGCACGCGAGCGTCAGCGCCCGGTGCTCGGTGACGTGCGCGCGCACCGGCGGCAGCTCGACGACCTGGTGGCGGGCGGGCTCGCCCACCGGCGCGGCCGCGGCGAGCGCGTGCCCGCAGCGCCGACACGCCGTGGCGCGGTGCTCCACGACGGCATCGACGCGCGTCGGCGGGAGCACGGCCCGGTGGTGGACCCGGTGCCCCGGCTGCCCGCCGGGTCGGCGGCCGCTCGCGGGCGTGGCCGCGCGCGGCGCCCGGGGGGTCGCTCGACGGGGGCCGCGAGGAGTTGGTTGAGTTCTGCGCGAGGCGCGTCTCCAGTTCTCGGATGCGCGTCGCCTGCTGCGCCACGAGCGTCTCCAACTCGCGCACGCGCGTCTCCAGCGCGATGATCACCGCGCGTACGGGGGCTAAGGACCTCCCCCGCCGCCTCGAGCTGCTCGACCGCGTTCATGCCGGGCACCGGCCCGCATGTCTCAGGCCGCCAGCTCAGGAGGCTGAACGCTTACCGCGTCGATTGTCCCGGGAGCTTTCGCGGAGGGCGGACGGTGGCAGGAGGTACGCCTCCGCGCGACCCGGGACGCTGGCAGTGCGACAGTAAACCGGGGGTGAGGTCGACGTGCACGCTCAACGCGCGCAGGTCTCCGTGAAGGTCGTCTCCGATTCTGTCCCAGGCGGCGGAACGTTCCGGTACGTCTTAGTCGGCGGGCGACCAGACCTTGATCATGTGACGCGCTGATCGCCGGCGCGTGCCCGGTCCCAGATCACAACGGTGGAACGGATAGATAAGCGTCGAACGGTGCAAACAATGTTTGCCCAACTTCATATAATTTAACAACTTGCGTCCACTTATCCGACCCGCCAACTCTCGTCATTGGAGCACGCGACAACGTGCGACGCCGCAGGGCGTTCGCGACGCCCGCGCTCCGTCGATCACGCGTGCCGCACCGCCCACCGCGGGTAGACGGAACGCAAACCCGCCCCCGGCCAGCGGCGACCGGGGGCGGGTGCAGGACCCGGGGCCGACACCCCGGGAGCCGTACTTCTCCAAATTCGGCCAGAAGGCCGAAGGACGTGCACTATGGAATCTCAATGCTCTACGGCCGGGGGCAAGCCCCCAGCCAACACGATGGACGCCCTGCCGCCCGCCGCCCGCGGCTGGTGGTGGCGCTGGTTCATGATCGCCGCCGGGGGACTTCGCTGCGTGCGGACCGCCTCGGACCTCTGGTGGGCGGTCCGCCGCGCTCGGGCGTACTGGCTCGCGCACAAGCCGGACGTGCCGAGCTTCGACACGCTGCGCGAGTGGTGGGACGGGTGGGGCGGTACAGGGGGAGCTTTCGACCTGTTCGCCACTACGTAACCTCACCCGGACCGCACCGCGCGGCGGTCGTCGTGGTGTCCGGCTCACGCCGGCGCCGCAGCGGCCGTCCGCGGGTGGTCGCGCGGGCTACGACGTCGGCGCGACGCACGCCGCGTCGTCATACTGCGGCCGGTTGACCCGCGTCGAGACGCGCCAGATCAGGTACAGCTGCTAGCCATCGCAGCTACTTGACGCCTTCAGCCTCCGATCGTACGATGGAGCGCGCCCGATGCCGGACGCAGTGAGCTCTCTCACGTGCGGAGTTCGCGTTGCGACTGGCAATCAGGAGCCGCCCGCCGGCTGTGAACGGAGCACGCGCGTCCGCCGGCGGACAGCGCGACGCTTGTATGTGCGCTGGGACGTACCCACTGCTCGGGCGGCGCGTGCTGGGTCACGTCGTGTGCGCCGGGCTGAGCGTCATCGGATCAGACGCGATCGCGCAGCCCGCCCGAGCCGAAGTCATCGGCGACGTACCGGCCTGCCGCGCCTGTGGGGTCCAGCTCAGCGCGGTGACGACGATTCGGTCGTCCCGGGCGGCGGAGTTTGGCCGTGCCAGCAAGCCTTACGTGCTCCGCGACGGACGGGTCGTCGTTGCGCCGCTGACGAGGACCGATCAAGCGGCGGTGTTCACCGCGGCGGGCGCACTCGTCGCCAAGCTGACGCTTCCCGCAGGCAGCGACGGGCGCACGGGTGGCCGCATCGTGCGGGTCCGGCAGGGCCCCGGAGACTCCGTGTGGTTCGTCGACGCCATGCGCGGCGAGATCCACGTCGCATCACCCGCGCTGAAGTTTGCACGTCGCGTGCGGCCAGGTGGTCGCCTGCATGACGTCGCCCCGCTGCAGGGCGGTGACGCCATCATCGCCGCGCTCGTGCCGACGCGCGCGGAGGCCGGAACGCCGTTGCGCCGCGTGGGTCCCGACGGTGCCGTGATCGCGAGCTTCGGACGACCGGTGATCGCGGCGCCCGGCAGCCTCGAGCTGATCACGGTGACGCTGGCGCAGGGGGCTGGGGGGTCCGTCTGGGCAGTCGCGACGAACGATTACACGCTCACTCGATGGAGCGCCCGAGGGGCCGAGCTACAGCGCATCGTTCGGCGGTCCGCGTGGTTCACGCCGTGGCAAAGCGGGGACAGCGTGCCGCCATGGCTCGCGCGTCCCGTGCCGAAGCTCAAGTCCGTGCAGGCCGACGATGCCGGTCGCGTTTGGGCCTTGTCCATCGTGCCGTCGCGGCAGTGGAGAGGTGAGCAGCCAGCCGTGCACCATGAATCCGGGGAGCAGGACGAACACGTGGACCCGCGGTCGCCTGCCGTCGGACAGGTGGGGCAGTTTGTGGAACGACAGATCGAAGCGTTCGATCTGAGAACCGGAAAGCTCCTACTTTCGCAGCGCTTACCCGGAGCGCATCTCGACTTCGCGGGTCCCAACGCGCTGTACAGTCTGGCGCCCACACCGCGCTCGACGCTGGACGTGGTGATCTGGCGTGTAACACCCTTACTCAGGGGAGAGTGAACCATGCGCAGCCAGACCAGCACGTTGCGGGGCAGTCGGCAGGCTGGGAGCTCCAGCCGTCTCTGGTGGACTCTCGTCCTCCTCGCCGGTCTAGTCGTAGCCGCTCCTACGGAGGGGCGCGCTCAGTGTCGCACTTGCTTCGCGTACGTCGATGAGGAGTACGGATTCGTGTACCATGTGTTCAGCTGGTTCGGCTATGCGGACGCGGCCTCAGGGAGCGCGGCCGACGACCAGGGGGAGTTGCCGCGACGCAAGCTGAGAGGGCCGCTCGTTCCGGAACGCGCTCTGAGCGAGATTCCGGGATTCGGTGCCCCGTTCGGCATCGCTGGACCGACAGCGCAGATCGCCGTTGACGAGGGCGTGTCATTCGGGGACGAAGGCGGCCTCTTCCGGTGCAACGGCGACGGGGGGTGCCACGAGTATGAGGCACCGAACCGGTGTTCTCAGAACCACAGTTGGTGCACCGGGGACTTCGGGGCGCCGCATGTCGCCGAGCAGCTACAGCGCGCGTTCGCTGCGCCGACCGTCGCCAACGTCGCTGCAGTTCTGCGGGCCCTCGGCAAGCACGCCGAAGTAAATACCGCGCGCTCCGCGCTCCAGCTGGTTGATTGCGATGGAAGTCGGATCGTCGCCAGTCTGCCGCTTGCGCCGAAAGTCGTCGCTGCGCTTCAGCGCGGCCGTCGCAGCCGAGGGTGATCGGGGCATTCGACCCGCCGAGCACTCGGCCGAGCACGTGATCGTGGGAGGAACACCCAAGACTATTGCGGAACAGTCGGGGCGACGGATACGACGCGATCCGTCGCCCTACGTTCTACGCTGGCGGTTATCCCGCGCATCCCAGATGCTGGCGGCAGACGTGGGCGCCCACTACCGCGGTGCGCCAGCCGCAGGTACGTCACGGTTGTCACCACTCTTGCTGCTGCTGTGAACGGTGACCTGCGACGTTGCTGCTGCGCCGGCGCTACGCCGCCGCCTGCGCCAGCGCCGTCTCCAGCCGATCGATCAGCTCGGCTTGCGCGGCGAGCAGCTTCGTGCGCGCGGTGGCGAGGTCGAACCAGGCGCACCGGTCGACCTCGGGGAAGGTGATCCAGGCGCCCGAGCCGCGCGGCCACTCGCACTTCATCGTGTTGCTGGTGACCTGCGCCGGGTCGGCGTCCCCCTCCCAGGCCCAGGCGTGCACCTGCTTCCCGGAGCGCTGGCGCACCGAGCCGAGCGCGAGGAAGGGGCCGGCGGGGCGCACGCCCGTCTCCTCTTGGAACTCGCGCTGGGCGGCGGCGAGCAGCTCTTCCCCGTCGTTCACCACGCCCTTGGGGATCGTCCACGCGCCGGCGTCGCGCTGGCGCCAGAACGGGCCGCCCGGGTGCGCGAGGAAGACCTCGAGCCCGTCGGCGGCGCGGCGGAAGAGCAGGAGACCGGCGCTGACGGTGGCGCGCTTGGGCATGGTGCAATGATGCCGCGCGCCGCGGGCGGGCACCAGCGGCGGGGGCGCGTGGAGGCGTACCCCGCCTCGCGCTGTCGAGAATCGGTTCGCGTTCGGTCGAATCCGCCGACGGTTCGTCCCACCCCAGCGTCGGCCGGCGGCTCGGCACGCGCGGCCCGTCCCGCATGCGTAGACGTGGCGCGGGCCCCTACCGATCGTGGAGCGTGCCGGAGTGCCCCGCAGCGCCCGGCCGCGTCCCACGTCCCCGTCGCCCGCGCCCATGCTGCACGCCCTGATCGTCGACAACGACACGCCGCACGCGCTCCTGCTCGCCCACCACCTGGAGCGCGCCGGGTACCGCCCGCGCGTCGAGCCGGCCGGCGAGGCCGCGCTGGCCGCCGCCTGCGAGCAGCGCCCGGACGTGGTCGTCACCGAGCTCGCGCTCCCCGACCTGGACGGCGTGACGCTGCTGCACCTGCTGCGCGACGCGCGCGCCCTGCCGGCGGCGCTGGTGGTCAGCCGGCGCGACGCGCTCGACGACAAGCTGGCGGCCTTCGACGCCGGCGCCGACGATTACGTGGTGAAGCCGTGCGCCTGGGCCGAGCTGCTGGCGCGCGTGGGGGCGGTGATGCGCCGCCGTGAGGGCGCGCGCGCCGACGCCGCCCCCGCCGGCCGCGACGCCCCGCCGATGCTCGGCGGGTGGACGGTCGACCCTGATGCGCGCTGCGCCCGCCGCCACGGGCTCGCGGTCCCGCTCCGGCCGAAGGAGTTCGCGCTCTTGCAGACGCTCTGGGAGCGGCGCGGGCGCGTCGTCTCGCGCGCCGAGCTGCTCTCGGCGGTGTGGGGGTACGCCCCCGACACCACGACGCGCACCGTCGACTCGCACATCTTCGCCCTCCGCCGCAAGCTCGAGCCGGTCCCCGAGCAGCCGCGCTACATCGTGACGGTGTCGCGCGCCGGCTACCGGCTGGTCGCCTGAGCGCGGCGGGGGCTCGCGCGGCGGGGGGCGGGATGTATCGTGCGGCCATGACGCCCCCCTCCCCCCCACGCCTTCCGGAACTCGGCGCGCCCCCGGTCGCGGGGCTGCTGACGGTCGCGACGCCGCTCGGCGGCACGCCGGCGGCCGAGCGCCCGCGGCGCGGGTGGCCCCTGGTGGTCGTGGCCTGGGGGGCGTACAGCGCCCTCATGGTGACGCTCTTCGAGCTCACCGCCACGCGCGGCGCGCGCACGCTCGGCTGGAGCGTGCCGGTGATGTTCGGCGTCGGCGCGTTCTGGGCCGCGGCGACGCCGCTGGTGCGCCGGCTGACGCTGCGGCTGGCCCCCGAGCGCGTGGGGGTGGCGCGCAGCGTGGCGCTGCACGGGGCGGCGGCGCTCGCGCTCTCGGTGGCGAGCGTGCTGGTGCGGTGGGCCATCTTCCGCGCCGCCTCGGGCCCCGAGGGGACGCCGACGCTGCTCGGCATGCTGGGGCGGCTGCTCGACTACTACGTCTTCCTGTACGCGCTGCTGGTGGCGCTGGTGCGCGCGTCCGGGTCGCACCGCCTGTACGTGGAGCGGGCGCGCCACGCGCTGCTCGCCGAGGCGCGGCTGGCGCGGGCGCGGCTCGCCTACCTGCAGCGGCAGCTGCAGCCGCACTTCCTGTTCAACGCCCTCAACGTCACCGCCGAGCTGACGCAGGAGTCGCCCGCGGTGGCCGAGCGGATGCTGCGCCAGCTGGCGCGCCTGCTGCGTGCCGCCACCGCGCACCTCACCGACGCCGAGGTGCGGCTGCGCGACGAGCTGCACGTGCTCGACGCGTACGTGGACGTGCAGCGCACGCGCTTCGGCGAGGCGCTCGCGGTGAGCTACGCCTTCGACCCGCGGGCGATGGAGCTGCTGGTGCCGGCGTTCGTGCTGCAGCCGCTGGTGGAGAACGCGATCCGCCACGGGCTGGCGAGCGGGCGGGGGCGCGTGCGCGTGGCGACGGCGCTGCTCGAGCCGGAGGCGCGCGGCGCCGACGCGCTCCGCGGCGGGCAGCGGCTGCGCCTGACCGTCACCAACGACGGCGCGCCGCCGGCCCCTCCTGCGCCGGCGGGCGCCGCGGCCGCGCCCCGCGCCGGCGGGCACGGGATCGGGCTGCGCAACACGCGCGACCGGCTGGCGCAGCTCTACGGCGCCTGGCACCACTTCGAGATCCGGCACGAGGCGGGAGTCGGCACGACGGTGGAGCTGGAGCTGCCGGCGCGCCCCGCCCCCGAGCACGCGCCGACGCGCGTGGGCGCCGCGGCGCTGGAGCCGTCGGCCGACCCGGACGCGGCGGTGGTCGTGGAGCTGGCGCCGGCGGCCGCGGGGCGCCGCGACACGCCGGCGGTGGCGCCGCCCGCGTCGGCGACCGAGCCGGCGCCCGCCGCCCCGGACGCCGACGCGGGGCTCCGCATCCCGGCGCGCGCGGTGCTCGGCTTCTGGACGGCGTGCGCGCTCGTCTGGTGCCTGCAGGTGCTGCTCATGGGGCTCGGCGGCGCGGCGCCGCTCGACGAGTGGCGGAACTACGCGCTCCTGTTCGTCTCCGCGGGGATGTGGGCGCTGCTCACGCCCGCCGTGCTCTGGCTCGCGCGCCGCGTGCGGCTGTCGCGCGAGCACTGGGCGGGGCCGCTGGCGGCGCACGTCGTCGCGTGCGCGGCGCTGGCGGTGGCGCAGGTGCTGCTCCCGCGCCTCCTGTTCATCCGCGGCGCGCCGCTGTTCACGACGGGCGCCGTCTTCCCGATGACGCTCAACGGCGTGATCTACGCCGCGCTGGTCGCCTGGTCGCACGCCCGCGACTTCTCGCACTGGCACCGCGAGCGCGCGGTCGCCACGGCGCGGCTGGAGGCGGACCTCGAGCAGACGCGCGTGCGCAGCGTGGCCGTGGAGCTGCGCCCGGGGTTCGTGGCCGGCGTGCTCACGGGCGCGGCCGACGTCGCGGTGGCGCACCCGGACCGCGCCGAGGCGGTGGTGGAGCGGCTGGCCGACCTGCTGCGCACCCTGCTCGACGAGTCGCGCGCCGGACGCGCGCCCACGGTGCGCGAGGAGCTGGCGCTGCTGGAGCAGTCGCTGGCGCTGCTCGCGCTCACCGGCGGGCGCGCGGTGCGGCTGCGCAGCGACGTCCCCGCCGACCTGCAGGGCGCCACGCTCTCCGCCGGCGCGCTGCGGCGCGTGCTCGACGTCGCGGCCGCCCGCGTCGCGGTGCGCGACGGCGACGCGGCGCCGCTCGAGGTGCGCGTCACCGTCACCGCCGGCGCCTCCGACGCCGCCAACGTCTCGGGGGGCGTGGTGCGCGTCACGCGCACCGGCCCCTGGCTGGTCGCGCGCGTGCGCGCGGCCGACGCCGCTCCGGGCGCGCTGGCCGCGGCCTCCTGACCCGTCTTTCTTTCCGCCCTCGCCCCCCGCCCGCCATGCCCATCCGCGTCCTCCTGGCCGACGACGAGCCGCTCGCCCGCCGCCGCCTGCTGCGCTTCCTGCGCGCCGAGACCGACGCCGACGTCGTCGCCGAGTGCGGGAGCGGGACGGAGGCGGTGCGCCTGCTGCGCGCCGAGCCGGTCGACCTCGCGCTGCTCGACGTGCAGATGCCCGACCTCGACGGCTTCGGCGTGATCGCCGAGGTGGGGACGGAGCGCATGCCGCCGGTGATCTTCGTGACGGCGTACGACGCCTACGCGCTGCGCGCCTTCGAGGTGCACGCGCTCGACTACCTGCTCAAGCCGGTCACGGCGGACCGCTTCCGCGAGGCGTTCACGCGCGCGCGCGACCACCTGGACCGCGCTAGCACGGCGAGCATGGGGCGCCGCCTGAAGGCGATGCTGGCGACGGTGCTGGCCGGCGAGGCGGGGGAGGACGGCGCGGCGGCCGCCGCGGGCGCCGTCCCGCTCCCCGAGCGCCAGCGCTACGCCGACCGGCTCACGATCAAGGCGAACGGGCGCGTCTTCTTCGTGCGCGTCACCGACGTCGACTGGTTCGAGGCGCACGGCAACTACGTGAAGGTGCACGTCGGCACGACGACGCACCTGATCCGCGAGGCGCTGAGCGTGGTCGAGGCGTCGCTCTCCCCCGACCGCTTCGCGCGCATCCACCGCAGCACGGTCGTGAACATCGACCGGATCCGCGAGCTGCAGCCGTGGTTCGCGGGGGACTACATCGTGCTGCTGAAGGACGGGACGCAGCTGAAGCTGTCGCGGACGTACCGGGACCAGCTGCAGGTGCGGCTGCACGCGCTCAGTTGAGGTAAGGCGGGCGAGGACCTGCGAGCGAATAACTGCGAGCGAGGTACTACGTGCGAGGTGAGGCGACAGCACGCCCTACCTCGCACGTAGTACCTCGCACGCCGTTGTTCGCTCGCAGTTATTCGCTCGCAGTTATTCGCTCGCAGGTCCTCGCCCGCCGCATCTACGTCCCCTGCCGCCGCGGGGGGGATTGCCACAGCACGTGCGTGATCATCCACCGCCCGTCGAACTTCCCGAGCAGCAGGTAGTCCGTCCCCCACCACGCCGTCACCTTCGTCGCCGCCGTCTGGTCGAGGACGTCCAGCAGCTCGACCTTCTTCGGCCACTTCGGGTCGGGGGCGCGGCCGCTCGCCTTCACGCGCGCGGTGAAGGCGTGGAACTGCGGCCAGGTCATCTGCTGCCCGGCGCCGTACGCGGCGGCGTCGCGCGCGCGGCCGAAGCCGAACTTGTAGACCTCGGGGCGGATCGCGCGCAGGTGCTTCGTCGAGTCCCCCTCGTAGAACCCATCGAGGTAGTCGAGCGACGCCTGGCGCACGCCGGCGCTGTCGGCGGCGGATTGGGCGCCGAGGGGCGCGGCGGGGGCCGCGGCGAGCGCGGCGCAGGTGAGCAGGGCGGGGAGGGGGCGGCGCATGCGACGGGATTCCGGTGCGGTGGGGAGCGGGTGAACGGCTCTACCGTACGTGCCGCGCCCGCACCCGGTGACGCCCGACGCGTTCAACTTCCGTTCAAGTCGCGGCGTCCGCCGCGCGCGGGCCGCGCGCCCACGTCCAGAGAATGAAGTCGGTGGGCGCCGGCGCGCCGCCCCCCTGCCGCACGAGCTGCGCGATCTGCCCGCGGTGGTAGCTCCCGTGTAGCGCGACGTGCGTCACGATCTCGCGCACGCTGCTGCGGTGCGCCTCCCCGCGGGTGTTGCGGTAGTCGACCGGCGCGTCGAGCGCGTCGGGGGCGAGGGACGCGACGTGCGCCCGCAGCGCGTCGGCGGTGCGCGCGGCCAGCGCCGTTGCCTCGTCGGGGGCCAGCGACGGCCAGACGCCGACCTCCGGCGCCCGCCCCTCGAGCCGCGCCAGCCACACCGCCTCCGCGGCGGCGACGTGCGCGTAGAGCGTGCGCGCCTGCGCCGCCCCGGCGGCGTCGGCGGGGAGCGTGCGCAGCGCCTCGCCGGCGCGCACGTCGGCCCAGCGCAGGTGGTCGAGCATCGCGAGCAGTGTGATCGGCATCAGGCGCGCGCTCGGCGGTGCAGGAACTTGAGCCCCGACCAGGTCTCGTCGACGGCGCACACCTTCACGTCCACGAGCCCGGTCGCGAGCCCGATCCGCCGCACCACGTCCTCGGTCAGGTCGGTGGGCCGGCGCGACGCCTTCTTCGGCCACGCCACCCAAAGCATCGCCCCGCGCGGGAGCGCGCGCGCCGCGGCCCCGAACTCGGGCGCCAGCGCGGCGGCCTCGCGCGCGAACAGGAGGAGCACGTCGGCCGTCGCCGCGTCCGCGCCGCGCGCGGCGCGGACCGCGACCGCCTCGGGGAGGGGCCCCAGCGCGGCCGCGAACCCGGGCGGCGCGTCGACGAGCGCCACGCGGTGCCCCTCTTTGATCCCTAATTTCTGGACGAGCGGCTTGCCGGAGTAGCCGGCCATGCGACCTCGCGGCGGAAGGGCGCGGCGCGCCCCGCGCTCAGGTGAGCACTCCCTGCAGGATCGAGAGCCCGAAGTACGCGACCAGCGGCGTCACGTCGATCATGCCGAGCGTCGGAATCACGCGGCGCAGCGGCGCGAGCATCCACTCGGTGAGCACGAACGCCCAGCGGATCCAGGGCGAGTAGGGCGAGAGCTGGAACCAGCTCGAGATCACGCGCGCGAACAGCGCTAGCTTCAGCACCCCGAACGTCCAAGCGACGGCGAGCACCCACAAGCCGCGCGGGCCCGCCTGCACCGCGTAGAAGGCGCCGAGCAGCTCGTTGCGCACGAAGCCGAGCAGCGAGAGGAGCACGATCCCGGCGACGACGACGGCCGCCACGGTCCACCAGGGGGCGTGCGCCGGCTGCCCCCCTGCCCGCACGACGCGCCGCTCCATGGGCGCGAACAGCGGGTCGACGCGCCCGCGCACCAGGCGCGCCACCCCGCTGAAGGGCGAGATGCGCCGCGTGCGCACGGCCCAGCTCAGCGCGGCGGCGCCGGTCACGGCGATTGCGGCCACGAGCAGCACGGTGCGCAGGACGCCGAGGGCGGCGGCGGTGACGACGAGGAGCGTTTCCACGCCCGGTAAGGTCTCCGGCGGAGGTGACGGAGGGAAGGGTGGGGGCCGACGGCTCTCCGGGTGCCGGAGGTCAAGTGCAAGATCAACTGAAAGGCAGAGGGGATGAAAATCTGAGAAGATCGGAGGAAGATCTGAGGGGCTCCGTGTGGTGCGATGCCCCCCGCCGCCACACGGAGCCCCTCAGATCTTCCTCCGATCTTCTCAGATTTTCATCCCTCCTGCTCTTCTTGGTCTTGCAAGAGCCACAGAATCCTACAATCCCGTCGGCTCCCCCACGAACGACCACGGAAGCCCGAACCGCTCCTCGAGCAGCGCACCCAACGCCTGCACCCCGAGCGTCTCGGTCGCGTAGTGGCCGGCGTAGATGACGACGATCCCGCGCTCCGCCGCCTCGACCGCGGTGTGGTGCGGCCCCTCGCCGACGACCAGCGTGTCGAGCCCGCGCTCCGCCGCCTCGCGCAGCGTGTCGCTCGACGCGCCGGCGCCCGTGCACACGCCCCAGCGGCGCGTGCGGCGCCCGGGGGCGATGGGGGTGTGCACGGTCACGTGTCCGTGGCGGGCGGCGAAGACGCGCGCCCGTTCCGCCAGCGCCTCGGTCTCGACGTCGGCCTCGCCGCTCAGCCCCACGTCGACCGTCTTGAAGCGCGCGAAGCCGCCGCTCGGCACCAGCTCCAGCAGCGCCGCCAGGCGCGCGTTGTTGCCGAGCGTCGGGTGGACGTCGAGCGGGAGGTGCGAGCCGTACACCGCGACGCCGTGCGCCAGCAGCAGCCGCAGCCGCTCGTACGCCGGGCCGACCAGCGGCTGCGCGCCCCCCCAGAACATCCCGTGGTGTACCACCAGCAGGTCGGCGCCTGCCGCCACGGCGCCCTCGATCGCCGCGCGCGAGAAGTCGACCGCCGCCGCCGCGCGCGTCACGCGCCCCGCGTTCGCGACCTGCAGCCCGTTCAGCGCGCCGGGGTAGTCGGGGACCTCCGCCGTCCGCAGCACCGCGTCGAGGTGCGCGACCACGTCGTGCAGGGCGGCGCCCGCGCCGGCCGCGCTCACGGCGCCGGCTTCGTGGTCTCCGCCCACCCGGGCGCGTCGCCGAGCGGCTTGAGCGTCCCGGCCTCGATGGCCGCGCGCGCGCTGTCGACCGCGGCGCGCGTGGCCGCGGGGATGCGCGACGCGAGCCGCGGGTTGAGCACGAGCTGCACGACGCGCGACTTCATCCCCAGGTCCACCACGCGCGGCGTGAAGCCGCCGGCCTTCACCTCGCGGGCCACGGTCAGGAAGGCGCGCGGCAGGTCGATCACGACCGAGCCGAGGACGACGTCGGGGGCGACGCCGTTCTGGTCGGAGTTGGCGCCGAAGGCGTAGACGCCGCGCTCGCGCGCCGCCTGGAAGATCCCGAGCCCCGCCGCGTCGGCGTTCTGGAAGACGACGTCCGCCCCCTGGCCGATCTGCGCCAGCGCCTGCTCCTTCCCGGCGCTCACGTCGTCCCAGTTGCCGATGTACGACGTCAGCACGCGCACGCGCGGGTTGACGGCCTTCGCCCCGGCCTCGAACGCCTGGAAGCTGGCGCGCACCGGCGGCAGCTCGGTCCCGCCGATGCTCCCCACGACGCCGGTCCTGGTCATGGCGCCGGCGATCATCCCGGCGAGGTAGCTGGCCTCCTCGAAGGCGAAGGTCATCCCGGCCACGTTGGCCGCGGTCGAGTTTCCGGAGGTGGTCACGTACGTCGTCCGCGGGTAGCTCGGCCCCACGCGCAGCGCGGCGTCCTGGAACTCGAAGCCGTGCCCGAAGACGAGGGCGTACTCCTGCGCGCCGTATTGCCGGAAGTTCTCCTCGAACTCGGCGGGCGTCCTGGTCTGGATGTGGCTGACCTGCGCGCCGAGGGAGTCGCGGATCGCCTTGAGGCCGTTGTACGCGCCGGCGTTCCACGACTGGTCGGAGATCGGGCCCGGCGTCAGCAGCGCGACCCGGAAGGGCGCGCCGCCCCCGGTCGTGGCAGCGGCTGCTCCTCCCTTCGTCTCGCGGCCACACGCGCCGAGCGTGACCGTCGCGGCGAGGATGGCGGTGTGGAGAACAGTGGATAACTGGCGATCCAAGGTGCGGAAAATCATCTAAGTTCTTACCGTATGCTCACTTGGCATTCTGTGGAAAACCCAGACCTCATGGATCGTACTTGAGGAAGACCAAGAAGAGCAGGAGGGATGAAAATCTGAGAAGATCTGAGAAAGATCTGAGGGGCTCCGTGCGGCGGCGATGTCCTCCGCGCCGGGCACGCCTATCAGATCTTCATCCGATGTTCTCAGATGTTCATCCCCTCCTGCTTTTCAGTTGACCTTGAACAGCCCCGTCGAGCGAACCCTCAATCCAGCCGCGTCCCGAACAGCTCCAGCAACCGTTCGAAGTCGTCATTCGAATAGAAGGCGATCCGGATCTCCCCCCTGGCCGCATCGCTGAGGGCGATGTGCACGTCGGTTCCGAACTGCCGGCGGAGTTCGTCCTCGATGCGTCGCACCTCGGGGGGGCGACGGTCGATCTGGTCGCCGCGCTCGACTGATTTGGGGGGGCGCCCCATCCCCTCGCGTACTCGGCGCTCGACCTCGCGCACACTCAGCCCCTGCGCGGCCGCCTCCTTCGCGAGGTCGACGATCGCATGCTCTCGCCCCAGCGTGAGCATGGCACGGGCGTGGCCGGCGCTGAGCGCCCCCTCTTGCACCATGCGCCGGACCGAGGCTGGTAGCCCCAACAGGCGCAGGCAGTTGGTGACCGTGGTCCGGTCCTTCCCGACGACGTCCGCGATCTGCTGCTGGGTGAGGTTGAACTCGTCGGCCAGCCGCTGGTAGCCCTCGGCTTCTTCGATGGGGTTGAGGTCGGCGCGCTGCAGGTTTTCGACGAGTGCCAGGGTCAGCAGCGTCTGGTCGTCGATCTCCTTGACGATGGCCGGAATTTCCGCCCACCCGAGCCGAGTGGCGGCGCGGAAGCGGCGTTCGCCGGCGATCAGCTCGTAGCCGGGTCCGCCGGGGACACGCCGAACCGTCACCGGTTGCAGCAGCCCTGTCGCCCGCAGACTCGCTTCGAGGTCGGCGAGCTCCTCCGCCCGGAACTCCTTGCGCGGCTGGTAGGGGTTGGGGCGAATCTGCGCGATCGGCAGGCTCTTCAGCGCGCTGCGGTCCTCAACCGGTGCCTCGACCGCCTGACGGCCGGCCAACAGTGCCTCGAGTCCTCGTCCGAGCCGCCGCGGCGACTTGTCTGGCGCGCTCATGCGGTAGAGGCGGCCGAGTTCGCCTCGACGACTGCTGTGCCGGCGGGCGCACCCGTCGGTGTGCGGGCGATCAGCTCCTGCGCCACTTGAAGGTAGGCTTGGGCTCCGATGGACTGGACGTCGTACACGATGATGGGCTTGCCAAAGCTGGGCGCTTCGGCGAGCCGGACGTTCCGAGGGATCACGCTCTGAAACACCTTGCTGCCGAAGTATTCGCGGGCGTCCGCCGCGACCTGCCGCGACAGGTTGAGGCGATTGTCGTACATGGTGAGGAGCACGCCGTCGATCGCCAGTCGCGGGTTCACTCCCTGCTGGACGACGTGTACGGTGTTCAGCAGCTGGGAGAGCCCTTCGAGTGCGTAGTACTCGCACTGCACGGGGATGAGTAGCGCGTCGGCGGCGGCCAGCATGTTGAGCGTGATCAGCCCCAGTGAGGGAGGGCAGTCGATCAGCACGTAGTCGTACCGGTCGAGCACCGGGGCGAGCGCGCGGCGCATCAGCTCGCTGCGTTGCGGCCGGTCGACCAGTTGTACTTCGGCACCCGCGAGGTCGGGGGTGGCGGGGAGCACGTCGAGGTGGCCGAACTGCACGCCGCGGTGCAGCGCCTCGTCGACCGTCGCCTCGCCGATCAGCACGTCGTAGAGCGTCGCCCCGAGCGTGTCGCGTGCGATCCCGATCCCGCTGGTCGCGTTTCCCTGCGGATCGCCGTCGACCAGCAGGGTTCGCTGCTCGGCGACGGCCAGGGAGGCGGCGAGATTGACGGCAGAGGTCGTCTTGCCGACGCCTCCTTTCTGGTTCGCGATGGCGATGACGCGGGACACGGTGGGCTACTGCGGAGGCACGCGGAATTCGTACGGACTCAGCTGCAAGAACTCGAAGTGCTTGCGTCGCCAGGCGAGGAATTGCTCGCGCTTGTGGGACGGCGGAAGGTAGCGCTCTATGGTCGGAAGCGCTCGCCGTAGGGCGTAGCCGCGGAGGTGCCAGACACGATAGTTCCGTCCGCGGGACGTATAGGGTCCATGACAGGTGCCGCCGAATGCGGCGGCGAGTGTGTGGAGGGGAAGGGGGTCACGCGCGTGTAGCTTGACTGAGCAAGCCGGCTGGTGTCCGTCGTGGGTGAAGGCGCCCTCACCGACGAGTAGTCCCATGGCGTAGCCGAGCTCGAAGTTGTTCACTTTAGTGGTGAACGATGTGCTCCGTGAAACATCGTCGGGTGCGCTCACCTCGACGCGCGCAATGTTTCACGGAGCACATCGGGCCACCGTCCCCAACTGGGCAACCGCCACACGTACGAGCCTTCGATCGCTACCGCGACCCGGCGACGAACAGATAGCGCGCCGTCACCATCGCCGTCACCGTCTGCGACCCCTCCGCAATCGGCGTCGACCCCGCGTCCGCAGCCCGCGCCGCCTGCATCTCGACCATCATCGGCCGCGGCCGCTCCGGCTGCACCCCCGACGTCAGCTCGACCACCCCACCCAACGTCCCCCCAGCCGCCCGCGCGATCGCCTCCGCGTCCGCCCGCGCTCGCTCCACCGCGTTCGCGAGCGCCCGCCGACGAACGGCCTCCGCCTGCGACGAGTACAGCTGGAGCGACGCGACCTGGTTAGCCCCCTTCGCCAACGACGCGTCGAGCACCGCCCCCACCTGGTCGATCCGCCGCACCTCGACCACGACCTGGTTCACCACGTTGTACCCCGTGATGCGCGTCCGACGGGTCGGCTGGTCGTAGACCTGCTCCGGGTACACGTTGAAGCCAGTGGTCGTGATCTGCTCCGACGCGATCCCGAGCGCGCGCAGCGTGTCGAGGATCGCCCGCTGGATCCGCCCGTTCCGCTCGGCAGCCAGCGCCGACGTCGCGGCCTGCGTCTGCACCCCGATCGTTACCCGCGCCCGGTCCGGGGTCACCTGCTCCTCCCCCATCGCACTCACCGCGATGGTGCCAACCATGCCTTGCACACCGGCAGAAGGAGCGGGCGTTTGGGCCGCCACCCGATGGGGCCCGGCAAGGACCAGCGTGCTCACGACGGCGAACGAAACGAGGCGCATGACAGGATGAGAAAAGGGTAGGATGCGGGCGGCGATCCGCCGCGCCCGCATCCTACCCCACTCCGGCCGCCGCGTCACGCGGCGCCCGTGATCGCCCGCTCAGGGCGCCAGCGCCGGCCCCGGCACCACCCGCGTCGCGACCGACCGCCACTGCCGCTCCCCAGGCGCCCGGACGTGTCCCGCCAACTCGAACGCCAGCGACCGCCCGCGCAGCGCCTCCGGCGACGTGTCCGTCGGGAGGACGAAGCGCACCGTCGACGCGAGCCGCCCGTCCACGCACCCGACGAGGCGCCCGGCCGCCACCGGGGCACTCGCGGCGTGCACCTTCCACCCACCATCGCCGTTCGGCGCGACGACCAGCGCGCGCACCTGCACGACGCGCGCGTTCGCCGACGCGACCGGGAGCGCGGCACGGGCGACCGTCACCACCAGCCCACTCGCCACTCGCTCGACCTCCGCGGCCAGCCACCCACGCTCCGCGCCGTCGGGCGTGCGGTCCACGACCCGCACCGCGTTGGCCGGCAGCTCGACCGGCGCCGCCGGAGCAGGGGCGGGGGTCGGCACTACGCTGGCGACCGACGTCGGCGCCTGCGCGCGAATACCGACAGGGATAGCAAGCGCCAGAAGCGCCGCCGAGGACGAGAGGAGGGTCGTCGGTCGCATAAACCTACTGGGTTGCGAACCCTGTGCCGCAATCGATGGCGCTTCCAAGATCTACCGAAAAGCAGGGGGAATGAAAATCTGAGAACTGCTCTGAAAAGGCGCGGATACGCTTGGGGCTCTGAGCTCATCCGCGCCCTTTCCGCCCTTCTCAGATTTTCATCCCCCCTGCTCTTCAGTTGCCCTCGCCAGAACCCCCGCCCCTACGTCGCCGCCGCTCGACCTCCACCATGAGGTTCTGCAGATCGCTTGGTGAGACGCCCGGGATGCGCCCCGCCTGCGCCAGCGTCTGCGGTCGCACGACCGCGAGCTTCTGCCGAGCTTCGGTCGAGAGGGCATGGAGGGCGGGGTACGGAAGGTCGTCCGGCAACACGAACGCGTGAAGTCGAGCCAGGCGCTCCGCCGCCTGACGCTCCCGCGCCAGGTAGCCGGCGTACTTGAGTTCCAGCTCCGCCGAGACCGCCGCCTCGGCGTCGACCTCCGAAGCGGGGACGCCCGCTGCCAGCAAGAGCGCACGCAGCGAGACCGCGGGGCGGCGCGCCAGCTCCGCGGCCCGCACCGCGTGCGCCGGCGGCGGCTCGCCGAGTGAGGCCAGCACCGCGGACGCCTGCCCCGGACGCACGCTCGTGCGCTCCGCCAGCGCGCGGATCCGCTCCTCGGCGTCGAGCCGCGCCGCGACCTGCGCCTGCTCGTCCGGGGTGTAGAGCCCGAGCGCCTCGCCGACCCATGCGAGACGGCGCAGCGCGTTGTCCTGCCGCACCGTGAGGCGGAACTCCGAACGCGAGGTGAAGAGGCGGTACGGCTCGTCCACCCCGCGCGTCACCAGGTCGTCGACCAGCACCCCCAGGTACGACGTCTCGCGCCCCAGCACCAGCGGGGGGCGGCCGAGCGCCGCCAGCCCCGCGTTGAGCCCCGCGACGACTCCTTGACCGGCCGCCTCCTCGTAGCCGGTGGTGCCGTTGATCTGCCCGGCCAGCCAGAGCCCCTCGACCGCCCGCACGCGCAGCGTCGCGTCCAGCTGCGTCGGCGGGCAGTAGTCGTACTCGATCGCGTAGCCGGCGCGCGTCATCACCGCACGCTCCAGCCCGCGCACCGTGCGCAGCACCGCCAGCTGCACCGCGGCCGGGAGTGAGGTCGAGAGCCCGTTCACGTACAGCTCCGCCGTGTCCAACCCTTCGGGTTCGAGGAAGAGCTGGTGGCGCTCCGCCTCGGGAAAGCGCACGATTTTGTCCTCGACCGACGGGCAGTAGCGCGGCCCACGCGCCCCGATCGCCCCGCCGTACATCGCGCTCTCCGCCAGATGTTCGGCGATCAGCGCCTTCCCCGGGCCCTCGAGGTACGTCTGCCAGCAGGGAAGCTGTGGGAGCGGGGGGGGGTCTTCGGGCGCGCGGAAGTGGCTCCACCGGTAGCCGAAGTCCGCCAGCTCGCTGCGCTGCTCCGCGAGGGCAGCGAAGTCGACGCTCCGCCCGTCGATGCGCGGCGGCGTCCCCGTCTTGAAGCGCGCGACCCGGAGCCCCGCCTCCTCCAGCTGCTCGGCGAGGTGCGTCGTGGCACCCTCCCCCGCGCGCCCGCCCGCCACCGACGTCGTGGTGCCGATGTGCAGGCGGCCGCGGAGGAAGGTCCCCGTCGTGATCACGACTGCGCGCGCGCCCAGCCGCCGCCCCTCGAGCGTCTCGAGGCCGACCACGCGCGCGCCGTCGAGTACGAGGCGCGCGACCGTTCCCTGCAGCGTGACGAGCCCCGGACGCGCCTCCAGCAGCGCGCGCACCGCGCGCCGGTAGAGCCCCCGGTCGCACTGCGCGCGCGGCGACCAGACGGCCGGCCCCTTGCCGCGGTTCAGCATCCGGAACTGCACCGTCGCCCGGTCCGTCGCGCGCCCCATGACGCCGCCCAGCGCGTCGACCTCGCGCACCACCGTCCCCTTGGCCACGCCGCCGATCGCGGGGTTGCACGACATCTGGCCCACCGTCTCGAGCGCGCTCGTCACCAGCGCCGTGCGCGCGCCCAGGCGCGCCGCGGCCGCCGCCGCCTCCGCGCCGGCGTGCCCGCCGCCCACCACCACGACGTCGTACGTCTCCTCGAACGCGGGACGTGCCACTTTCTTCACCTAATGCAACTAATTCAGATGATGACGCTTGGTACTCTTCAAGAGCAGAACGGGGAGAGAATCTGATAAGATCTGATGAAGATCGGAAAGAACGCGGGTGCGCCTGGCGCTCCGAGCTTCTCCGCGCCCTTTCAGAGCAGTTCTCAGATTTTCATCCCCCCCTGCTTTTCTTGGTCTTACAAGAGTCCACCCATGCCACTCGAGATCTCCGCGTCGCGCCCGACGCTCGTCTTCCGCAAGGCCGCCTACGAGCGCGCGAACCTCGTGCGCGCCGCCCTCGACGAGCGGCTCGGCCTCACCCCCGACGAGTTCCGCGTCGAGGGTGAGCTGGTGGCGGTCGGCCCGATCCACGACGAGGACGCGCTGGGCGCGCTCGTCGCCGACCTCGAACAGCTCGGGCTCGTGTACTACGACGACTTCTTCGAGATGAGCGGCAACTGGCCCGAGTGGCTCACGGTGCGCGTCGGCAGCCGCTGACCGCGCGCGGCGTCAGCGCGGGACGAACGGCGGCACGAGCGGCGGCACCGGCGGGCAGCGCGACGCGCGCTGCTCCGGCGTCAGCACCGCGTCGACGTCGGCGCGCAGCTTCGCCTCGGCGGCCGCCAGGCGCTCGCGGATCGGCGTCGCGCGCTCGAGGATCGCCAGCACCTCGGCGGACGGCTTCCCGGCCAGCCGCGCCGCCAGCACGTCGCCGAGGACCTTCGCCAGCGCCTCGCGGTCGGCCCGCGTCGCGGTGAGGAAGGCCGATTGCAGCGCGCGGATGCGCGTCGTCTGCTCGGCGGTGAGTGCGGGCGCCGCGGCGGGGGGGCAGCGCGGCGCCAGCTGCGCCTCCAGCCAGGCGCGCTGCTCCGGGGTGAGGACCGCGAGCAGCGCCGCCGCGAGCGCGCGCCCCGCCCCCTCCAGCCGCCGCCGCGCGTCGGCCGCCGCGTCGAGGATCGCGCGTACCTCCGCCGCCGGGCGCCCGGCGCGGAACGCCGCCTCCGCCCGCCGCGCCGCGTCGACGACCAGCGCCGCGTCGGCGCGGGTGGCGTCGGCGAAGGCGCGCAGCAGCGAGTCGATGCGGGCGCGCTGCGCGTCGGTGAGCCGCAGCGCCGCCGGCAGTCGGTCGAGCGCCACGCCGTCGACCACCGCGCCGGCCGGCGGGAGCGCGGCCCCGACGCCGACGCCCGCCAGCGCCGCCACGTCCGCCTCCAGGGCGAGGTCGGCGACGTCGATCGTCGGCGCCGGCTCGGCGGGCGCGGAGGTCGGCCCGTCGTCGCGCCCGCACGCGGCGAGGGCGCCGGCGACGGCAACGAGGAAGAGTGCCCGGACTCGGCGCGACGCGATCACCATGAGAGATGCGATAGGGAGGCGACGCTCACCGCTTCTTCGACAGCGGCTTGGGCGTCGGCAGCGACGGTGTCGTGTCGACCGGGGTCAGCTCGCCGCTGCGCAGCAGCCCCTTCCACCCGCACTCCATGCACCAACTCGGGCGGAACCAGGGGACCCAGCGGTGCCAGAACGCGCGCTGCACGCGCAGCGTCGGCGCGTCGCAGTTCAGGCAGCGGTCGCCCTGCGGCAGCAGGCAGAAGAAGAAGACCGTCGCGGCGATGATGCGGAGGACGAAGATCCCTCCGAACACGCCGATGAAGATGGCCGCGTCCGACATCGCGCACCTCCCGCCTGCTGCCCGCCCACGCCCGCCCGCGGCGCCTCCAGCCCCGTGCTAGAGCCGCGCCTCCACCTGCGCCCACGCCTCCACGAACGCGACGCCGTCCTCGACGCGCTCGATGGCGACCTCCGTGCCCGCGCCGATCGGCGCGCCGTCCCACGCGCGGGCGCGCACCGTCCACCGGCGCCCGTCCGCCTCGTACGTGATCTCCCCCTCCCCCTCCGCCGGGATCTCGCGCGTCACCGACGCCGGGTGCCCCTGCATGACGTAGCGGTCGTCCGCGACCTCGCGCCGCACGCTCGGCAGCGCCCACCCGGCGAGCAAGCCGAGCGAGAGCGCGGCGCCGGCGGCACCGGCCAGGAGGGCCAGCCCCGCGACCGCCGGCGTCCCGAGCGCGGTGAAGCGGTCGAGCAGCGCGCCGGTGAGGCCGAACGCCGTCACGAAGGCGGCGACGTTCTGGCGGTTGAGCCAGGGCGACGGCTCCGTGCGCGGGTCGTGCCCGCCCCCCACCTCGTGCGGCGGGAGCGGGGCCGGCGGGGCGGGGCGCTCTACGCCGTGCAGCATGACGTGCACGGCGAGCAGCAGCCCGAGGACGAAGCAGGCGACGAAGACCACGGACATCGGTGAGGCGGACAGGGTCGGGCCGTGCAAGATCGGGGCGCGCCCGACCCCGGGCAAGCGCGCCGTCAGCGCGCGTCGAGGTGCTGCCGGAACCAGGCCACCGTGCGCGGCCACGCCTGCTGCGTCGCCTGCAGGTTGGCGCCGCTCTGCCCGTCCTGCTGCCGCAGGAAGCCGTGCCCCGCCCCCTGGTAGACGGCGTACTGCCACGGCACCCCGGCCTGCTTGAGCGCCGAGTCCGCCGCGGGGATGGTCGCGTTCACGCGCGCGTCGTTCTCGCCGTAGAGGCCGAGCACCGCGGCCTTGGCCTTGGTGAGGTCGACCTGCTGCACGTTCACGCCGCCGTAATAGGCGACCCCCGCGCCGAGTGTCGGCGAGACGGCGACGTGCTGGTAGACGGTCGAGCCCCCCCAGCAGAAGCCGACGATCCCGTAGCGCTTCTCGGCCGCCGGCAGGTTCATCCCGTACTCGGCGACCGCCATGAGTCGCGCCTGCACCTCCGCGGGCTGGAGCTGGCGCACCTGCGCCACCGCCGCCTGCGCGTCGACCGAGTCGGCGGTGCCCCCCACCGGCTTGCCGGTGAGCAGGTCGGGCGCGATCGCGAGGAAGCCGTCGGCCGCGAGCTGGTCGGCCACGGCGCGGATCCAGGTGCTGAGCCCGAAGATCTCGTGCACCACCAGCACCACCGGCGCCTTGGTCGCGCGCTCCGGGAAGACCACCCAGGCGCGCACGCTGTCGCCGGTGCTGGTGCGCACCATCGCCCACTCGCCGTGGCGCGGCGACCGGTCGAGGCGCGCGCGCGCGTCGGCGGCGCCGGCCGGGAGCGACGCGGTGGTGGTGACGGTGCGCGTCGTGGTCGTCGAGGTGGTGGTGCGCGTCTCCGCCGCGTGCTCGGCGTGTTCGTCGGCCGGTCGCGAGTTGCGCACGCAGCCGGCGGCCTGCGTGACGAGGGCGCCGAGCGCGAGCGCGGCCGCAGGGAGGGCGAACGACGGACGACGGGTCGCGGGCATGAGACCGTGCGGAAGGAGGATGGAGAGCGAGCCGCTGGCGCGCCGTGCCGTCAGGGGGCGACGCGTGCGCCGGGCGTGCGGATCGGCAGGTCGAACCGGAGCGGGTCGGGCGCCTCGAACGCGAAGTGCCACCACTCCTCGGCGAGGTTGGTGAACCCCTGCGCCGCCATGGCGCGCACCAGCCGCTGGCGGTTAACGGCGACCTCCCCGCTGGCGTTCGCGGTGTGCGCGGCGCGCGAGAAGGTGTCGAACGCGGTCCCCATCTTGAGCTCGCGCCCGTCGGCGAGGGTCACCAGGGTGAGGTCCACCGCCAGCCCGAGGTTGTGCCGGCTCCGCTCGGCGATGTACCCGTCGCGGAGCAGGTCCTCACGCTTCACGCGCCGCGTCCACTCGACCATGGCCGCGGTCGCGCGCGCCGGCCGGTAGCCGTCGAACACCTTGAGCCCGAGCCCCTCGGCGGCCAGCGCCTGCTGCACCCGCGCCAGCGCCGCGGCGGCCTCGCGCCGGAGGAGCGCCCGCGGCGCCTCGTACCCGGGGAGCGGCTCCCCCACGAAGTTGAACGGCGTCGCGTAGCGCGCGTCGACGCGGATCGTGGAGTCGGCGTGCCGCACGTCGACCAGGAGCGACTCCGCGACCGCGTCCGGCGCCAACTCCGCCGGCGCGGCGGTCGGCGTCGCAGCGGTTGCAGGGACGGGCGTCGCGACGGGCGCCGGCCGCGCGACGGCGGGGGTCGGGCGGGGCGCGGGCGCATTCGCCGGCGGCGCCGGGGTGAGCGCCGGCGCGCACGCCGTCAGGAGTACGAGCAGCAGGGCGGGGCGGGGCATCGGTGGGGACGTACGGTTACGGGAAGGTCAACTGAAAAGCAGGAGGGATGAAAATCTGAGAAGATCTGAGGAAGATCTGATGGGCTGTCGTGGCGGCGGGGAGCATCGCGCCGGGCACAGCCCATCAGATCTTCCTCAGATCTTCTCAGATTTTCATCCCCTCTGCTCTTCTTGGTCTTCCCAAGTCCAGCAGACACTCAACATCCGCGCGCCACGCTCGTCCACCGCACCTGCCACCGCCCCGGCGCCGCCCGCTCGAGCAGCGAGTACCGGCTCCCCTCCTCGGCCGCGCGGGCCAGGAGCACCGCCGGACGCGCCGGGCTCCCGAGCCGCAGCGCCGCCAGCAGCTCGGCGGCGGGGAGCGACTCCTCGCGGCCGACGGCGCGCTCGTGGTACGCCAGCGTCCACCCCGCCGGACCGGCCGACGCCGGACGCTCGGCCACCAGCAGGGTGAACTCGCCGAGCGGCGACGCCTCCTGCGCCAGCGCGCGCGTCAGCACCGCGACCACGGCGATCGTCCCCGTGTCGGCACGGAAGCGGCTGGCGGCGCGCACCACGAACGGCAGCCCGCGGAGCGCGCGGCCGACGCCGTCGCTCGGCACCGTCGACGCGAGGCGGGTGACCGCGGCCGCCAGCGACGCCGAGTCGGCGGAGGGAAGGCCGTGCAGCGAATCGATCGGGAGCGCCGTCACCGGCGGGGCGCCCGCCGGCTGCACCAGCCCCACCGTCCACGCCGGGACCGCGTCGGCGCCCGAGGCCGCGCCGAGGCGCGCCGCCGGGAAGTTCGCGCACGCGCCGCCCGCCGCGGGGGCCGCCGTGGCGCGCGCCCGCCCGGCGACGCCGGCGCGCGACAGCAGGAGCACCTCGTTCGGAAGCGCCGACTCGGCGGCGCCGGCGGCGGTGTCGGCCGGCGCGCCGGCGCCCGTGCCCGGGACGACGAGGCGCGCGTCCCCCTGCTCGCCGGCGACGACGAGCGCCAGCCCGGCCGCCTCGTCCCAGGTCGTGGTGGGCGCCGGCGCAGGCGCCGGCTCGGGCGCGGCGGGCGCCGGCGCAGCGACGACGCTGTCGGCCGGCGGCGGCGCCGGTTTGCGGTCGCAAGCGGCGAGCGCGGCGACCGCCGAGAGGGCGGCGGCGCGCGCGAGGACGACGGCGCGCGGCGGCCGCAGGCTGGGCGGTGACATCGCCGGTAATCTGCGGCCGCCGCGCCCGGCCCGCCTCCCCCTACGTCACACGTTCTCCTCGCTCGGATTCAAGCTGTGGCTCTTGTAAGACCAAGAAGAGCAGGAGGGGATGAAAATCTGAGAACGGCTCGGAAACCGCGGGGAGAGCTGACCGCTCCGAGCTTCTCCGCGCCCTTTCAAAGCAGTTCTCAGATTTTCATCCCCCCTGCTTTTCGGTAGATCTTCCGCCCTTCAGCCCCGCGGCGGCAGGAACCGACCGACGAGGTCCCAGTGCCACGCCGGCCGGCGCTCTCCCGTGCGCGGGTCGCGGAGCGGCTTGTCCTGCAGCCGCTCGGCCGGCAGCCCTACCAGCCGACCGTAGGACAACAACGCCTCGCGGTCGGTCGAGACGAGGTGCGCCATCGGCGTGCCCTTCCAGACGTGGCGGTGCAGCCAGAGCCCCCCGTCCATCGCGTGCTGCATCCCGTCGCGGCGGTGCGTGAACTCGCGCCAGGGCGGCGGGTCCGGCTGGACGACTGCTGGGCCGAACTGGTAGAAGCGGCGGCGGGCCTCGTCGAATGCGGTCACGCCGGAAGTTTAGGGCAGGTCGTCGCAGGTCAGCTGCCCCTCGACCGTGGCCGGCGCGACCGCACCCGCCGAGCCGTAGAAGAGTGCGCAGGTCGTGGGGTTCGCGCCCTGCGCCGTGCCCGTGGCCGACCACCCCGACACGTCCGCCTCTTCGATGTCGAGCGTCACCCCCGGCGACACCTCCAGGTCGAGCGCGGCCAGGTCCGCCGTGTACTCGCCGTGCGTGTAGAAGTACCCCTCCTGCGCCGTAGCGAGGTTGCGCAGGTCGCTCTTCACCTTCGACACGAGCGCCTTCCCCTTCGTGTTGGCGAAGGCGGGGATCGCGATCGCGGCCAGGATGCCGATGATCACGACCACGATCAGGAGCTCGATCAGCGAGAAGCCCGCGCGGCGGCGGGGGAGGGGACGGCGGTGCACGGACATGGGAGTTCTCCGGTCGGGGGGCGGCCGAACGGCGCCGGTGGTGCGTGACGGAAGGGCAACGCCGGTGCCGCCCCCGGCCAACACGATGCATCTGGTTGGAACGTCACGACTTGAACGATTCCGTCCGGCCCCGCGGGGCCGCCCCCGGGCCCCGCGATCGGCCCGGAACGCCGCAAAATGCACGAGCCGACGTGACGCGGCTCACCGCACCCCGGGCCCCGCTCACCCCTTGGTCTGCAGCCAGTCGTCGCCCACGCCGACGTCCACCACCAGCGGCACCGAGAGCGACGCCGCCCCTTCCATCTCCTGCCGCACGAGCGCGGTCACCGCGTCGACCTCCGGGCCCGGGACCTCGAACACCAGCTCGTCGTGCACCTGGAGCAGCATGCGCGCGCTGGCGTCCGGGCGGCGCAGCGCGGCGCCGATGCGGATCATCGCGATCTTGATCAGGTCCGCCGCCGAGCCCTGGATCGGGGCGTTCTGGGCGACGCGCTCGCCGAACGCGCGGATGTTGAAGTTGCGCTCCTTCAGCTCCGGGACGTAGCGCCGCCGCTTGAAGATCGTCTCGACGTAGCCGTGCTGGCGCGCGACGTCGACCTGGCTCTCCAGGTAGTGCTTCACGCCGGCGAAGCGCTCGAAGTACGTGTCGATGAAGGCGCGCGCCTCGGCGTTCGTGATCTTGAGCTGGCGCGAGAGCGCGTGCGCCCCCTGCCCGTAGATCGTCGCGAAGTTGATCGTCTTGGCGCGCCCGCGCATCTCCTTGGTCACCTGCTCGACCGGGACGCCGAAGATGATCGCCGCCGTCTCGCGGTGGATGTCGCCGCCGCGCGCGAACGCGCCCACGAACGCCGGGTCCTGCGACAGGTGCGCGAGCAGCCGCAGCTCGATCTGCGAGTAGTCGGCGCTCAACAGCTTCCACCCCTTGCGCGGCACGAAGCCGCGCCGGATGTCGCGCCCCAGCTCGCGGCGGATCGGGATGTTCTGCAGGTTCGGGTCGCTCGACGACAGGCGCCCCGTCGCCGCCACCGTCTGCGCGAACGACGTGTGGATGCGCCCCGTCTCCGGGTTCACCGCCGCCGGCAGCGCGTCGAGGTACGTCCCCTCGAGCTTGAACAGCTCGCGGTACTCCATCAGCAGCTGCGGGATCGCGTACCCCTCGTCGGCCAGCTCGGTGAGCACGCTGGCGTCGGTGCTCGGCCCGGTCGCGGTCTTCTTCTTCACCGGGAGCCCGAGCTTGTCGAACAGGATGGCGCGCAGCTGCGGGTTGGAGTTGATGTTGAACTCCTCCCCCGCCTCGGCGTAGATCTCGCGCTCCAGCCGCTCGCGCTCGGCCTGGAAGCGCGTCTTGAGCGACTTGAAGTGCTCGGCGTCGATCGCGATGCCCGCGCCCTCCATGTCGGCCAGCACGTCGACCAGCGGCACCTCGATGTCGCGGAAGAGCGGCAGGAGCCCCGTCTCCTCGAGCAGCGGCGCGAAGTGGCGCTGCAGGCGCAGCGTCATGTCCGCGTCCTCCGCCGAGTAGGCCGTCGCGGCCTCGATCGGGACGACGTCGAAGGGGAGCTGCTGGCGCCCGCGCCCGCACAGCTCCTCGTAGCTCGTCATGCGGTGGTCGAGGATCTCGAGCGCCAGCACGTCGAGCCCGTGCGAGCGGCGCCCCGGGTCGAGCACGTAGCTGGCGAGCATCGTGTCGAACGCCACGCCGCCGAGCGCGACGCCGGCGCGCCGCAGCGCCAGCACGTCGTACTTCGCGTTCTGCAGCACCTTCGGCACCGCGGGGTCTTCGAGCAGCGCGACGAGCGCCTTCATCTCGGGCGCGTCGAGCGGCGGGAGGTTCTTCACCGGGTACGCGCGCTCGGCGAGCATGCGCCCGGCGATCCCCATCGCCGCCTGCGCCGCCTCGGTGGGCGCCTTGGGCTTGGGCGTCTTCGCCTTCTTCTTCGGCGCGGCGCCCTCACCCTCTTCCTCGTCGGCGTGCTCCACGTTCGGGTCGGCCGCCGGCTGCTCGCCGAAGCCCAGCTCCGCCTGCGCGGGCTCGTGCGCGCGGTGGGCGAGTGGGAGGTAGAAGGCCTCGCCCGGCCCCGTCGCCATCGCGATCCCGACGACGCGCGAGCGCAGCGGGTCCACCTTCGACGGGCTGTCGGGATCGATCACCGTCTCGGTGTCGACGGCGAGCATCCCGCCCGCCTGCACCGCCTTGCGCGCGCGCGTCAGCAGCCGGGTGAGCTTCTGCACCGTGTCGACCGTCTCGTACTCGGCGGCCGGCTGCGCGGGTTTGGGCTCGACGTTGGCGCCGAAGTCGAACGAGACGTCGGCCCCCGGCAGCGACGCCGCCGCCGCGGGCGCGCCGGCGGCCACGTCGCGCGCCAGCGAGGTGAACTCGAGCTCCACGTACAGCTGCTTGAGCGCGTCGCGGTCCGGCTCCTTGAGCTGCAGCTTCTCCAGCTCCAGCGGCACGTCGAGGTCGGTGCGGATCGTCACCAGCTCCTTCGACAGCCGCGCCTCGGCGGACTGCGCCTCGAGCGCCTCGCGCGGGCGCTTGGCCTTGATGTTGGCGACGTTGGCGAGGATCGTCTCGAGGTCGCCGAACTCCTGGATCAGCGCCTGCGCCCCCTTGTCGCCGATCCCCTTCACGCCGGGGACGTTGTCGCTCGCGTCGCCGACGAGCGCGAGGTAGTCGGTGGTGCGGTCGGGCGGGACGCCGAGTCGCTCGCTCCCGTTCTCGACGCCCACCCACTGCTCGTCGACCGCGGCCGGCCCGCCGCGCCCCGGGTTCAGCAGCCAGACGCCCGGGCGCACGAGCTGGTGGAAGTCCTTGTCGCCGCTGACGACGACGACGTTGAGCCCCGCGTCGGCGCCCCGGAGCGCGAGCGAGCCGATGACGTCGTCCGCCTCGTAGCCCTTGAGCGTGAGGATCGGGATGCGCCACGCCTCGAGGATCGCGCAGATGCGCTCCATCCCGCGGTCGAAGTCGTCCTGCAGCTCGTCGGTGAGCTTCTCGCGCGTCGCCTTGTAGTCGGGGTACTGCTCGTGGCGGAAGCTCAACCCGCTGTCGTGCACCCAGCCGAGGTAGTCGGGGCGGTGCGTGGCGACGAGTCGGTTGAGGAAGTTGACGATCCCCCACGCGGCGCTCGTGTTCTCGCCGCGGCTCGTGCGCAGCGGGCGGGAGATGAGCGCGAAGAAGGCGCGGTAGATCAGCGCGTAGCCGTCGACGAGGAAGAGGCGCGGCGCGGGCGGGAGGGCGGGGGCGGGCATGGGGAGGATACTACGGGCGAGATACGGCGGGCGGGATGGGGCGGGGGAGGAACTGCGGGCGGGATACGGCGGTGCCCGCCGTCGTTCGCCCGCTTCATCTCGCCCGCTTCATCTCGCCCGCCTCATCCCGCCCGCCGTATCCAGCCCGCATCGCTCCCACAAACGCCACCGCCCACCGAGCGCGAAGCTCAGCGGGCGGAGACAGTCACACGACCGTGGGAGCGACGGATCAGACCTTCGTCACGTTCGCCGCGTGCAGACCCTTGTCGCCGGTCTTGATCTCGAACTCGACCAGCTGCCCCTCGGCGAGGGTCTTGAAGCCGTCCATCATGATCGCGGAGAAGTGGACGAACACGTCCTCGCCGCCGTCCTGCTCAATGAAGCCGTACCCCTTGGCGTCATTGAACCACTTCACCTTCCCTCTGGCCATTGGAACTGTCTCCTGCCCGGTGCGTGCCCGGTGATGCGGAAGCGTGCCTGCGCCTGCGTGCGCACGGGTGGGGGGTGCGCGCGGGTGAGGGCAAGCCGGACGGCTTGCGGGGGCCTATATAGGATTGGCCCAAAAACTTGTCAAGGGAACGGCCGGGCCCGGGTGTTCCGGGGCGGGGCGCTCTCATTCGGCGCGAAGTGCGACCAAGACCGGGGCCAGCCACGCGCCGAGCCACGCCGCCAGCTGCGCGCCGCCGCCGGCCGCGAGCGCCACGCGCACGTTGTCGTCGAGGGGGCCGCGCGGGCGCTCGGCGAGGGCGGCGGCGGCGGCGCACGCCAGCGCGGCGCCCGGGGTGAGGCGCGCCACCAACAGCGCCCCGAGTGCGGTGGCGACGCCACAGGCGACCGTCCCCGCCCACGTCTTGCCGCCGGCGTCGCCTGTGACGGGCGGGCGGCGGGCGGCGGCCCAGCGCCCCACCACGGCGGCCGCCGCATCTCCGAGCGCGACGGCGAGCATTGCGGCCACCGCGACCGGGCGCGGAAAGAGCGCCGCCGCGAGCAGGTAGGCGAGCGCCATCCACGTCGCCCCCGACCACCGGTCGCGCTCGTGTGCGCGCAGCAGTCCGCCCAGCCGCCGCTCGAAGGGCGCGCGCACGCCGGGGAGGCGCCGGCGCGCCGCCTCGACGGCCAGCGCGACGAGCAGCGCCGCGCCGAGTCCCGCGAGCAGCCAGCGGCGCGGCAGCCCGGCCGCGTAGGCGGCGGGGACGACGGCCGACGCGAGGTGGATCGCCTTGCGCGCGACCTCGTGCCGCAGCGTGGCGGGCACCGAACGAGTGGCGAGCGGACGCGGCGCGGGCGCGGCGGCGCGCCCGCTACTTCACCAACCGCTGCCGCAGCGCCGCCTGCACCGCCGAGGCGCTCGGCCCGTTCAGCCGCCAGCGCCCGAAGCCGCTCTGGTCGACGAACACCAGGCGCACCGCCGGCTGGCGGTACTCCCACACCTGCGTGCGCCCGCGGACGTTCTGCTCGGGGCCGTTCGGGTCGGCGATCTGATCGGGCTCGCCGAAGGCGAGGTACGCCAGCCCGCGGTCGGTCTGCCAGCCGAGCACCGCCTCCTCGCGGAAGCGCTGGTTGGCGGCGCGCAGGCGGGTGAAGTACTCGCGCAGCCCCTCGTGCTGTGCGGTCGCGCTCACCGGGTCGGTCTCGCGCAGGAAGGCGGCCCAGGCGCCGGCGCGCGCCTCGGGGGCGGTGTCGCGCAGCACGCGCAGCCGCTCGGGGGCCGCGTAGTAGCGCAGGTAGTTCACCATCTCCTCGAACGACGCCACCGGCAGCTCCTCGCCGAGCGAGACGAAGAGCGGGGCGCGCACCGAGTCGCGGCCGCCGGCCGCCGCCGAGGCCGCGGCGCCGCGGCGCACGGCGTCGAACGCCACCACGCCGATGCCGGCGCGCGCCACCGGGACGCGCACCACGCCGCTGTAGAGCGCGAGCGGCGCCGCCGCGGCGGCGGCCACCGAGACCACGCGCCGCTCGAGCGTCACGCTGTCGCGCCAGAGCGGCGCGGCGCCGGTCGCGGCGCCGGGGACGCGCACCGCGGCGTCGAGCGTCACGCGCGCCGGCGCGTCGGGGCCGCCCCCCTCGTACGCCTCGACGTAGACGGGGACGAGCGAGTCGACGCCGAACACCGCCGCCGCGCGCGGGCTGGCGACCAGGCGCAGCAGCGTGTCGAGGCGCGCCCGCGGCGTGACCTCGTACGCCAGCACGGGGGTCGACAGCGCGCCGGCGCCGAGGCGCGGCACGACGAGCGGGGCGTCGACGGTGCTGCTGCGCGAGGCGCCGACGTCGCGCACCGCGAGCGCCAGCGTGTAGCGCCCCGGCGCCAGCACGACGCTCTGCGTGAACAGCACGCTCTCGTCGGTGCGCGCGGTCTCGCGGAAGGTGGCCACGCGCACCACCTCGTCGCTGGCGAGCGACTGCACGCGCCCGTTCGGCACCGACGCGTCGGGGCGCACGTCGAGGCGCACCTGGTAGGCGGCGCGGTAGCGGTCCCCCTCGCGCACGAAGGCCAGCGCGCGGTTGGCGATCGACAGCGTGAGCACGGCGAGCGTCGAGTCGCCGGAGCGCGCGAAGTACGCGACCGTCCCCACCGCCGGCAGCTCGCCGCGCGGGACGATGAGCCCCATCTGCTGGTAGATCCCCGCCATCTCGGTGAGCGGCGCCGGCGGGGCGCCGCGGCGGCGCGCGTCGTCCGCGCGCGCGCCCTCCCCCGGGTCGCCGACGCGCGGGCGCGACGCGCACGCCGCGGCCAGCAGCGCCAGCGCGGCCGGCGCGAGCGCGGCGGGGGGGACGAGGCGGGAGACGCGCGGGGCGGCGCTGGGCATCGGAAGAGGGGTTCGCTGCAGAGGCTCGGCTCGCCGGAGGTCGGCGCGACGAATGTACCCCCGCGCGCCGGGATTGTGCGACGGCGCGCCCCGCCTTCGCTTGCACTCCCCCGCCACCCGTCGGTAGAGTTGCGCCATGTCCCGAGAGAGCTTGGTCGGCACCACCCTCGCCGGCTACGAGATCCGCAGCGTGGTCGGCGAGGGGGGCACCTCCGCGGTGTACCGCGCCGACCACCCGACGCACGGGACCGTGGCCCTCAAGGTCCTGCGCGACCGGCTGCGCCAGGACCGCACCGCGGTGGCGCGCTTCGTCCGCGAGGCGCAGTACGGCGGCCGCGTGTCGCACCCCAACGTGGTGCGCACGATCGAGATCGGCGAGGCCGAGCCGGGGCTGCACTTCCTCGCCATCGAGTGGGCGGGGGGCGAGATCCTCGAGAAGTACGCCAAGAAGCACTGCCCGATCCCGGCGCCCGAGGTGGCGGACATCATCGGGCAGATCGCCGACGCGGTGCAGGCCGCGCACGACGCGGGGATCGTGCACCGCGACCTGAAGCCGGAGAACGTGATGTACGACCCGGCGACGCGGCAGGTGAAGCTGCTCGACTTCGGCATCGCCGCCGAGGCCGACCAGAGCGCCGACGAGCGGCTGACGCGCGCGGGCTTCTTCGTCGGCACGCTGATGTACGTCGCCCCCGAGGCGCTCTCAGGCGAGATGGTCACCGCCGCCGCCGACCAGTACTCGCTCGCCACGATCGCCTACTTCCTCCTCTCGGGGTGCCACCCGTACTCGGGGAAGTCGCCGCGCGAGATGTTCACGCAGCTCCTCTCGCAGCCGCCGCTCCCGCTGGGCAAGGCGAAGGAGGGGGTGCTCGTCTCGCCGGCCGTCGAGGCGGTGGTGATGAAGGGACTCTCGAAGAGCCCGACCGACCGCTACCCCGACGTGCGCTCGTTCGCGCGCGCGCTCCGGGGCGCGCTCGACGCGCCGGCGCCGGAGGCGCCGAAGGGGGAGGGCGGGGTGCTCGGCAAGTTGAAGGGGCTGTTTAAACGCTGAACGGCGAGCGGGGTGGGGCGTGCGAGGAGCTGCGAGCGAATAACCGCGTGCGAGGTGAGGCGACCGTCGCCTTATCTCGCACGCGGTTTCTCGCACGCCGGACCTCGCACGCCCCACCCCGCACGTTCTACTCGGCCTGTAGCCAGACGGTGAACGTCGTCCCCCGCCCCGGCGCGCTCTCCACGGTCAGGTCCCCGCCGAGCAGCCGCGCCAGCCGCCGCGAGATCGCGAGGCCGAGTCCCGTGCCGCGCACCGCAGAGTCGCCGGTGCGCGGGCCGATCTGCTCGAACTCGTCGAAGATCCGCTCGTGCTCCTCGGGCGGGATCCCGATCCCGGTGTCGATCACCTGCAGCGCCACCCACCCCGCCGGCGCGTCCGGCGGCTCGGGGTCGGCGCGGCGGCGGCGGGCCGGGAGCAGGCGCGCCAGCGTCGCCGGCTCGCGCGGCGCCTCCTCGGCGTCGCGGCGCCGCGCCGGCGCGGCCCGCACCGAGATGCGCCCCTCGGGGGTGAACTTCACCGCGTTGCCGATCAGGTTCACGAGGATCTGCCGCAGGTGCGTCGGGTCGGTGCGCACGCGCGGCAGCGTCGCCGGCACGCCGAGCGAGAGCGCGAGCCCCTTCGCCTGTATCAGCGGCTCCAGCTCGGTGGCCACGTCGAGCACGAACGGCCGCAGGTCGATCGCCTCGGGCGCGACGTCGAGCCGCCCGGCGCTGATCTTCGCCAGGTCGAGGATCTGGTCGACGAGCTGCCGCAGGTGCGCGGCCGACGAGGCGAGGCGCTGCACCGGCGCCTGCTGCCGCGGCGTCAGCGGGCCGTAGACGCCGTCGTCGAGCAGGTCGACGAAGCCGACGATCGCGTTGAGCGGCGTGCGCAGCTCGTGCGACACGTTCGCCAGGAACTCGCTCTTCGTGCGGTTCACCTGGATGAGCTCCCCCGAGAGCCGCTCCAGCTCCGCCGACCGGTCGGCGACGCGGCGCGTCAGCCGGCGCTCGTGCGCCAGCCCGACGCCCACGGCGCCCAGCGTGGCGAAGCCGAGCAGCAGCGCGCCGGCGCGTAGCCGCGCGAGGTCGCCGTCGTCGGCCGGCCCGGCGGCGGCGCTGTCCGCGCCCGCGCTCTCCGCGGGCGCGGCGACCCCCTCCGACGCCTCGACGTCCGCGTCCGCCGCGCCGGCGCCCGCCGCGCCGCCCGACGTCGCGGCGCGCAGCACCCGCCGCGCCTCGCCGGCGTGCGACAGCGCGCGCTCGGTGAGCAGCAGCCCGCCCGCCACGCCGCAGAAGGCCACGGCCAGCGCCAGCGTCGCCAGTCGCCGCCCCGGCCCGGGCGGCGGGGCGGGGAGCGCCGCGGCGTCGCGCGGGGTGGGGCGGCGGTTCACGCGCGCCCTCCCGCCAGGCACGCGCACCGGGTAAGCTGCCGCCCATGTCTGCCCCCATGTCTGCCCCAACGTCCGCCGACGCCACCGCGCGCCTCGCCGCGCTCCTCGCCGAGCGCTCCGCGCGCCGCGGCGACTTCGTGCTCGCCTCGGGGCGGCGCTCCACGCTCTACATCGACGCGCGCCTCACGACCATGCACCCCGACGGGCTGGCGCTCGTCGGCCCCGCGGGGCTGTCCGCGATCGAAGGCGCGGGGTGGCGCCCCGACGCGGTGGGCGGGCTCACCCTCGGCGCCGACCCGGTGGCGTACGCGATCGCCTACGCCAGCGCGCTCGCCGGGCGTCCGCTGCGCGCCTTCACCGTGCGCAAGGAGGCCAAGCAGCACGGCACCGGGCGGCTGATCGAGGGGCCGTACCAGCCCGGGGACCGCGTGGTGGTGGTGGAGGACGTGATCACCACCGGCGGCTCGGCGCTGCGCGCGGCCGAGGCGGTGCGCGCCGCCGGTGGGACGGTCGTGGGCGTGCTGGCCGTGGTCGACCGCGAGGAGGGGGGGCGCGAGGCGATCGAGGAAGCGGGGTATCCGGTGCTGGCGCTGGCGCGCGCCTCGGAGGTTGTGGCCCGCATGCCGGCCTGACCGGGGAGCGGCGCGCGCGCTCACGGCGCCCCGGCGCCCTCGCGCCCGTCGGGGAGCACCACGCGCAGCGCCGGCGCGTCGTCGAGCGCGCCGCCGTGCGCGCGGTCGGCGGCCAGCCGCCCCCCCACCGCCGCCAGCAGCGAGGCGGCGAGCCGCACCCCGGCGGCGTCCCAGTACGCGTCGCCCGTGCCGCCGTCGGCGGCGGCCACCGGCGGCCCGCCCGGCCCGTCGGCGCGCTCGCGCGCCACGCGCAGCGCCGGCGCGTCCGCCTCCAGCGTGCGCTCGACGCGCAGCACGTCGCCGCGGCGCGCGCGGGCGAGGCCGGCCAGCAGCAGCACGGTGAGCGCGAGCTCCAGCGCCGCCGGCTCCACCGCCGCCGGCGGGTCGTCCGGGACGCGGGCGACGTCGACCTCGCACCCGGCGTCGCGCGCCGCCTCTCGCACCTCGCGCCGCGCCGCGTCGGCGAGCGCGCGCAGCGACACCACCTGCTCGCGCGCCAGCGCGGTGGTCGCGGCCCGGTCGTCCAACCCGTCGGCGACCAGCTGGGCGAGCGTGCCGGCGTTGCGCGCGACCATGGCGCGCATGCGCGGGTGCTGCCGCGTCTCGGCCGGCAGCGCCTCGTCGTCCATCAGCGCCAGCGCGCTCTGGATGGTGCCGATCGGGTTGCGCAGGTCGTGGCGCAGCGTGCGCCAGCGGGCCCGCAGCGCGCGCCGCTGCGCGACCAGGAAGCCGGCCACCGCCGCCTGCGCGTAGCGGGCGCCGAGCCGCTGCAGCCGCCGCGCGACGGCCAGCGCCTCCGCCGGCGGCGCCGTCGCCGGCGGCGCCGCCGCGTCGGCGAAGGCCCCCGCCGGCGCGGCGGCCGCCGCCCGCTCCGCCTCCGCCAGCGCCACCGCGAGCAGGAGGTCGGCGTCGCGCTGCACGTGCGTGACCGCGAGCCCCGCGGCGTGCGCCGCCTCGCCGGCGGCCCACCCCAGGCGCATTACCTCGCCGGCGGGCCGGGCGTCCTCCGTGAGCCCGGCGGCGAGCGCCCGCACCACGGCGTCCGCCGCGTCGGCGTCCGCGCCGCCGGTCGGCGGGTCCGCGCCGGCGCGCGGCGTCGCCGCCCGCGCGCGGGCCAGCCAGTGCGACGCCAGCTGCGACGCGCGCGCCTCCAGCGCCGCCGCGACGAACTCCGAGAGGGAAGGCACGCCGTGATCTCAGGTCTGCGATGCGAGGGCGCCCCGCGGCGCGCCGTGCCGTGAACGTCGGCCCACCCGTCGGCGGGTTCCCGAGCAGCACAAGACGCGCGCCAGCGAGGCCGGCGGCGGCGGCGCTTCCGCCCGCCGCCGACGATGATGCGCGCGGTGCGGCGTCCGCGCCACACCCGAGCACCGACGACGCGCTCCACACCGCGCCCCACACCGCGCCCGACGACGCGCTGGCGGCGGAGGCGCGCGCGAAGGACGTGCGCACCTTCCGCCTCGGCGCGCGCCGCCGCGTGCGCTGCGCGCTCTTCCTCGGCGCGGCGCTCGGCGCCGCCCGGCTGACCGGCCAGACCGACGCCCCGCCGGCGCTGATGGCGGCGCTGGTCGCCGCGACGCTCGGCGTGAGCCTGGCCGCCCAGCTGCTGGCGCGCGCGCTGGCGCGCCGCGAGGGGGCGTGGCGCCCCTGGCTGCAGCCCGCGTTCGCGGCGGTCGACGCGGCGCTGATCAGCGGCGCGGTGCTGGTGTTCGGCGCGCCGTCGCTGGCGCTGCTCTACCTGGTCGCGATCGTTCCCTACGCGTTCGACCGCGGGCGCCTGATCGGGTGGGGGGCGACGCTCGCCTCGGTGGTCGGCTTCCTGGCCGCGAGCTGGGGGCACGCGCGCATCGCGCCCGCCGACGCCCCCGCGCCGGCGGAGGTGCTGGGGGCGGCGGCGCTCCTGCTGGGCGTGGCGCTGCAGATCGTCCCCATCCCGGCGCGTCTGATCCGCCGCGTGCGCGACACGCGCGCCGCGATGGCGCAGGCCGAGGCGGGCGACCTGTCGGCGCGCGCCGCCGCGCGCCACCACGACGAGCTGGGATACCTGGAGCGCGGCTACAACCGCCTGCTCGCGCGCTTCGCCGCGCTGCTCGACGCGGCGCGCGCGGAGGGCGCGCGGGTGGTGGACGCGGCGGCGGCGCTCGACCAGGCGGGCGCCGGGCTGGCGCGCGACGGCGCGACGGTGCGGCGCGAGACCGAGGCGATGGCCGCCGCGCTCGACGGGCAGCGGCACGGGGTGGCGGAGGCCGCGCGCCGCGCCGCGCAGGCGGCCGACGCCGCGGCGCGCGTGCAGGCGCGCGCCGCCGACGCGGCCGGCGAGGCGCGCGCGCTCGGCGAGGCCGCCGGCGCCGGGCGGCAGGCGGTGGCCGACGCCGCGCGCTCGCTGGTCGACGTGTCGGCGCGCGTGCGCGAGTCGGCGGCCGGCGTCGACGGGCTGGTGGAGGCGTCGGCGCGCGCGGGGGCGCTGGTGGCGACGCTGTCGCGCCTCGCCCGCCAGAGCCACCGCGTGGCGCTCAACGCCAGCATCGAGGCGGCGCGCGCCGGCGACGCGGGGCGCGAGTTCGCGCAGGTGGCCGACGCGATGCGGCGGCTCGCCGAGGAGAGCTCGCGCGCCGCGCGCGCCGCCGGCACGTCGATCGGGCGCGTGCGCGACGAGGTAGACGCGGTGGCGCGCGCGCTGGCCGCCGGCGCGACCGCCGCCGCCGGCGTGCACGACGTGGCCGCCGGCGCGGTGGCGGCGTTCGAGCGCGTGGAAGACGGCGTGGCGCGGATCGACGCGGTGACGACCGACGCGTCGTCGCTCGCCCGGACGCAGGGGGGCGCGCTGCGCGAGCTGGCCGGCGCGGTGGAGGGGGCCGGGCGCGTGGCCGACGACGCGGCCACGCGCGCGCGCGCCGCCGCGCAGGCGATGCGCCGCCAGGTCGCCGCGGTCGACGAGGTGGCGGGGACGGCGCGCGCGCTCGGCGCGCTGGCCGAGCGGCTGCGCGCCGCGGTGGCGGGGCGGCGGTAAAGAGAGCTGCGTGTCTCGCCTCCCCCGGTCGTCCTTCGCTGCGCTCGGGACGACCGGGGGGCCGCAGCCTCACTTCCCCACGCAGAACGTCGAGAAGAGGCGGTCGAGCACCTCCTCGACGTCGACCGCGCCGACGATCGCCTCGAGCGCGCCGACCGCCGCGCGCAGGTGGACGGCGGCCACCGTCGCCGGGAGCGCCTCGGCCTCCCACGCCGCGACGAAGGCACGCAGCTCGTCGCGCGCCTCGCCGAGTGCGGCGAGGTGGCGGGCGCGGGTGACGAGGGGGAGGTCGGGGTCGGGCGACCCCCAACGGACCGCGACCGCGTCGACCACCGCTCCGAGGAGGGCCGCCAGCCCCTCGCCCGTCTCGGCGCTGACGTGGAGCATCGTGAGCGCGCGGGTGCCCGCGCGCTCATCCTGCTTGGTCAACACTGGCAGCACCGGCGCGTCCGTCCGTGCCCCCACGTAGGAGACCGTCCGCGCCACGTCCTCCTCGCTCTCCCCGCACGCCAGCACCGCGTGCGCCCGCGCCAGCCACCGCTCCGCCACCTCGATCCCGAGCCGCTCGACCACGTCGTCGGTGGCGCGCAGCCCCGCGGTGTCGATCAGCCGCAGCGGCCACGGGTCGCCGTCGAGCACCGCCTCGAGCGCGTCGCGCGTGGTGCCGGGGACGTCGGTGACGAGAGCGCGCGCCTCGCCGGCGAGCGCGTTGAAGAGCGACGACTTGCCGGCGTTCGGCGGCCCCGCGATCACGACGATCGCGCCGTCGCGCGCGAGCCGGCCGGCCGGCGCGGTGGCGAGCAGCGCCTCGACGCCGGCCAGCGCCGCCGCCGCGGCGTCGCGCACGCGGGCGCGCGGCACCGGGCCGTCGTCCTCCTCCGGGAAGTCGATGTCGTAGGCGAGCAGCGCCTCGGCGTGCAGCAGCGCCTCGCGCAGCGCGGCCACGCGCCGCGACAGTCCGCCGTCGAGCTGCGTCAGCGCGGCGCGCCGCGCGGCCTGCGTGCGCGCGTCGATCAGCTCCCCCACCGCCTCGGCCTGCGCGAGGTCGAGCTTTCCATTCAGCAACGCGCGCCGCGTGAACTCGCCCGGGAGCGCCGGGCGTGCGCCGGCCGCCGCGAGCGCCGCCAGCACCGCGGCCGGCACCGCCGCGCCCCCGTGCACCGCCAGCTCGACCACGTCCTCGCCGGTGTAGGAGCGCGGCGCGGGAAAGGCGGTGACCAGCGCGCGGTCGAGCCGCTCCCCGGTGCGCGGGTCGTGCACCGCCAGCAGCGTCGCCTCGCGCGGGCGCGCCGGCCAGCCGCGCACGCACCGCCGCGCGACGTCGAACGCCGCCCCCCCGCTGACGCGCACCACCGCGACCGCCGCCCGGCCCGGGGCCGAGGCGAGGGCGGCGATGACGTCGCCGGCGGGGGGCGCGGCGGTCACCCCACGTCCGACCGCGCCGCGTCGGAGCGCGGTACGTCCGGCGCCCGCGGGCTCCGCTCGTGCATCGCGTGCCGCACGTAGCTCAGGAACTCGCGCCCGAACTCGCGCCCCAGCACCCAGCGCGTGAGCCCCGCGTGCGTGCAGTAGACGCCGCGCGCCAGCCGCTCGCGCTCGGCCGTCGGCAGCAGCGCCGCGTCGGGCGCCGCGCGGCGCGTCTGCGCGGTGCGCGCGTCCTCGGCGAGCGCCGCGTCGCGGTAGCGGCGCATCAGCAGCCGCAGCGCGCGCGCGTCGCCGACGCCGAAGCGGCGCAGGTCCTCGAGCAGCTCGCCGTACGGCTCCCCGGCCGCGCGCTTGTGCTCGGCCGGCCAGAGGTCGTCGAGCACGCGCTCCAGCAGGTCGACGTTCAGCGGCTCCCCCACCGGCGGGCGCGCGGCCGGGTCGCGGTAGCGCTCGCGCTCCGCGAGCGCGCGCTCGAGCTCGAGGTCCGCCGTCTCGAGGAAGGTGGCCACGCGCGCCATCACGCGCCGCACCGGCGCCGGCATCGCCCCCTCGCCCTGCTGGTACTGCAGCGCGTGCGCCGCCGACGCCCAGGCCTGCTGCGCGGCGGTGCGCAGCTGCACCTCGGCGCGCCACCCGCGCAGGTCGGCCAGCGTCGGCACCGTGAGCCACGCCGCCGGCAGCGTCACCACGACGTGCCCCGACGGGTAGCCGACGGCGTCGAGCGCCCCGTCGCCGTCGCCGGCCGGCTGGCGCTCGAGCACCGTGAAGTGCTCGTCGAGCAGCCGCTCGACCGTCGCCAGGTCGCGCCGGAAGGGAACGATCACGCGCAGCCCCACGAAGTCGGCGAGCTGCGTCACCGACTCGACGGCGGGCGTCTGCCGCGCCGCCCGGTCGGCCACCGACGCCCACGGCTTGACGCGCGTCTGGATCGGAACGCTCAGCGCCACCCCCGCCGGCCCGAGCAGCGTCGTCAGCTGCCGCGCCAGCTCGCGCGCGAAGCGCTCGGCGCGCGGCTCCAGCACGCGGTGCTCGACCTCGAGCGCCGCCAGGTCGGGGAGGCGCGGCGCCGCCGGCTCAGCAGCCGCCTGTGCGATCGACGGTGCGGCCGGTGCGGGCGGGATCACGACCGAGGCCCGCGCGGGCGTGGGGAGCGACGGCGCGACGGCCGCCGATCCCGCCGCCGGGGTCGGGCGCAACGTGGCGGCGGGCGGCGCCGGCGGCGCCTCGGTCGCGGCGCCGGGCCCGGTCTCCGGCGCGCCGAAGAAGCGCTGGTAGTCGATCGGGTGCATGGCTCGGGCGCGGGAGGGGGGCGCCTGGGGGGAGGGGGAGTGAGGCGAGCCCCGGAGAGTATCGGCAGCCGCCACCCGTTCCGTCAGCGCCCCGCCGGCGCGCCCACTCCCTCGACGGCCCACCGGTCCCCCGGCTCCAGGATCCGCACCCGGTCGCGGCGCGCGTGCGTCGGCAGCAGCGCGCGCAGCCGGTCGATGGCGTCGTGCGCGCCGGCGCTCAGGTGGTTGAAGGTGCCCCAGTGGTACGGCACCATCCAGCGCGCGCGCAGCCGCTCGAACAGGTCGAGCGCGTCGGCGTAGGTGAGGTGGCCGGCGCGGAAGCTCCGCCGCTTCCACCAGGGCGCGTGCCCGATGGGGAGGAGCGCCACGTCGAGCGGGCGCCCGGCGGCGTGGCAGACGCGGTCGGCGATCGCGTGCGTGGTCGCCGTGAGCCCCGTGTCGCCGGCGAAGAAGGCGCTCCCCGCGTCCGACTCGAGCAGGTACATGTTCGTCTCGGCGCGCCACCGGTCGACGCCGTAGCGGCTGCCGACGTGCGTCGCCGCCTCGGCGTGCACCGTGATCGCGCCGCGCCCCCCCTGCAGGTCGGGGATCGTGCGCGTCGCCCCCGCGGCCAGCCCCTCCGCCTGCGCGAACCCCTTCCCCCGCAGCCAGCGCGCGACCGCCGGCGGCGCCACCACCGGCACGTGGCGCGGCAGCGCGGCCAGCGACTGCAGCGACAGGTGGTCCAGGTGCGCGTGCGTGACGAGCACCGCGTCGAGCTCGGGGAGCGCGTCCAGCGCCACCCCCGGCGCCGCCACCCGCCGCAGCCGCTCCCCGATCGCGAACCGCCCGAGCACGTCGTCGAAGTTCGGGTCGGTGAGGAGCGTGACTCCTCCCAACTCGATCAGCAGCGTGGCGTGGCCGATGTAGGTCAGATGCACGAGCTTGAACCCCAAGGGCGGGAGTCGTTACGGCGGGAGTCGCAAAAGCGGGAGTCGTTACTGCGTCGCCTCAAGCTTCAGGCCACGCAGTAACGACTCCCGCAGTATCGACTCCCGCTTTGTCGACTCCCGCCGTTAGAAAGCCTATCCGACTTTTCGCTTCGTGACTGGAGTTCCCTGGACGGTCGGCGGCGGCGCCTTCCCCCGCTCCCGCGCCAGCAGCCACTGCTGCGGCAGCGCGACGACGTTCTGGACCAGGTAGTAGAGGTTCAGCCCCGAGGCGACGTTCAGGAAGAAGAACAGGAACATCGCCGGCATCATGTACGTGATCATCTGCGTCTGCGGGTTCGGCGGCGCCGCGCGCATGCCGATCCACGACAGCAGGAAGCTGGTGCCCGCCACCAGCACCGGCATCACGTAGTACGGGTCCTTGAGCGAGATGTCCGGCAGGTAGAAGAACGGCACGCCGCGGAACTCGATCGTGTTCTGGAACACGAAGAAGAGCGCGAAGAAGATCGGCAGCGGGAGCAGCATCGGGAGGCAGCCGGTGAGCGCGGCGAAGGGGCTCACCCCGTGCTCCGCGTACACCTTCATCATCTCCTGCTGCAGCCGCTGCGGGTCGTTCTTGTACTTCGTCTGCACCAGCTGCAGCTCCGGCTGCACGCGCTGCATGCGGATCTGCGAGCGCATCGCGTTCTGCTGCAGCGGCCAGAGGAGCAGGCGCACCAGCACGCCGAGCGCGATCAGCACCCAGCCGTAGGAGAGCTTGAGCGCGTCGTGCATCCAGAGCAGGAGCCGGATGACGATCGTCGCGAACGGCTGCACGATCCCCTGCAGCCAGCCGCCGTACGGGTTCGACGTCTCGAACTCGCGCCCCATCGCCACCAGGCGGCGCCACTCCTGCGGGCCGGCGTACGCGTCGAAGGCGAAGCCGCCGTTGGCGAGCGGGGCCACGACCGTCCCCTGCGCCTGCGTGGCCACCGAGGCCCGCCGCACCCCGCCGGTGACCGAGAACTCGTCGAAGCGCTGCCCCGGCGGCGCGAGCACGCCGAGCAGGAAGTACTTGCTCTTCGCGACCGCCCACGCGATCGGCTCGGCGATCAGCTCGCGCTCCCCCGGGTCGAGCGAGCCGAACGAGACGCTGCTCGCGTCGTCGTTCGCCGGCTTCCAGGCGTAGGCCAGCTGGTTGTAGTGGTCGAGCGTGTCGCGCTCGGTGGCGGCGATCGACGGCGGGAGGTCGACCAGCAGGAAGGCCGGCCCGGCCACCTGCACGGTACCGCGCACGCGCACCACGTAGCTGTCGGGGACGAAGCTGTAGGTGATCGAGACCGGGATCGCGCGCCCGGCGCGCGTGGTGGCCGTCCCCTCCAGCTGCACCGTGTTCCCCGTCTGCGCGAGGCGCATCGGGACGCGCGCCAGGGCGACCGTGTCCCCCGGCACGACGACGCGGTACGAGAGCAGCGCCTCGCCCGGGCGCGCCAGCTGGGCGGCGCCCGAGTCGTCGGGGGCGAGCGTGCGGTGGCTGCGCATCGCCGCCCCCACCAGCGCGCCGCCGACGCTGCTCACCTGGTACGCCGCGCGCGACCCGGCCACGAGCGCCGTCTCCGCCGCCGCGGCGGCGGGCGCAGCGGGGGCGACGGCGCCGGCCGAGTCGGGGAGGGCGCCGACCGTCGGCACCGGGGCGGCGGGCGCAGCTGGCGCGGCGGTCGCCGGCGGCGGAGTCGGCGTCGCGGTCGTCGCCGTCGCGCTGTCCGCCGCCGCGCGGCGTGCGGGGGCCGGCGGGGTGGGGAAGAGGAACTGCGTCGCGACGATCACCAGCAGGGTGAGCGCGATCGCGAGGACGAACCTTCGGTTGTTTTCCATGGATGGGACGTCGGGTGCCCCGCGCGGGCGGCGCGGGTGCCGCTCAGGGCACCGGGTCGTAGCCGCCGGGGCGGAACGGGTGGCAGCGGCCGATGCGGCGGACCGCCAGCCAGGCGCCGCGCCGCGCGCCGTGGCGCGCGAGCGCCTCCAGGGCGTACGCGGAGCAGGACGGATAATAGCGGCACTGCCCCCCGAGCACGGGCGACAGCGCCACCTGGTAGACGCGCACGCCGAAGATGAGCGCCCGCGCCGGCCACGACGGCGCGGCGGGGACGGAAGATTCGGGCGCGCTCATCCGGCGGGGTCCGGAGCGGGATCGGCGGTCGGCTCGGCGGCGGGGTCCGCGGCCGGCGGCGGCACCGCCAGCGGCGGCGCCGGCGGCTGCGGCGCCGCCGCCAGCCGCGCGACGTCGCGGCGCACGCGCTCCATCTGGCGGGCGAGCGTCTCGAACGTCGCGCCGTAGGCCGCCGGATGGGCGCGCACGACCAACGCCACCGGGGGGAGGTCGGGGAGGAGTCGGCGCCGGATCAGCTCGCGCAGCCGCCGCTTGAGCCGGTTGCGGTCGACCGACGTGTGCCGGTGCTTGGGCACCACGAGTCCCACGCGACCGAGGGGATCCAGCGCGCCGAGGTGGGGAAACGCTCGAAGGGAAGCCAGGACGCGGACCTCGAGGTGCTCGGTCCGGACCCGCTTCCCTTCGCGTCGTACCACGTCCAACTCGGCGCCCCGCGTCAGGCGGCGCCGGCGGGGGAACCGCTCCGACATCGCCGCCGGTGGGGCCGCGCCGGGGTCAGGCCCCGGCGACGTACTTGGTCGGCAGCTGAACGGTGAGGCGCTTGCGCCCCTTCTTGCGGCGGCGGCTCAGGACTTCACGCCCCCACTTGTCCGCCATGCGCGCACGGAAGCCGTGCGTGCGGATGCGGCGCTTGTTCCGGGGCCGGTAGGTGGGCTTGCCCATGTCGTGCTCCAGCGGGGTTCAGAAGAACGGCGAACGCGCCCGCCGACGCATCGGCCGGAACGGCGCAGACCGGCAACGATAGCCGGGGCCTGCACTTAGGTCAACCCCGCCGCCCCCGACGCGTCGCCTAGCTCGCGCCCCCACACCGACTTCCGCGCCAAACATCCGGTGCACACGTGCTCCCGGGCAAGGCCAGCGGCGGTACCCCGGCGCGCGTTGACTTCTCCACAAAGCGCGCACTACCTTCGCGCCCCCGCTCGCCAGCGGCCACGCGGTCGCCGTCCACGCACCATCCGTTCACGCGGCACCCGTTCACGCAGTATCGGGAACTCATGTCACTCTCGGCCGCCGAAGTCTGGGACCGCCTGCTCGCCCGCGCCCGACAGGAGCTGTCCGAGACGGCGTTCCGCACCTGGCTGGAGCCCACCGCCGCCCTCTCCCTCGACGACCACCGGATCGTCGTCGGGACCCCCGACCGCTTCTCGGCGGAGTGGAACGAGTCCAAGCACGCCGCCCTGCTGGCGTCGTACGCCCCGGTGGCGCTCGGGCACCCGGTGGCGGTGACCTTCACCGTCGACGCGGCGCAGGAGAAGAAGTCGCAGATCGACCTCTTCATCGCCCCGCCGCCGGCGCCCGCCGCGCCCCCCCCAACGCCCCGGCGCGCCCCCGCTGCCGGCGGGCCCCCCGCGGTGTCCGCCCCGCTCAACCCCCGCTACACCTTCGACCACTTCGTGATCGGCAAGTCCAACGAGGTGGCCGCCGCGGCGTCGCAGGGGGCGGCGCAGGCGCCCGGGAAGGTCTACAACCCGCTCTTCATCTACGGCGACACGGGGCTCGGCAAGACGCACCTGATGCAGGCCGTCGCGCACGCGATGCTCGAGCGCGACCCGTACACCCGCATCACGTACATCGGCACCGAGCAGTTCACCAACGAGTTCGTCGCCGCCCTCCAAGGGCGCACCACCGCCGAGTTCCGGCGGCGCTACCGCGAGACCGACCTCCTGCTGGTCGACGACGTCCAGTTCCTGAAGGGGAAGGAGACGACGCAGGAGGAGTTCTTCCACACCTTCAACGCGATCTACGAGGCGGGGCGGCAGATCTGCCTCACCAGCGACCGCCCGCCCAAGGAGATCCCGGGGCTCGAGGCGCGCCTCGTCTCGCGCTTCGAGTGGGGGATGGTGGCGCACGTCGACCTGCCGGCGTTCGAGCACCGGGTCGCGATCCTGCGCAAGAAGGCGGAGCTCGACCACCTCGAGCTCACCATCCCCGACGACGTGCTCGAGTTCATCGCCGAGCACGTGAAGTCGAGCGTGCGCGAGCTCGAGGGGTCGATCATCAAGCTGCTGGCGTACGCCTCGCTCAAGCGCGGCGGGATCACGGTGGAGCTGGCCCGCGAGGCGCTGCGCGACAAGCTGCGCTCCGAGGCCGCGGTGCAGACGCTGGCCGTCGCCCAGCGCACCGGCGCCGCGGTCCCGATCCCGGCCGGCGCCCCGCTCACCCCGTTCGTCATCCAGCAGGCGGTGGGGGGCGAGTGGGGGGTGACCCCCGACGGGCTTCAGTCCAAGACCCGCACCAAGACGCTGACCGTCCCGCGCCAAGTGGCGATGTGGCTCACCCGCGAGCTGCTCGGGCTCCAGCTGGTGGAGATCGGGAACGCGTTCGGCGGGCGCGATCACTCCACCGTCATCCACTCGCTGGAGCGCGCGACGGCGATGATGGCCGAGGACGCGGTTTTCCGCACGCGTGTGGAGCGGGTGCGGAAAGTGTTGGAAAGCCTGCGCGGGTGAGCCGCGGGTGGGCGCGGCCGGCGGCGGCTCTCCACACCGGGCGCCCGCGCTCCCCACGAGTCCACGCCACGCGCCCCCGCTTCCCACTGGCGAAGTGTCGGAGCCGTCGTAACTTCCGGCGATTCTCGACAGCTCCACAGCCCCTGCTGTTACCACTGGTTTTTAGATCTATAAGAACCACTCGTAACAGAGCCCCGGATTTTCCCCACCCGCTCATGCGCTTCACGATCTCGCGGGAGAAGTTGCAGGAAGGCCTCGGCGCCGTCGCCGCGAGCATCCCGGCCAAGACCACGCTGCCGGTGCTCGCCAACATCCTCCTCGAGACCACCGAGCGCGGGATCCGCCTCTCGGGCACGGACCTGGACATCGCGGTGAGCACCGAGGTCGCGGCCGACGTCGAGACGCCGGGCGCGATCACGATCCCCGCCAAGAAGCTGCAGGAGATCGCGCGCGAGCTCCCGCCCTCTCCCGTGAAGATCGCCGCCGCCGGCGAGCAGCGGGTGACGCTCGAGTGCGGGCGGTCGCGCTTCAAGCTCCTCGGGCTGCCGCGCGACGAGTTCCCGGCCTTCCCCGCGGTCCGGTTCGACGAGAGCTGGCGCATCAAGAGCGGCGACCTGCAGAAGCTCATCCAGCACACGTCGTTCGCCGTCAGCACGGAAGAGAGCCGCCCGATCCTCAACGGCGTGCTGTGGGAGCTGCGGGCGGAGCGGATGCGGATGGTGGCGACTAACGGGCACCGACTGGCGCGCATGGAGCTGCCGATCACCTCGAGCGGCGCGGCGACGGGGGACCTGATCGTCCCGCCCAAGGCGCTCGACCAGATCCGCCGCCTCTTCCCGGCCGAGGAGGAGCTGGAGATCGCGCGCGGCGACAACCACCTCGGCTTCCGCTCGCCTCTTACGGCGGTGTACACGCGCCTGATCGAGGGGCCGTACCCGAACTACGAGCAGGTCATCCCGAAGGACAACGACAAGCACGCGATCGCCGACAAGGGGGCGCTGACGAGCGCGCTCAAGCGCATGTCGGTGATCGCCTCGGACCAGACGCACCGGATCCGGCTGTCGTTCAACGCGGGGATGCTCAAGTTCTCGGTGCAGACGCCCGACCTCGGCGAGGCGGCCGACGAGCTGCCGATCCGCTTCGAGGGGGACCCGCTCGACATCGGGTTCAACGCCAGCTACCTGCTCGAGATCCTGCGCTACATGCCGACCGAGGAGGTCCGGCTGACGTTCAAGGCGCCGGAGCGGGCGGCGACGGTGGAGCCGGAGGGGTGGAGCGATCCGGCCAAGTATCTCTGCCTGGTGATGCCGCTGCGGCTGATGGACTGAGGGGCGTGAACGGCGAGCGGGACGACCGCGCGCGGTCGTGCTCGCACGGCTTTCGCGTTCGCGCCTGGGCATGCTTCCGCCGTCCGCGACCGACGCCCCGCTTCCGGACCGCCCGTCACCCGACCCGCTGCTCGCAGACCGCGCGCCGTCGCTCGGTGACGGGCGCGGGGCGGCGGAGCGTCGCGCGGCGCCGGACCGGCGACGCGAGCCGCGCATCGGCGGTCGCGACCGGCGCGCGACGGCGGCCGGCGCGTCGGCGTTCGTGGAGCACGTGCCGGGGGCGTCGGACGTCGAAGTGACGGTGGCGATCGCGGCGCCGACGGAGCCCGCGGACCCGTCAGCCGCGCCGCGCGACCGCGCGCCGCACCCGCCGCCGCTCGGCGCCGCGGCACTGGGTGCGCTGCTGGAGCGGGTGGCGGACCCGCTCTACGTGGTCGACCGCGACTGGCGGGTGCGCTTCGCGAACGCGCCGGCGGCGGCCCTCTGGCGGCTGTCGCCCGAGGCGGCGGCCGGGCGATCGCTCTGGTCGGTGCTGCCGCAGGCGGCGGCCGACGCCGCGCGCGAACCGCTCGTGCGCGCGATGCGCGAGCAGCGCCCCGTGCACCTCGACAGCTTCGCCAGCCGGCAGAGCGGGTGGGTGGAGCTGAGCTGCTACCCGACCGGCGACGGGCTGCTGATGCTGCAGCGCGACGTTGCGATGGTGCGCGCCGACGAGCAGGCGGCGCGCGCGCTGGCCGCCGAGCGCCGGGCGCGCGGGGAGGCGGAGCGGCTGGCCGGCGAGCTGCGGGCGGCCCGCCACGCGGCCGACCAGGCCCGCGCCGCCGCCGAGGAGGCCGCGCGGGCAAAGAGCGACTTCCTGGCGACGATGAGCCACGAGCTGCGCACCCCGATCAACGCCGTGACGGGGTACGCACAGCTACTCGAGCTGGGGGTCGCGGGGCCGGTCACGGAGGTGCAGCGCGGCTACATCGAGCGCGTCCTCACGAGCAGCCGCCACCTCCTCCACCTGGTCGACGACGTGCTGGACCTGGCGCGGCTGGAGGCGGGGCGGCTGGTGGTGGAGCGCGCCCCGGGGACGGCGCGCCCGGTCGCGGTGGGCGCGCTGGCGATGGTGGCGTCGCAGGCGGCGGCGCGCGGGGTCCGTCTGGTCGAGCCGCCGGAGGACGCGGACGCCGGGTTCGTCGGCGACGAGCACCGGGTGCGGCAGATCCTGCTGAACCTGCTCGCGAACGCGGTGAAGTTCACGCCGCCGGGGGGCGAGGTGCGGGTCGAGATCGCGCGTGAGGTCCCGGGCGGCCCGCGCGCGGCCGCCGGGCCGTGGGTGACGCTGCGGGTCGCCGACACGGGGGTCGGGATCGCGGCCGTGCTGCACGAGGCGGTGTTCGAGCCGTTCGTGCAGGGGGACGGGAGCCGCACGCGCACGGTCGGCGGCACGGGGCTCGGGCTGGCGGTCAGCCGCGGGCTGGCCCGGCTGATGGGGGGCGACCTGACGCTCCAGAGCGAGCCGGGGCGCGGCGCCGAGTTCACCCTGTGGCTCCCGACCCGACTCGCCGAACTGCCCGAGGTTGAGGCCGCGCCTCCGACCCGCGCGCGTGGGCCGCGGACGCGCTCGTCGGAGCGCACGCGCCGAGCGCTCGTGGGGGTGGACCGCGTGACCGGCGCCATGCCCTCCACCCACGGCTTGGCCACCGTCGGTACACGAATGCGCCAGCAGTTGGAATCGCTGCTCGAAGGGTACACGTCGCGGTTGCGGACGGACGCGGCGCTGCCGCGTCCGGCGGCGCTTCCGCGAACGCAGCTGGAGGACCACGCGCCGGGGTTCATCGTCGAGCTGGCGCAGGTGCTGACGGCACTCGACCACGCCGACGGGATCGACGCGGAGTTGCTGCGCGACGGGAGCGCGATCCAGGAGGAGATCGCCTTCCGCCACGGCGAGCAGCGGCACCGGTTGGGGTGGAGCGAGGCGCATCTGCGGCGCGACTTCGCGGTACTGCGCGACGAGATCGAGACGTGCGTGCGCCAGACTGCCGCCAGCGGGACGGCGGACGTGGCCCTGGCGCTGTCGGTGCTGCACCGACTGCTGGCGCGGGCGCTGGAGGTGAGTCTGCGCGGCTGGCGGCACGCGGCGTCGCAGTAGCGCGCCCACCAACCGTCTCATGTCCGCCACCCTGCTGGCCCAGGCCGCCGCGCTCGCCTCCGCGGCCGGCGTGAGCACCTACGCCACGGTCGCGATCCTGGGACTCGCGGGGCGGCAGGAGTGGTTCGGCGGGCTGCCACCCTCGCTGCAGGGACTGACGAGCTGGTGGGTGATCGGGCTGGCGGCAACGCTGTACGCGGTCGAGTTCCTGGCGACGCTGGTGCCGGGAGTGGCGTCGGCGTGGGAGGCGGTGCACAGCGCGGTGCGGCCGCTGGCGGGAGCGGCGCTGGCGGCGGCGACGGCGTGGCAGGCCGACCCGGTGGTCACGGCAATCGCGGCCTTGCTCGGCGGGACGCTCGCGCTGGGGACGCACGCGACGAAGCTCGGGGCACGGGTCGCGATCGACGCGAGCCCGGAGCCGGTGACCAACGGTGTGGCGAACGTGGCGGAGGCGGGGTTCGTGGCCACGGTGGCGCTGCTCGTCTGGCAGCACCCGTGGGTGAGTCTGGCGGTCGTCGTGGTTTCGGTAGCGTTGCTGGCGCTGCTGGTGCGGACGCTCTGGCGCGCGGTGGGGCGGGCCGTCGGGCGGGTGTTCGGACGCGGCGGGTAGCGGGTTCAGAGTCTCCCGAGTGGGTTGCAGGCGCGCAGCCGGTGCCGGTACGGGGTGACCAGCTCCTCGCAGAACAGCGCCAGCATCCGCTCGGCATCAAAGCCGCGGCGGAATTCGGCGGCGGTGACGTGCAGGAGCAGCTGAACATGGCGGTTGAAGCTCTGGGGGCTGGAGTACTCGAGCCGGTCGGTCACGGCGGCGAGCGTGCTCCCGGGCGACTCCAACAGCCGGGCGGCGCGGACCAGGCGGGCGAGCGCCAGATACCGTTTGGGGCTAGGGAGTCCGGCGCGGGCGAAGCGGCTCATGAGCGTCGTCGGGAGGGCGCCCAGCTGGTCGGCGAGGGTGCGGACCGTGACCGGCTCCGGAGGGACGTCGAAGAGGGCGCGGAAGAAGCGCAGCATCCCCTCGCGCGCGCCGGCGAGCTCGGGCTCGATGCGGGCGAGCGCCTCGCGGCCGACCAGGTGGAGCGGGTCGTCGCTCAGGGCGCCCGTGAGGGTGTGCCAGCCGTCGGCGTGGCGGGTGTCGACGAGACAGCGTACGCCCGCGCGACCGAGGGCGAGGAGGAGGGGCAGGATCCCCGGGGTGGGGTCGGTGAGCAGGGCGATCGTGGGGACGCGCGGGAAGATGCGCACCAGCTCCGCCAGTCGGGCGACGGTGCCGCGCGGACATGACGACAGTCGCGCGATCGAGACGATCAGGGCGGCGCAGGAAGCATCGCGCAATTCGTGGACGCACTGTTCGAGGTCGTCACGGTGCACCGGATGGAAGCGGCCGAGTGTGGCCGCGTGGACGCGGTGCCGCTCCTCGGGGGTGAGGAGGGTGACAATCGGGGGGAGGACGGCGGTGGTCGCGGCGTTGACGGGCGGTTGGTAGGTGATCGGCTCGCGGTGGGGGGAGCGGTACGCGTGGGGGCGGGACGTGCGGGCGGGTGTGTGGGAGGCGGGCATGGCGGGCACCTCTGGGCTGTGCGAACCGATCGTGTGGGAGCGATCGGGTGTGACGGCCGGAGGATGGCGCGGGCGGGGCGCGCCGTCAGTGCCGCCGCGGGGCGCCTGGTGTATGATTCGGACGTGGCGGCCGGCCGGACGGTCGCGTGCGGCGCGGGCGACCGTGGCTGCTCGAGGAAAGTCCGGGCTCCGCAGGGCAGACTGCCAGGTAACGCCTGGGCGTGCGCGGGACCCCGCCGTGCGCGACGGACAGTGCAACAGAGAGCACACCGCCGATGGCCCCGGGCGCGCGAGCGTCCGCGGCACAGGCAAGGGTGAAAGGGTGCGCGGCCGGGTCCGCGGCCCGCGGCGGGCGAGAGCCTGTCGCGTGGCGGGTAAGAGCCCACCGCGCCCCCGGCAACGGGGGCGGCACGGTAAACCCCAGTCGGAGCAAGGCCAAGTAAGCGGTGAGGGGCGGCCCGCCCCGTTCGAGCCGCGGGTAGGCTGCTGGAGCGTCCGGGCGACCGGACGCCGAGAGAAATGACCGTCCGGGCGGCGTTCGCGTCGCCCGACAGAACCCGGCTTACAGGCCGGTCGCCACCTCCCGCCCCGCGTCCCCGGCTCGCCGGTCCGCGGGGCGGGGCCGTCTCCCCCCCGTCCATGCCGCGTTCGCGCTCCGTCGTCCTCGTGCTCCTCGCTGCCGGGTCGGGTGCCGCGTGCGGCGGTCGATCGGCCGCGACGCCGAGCGCGCCCGTGCCGACGCCGGCGCCGCCCAGGCCGTCCGAATCGGCGCCCGCGGACGGGTTGGGCGCGGGCCCGTGGCACTTCGCGTGGGGCGCGGGGGCGCAGCGCTACCTGGTGCGCAGCGAGGCGGAGGTGGCGCGCGGCAGCGAGCGCGAGCGGGTGGAGAGCGAGGCGCAGGTGACGCTCGCGGTGCAGCCGGCGGGGTCCGGCGGGACGCGCGCGATCAGTGGGCGCGTGGACTCGCTGCGGGTGCGCGCGTCGGAGCGGGTGGCCGGGACTGCCGCCGCGCCGCCGTCGACCTCGGTGGCGGTGCGCGGTACGATCGCAGCGCGCGGCGCGGTGCGGTTGGAGAGCGACGCCGCGGCCGCCGGGTGCGCCAGCGCGGCCGGAGCGGCGGCGGCGACGGCGCTCGGCCTCGCGCGCGAGGCGGTGCCGCGCGTGCCGGCGACGCTGTCGGTCGGGGCGCGGTGGGCGGACACGACGAGCGTCGCGGGGTGCGCCGGCCCGCTCCCGGTGACGGTGCGCGCCGTGTCCGCCTACGAGGTGGAGGGGGCGGCGGGCGGCGCGGTGCGGGTGCGGCGGCGGACGACGAGCACGGTGCGCGGGCAGGGGTTCGCCGGCGGGCAGTCCGTGCGGGTGCAGGGGAGCGGGAGCGCGGAGGCGTTGCTCCTGCTCGACCCGGTGCGCGGGGCGCTGCGCGAGGTGACGGGGGAGGGGCGGGCGACCTTTTCGACGACCGTCGGGGCGGCGGCGCAGACGTTTGAGCAGAGGACGCGGGTCCGCGTTTCCGCTGTGAACGGCGGGAGTCGGTGAAGCGGGAGTCATCACTACGGGAGTCGTTACTGCGTGGCCTACAGCTTGAGGCCACGCAGTAACGACTCCCGCCCTTCCGACTCCCGTAGTAACGACTCCCGCAGGTGAAGGCTTTGAGCTTTCGCCTTCGGTTCAGGCCATCGCCACGACCGGCGGCTGCCCGACCGCACAGAGTTCTTCGGCCGAGGCGCGGATCGCCCAGGCCGGCCCGCGCGCGGCGAGCGCCGGGGTGACGAGCCGGGCGCCGACGTAGTAGCCCGCGCGCTCCGGAATGACGTAGCGATCGTAGGTGCGGGCCTCGTCGCTCATCCCGCCCGAGAGCCAGCGGAGGCGGAGGCCGAGCCCCGCCGTGTCGAGCTCGGGGGCGACGGCGCGGGCGAGCATCGGCTCGAGCTCGCGGATGCGGGCGTACTGGCGGCGGCCGTAGCCGAAGTACTCCCAGGCGGCGTGGCCGGGGGCGACGAGGCGCGACAGCTCGACGGCCAGCCCTTCGTTGACGAGGTGCTCGCGGAGCGCGCCGCGGCGGCCGGTCTCCCAGTAGGAATAGTAGCCGTCGGCCTCCTGCACGAGCGTGCGCAGCGCGCTGCGGCTCGTGGGGGCGGTGTAGCGCACCGCGTGCGCGACCTCGTGCGCCACCCAGAGCGGGAGGAGCCCCGGGTCGAGGCCGAGCCCCTGCGTGGCGGGGTTGGCGACGCCGGTGAAGTGCTCGAGGCAGACGAAGGCGACGCCGCGCCCGTCGACCACGAGTTCGCCCGCGTTGGCGGCGCCGACGCCGACCATGACCACGACGTCGGTCTCCACGTCCGGCTCGAGCAGGCGGGCGGCGCGCTCGGCGGCGTCCTCGGCGAGGGCGACGACGTCGACCGCGGCGAGCATGGCGTGGAGGTCGTCGCGCTGGGCGGCGACGGTGGCGCGGACGACCTCGTCGAAGTGGGGGCCGTCGGGGTCGACGACGTAGTTGTCCCAGTACGCCGCGAGGAGGGGGCGGTGCGCCTCGAAGTAGCGCCGGTAGGCCGCGACGCGGTCGCCGTGCTGCAGGACGGCCAGAAAGTCGGGCAGGAGGTTGATCAGCATCGGCGATGCGGGGCGACACCACCGCGGGCGTCGGCCGAGGCGGGTGAGAGGCGCGAGAAGATACCGCGCGCCGGTGGGCACGAACAAGGCCGCGGCGGCGCAGCGCGTGGCATAGAAATGGCTTTTCCACCTCGCGCACCCGCCGTCACCGAACGGCCCAACCGCAGGCGAGACCCCCACTTACGCAGCGACATCGCGCGCGAAGGGTCGGGCCAGGCCGAGCACGAGCAGGAGAAGGACCATGACCACGTTACAGCAGATCGAACTGACCTGCCCGGTGTGCGAGACGCACTTCCGTTCGCAGGCCGTGGTGTCGACGAACTCCTTCGGGGGGAAGCGCACCGACTTCCACGAGCGCGCGGCCGGGACGCAGCCGCTGCCGTACCTCGTGCACATGTGCCACCGGTGCGGCTACACCGGGGCGGAGCGCGACTTCACGGACGAGGCGGACGTCTCGCCGATGCTGCGCGAGCAGGTGTGGACGGAGCTGGCGCCGCAGATCGCGAAGCCGACGGTGCTCGGCTCGGAGAAATACGAGGCGGCGGCGAAGGTGGCCGAGTGGCAGGGGATGGAGCCGCGGCACGTGGCCGACCTGCTGCTGCGCGCGGCCTGGTGCTGCGTCGACGAGGGGGACGTCGAGGCGGAGCGCTTCTTCCGCCGGAAGGCGGCGTGGGCGTTCGAGCGCTCGCTGGACGGGTTCGACGGCGTGTCGCAGGAGGAGCGCGCGGTGCTGACGTACCTGGTGGGGGAGCTGTGGCGCCGCGTGGGGGACCAGCGCCGGGCGCGCCAGTGGTTCGACCAGGTGCCGCAGGAGGTCTCGGACGGCGCGACGCAGCAGTGGGTGATCGACGCGGCGCGGCAGCAGCGGGATTGTCCGCGGGAGTGGTTCGGCTAATACCCCGAAGCCAACACCTGTAATACCTCGAAGCCGACACCTGGAAGGGCGGGAGTCGTAAGAGCGGGAGTCATCACTACGGGAGTCGTTACTGCGTGGCTTCAAGCTGTAGGCGACGCAGTAACGACTCCCGCTTTATCGACTCCCGCCGTCACGACTCCCGCTCTTGGTTGTACAGCTACCGGGTCCCGAAGAGTCGATCTCCCGCGTCCCCGAGCCCGGGCAGAATGTACCCCTGCGCGTTCAACTCCCGGTCGAGCGACGCGCAGTAGATCGTGACGTCCGGGTGCGCCGCGGCGAGGCGCTCGACGCCGGCGGGGGCGGCGACGAGGCAGAGGAACTTGACGCGCGCGGCGCCGGCGCGCTTGAGCGAGGCGACCGCGCTCACCGCGCTGCCGCCGGTGGCGAGCATCGGGTCGAGCACGAAGAAGTCGCGCTCCGCGGCGTCGCCGGGGACCTTGAAGTAGTAGTCCACCGGCTCGAGCGTGTCGTGGTCGCGGTACAGCCCGATGTGGCCGACGCGCGCCGAGGGGACGAGACGCAGGATCCCCTCGACCATGCCGAGCCCCGCGCGCAGGATCGGCACGAGCGTGAGCTTCTTGCCGGCGACGCGGTGGCCGACGGTGCGCTCGAGCGGCGTGTCGACCGGGACCTCGTCGAGCGCGAGGTCGGCGGTGGCCTCGTACGCCATCAGCATCGCGATCTCGTCGACCAACTCCTTGAAGATCTTGGTCGGCGTGCCGCGGTCCCGCAGGAGCGCGAGCTTGTGCTGCACGAGCGGGTGGCGGACCACGACGACGCCGCGGGGCGCGGCGTCCGGCGGGGGGGCGGTGTGCATGCCGCCAAGCTAGCGTGGGCGGGGGGGCGGCGCTGCGCGCGGGGCGCTGCGGCCTCTTGTGCGGCACCGTCGCGCCGCGTTAACCGTTCCCGCGATGGCGGCCCCCGCCGCGCGCCGACGCGCGGTCCCCACCTCTGGCCCGGACGGCATGAAGGAATACCAGGCGGTCGTGCTCCGCTTGACGCGCCACCTCCGCGACGACGAGGACGCGCTGACGGACCTGCTGAACGAACGCAGTCGCGGCGGCTGGGCGCCCACCATGATGTCGCAGGACGCCCAGCGCCTCACCCTCGTCTTCGAGCGCGACGTTCTCCCCGACGGCTGACGGGCGCGCCGGCGCGTCATCCGCACTGGCCCCGCGCTTGAACTTGGCAGCGGCATGCCGTCGCCGCCCCGCCCCTCCCGTTCCGCGCTGCTCCTCGCCGGCGCGCTGATCCTGACCGCCGGCCGCGGCCCCTGCGCCGACGCGCAACCGCCGAGCCCCGCGACCGCGGACAGCGCGGGCACTCCGGGCACCATGACCGGCGCGTCGACCGGCGCCGTCGGCGCCCCGTCGCCCGCGGACGCCGCGCGGCTCGCCGAGGCCGCCGACGTCGTGCGGCGCGCCCGCGCGCTCGAAGCGCGCGCGGACGCCGACGGAGCGGTCGCCGGCGTGTTGGTCGCCGACTCGGCGCGCCTGCTGTACGAGCGCGCCGCGCAGCTCGTGCCGGCGGCCGCGGACTGGCTGCGGCTGCGCGCGCTGACGCTCGCCGGCGACGCCGACGCGCGTGCGCGCCTGCGGTCGACGATCGACGGCGCGGCGGCGCGCGAGCGCGTGGCGGCCGCCGAGGCGGAGGCGCTCGTGCGCGCGGGCGACCGGGCGGGGGCGGCTGCCGCGTGGGAGGCGCTCGGCGCGGACGGGACGGCGGCCACGCTGCGGCTGGCCGACGCGACGGCGACCGGCGACGCCGCGGCGCGCGCCCGCGTGCGCGACGTGCTGGCAACGCTGGTGCGCGCGGGCGCGACGCGCGGCGCGAACGCGCTGCCGGCGGCGCGCACGGTCGGCGCCGCGGACCGCGCCGACGTGCGCGAGGCGGCGGCGGCGCTCGACAGCGCGTTCGCGCCGCTGCCGGCAACCGAGCGGCTGCTCGTGGCGCGCGCGCTCGCCGAGGTGGGAGGCGGGGGCGCGACGCTGGCGCGGGCGGCCCGGGCCTTCGACGCGGCGTTGGCTGCGGGCGCGGGGGAGCCCACCGACCGCGCCACGTACGGGGCGGTGCTGGCGCGGCTGGGACGGTGGCGCGACGCGGCGGCGCAGTACGCGCGGGCGCCGGGCGGGAACGCGGCGTACCAGAGCGCGCGGGCGCGGCTGCGCGCCGGCGACGCGGCCGGCGCGCAGGCCGGATTGCGGCGCGTGCTGGCCGACTTCCCGAACGACGCCGACGCGGCGGCGAGCGCGCGCTACCTGCAGGCCGACCTCGCGCTCGACGCGGGACGCGAGACGGAGGCCCGCACCGGGTTCCTCGCCGTGGCGTCGTCGTACCCGCAGAGCACGTGGGCGCCGCTGGCCGCGTTCCGCGGCGCGCTGCTCGCACTCACCGCCGGCGACGCGCGCGCGGCCGCGGCCGCGTTGGACGCCGCCGCGGCGCGGTGGCCGCAGGCCGCGGAGCGCACCGCGGCCGCGTACTGGGCGGGGCGGGCGTGGGAGCGCGCGGGCGACGCGGCGCGGGCGCGCGAGCGGTGGGACGACGTGCTGGCGCGCGAGCCGGCGTCGTACTACGCCGGGCTGGCGGCGCGCCGGCTGGGGCGCGCGGCGTGGGCGCCGCCCGAGGGGCCGCTCCCCGCCGCGGCGCCCGACGAGCGCGCGACGGCCGCGGCGACCGCGCAGCGGGCCGCGCTGCTCGAGCGACTCGGGCTCGGCGCGGAGGCGGGGTACGAGCGCGACTGGCTGGCGCGGTGGGCCGACGGGTCGGTGCCGCGGCAGCTGGGCGCGGCGGCGGCGCTGCAGGCCGGCGGGCGCCCCGGCCCGTCGATCCGGCTCGCGGCGCGCGCGGTGGAAGAGGGCGCGCCGCGCGTGGCGGCGACGTACCGCCTGCTCAACCCGCTGCTGTACGGCGACGCACTGCGGCGCGAGGCGGACGCGCGCGGCGTGGAGCCCGCGCTCGCCGCGGCGCTGGTGAAGCAGGAGTCGAACTTCACCGCCGACGCGGTCTCGCCCGCGGGCGCGCGCGGGCTGATGCAGGTGATGCCCGCCGTCGGCCGCTCGCTCTGGACGGCGCGCGACGCGGCCGCGCACGGGGCGTGGAGCGCGGCGCGGCTGTTCGACCCCGACGTCAATCTCGCGCTCGGGATGCGCCACCTGCGCGCGTCGCTCGGCGCGTGGCCGCACCCGGCGTACGCGCTGGCGGCGTACAACGCCGGCGGGTCGCGCGTGCGGCGGTGGCGCGCGTCGGCGGGGAGCGACGACCCGGAGCTGTTCGTCGAGCGGATCCCGTTCGAGGAGACGCGCGACTACGTGCGGATCGTGCTGCGGGGGCGGGAGCTGTACCGCGTGCTCTACGCCGGCGAGTTGGACGCGCGCTGACGCTCAGCCACGCTCGCGCGCCAGCAGACTCGCCTTCCGCTCCGCCCCCCACCGGTACCCGCCCGCCGCGCCGTCGCGGCGCACGACCCGGTGGCAGGGGAGCACCAGCGCCACCCGGTTCGCCGCGCACGCCGAGGCGACCGCGCGGACCGCACCCGGCGCGCCGACGGCGGCGGCCAGCTCGGCGTAGCTACGCGTGGCGCCGTACGGGATCTCGCGCAGCGCGCGCCAGACGCGCTGCTGGAACGCGGTGCCGGCGAGGTCCACCGGGAGCGCGCGCAGCCCGGCGTCGTCCTCCCCCGCGTCCACCCAGGCCGCGACCGCGCGCGCCGTGTGGGCGACCGCGTCGTCCGCGCCCGCGCGCGCCAGCTCGGCGGCCGGGAGCTCGTCGCGCAGCCAGCGCTCGAGCGCCGCGTCGTCGTCGCCGAGTGCGACCGCGCAGACGCCGCGCGCGGTGGCGGCGACCAGGAGGCGGCCGAGCCGGGTGGGGCGCGTCGCCAGCGTCACGCGCTCGCCGCGGCCGCCGCGGCGCCAGGCGGCCGGGGTCATGCCGAGCGCGCGCCCGGCGCGCGCGTACGCGCCGCGCCCGTCCGCGAACCCCGCCTCGGCGGCGGCGCGGCTGACCGTGTCGCCGCCGCGCAGGCGCTCCTTGAATTGCGCGAGGCGGCGCGCGTCGCGGTAGGCGCGCGGCGAGAGCCCGACCACGCGCGTGAACGTGCGCTGCAGGTGCGCGGGGCTCGCGCCGGCCGCGGCGGCGAGCTCGGCGAGCGGAAGCGGCCGGTCGGCGTGGGCCGCGACGTGCGCGTCGATGTGCGCGCGGGCGCGCGCCACGAACGCGGGCTCGTCCTCGCGCGGCGCGTCCGGGCGGCAGCGCTTGCAGGCGCGGAACCCCGCCGCGCGCGCCGCCGCGCCGTCGGTGAAGAAGGCGACGTTCTCGCGGCGCGGGCGGCGCGAGGCGCACGACGCGCGGCAGTACACGCCGGTGGTGCGCACCGCGTACACGAACGCGCCGTCGCGCGCGCGGTCGCGCGCGACGAGCGCGTCCCAGGCGCGCGCCTCGTCGATCGCGTCGTCGTGTGCGGGGTGCATCGGGGCGGGCGGCGGCGAGAGGGCGGGCGCGGGCATGCGGAACTCCGGCAGCGAATGTGAAGGTGCGGGTCGTGGCCGACGGATGGAAGGTGCGCGTGACCCGCCGCGCCGCGCGTGCGCGTTCGTGCGCTCTAATTCGCGCCGCCCGCGGCCGGGCGCGGCCGCCGATCAGCGCGCGCCGGCCCCCAACAGCTGCCGCACCGCGCGCACCAGCGCGAGCGGCAGCTGGTCCGGGCGGCGGAGCACCGTGTGCCCCGCCGCCCCGAAGATGTGCGGCAGGTACTCCGACTCCTCGCGGTCGACCGTGAGGCAGAACGGGAAGATCCCGCGCGCGCGCGCCTCGTGCACCGCCTGGCGCGCGTCCTCGACCGCGTAGCGCCCCTGGTAGCGGTCCATGTCGTTGGGGCGCCCGTCGGAGAGCAGCAGGAGCAGCCGGTGCCCCGCCGGCTGCCGCGCGAGCAGCGCGCTGGCGTGGCGCACCGCGGCGCCGAGGCGCGTGTTGCCGCCGGGGGCGAGCGCCGCCACGCGCCGCCGCACCGCCGCGTCGTGCCGCTCGGCGAACCCCTTCACCGCGTGCACGCGCACCGCGCGCGCGCCGCGGCTGCTGAACGTCAGCACCGCGAACGGGTCGCCGAGCGCGTCGAGCGCCTCGCCGGCGAGCAGCAGCGCCTCCTTCTCGACGTCGATGATCTGCCGCGCGTCGCCGCGCGCGGTCGACACGCGCGCGTCGGTCGAGCCGCTGGTGTCGACGAGCAGCACGATCGCGAGCGCGCGCCGCGCCGGCTGCACGTCGAGGTAGAGCCGGTCGTCGCCGGGGTGGCCGGCGGCGCGGTCGGCGCGCCCCTCGACGCAGGCCGCGACGTCGAGCTGGTCGCCCTGGCGCTGGCGCGGCAGCCGCGCGCGGTTGGCGCGCAGCGGCTCGAAGCGGTGGCGCACGCGGCGCACGAGCGCGGCGTGGTCGCGCAGCACGCGCTCCGCCCACGCGCCGTCCCCCTCGGGCGCGGCGTCGAGCAGCACGGTCGCGGCGCGCGGCACGTACCGCCCGGCGTACGCGTCCCACTCGGGGTAGTCGGCCGTCGCCCCCGCGTGCGCCACCCGGCGGTCGAGTGTCCCGAACTCCGGCGTCACCACCGTCGCGTCGGGGAGCCGCTCCCCCTCGCCGGGGCGCGGCCCCTCGCGCGGCGCCTCGGGCATGTGGTCGACGCCCCCCGTCATCCCCCCGGGCCCGGCCTCGGGGCGCGCGACGCCGGCGCGGCGGCGCCCCTCCAGCTCCTCGGCCACCCGCGCCCGCGCGCCGGGCGCGGGGAGCGGCAGCCGCGCGTGCAGCGAGTCGACGCGGTCGCCGACGACCACCGGAGCCTCCTCGGGAGAGCCGTCGTCGTCGTCCGCGCGCGGCTCCGCGGCGCGCCCCCAGTGCGCGACCGGCGGCAGCGCCGCGCGGCGCCGCGCGCCGCCGTCGCGCGCCGTCTCGTCTCGCAGCCGCCGCGCCGTCTCGCGCGCCCACGCCAGCGACGCCTCGGGGCCGTCCTCCTCGGCGCGCGGCGCCACGCCCAGGTGCAGCGCGCCCGGCGCCAGCGCCTCGCGCAGCAGCAGCTCGACCTCGCGCGGGCCGTGCGGCAGCGCCTCGGGCGCGGGGCGCGCCGCCAGCGCCTCGGCGCGCAGCGCGTGCAGCGCCGGGAGCGCGCCGCGCACGCGCCGCGCCACCGCGCGGTCGGTGGCCGCCCCCTCGCGCAGCAGGAAGAGCGCGCGCGCCACCGCGTCGTCGCGCGGGCACCACCGCTCGGCGCCGCGCGCCAGCCGCTCCCCCTGCACGAGCGCGAGCACGCGGTAGCGCGCCGCCGCGTCGAGCGCCGCGTCGCCGCGCAGCGTCGGCGGGAGGCGCACCGTGGCGCCGAGCAGGCGCGGGAGGCGCGCGTCGGCGGCCGCCGCGGCCGCGCGGGCGGGGAAGACCACGCGCGCCGCGGCGCCGAGCGCGCGGCGCGCCAGGCCGCGGCGCGGGGGCGCCTCGACGGCGTCGACGCGGATCGCGCGTCCGTGCAGCCCCGCCAGCAGCAGCTCCAGCCGGCGCCGCACGTCGTCGAGCGCGACGACGTCGTCGGGGGGCGGCGCGGGCGGGCGCAGCGCGCGGGCGGCGCGCGCGGTCGTGCGCGCGGCGCGGGCGAGCAGCCGGCGGAGCGCGGCGCGCGCGGGCGGCGGGGCGGCGCGCACCGCGGTCAGATGGTCGCCGAGACGAGGTCGCCGATCGCCAGCAGGAGGTCGGGGTCGTCGGTGAGCGGCCCCGCCAGCGCGACGCGGCACGCCTCCTCCGCCCCGATCCCGTCGGCGATCAGGCGCGCGGTGGCGACCAGCAGGCGCGTCCCCGGCACCTCGGCGAGCCCCTGGTCGCGCAGGCGGCGCACGCGGTGCGCGAGCGCGACGAGCGACGCGGCGCGCGCGCGATCAAGCCCGCTCTCGTGCGCCACGATCTCCGCCTCGACGTGCGCCGGCGGGTAGTCGAAGTCGAGCGTGACGAAGCGCTGGCGCGTGCTCGGCTTCAGGTCCTTGATCGCGTGCTGGTAGCCGGGGTTGTACGAGACGACGAGCTGGAAGCCGGGCGCCGCCTCGACCAGCTCCCCGGTCTTGTCGAGCGGGAGGACGCGGCGGTCGTCGGTGAGCGGGTGGATGACGACGATCGTGTCCTGCCGCGCCTCGACCAGCTCGTCGAGGTAGCAGATGGCGCCCGCGCGCGCCGCCGCGGTGAGCGGGCCGTCGACCCACACGGTGTCGCCGCCGCGGATCAGCCAGCGCCCGGTGAGGTCGCTCGCCGACAGGTCGTCGTGGCACGCCACGGTCACCAGCGGGCGGCCGAGCTTCCACGCCACGTGCTCGACGAAGCGCGTCTTCCCGCACCCCGTGGGCCCCTTGAGCATGACGGGGAGCCCGCGCGCGTGGCAGCGCACGAAGACGTCGACCTCGTGTGCGGCGGGGACGTAGTACGGCGCCTCCGACGGCGGGAGGCGGAGGGCGTCGCCGCGCGAAGCGGCGGTGCGGAGCGCGGTGGCGGCGGTCATACGGCGCAGCGTACGACGCGGGGCGCGCGGGGGGGAAGGCGGGGGCGTGTCAGCGTCCGGTCCGACGGAGGGCCGATGGGGCGGGCGAGGTGGGGCGTGCGAACAAGGGCGTGCGAGGAAGGGCGTGCGAGGTGAGACGACAGCCCGCCTCACCTCGCTCGCGGTTACTCGCTCGTAGGTCCTCGCACGCCCCACCTCGCCCGCCTTAATGGAATCGTCACCCCACCCTCATCCCGCCGTAAACCGCCCCGGCCCCCCGCGTGCTATCGTCGCCCGCGTCCCCGACCCGGAGCCCGACGATGACCCCTCCCCGCGGCGCGAACGCGTACCCGTTCACGGCGCCCGACCGCTTCCAGTTCACGTCGACGTCCTTCACCGCGCTCGCCGCGGTGCTCCTGCTGGCGACGGGGACCGGCGGCGCGCTGGGCTACGGCGCGCAGCGGGCGCGCGAGGAGGCGGCGCGGGCGGGCGCGGGCGGCGGACCGATCGTCGTCGACGGCGGGTGCGCGGGGGCGCGCGACACGGCGTGGCTCGACTCGCTCGCCTGGCCGCTCGACAGCGCGCAGGCCGTGCGGCGCGCGACCGCGGTGCTGCGCGGCGGCTCTTCGCTCGAACTCCCGCTGCGCGTGGCGGCGTACGAGCGCGCGCCGCGGCGCGTGGCGGTGACGCTCGCGGCCGACGTCGAGCGGCGCGTGGTGCTCGCCTGCGGCAGCGGACGCGTGGCCGTCTACCCCAACGGCTCGGCGGTGGTCGAGGCGCGCTACACGGCGCCGTGACGGTCACGCGTTCGCCCGCGGAGGCGGTCGAGATTTGCAGCGCCGAGGAGCCGGCGTCGCTCGAGGCGGCGCGCGGGCTGGTGCGCGCCCACATCCTCGCGCACTCCACCGCCCACGACACCGAAGGGGCCGAGCGGGTGGCGGCGGCGCTCCCGGCGCCGTACGCGTCCGACTCCTTGTGGGTGGCCTGGGTCGGCGGCGAGTCACTCGGCTGCGTCGCGCTCCACCCGCTCGGCGACGGCGCGGCTGAGCTCAAGCGCATGTACGTCCGCCCGGAGGCGCGCGGGCGCGGCGTGGCGCGCCGGCTCACCGAGCACGCGATCGCGGAGGCCGGTGCGCGCGGCTACGCGCGGCTGCGCCTCGGCACGCTGACGACGATGCACGCGGCGCAGCGGCTGTACGAGAGCGTGGGGTTCCGGCGCATCGCCGCGTACCGCCCCGTGGAGTTCGGCGAGACCTGGTTCTACGAGCGCCCGCTCTGACGATCTGACGAACCGTCGACGCCGCGGGGGTCGCGTGGCGTGCGCCGGCGCCGCATCTTCGCGCATGCGCCCGCTCCTGTTCGCCGCCGCGCTCGGCGCGGCGTTCGCCCCCCCGGCGGCCGCCGCGCAGGCGCCGTCCGCCGCCGCGCTCCCGTCGGTCGCACTCCCCCCGGAGCTGGACCGCGTGCTCCGCGACTACGAGCGCGGGTGGCGCGCCGGCGACGCCGCGGCGCTGGCCGCGCTGTTCGCGGAGGACGGCTTCGTGCTGCAGGGCGGGCGGGCGCCGGTGCGCGGGCGCCACGCGATCCGCGCCGCGTACGCCGGGCAGGCGGGGGGCGCGCTGCGCCTGCGCGCCCTCGCGTACGCGGCGGCCGACACGGTGGGCTACGTCGTCGGCGCGTACGGCTACGGCGACGGGCCGGGGGACGTCGGGAAGTTCACGCTCACCCTCCGGCGCGCGCGCGGCGGGCCGTGGCTCATCTTCTCCGACATGGACAACCCGAGCCAGCCGCCGCGCCGGCCCCCGCCCTGAGGCGCGCGGCGCGGGCGCCGCTCAGGGCCGCTCCGCGCGCCCCCCGATCGCCGCCTGCTCGCGCTGACTCGCCAGCAGCTGCGTGACGAACCGCTGCCCCTCGCCGATCCGCTCGACCTCCTCGGCGATCGCGTCCACGGCGTGCGCCAGCCGGTCGATGCGCGGGTCGTCGGCGGGGGGCGCGGCCGCCGCCACGCCGCCGCGCCGGCGCGCCAGCTGCCGCCGGATGCGGCTGAAGACCAGCGTGAGCACCACGCCGAGGCCGAAGCCGCCGAACGCGAGGCCGACCACCTCGTCCTCGGAGGCCCCGGACCGCCCGGGGTCGCGCTGCACCGTCTGCGCGAGCAGCTCGGGGGACGCGTTGCTGATCAGCCGCTCCGTCTGCGCCTGGTCGCGCTCGAGCTGCACGATGCGCTCGTCGACGACCTTCAGCCGCTCCTGGATCCCGACGCGCGCCTCCGGACTGAGCGCCGGCTCCCCGTCGTCGCGCCGGTCGTTCAGCTCCTGCACCAGCTGGTCGCGGCGGTTGCCGGCGCGCTCCAGCTGGTCGCGCAGGATCTCGCGCCGCTCGCGCAGCCCCTGCAGCTCCTGCGGCGTCTGCGGGAGCGTGCCGAGGGCGGACGGAGCGGCCCCGGGGAGAGTGACGGTGACCGACGGGGCCGGCGGGGCGGGGGGCGCCGGGGGGGCCGGGGGGGCCGGGGCTGGGGGGGCGACGTCGGGGGCGGGCTGCTGCGGCATGGCCGCTCCTACGGCACGCCGCGGACCCGGGTTTCCCCGGGGCGCCCCGCGCGGCGACGCGTAGATTGGCCGCCCCGTCTCCCCGCGCCATGCTGCTCGCCGACGCCGACCGCCTCCCGACGCTCGCCACCGACCGCCTGCTCCTGCGCTGGCTCGTCCCCGCCGACGCGCCGGCGCTGTTCGCCATCTTCGGTGACCCGGAGGTCTGCCGTTACTGGAGCCGCCCGCCGCTCGACGACCTCGCGGGCGCCGAGGCGCTGCAGCGGGAGATCGCCGCGCTCTTCGCCGCCCGCACCCTGCTTCAATGGGGCGTCGTCGAGCGCGCCACCGGCGCCCTGGTCGGGACGGCGACGCTCGCCGCGCTGGAGCCGGCGCACGGGCGGGCGGAAGTCGGGTACGCGCTCGCGCGCGCGGTCTGGGGGCGCGGTTACGCCGCGGAGGCGCTGGCGGCGCTGGTCGCCTTCGCGTTCGAGGCGCTCGCCCTGCACCGGCTGGAGGCCGATGTCGACCCGCGCAACGCCCGCTCGGTCCGCGCCCTGGAGCGCGCCGGCTTCGTGCGCGAGGGGCACCAGCGGGAGCGCTACTGCCTCGCCGGCGAGCGGCAGGACGCGCTGCTCTACGGGCTGCTGCGGCGCGAGTGGGCGGCGCGGCGCGCGGGCGGCTGACTGAACGACTGACCGGGCGGCCGCCCGCGGCGCGAAGCGCGTTGCCGGGAGCGCGGTGCCTCGTCCCCGGAGCGCCCCCCGCGCCCTACTCCGTCCCACCCGAGCAGTCGCCATGCGTCGTCTCTCCGCGCCCCTGCTGTGCGCCGGCCCCCTCCTGCTCGCGCCGTCCGCCGACGCGCAGCGGCCCGCCGAGCGGCTGCCCGCCGAGCGGCCGCCCGCCGTCACCCCCGTGGCGTCGCGCTCCACGCCGCGCCCCGCGCCCCGCGCGGACGCGGCGCCGGTCGGCGGCTTCGCGATGAAGGGGATCACGCTGACCCCCGGGCAGCAGGTGCTGGTGCGCGAGATCGACGCGCGCTACCTCGCCGAGCGGGCGACGATCACGGCCGGCGACCCGCGGCGCGCGACGCGGCCGGCGGTCCGCGCGGCGCTCTTCCGGAGCATCGACCGGATGCTGGCCGAGGAGCGCGAGGTGCTGACGGCGGCGCAGCGGCGGCGCTTCGACGAGAACGTCGAGGCGATCCACGCGTCGTGGGCGCGGTTGCAAGCGCGGTAGGCGGTGGGGCGCGGCCGACCGGTCGCGGCGGCGGGTAGTCCCGACAGTCGCGTGTCCGGGGGTGGCGTTTTGAGAGTGTAGGGCGTGAACGCGTCACACCGACGCGCGCTCCGCCCTGCCCCACCACTCTCCGGAGCGCACCCATGGCTGCCCACCTCTTTCCACCCACCTCCGCCCGCGCGACGCACGACCGGGCGAACGTCGACCGCCGCGCGCACGAGGCGCGTGCGGGCACACGCGCCGTGCGGCACGCCGAGCGCGGTCCGCTCACGGCGGCGCTGCTGCGCGTGGTCCGGCCGGCGCACGCCGCGCCCACCCGCCGCGCCGTGCGGCCGCGGGGCGGACGCACCTACCCGGCGCCGCACACGCCCGACCGCGCGCGCGTGCCGCGCAAGCAGCGCGGGCTGCGCCGGTCGCGGCGCGCCGGCCGCGCCTCGGTGGTCGCGTTGGTCGCTGCAGCCGCCACCGGCGTCGGCCTGCTGTTCCCGATCGAACTCGACGCCCGCGTTGGACGTCGGGGCGCACGCCTCGCCGGCGGGAGCGAACGACCACCCGAGCCTGCCCCGTCGCCTCGTGGCGTCAGCTACCGCCTGCCACCGGCGCTCGTGACCGCATCGCATCAGTCGTGCACCACGGGCGTCACCCCGTGTGGGGACACGCTTCGCCTGGCGCCGAACCAGAGCGTCGTCCGCGCCTACTCTGGTAACGGGTTCTCGCTCTCGGACGACGCCCAGTGTCGCGTCGTGGGCTCGAGCGGCGTGACCTGCGCCGTGGTCGGGTGGGACGGCTCCCTGCAGGTGCGCGTCACGGGCCTCGCCGTCTCGGCCGCCGCGACGCTCGAGATCTGGCAGGATGCCGTGGACGGGAGCGGCCAGTTCACGTGGGCGCACACCACCGTGCTGGTCGGGAACCAGCCCGCGCCGCCCCCGCCGCCGCCCGGCCCCGGGCTGCACGTCGACGCGGGCTACACGAACCACGACACGCAGCTGCTCGACCGGTGCGCCGCCTCGTGCTTCGCCGCGGTCGCGGGGCATTCGACCGTGCCGTACTTCTCCGCCGACGTCCCGCGCTCGGTGCGCCTCGTGTACCACGGCGACCGCCTGGCCGTCCGGCCGTTCGTATACGCCGACGCGTCGCTCGGCGCCGGCTCGGCGACGGCCTCGGAGCTCTGGCTGGAGGCGGCGGTGAACGGGTCGGCCGTCACGTTCACGAACGGCGACCAGCGGCTGCGCTTCGCCGGCGCCGGCGCGTCCTCGGGCGTCGTCCGCCTCGCCGGCCAGCTGGACGCGAGTGGGTTCGCCACGGGCGTCTACCCGCTGACGCTTACCGTCGGCGCCGTGTACACGAACGGTACCACCGAGCAAAAGGTCGTAGCGACGAAGCTGCTGGTGGTCAACGAGCGGGCGTCGCCCGTCGCGCGCGGGTGGACGGTCGCCGGCGTGCCGCGGCTCCACGTCCAGGGGGACGGGTCGGCGCTCCACACCGACGGCGCCGGCAGCGCGGTCCACTTCGCGAGCTGCGGCGCGGACTGCTTCACTACGCCGGCGGGCGACTTCTCGCGGCTCACCGCGGCCGGCGCCGGGACGGCGCGCACGTACGCGCGCGCCTTCGCCGACTCGACGAAGGTGGAGTTTGACTACGCCGGGCGCGCCACGCGCGTCGTCGACCGGTTCGGGAATCAGGTGGCGTTCGGCTACGATGGTGCAGGGCGGCTGACCTCGATCACTGACCCGGTGCGCCGCACGCCCACCAACCAGCCGTCGGCCACCGTGCTCACGTACGGGGCGTACGGGCTCGCCGGCATCCAGGAGCCCGGGGCCGACGGCACGTCGGGCGCGGGGCGCGTCACCGCGTACACGGTGGCGAGCGATTCGACGCTCCGGGTCGCGAAGGACCCGGACGGCGACAGCACGCGCTTCGGCTACGACGGGCTGCGCCGGCTGAGCACCGTCACCGACCGGCGCGGCCAGACGACCACGTACGCGTACGCGCCGTCGTGGAAGCTCGCCAGCGTGCAGCTGCCGGCGGTCACGGTGGGGCAGGGGGCGACGGTGGCGCCCACGACGACGTTCGCGGCCTGGCAGGCGGTCGGCGTGCCGACGGCCAGCACCGCGGGCGCGCTCGCCACACCCGCGCGCCGCGACACGATCCGCGGCGCGGTCACCGGCGCGCGTGGTGCGGCGGTGCGGTTCACGGTCGACCGGTGGGGGCAGCCGCTCGCGGTCACCGACCCGCTGGGGCAGACGACGACCACGGTGCGCAGCGGCCTGTTCCCGGTGACGATCACCCACCCGTCGGGCGGGGTGGACTCGCTCGTCTACTCGGGGCAGTTCCTCACCGTCGTGCGCGCAGCGGGCGGGCCGCTCGTCTCCTACGTGTACGGCGCCTACGGGCAGGTGGCCGAGGAGTGGGTCAACGGGATCCGCACCCGCCGAGCGGTGCTCGACCCGGCGACAGGGCTTGCGACCTCGGTGCAGGTACCGACGGTCGGCGGCGGCTCCCTCCACTCGGCGTTCGGCTACAACGCGCGGGGACAGGTGACCGCGACGACGGAGGCGGCCTTCGGGACGACGCAGTACGTGCGCGACAACCGCACTGGGAACGTGACGCAGGTCAACGCCCCGGACGCCCGCTGGATGTCCCGGACGCCCGACGCGGCGGGGCGCGACAGCGTGCTGCGGGCGGTCGACGGCAGCCAGCGCCGGATCCTCTACGACGCCGAGAACCGCGTCACGAGCGACGCCGACTCGAGCGGCACCGGCTGGCGCACGACGACGCGCGGCTACAACCCGCTGGACCTCGTCCGGTTCAAGGACGCCGGCACCAGCGTGCACCGCTTCGGCGTCAACGCGCTCGGCTGGCGCACGCAACTCTTCGACCCGGCGGACACGCTCTCCCGGGTCCAGGCGCTGGAGTACGACGCCGGCGGGCTGGTGACGGCGGCGACGAACCGGCGCGGGCAGCGGCGCACCTTCAGCTACGACGCGCTCGGGCGGCTGGTGAGCCGGACGGCGCCGGCCGGCGGCGGCACGGCGGCCGACAGCTTCGCGGTGTCGGCGGACGGGCGGATCGCGGCGGCGTGGAACGCGGTCGCGCGCGACTCGCAGTTCTTCGCCCCGAGCGGATGGCGGGACTCGGCCGTGACGTGGCTGGGCGGGACGCGCTACCGGCGCACGTATACGCCCGACGCGCACATGCGGCTCTCGCAGATGACGCTCTCGGCGGCGAGCGGCGGGACCGCCCAGCTCCTCTCGACCCGGACCTACACCACGGACCCCGGGACCGGTCTCCTCACCGGCGTCGGCATCAGCGAGCCGAACGGCAATGCCTGGGGGGTCTCGTTCCAGTACGACGCGCAGAACCGCCGGACGCAGGCGAACTACGGTTACGCGGTCATCCGCACGGACGCGTACACGAGCGACGGGCGGGTGTACGAGACGAGCCTCGGGAACCTGAGCGCGAAGCGCCGCTTCGGCTACGACTCGGCGGGGCGGGTGCGACTGTCGGTGCAGGTGCTGGCCAACGGCGCCGAGAGCAACTGGCGCTACCGGTACGACCCCGCCGGGCAGCTGGCGGCGGCCGACACGGTGACCGGCTACAACATGCCCGGCGGGGCGCCGCAGTTCGGCTACCGCGTGTTCTCCGCGTCGCCGCGGGCCGGCTACGCGTACGACGCCGCGGGCAACCGGACCTCGCCCGGCGGCCTGACCTACGGGCCCGGCAACCGCGCGACGAGCGGCGCGACGTTCGACCTGGACGGGAACGTGACGAGCAACGGCGGCGGGCAGTACTTCTGGAACGCCGCCAACCTGCTGGACAGCGTCCGGGTGGGCGGGCGGACGGTGCGGTACCGGTACGACGCCCACGGGCGCATGGTGCAACGGGCGGTCGACAGCTCGTACTACGACTACTACCAAGGCGCGTACGTCCAGGGCGTGGGCGCGCCGGTGTGGTACCTGTGGGACGGCGACGACTTGATCTTCCAGGGCGTCGGGTCGGTCGGCGCACAGTTCGTGTACGCCGGCGGGGTGGACCGGCCCGTGGCCGAGCTGGTGGGCGGGGGCGTCCGCTACCCGCACCTGGACGCGCAGGGCAACGTGTTCGCGGTGACGGCCGGCTTCGGGCCGCCGGTCTCGTACCGCTACGACCCGTGGGGCGCGCCGCTTGGGTCCACGCAGCCCGGCGTCATGCGCCACGGCTGGAAGGGGATGCTGTGGGAGCCCGAGGCGGGGCTCTACTACGCGCGCAACCGCTGGTACCACGCGGCGAGCGGGCGCTTCCTCACGGAGGACCCGATCGGGCTCGCCGGCGGCGCGAACCTGTACGCGTTCGCGGGCAACGATCCGGTGAACGCGGCCGACCCGTACGGCCTGGACGGGTGCGACGTGGACAAGTTCACGCTGGAGGACGGCTGGCAGACCGTGTGGATCGGCGGCCAACCGTACTGCGCTAGAGGGGGAGGGGTTGGGAGCGGAACACAGGCGCTGCCGACCGTGACGGTCACCGCGCCCTGGACGCCGGCCGGCGTGCCCATGCTGCCGTTTACGCCCTCGCAGAGCGCGCCGACGATCGGGGCGGCGCCTCCTGTGTGGCGAAGCGGCGGAGGCTCGACGTCCGGGAGCGGAATGATTGCCGGAATCCAAGAGTTCCTGAACAACAAGTGCGTCGAGGCGAGCATGGCGCTCGGTGTAGATGGCGTCATGACTGGGGCGTTCTACTGGGGCGGACTTGGCGTCTTGGGTGCACGGGCGGCGGTCGCGGCTGCGAACACCAATTTCGCGACCGCTGTTGTTCGAATGGCGGTCAACGGTGGAGGCTCTAACTTGAAGCAGCTACTCACTGCAATGGCGGGGCAGGCGGCTGCGCATGCGAATCTCGACATCGCAGTGCGCAAATTTACCCTTGAGTACGCGGCTTCGGTCGGTTCGTCATCTCTGCAGGGTGCCAGGAGCATTCAAGAGGCGTTCATCCCCGGGTGGCAGCTCTTCAACAGAACTTTCCCCGAGTGGCGTGCGGCCTGTCTCCAATAGAGCGATGAAACGCTATCGTGAACGTCGACCAACGGTGAGCGGCCCGAGTCGTCTGCACGCCGACCTTGTCTGGGGTCTCTCGTGCGGAGCGTTCATGGCGCTCTTCTTTACCGCTCTCGCGCTCGTGGGATTTCTCCTGAGCAACACTCTCACGTGGTCTCGCGACGGCCGAGTGTTCGCCTCCCTTGTGACATGCTACTGGATCGCCGGGTTGGGAGGCGGCGCAGTCGTCGGTGTGCTCCGCCCACATGCCCGCGGAGCGGCGGGCGCCAGCATGATCGGGGGGACTATTGGTTTTCTCGTCATGCTGACGTTCGCGGTAGGATCCGTGGGCCCCGTAGTGCTCGCGGAACGTTCCGGCTGGTACGCCGGCCTGTTCTTCGGAATGCCTATCGGAGCATTCTTCGGCTGGGCTACTTGGCGGCGGTCGCAGGCCTAGAGCTAGTACTATCCCTGGTGCGTCGGCGGCGAAAGACGAGTCGACGCGCTAGGCCCTCGCCAGCTCTCTCCCTTTCCGTCGTACTGCAGGATCGGTTGTGCCCGACGCACGTTCTAGTGCGGCGCCAGCGGTGCGTGCGGGCGTCCTGAGAAGTCGTGGTGTCCGAAGCTGAGTCGGCGCGGGGCTCCGGTCCCGCGCCGCCTTACCATCGATCGCCCTTTCTGACTTCCGCCGGAACCAGGGCAGGGTGGCACCCTGGCGTTGCGGCCGCGGCGCGCCGTGAACCTCCTGCATCAGGACGCCTTCGGCCCGGTCTCGCCACGCAGGCTGAGTCCAGCCGACTCAAGTGCAGACGTACGGCATATGGGGCACTCCGCAGCGCGCGTCGCAACCACTGGCCATGCAGCACGGCTGGAAGGGGATGCTGTGGGTCTACTACGCGCGCAACCGGTGGTACCACGCGGCCAGCGGGCGCTTCCTGACGGAGGACCCGATCGGGCTCGCGGGCGGCGAGAACCTGTACGCGTTCGCCGGCAACGACCCCGTCAACGGGTCCGACCCACTCGGGCTGCACGGGTGCGACCACACCAAGTTCAAGGCGGAGGACGGCTGGCAAACCGTGAACCTCGGCGGCAACCTCTATTGCGCGAACACGGGTCGTGACATCCAAGCCCTCCCGACCGTGACGGTCACGGCGCCATGGACGCCGGCGGGCGTGCCCATGGTGCCCTTCACACCAGCGGTCAGCGCCCCGCCACCAATCGCGGGAACGGGTCGTAGCAGTGCTGGCTTCGCGTGGACGACCCCCGCAGATGGAAATTCGTTCACGCAGTTCGTGGACGAGCAGCAGGCGCGCTACGAAGCGTTCGGCCAATGTGTAGTCGACGCGCCGGGCGCACAGACGGCTGCCGGAGTGCTTGGTGCGACGTTGGGAGTCCAGCTGAAATGGCCTAGCGATCTCCGCGGAACAAGCTCCTCTTGGGTGGGCTCGGTGGACCGTCTACTCCGCATCAACGGGTTCAACGGCTTCGGGTTCCTTCCAGCTCCAGACCCGACGTTCGGTCCCGTGGTGAGGATTGCGCCCGGTGGGCGCCTGAAGCACCTTGGCCTCTACGGGACGATCAACGCCGCCCTTGGTGCCGCCGCAGCGGGCTACCTTACGGCCGCCGTGACGGATTGCTACCACCGGCACATGTAGGAGGTGCACCATCATGCCGTCGTTCGCGAGCAAACTCATCGAGGGTCTTACCGGAGCTGGAGCCTCCCGAGCGCACAAGCATGGGCGCGCCATCGTGTCCTCGCGGCTACGCGAGCGGACTACTGGCGTCGATGGGACGGCACCCTCTCCGACCGGCAGCATGCCGGCGCAGATGAGCATCGTGACGCGTGCCGTGGCGGGAGCCGTCGGCGTCGGGGCGTCGCTGATGCGGCAGACGGACGTACTCGGCGATCTGTTAACCGTTCCCGTCGACCTGCTGCCACCGCGCGATCGTGAGGTGCTGGGCGAGCATGTGCAAGTACACCCAAGTTCGCGCGGGTGGTGAACAGGCAAGTTCGCGCACCCGGTCGTGCTGGTCCGGCGGGTCACTCGGGCTGATCACCTCCTGCTTGAGGCGTGGGGGGCCGCCGACCTCCGTCCTCGGTACCCGCTGGACGCGGGGCGAGGAGGGCGCTCAACTCGCGGAGCCGGTAGCTCCGGCCGTCGATGTGGACGACGGCCACGTGGTGCAGCAGCCGGTCGAGGATCGCCGTCGTCAGGATCTCGTCGCCGGCGAAGATCTCGGGCCAGTCGCGCACGTGCTTGTTCGAGGTGAGCATGACGCTCCCCCGCTCGTATCGCGCGGAGACGAGGCGGAAGAACAGGTTGGCCTCGGCCCGGTCGAGCGGGCGGAAGCCCACCTCGTCGACGATGAGGAGCGCGCAGTTCAGGTAGCGCTTCGCCCGCAGGCGCGGCGGCGGGATCGCGGCGTCGGCGCGCAGCACGTGCATCAGGTCATCGAGCACGAAGTGCGCGACCGAGAAGCCGTTCTTGATCGCCTTCACGCCGAGTGCGGTCGCGAGGTGGCTCTTGCCCACGCCAGGCGGGCCGAGGAAGAGCACGTTGCTCTTCTGGCGCAGGTAGCTGCAGGTGGCGAGCGCCTCGAGCTGCCGCCGGTCGGCGCGCGGCTGGAAGGCCCAGTCGAAGTCCTCGAGCGTCTTGCCCGGCGGGAGCCCGGAGAGCTTGAGCATCGTCGTGGTGCGGCGCTCGTCCTTGCGCTCGAGCTCTCCGGTGAGCACGAGGTCGAGGAACGCGGTGGGCGCGAGGCTCTCGCGCGCGGCCTGCTCGAGGAGTTCGGGGAGCACGCTCGCGGGGTAGTCGAGGCCGAGGGCGGTGAGCTTCGCCGCCAGGGCGTCGAGGGGCGCGCCGGACGACGGCGGTGGCGGGGCCGCGGGACGGGGTGGGCGTCTCACGCGCACACCTCCTCCTGCCCGGGCTCGCGCCAGGGGCGTGCACGGCTGACGGCCGGATCGAGCAGCGCCAGGTAGGCCACGTACTCGTCGAGCGGCCGCACGACGGCGGCCGGCGAAGGCAGCAGCACCGGGTGGACGTCGGGCAGCGCCGGCGAGCCCTCCGGGCCGAGCCCGGCGACTTGGAGCCGCGCGCGCCGCCCGAGCGGCGTCGGCGCCTGCACGGCCGCGGTGGACGGCCCGTCGTAGTGCGTCGTGTCGAGCACGACGTGTCGAGCACGAGGCGTCGCGGCGTGTGCCGCGCGTGGCGCGCGATCTCGGCGCCTTCGGCGAGCACCACCACGTGCTGCGCCGTGCCCCGCACCTCGACGTGGCGCGCCACCCACGCGAACGGCACCGAGTAGCGCCGTCCCTCGAAGCTCACCAGACAGTCGCGCGTCACGCGCCGCGCGACGACGACGTCGAACGGATCGTGCACGGCCGGCACGGGGCGCAGGAGCGGCTGCTCGGCGGCGAGCGCCTCGGCGACCGAGGTGCCCGTGACGGGGCAGCGTCGGCGCGCGAGCAGCTCGTGGGCGCGCGTGTCGAGCGCCTGCTGCAGCGGCTCGACGGCGCCCCAGTCGGCGCCGAGCAGGTCGGCGAACGCGCCGCGCGAGTCCCGCACGCGGCGCTCTACCTTGCCCTTGTCCGAGCCGGTCGCGGCGCGGCATGGGTCCACGCCGAAGCCGCACGTGCGGGCGAACGTGGCGAACGCCGCGCTGATCACGGCCGTCGGGCCGGCGCCCGTCGCGACCCCCGTCGCCAGATTGTCGATGCGCACCCAGAGCGGCGCGCCGCCGTAGCGCTGGAAGAGGGCGAGGTGCCCCGTCTGCCAGGCGAGCTGCGTCATCGTGGGGCTCACCCACACGAACGTCGCCCGGCTGTGCGACAGGGTGCCGAGCAGGCCGTAGAGCGTGCGCGCCTCGCCGTCGACGCGCGTGGTCCACTCGAACCAGTCGTGCTGCGCCTGCACGCCCGGCGGCGTCTCGACGCGCCGCACGGCCTGCGTAGGTGGGGCGCTGAACCGGCGACGCAGGTACCGCCGGACCGCCTGGTAGCTGCCCGAGAAGCTGTACTCGCGCACGAGCATCTCGTGCAGCACCGAGGCGGGCACCGCGGCCTGCGCCGCCTCCGGCGTCTCGCCGAAGCGGGCGAGCACCGCGTCGACGCGCTCGTGCCAGCCGTCGAGCGCCGATGCCCGGTCGCGCCGCCCGTCGGGCGCGTCGGACGGGCGCTTGAGGCGGTAGCGCAGCCCCGACTCGGCCACCCCGAGCTGGCGGGCCACCTGCCGGATCGAGGCGCCCCGCTCGACCATCTCCTGTGCGACCATCACCTGGTCCCTCCGCAGCTTCGCCATGTCGTGCTCCGCTTCGGGTGGCTCATGGTCCGCTCAGGGACCGCCCGGAAGCGAAGGGGCCGGCAGCGCCGGCCCGGGTCAAGGCGAGTGCGCGAACTTGGGTGTTTTCAGCCGCGCGAAGATGGGTGATCGTCTACATACGATGGCGGCGACAAGTAGCTGCGCAGCAGGGCGCGACGCTGCTTGACGCGAGCGGTAGCTGAAGGCGCAACCGTCGTGCGCCTTGAATGGCACCGATCGATCGGTGATCTGCGGCTCCCGGCGCGATGTGCGTCGGGAGCCGTTTTCGTCATCCCCACGCGAATCGCCCCCGCATTGCCGGATCGACGTGCGCGCTGCGGCTTCCCTGCAGACGGCGGGCGCAGTACAACCGACAAACACGCTACCGCGGGCATCGCAGCCCGGCGTCCTGCGGCACGGCTGGAAGGGGATGCTGTGGGAGCCGGCGGCGGGGCTCTACTACGCGCGCAACCGGTGGTACCACCCAGGCACCGGGCGCTTCCTCAGCGAGGACCCGATCGGGCTCGCCGGCGGCGAGAACCTGTACACGTTCGCGGGCAACGATCCGGTGAACGCGGCCGACCCGTTCGGCCTGGACGGGTGCGACAACGTCAAGTTCAAGGCGGACGAGGGCTGGCAGACCGTCAACATCGACGGCAACCTCTACTGCGCCAACATCGGCACCGGTACTCAAGCCCTGCCGACCGTCACGGTGACCGCCCCGTGGACGCCGGCGGGCGTGCCCTGGCTGCCGTTCGCGCCAGCAGCCAGTGCCCCGTCGCCGATCGGAGGGGTAGGTAGGGGTGGGGGATCGACGATCGGACCGAATAACGGACCGACACCGCCGGACGTGCATCAACTGTTCTCCGGAGTAGGAGAATGCGTGATCAGAGCGTCAGACGCCGCGTTGAGCGTCGGTACTGATCTCGCTGTGATCAGCGGCTTTGGCCTTGGATTCAAAGCCGGGTTCTACGCTGGCCAGCGAATCGGCGTCGCACTCAGCAACGCTCTGGTTCGCGGAATCGCTGCAAACTATGGTGTAGAAGGGTTGGCACTCGGCCACTATGCGGTCCGGACGATCGGTGTGGGCGGCATGGGCCAGATTGTCGGCTTCGGAACGTATCTGGGCAGTCTCCCAGCGGGTGATATTCCCAGTTTGAGTGGGTTCGTCAAGGGCATGGTCCCGTTCATTGAGACGCTTCCGAAACTTAGGCTGGCAGTACAGGCATGTTTCGACCACTAGATGGTTTGGTGAACCATGGGAAAGCGAATCGTCTGGGGAGTCGCCTGCGGTGCGGGGATCGCGGTGCTCCTGAGCGCACTGGTTGCGATCTCTTTGTTGCTCGGCGGCGACGCGCGACTCCGGGCGACCGGTGTGACCTACTCGCAGGTATTGCTGATCTACCTGATCACCGGGGCCGTAGGTGGTGCGCTCGTAGCTCTGGGCGGTAAGTGGATCAGCAAGCGCTGGGTTGCTGCGACTGTAGGAGCGTTAACCGCGACAGTGCTGGCCGTGTCATACAATGCGCTAAGTGCCGAGGGTGGCACGTCGACGAGAGTGAACTTGGCAGTGACGGTGATCTACGCACTGGTTGTCGGGGCTCCAGGTGGACTGATCCTCAACGAAGTCTTCGTTGGTCGGAACGATCGTCAGCCCAGCGGTCACACGCGCGCCGCGAAGCGACGGAACGAATCGCACTGACAAAGCAGCCGCCGTTCACCCAGCGTGTCGGCGGCTGTTGCTGCAAGCTCTCCTGCCTTGCTCGTGGCTAGTAGTCGCGCCGCAGCTGGGTACCTGACTGCCGTCGTATACGAGTGCTACCGTGTCCACTTGTGAGGAGACGACGCGGTGCGACTGTCACTGAGCGAACTATTCGGCGTCTCGTTAACGAGGAGTCAGCGGCGCGCCCAGGCACTCGTGCGTGAACGGCTGCGCTCAAGACCGATGGAGCACGGCACTGCAAGCACACCGAAAGCTGCTGAGCCGCTGGATACGTTGACACGGGCGTTGGCACGCGCGATCCAGATCTACCCTCGCCTGCTGCGGCCCTCCGACCTGATCGGTGATCTGATCGCGATCGACGTAACCAAGCTGAGCGATGAGGACCGTGAAGTACTCGGGAGGTACGGAACCACCGAGCGACTCGATGTTTTCGGAGCCGAGTTGATCGACGAGTTGCGCCAGATGCTCCCGCCGGATGCCTGGGACGACATTCGGGTCAAGCTGAATCCGGCGACGAACGCGGAGCACGACTGGCTCGGCAGTCTTGAGTGTCTCACGGTTCGAGAGGCAGCCGTGCTGTTTGAGACGTAGGGAACGGTTTGCGCCTCAACAGTGTCTCGAGCTCGACGAAGTACATGTTGCAGGGGCTCCGAACCGGTACGGTCCCTGCACACACTGGACGCGCGACTGCTTCGGTCATCGCGGAACGCGCGCCTGTGCATGCCGAGTCATCGAGTCAGTCGTCACAAGTCACGCAGGGTGCGCACCCAAGGTTTGAATCGCCCCGGCTTCCCAGGAGGCTCCCCACTGTGAGAGGTTGGAGCCATGGCGAAGTCGACACAGCAGCGTTTCAGTCCTGAGGTCCGGGAGCGGGCCGTCCGGCTGGTGCGGGAGCAGGCGAA
>JAESGM010000247.1_pt1 | contig 92173 bp, 90 predicted proteins | sample 9269721 | NCBI WGS metagenome assembly JAESGM01 (sample SAMN15720920, study PRJNA650825) | algae metagenome | isolation source: Komarekiella atlantica HA4396-MV6 and co-occurring heterotrophs from... | place: USA: Theobald House, Kauai, HI | collected 2009-07-29 | reverse complement strand
TAAGTGTTGTTGGTAATGACACTATTAGCTCATTACGCGTGCCACCAGATACAGTAGTACGTGTATGTGAACATAACACTGGTGGTCGATGCCGTGAGTATGGTTCTGGTGAGCATAAATTTGTTGGAAACGACTTTAATGACAAAATATCATTTATAGAGGTCAAGTAACCTCAAGTTTAGAGCGTATTCGTAAAAAAAATCTGGGGATGGGCCCATCAACTGGGTAAAATGGCCCGTAGCGGCGCTCGCTAAACTCAACGTATAGCTCGTTGTCAAATAAATGTGCGCTTCGCAGCTTGTTATTAAACATTACTGCTACCCATTTTCCGTGTTTACTGTTTACTGTTCACTGTATTATGAAGGTCTGTTGAATCTAGTAATTAATTCCTCCCGTGATAACTGTATAAGTAATGGTGTAAATTCTCCTGGGGATAAAGCTAATAATGGTTCAATAATTGCTTGAAGCTCGTTATCTAATGAACCAAAACGAACTTGTAGTAAATTTTCAACAACAAGGCGTTCCCCTTCCAGTTTTGCTTGTTCCCTGTCTTGTTGATAAAGTGGTTCTAGTCGCATAATTAAGTCCCTATCATCCTCTTCGGAATTTTGATTTACTCTCAAGTTTTGTCGCAAGTTATAGAGCAATTCTAGCGTTGCTCTGCGGAATAGGTGATTTGATGATAGTGCTTCTAATTCATCAATTGCCTTTCTTTGTACTGCTCCTCGACCGAGAATTCTTAACCATAGTGTTTCCTGAGTATGTGGTAACTGATGAATCGCAACTATTGCTGTCCGTAAAAACTCAGCCATAAAGTGTATTCCAGGCAACCAGTCTACGGCTTGAGTTGCACCAAATCCTGAAAGTAGTGTTGTTGATGCTGTTGGGCTAAGAATCCATAATTTGGGTATTATTGAGTCTAGGACAGAAGTGTTATTGCGATTTGCTTCCCGTTGTAATGCACCCCTAACTTCTAATAATTTTAACAGGCAATCACAAATTTCTTCTTTCGATGCAGCGTTTCGGAAGGGTTCAAAGATGGCTGGTGTAGCTGCAAATTTTCCTAACAATCCCAGTGTTTCTAAATTGAGGCTTTGTTCAGCTGAAGGAGAAAATAAAACATCAATTTCTCTAACTTCTCCCGCCACACGACTTGGAGCTTGTACTTCTCCATAAGGTTTTAGTAATTCTTCTAAATAGTCTTTTGCGAATTGGTCATGAATAAATCTAGTCATTCTATAATGCGTTTTAAATCTTGTAGAACTGCGGTGGCTGATTGATAGCGATCGCTAAAATGGTAGCAAACCATCTTATCTAAAATTGCCGCTAATTCTTCGCTAATTTTTGCTTGTCTCCACATCACATTACCCGTTTCGGGATCTGGCTGGAGTTCTTGCGGCGATATCCCAGTAATTGCTTGAATGCCAATCATTCCTAAAGCATAAATATCACTGCACAAGCGTGGATGTCCGGCGAATTGTTCTGGTGGCGTATAACCCCGCGTCCCGATGGCTATTGTTGCTAATTCAGTTTGCTCACTCGGCGGTTGTATCAATTTCACTGCACCAAAATCAATTAGTACTAGCCGATTATCTTGAGTGCGTCTAATAATATTAGTCGGCTTGATATCCCGATGAATCACACGATGTTGGTGAATAAATGCTAGAACTTCTAAAACTCCCTTTAGCATATCGATCACAAATGATTCGCTTTTTATGTTCTGCACAGGTGGTAATTCTTCACTCAGGGTATGTCCCTGAATATATTCTTCAACTAAATAAAATTCTTGGTTATCTTCAAAATAGGCAAGCAATTCTGGAATCTGATCATGTCTGCCCAAAACTTCTAAAATTTCGGCTTCAGTATTAAATAATCTGCGAGCAACTTGCAAAAATTTTGGATCTTGGCGAGCTGGCATTAACTTTTTAATTACACAAGTTGGATTACCCGGTCGCTGATGATCTTTTGCTAAATAAACGCGACCAAATCCACCTGCACCAAGAATTTTAGAAATTTTATAACGTCCATTCAAGAGGAAGCCACCAGCGGTTTTTTCTGGTGTATCAAGTTGGGGAATCAGATCAAGTGGGTCGGGAATTGCTGTTTTGTCTTCTAAGAGTATATTTAATTGCGCGATCGCCTCTTGCTGTTTTTCAACTTGCAGAATAATCACCTGAGTTTGCTGCTGAGTCCGGTAATTAGTATAAGCCATAACACTGATACTACTAGTTACCAAAGCGATCGCAGGCGGAATAATCGGTATCCATCCGGCTTGGAAGAACAAACCAACGCAGATTCCTCCTAAGATAATTAGGGTTGTACCTCCTACTACTAGCAGTAACAGAGGATGTTGCGATCGCCATGCTAAAGCACTACCTACTAATGACCAACTCCATACCCAAAGAAGTTCGGCCCAGTCGGGCCAGTACCAAATTAAGGGTCGCTGATCCATCACTGTACTGATGAGTTGACTAGCTATCTGTGCATGAATAAATACAGCAGGCATTCTTGCTGGTTGGTCTGGCAAAGTGCTGTAGGGTGTATAAAAGCCAGCTGGAGGAAGACTAGCGACCGTAGTGCCGATAATTACAAGACGGTCTTTGACTAAACTAGGGTTTACTTGATTGTCTAGGATTTGCGTCAGGGTTACTTGGTCGGCGAGGCGATCAGGATGATGGTAATTTAATAATATTTGATAGCCAGCCGCATCCAGACGTTGATAGCTGCCAGAATTAGCTTCTAGGCGTGGAAAAATAGTTTTACCTAACTTAAAATTCCCTTTTTGAGTGAAGTTATATTTAATGCCTTGTTTATCCAGATAATTAATAGCAATTAGTGAACCAAATGAAAATGGTGTTGTGCATTTTTTATCTGTAGAGTTAGCAAATAACAAACTACGACGGAGAATTTGATCATTCTCGTTGTCAGTAATTACATCGCTAAATCCTACATTATCTATAGGAAAATTGGGCGGTGGCGGAATTTCATATCTACCGTTACTGCTGAACAAGCAAGTACTAATGATATTAACTTTATTTTGAAGATTAGCCGCTAAATTTTTCTGGTCTGGGCGAAAAAGATATAAACCAATGACACGCGGTTGATGCGACTCTAGTTTCTTTAATAGCTGATTTATTGTACGGTCTGAGAGAGTCCATTTCTCTCGTTCCAGATCCTTTTCAGTAATTTTTACCAGCAAAATCCGCTGATTGTGCGCTTGTGTAGGACGCGATCGCAACATCTCGTCATAAGCTCTCAACTCCCAAGGCTGCAACCATCTGAGTTCACGAACTCCCCAGATCAAGGCGGTGACTCCTACACTCGTAACCAGAATAATTTGCAGCCAACTATTGCTAAGGGACGTTTCATGAGAACCCTTGTCTCTAAGGAACGCGGTACGGAGTTTTTCTAATAGTCCACTAATCACAGCGTTGCGGCGGTAGCCTGAATTGGGTAAATGCTCTAATTTAATTTAGCAATTTACTTGTTGATTCGAGGCTTAGCTTGTTATTACCCTTAATTACTCACTTTCGATTGATGCTATTGACAAAAATTTCTGTATATTTTTATACTAGTTTTTAGGGTTATTTAAACAAATAGCTGATATTGATTTGGGAATACTGACAAAAGAATGATTCGATTCTCACTGCAAATAAGGAAGCAACATGGGATTTACTGAAGATATTGCTAAAGTCTCTGAACATGTTCGTAACTATGCTGATAAAGCTGTTGGTGAACAGGCTACGAAGATGGCGCTGATTGTTCCCTTTTTGAGCGCTCTTGGCTACGACGTTTATGACCCCAATGAATTTAAGCCGGAATATGTAGCCGACTTTGCTATTAAAAAAGCAGGGCAGTTTGAAAAAGTAGATTATGCCCTAGCTATTAACGGTAATATTGTCATGATTGTAGAGGCAAAAGCTCATGGGCAAAAACCAGAAACACATGATGGGCAACTGAGTCGCTACTTTAATGCACTTGTGACAACAAAGGTTGCTATTGTTGCTAATGGTATAGAATACCGTTTCTTCACAGACTTGCGCCAGACTAATGTTATGGACAAGGAGCCATTTTTTGCTTTCAACATCCTTGAATATGATGCCAAAGATATTGATAACCTCAAGTTTTTTCACCGTGACCTTTTTGAAGCTACAGCTATTACTAGCCATGCTGAAGAAATGGTTTATTTAAAAGGTATGACTCATCTTGTAGGCAATCTTTTACGCTCTCCTTCCGACCAATTTGTTCGCTTTTTAGTGTCTGAACTTCGTGCATCTGACCCTAGATATGAACTTCAAGGGAATATTAATGCTAAGGTTATTGAAAAATTTAAGTCTATTGTTAAAAAATCGCTCCAGGGAAGTTTATTAGAATTAATGACCCGTTCACTTAGCCAAGAAATGGCTCAGTCTATCGAAGCAGGGAATGTTTCCCAAGCAAATGAAGTAGAAGCAAATGATGCAAGAGAGGAACCGGAGACAGCAGAAGAATCAAAAATAGTAACAACTGCTGAAGAACTCGACGCCTTTGAAAAAATCAAAGCTATTCTTAAAACCTCGCAGAACTACAAGCATGAAGTCCAATATAAAGATACTGTTTCCTACTTTGGCATAAATCTTGGCAAAACTACGCGGTGGTTTATGCGACTGTATCTATCTTCGGCTAAAAAGAGCTTTATTGCTCGGCTCGGTATAGATGAAGTTAAGTCATTAGCGCTAGATTTTCCAGTGCAGGAAGTACCAGCTTCGCTTGTAGAAACAGCATCCAAAGTAAGCATTTCCTCTGTGAATGATTTAGATAAGCTTGCGTCACTTATTTGCAGGTGTTATGAGGTAGAAGCTGCTAAGCACTAAGATTATTTCGGATTTATAATTTTGGAATTTGTAACGCACCGAATGTAGGTAAAAGTGCGTTATACTTGCTGCTTTCCATCTCAAATTACTCGTTTTCAGATGCTTGAACATCTTCAACAGGACTAGCAATTGCGAAGGAAATAGGATCGGTGGATTGAGTTGGTACTAAATGGGGTTGTTCAGGCGATGCTTGGATACTTGTATCACCCAAATAGGAGCCAACAATCTTATCGTAGTTAGAAGCAACGGCTAAAAAAGCCCCACCTAAAATATAGATAGGTAATGGCAGATTAAATTCTTGCAACCAGTCAAACAGTTCTGCCAAGGCAAACAACACCAAAAAGCAGGCAAGCCAAACCTTCATGTCTTCATCTCCTATATTGAATCTATAATACTAAGGTAAATAGCTTGCATGATACTTAAATGTGGAACACAACAGTAGACTTCTCGCAAAAGTCCTGTTTTTAGGCTCTTTTTCTGTGTCTCTGTCTTGAAAAGTTCTGTTCGCCGGAAGCCGGCGCTCAGACTTTCCGCTGCGCCTCTGCGTGAGGCAAATAAATATTTATGCAAGAGGTCTATTACCGTTCAAAACTGCTACCAATTTTTCAAGATGCGCTGTTTCATGGGTTGCCATCACAGATATTCTAATCCGACTTGTTGGCACTGTGGGAGGACGAATTGCTGGGGCAAAAATACCAGCATCTCTTAATTGCTTTCCAGCTTTCAGTGCATCTGTGGTGCTGTGTAATTGAAAACATAATATAGGCGATTCTGAAGGTAATAATTTGAGGTTAGGTAAATGCTGTTGGATTAACTTTTTCAAATAATCTATATTTCGCCATAATTGAACGCGGCGTTGTGGTTCTTGTTGCACTATCTTGATTGCAGCTAACGCCGCTGCTGTATCAGCAGGCGAAAGCCCAGTGGTATAAATCCAACTTGGTGCGCGATTCCGCAAAAAGTCAATCAACGTGGAACTTCCCGCCACATATCCCCCTAAGCTACCCAAGGCTTTACTCAAAGTGCCAATTTGAATTAATTGCCTTCCCGTACACCCGAAGTGTTCGACACACCCCGCACCTGTTTTTCCCAGTACCCCAGTGGCATGAGCTTCATCGACTAGCAGCATACAGTTAAACGCATCAGCTAGATCCAATAGTTCTGGTAAAGAACATAAATTGCCATCCATGCTGAAGACGCTATCAGTCAGAATCAAACAGCGTCGATAGTTTTGTCGTTGCTGACTCAACTGGGTTTTGAGTTCTGCAACATCACAATGGGGATATTCTACAATCGCTGCACCGCTAAGAATCGCCCCATTTTTCAGACTGGAATGATTGTACTGGTCAGATAAAATTAAATCCCGCTTACCCACTAAAGCAGCGATCGCACCTAAATTTGCTAAATACCCAGAACTAAATACTAGAGCATCTTCTGTTTGTTTGGTAGAAGCGATCGCCTCTTCTAATTCCCTGTGTAATTCTCGATGCCCACTCAGTAATCTAGAACCAGTACTACCAGTACCAAATGCTTTGATAGCAGCAATTGCCGCCGCTATCAAGCGCTCATCCCCAGCTAGTCCCAAATAGTCATTACTAGCAAAATTAATTACCGATTGCCCTGACAAAACCACAGTTGCACCCGGAAGCCCGTGGATTGCTTGTACTGAACGATACCAGTCGGCTTGATGAATAGTTGCCAGAGATTCCTCTAGCCAGGTATAAGGATCAGTGGGCATAGGGGAGTGAGGGCAGGGGGCAGGGGAAGAATAAATAAAATACAAATGACTCTTGACTCTTGTAAAGACGCGATTAATCGCGTCTTTACTGAACTTGTTCGCTACTGCTAAGATGGGCGATCGCTTGTTTAATCCAATCTTCCACATAGGCATCTTTCGGTAGTCCAATGTCTTCGCTTACCACATGCAAGGCGTGACTGACTTCATGGGCAGTATATCCCAAGGCGAACAGGGTCATTTGCACCTCTTCGAGAATTCCGGGGGCTGGACCACCTGTGGCGACGAAGAACCCGGCTGATTTGCGCCACTCTACTAACTTGCTTTTGAGTTCAAGACAGATGCGTTCGGCGATTTTTTTGCCGACACCGGGAGCTTGAATTAAGACTTGTACATTGCCTGCAATAATTGCCTGGACTAAATCTGGTAGTTCCAAAGTGTCCAATAGGGCGATCGCTAAAGATGCACCAATACCGCTGACGGTTAGCAAGTGGCGAAATAAATCGCGTTCTGCTGGCGAAGCAAAGCCATAGAGTAACGGTACTTCTTCACGAATTTGGTAATGAGTGAAAATTTGTACTAAGTCTCCGGTTGTGGGTAATTGCTGCGCTAACCGTTGAGGAATTTGCAAATCATACCCTAAACCATTTACTTCTAGAGTCAAGATAACGCGATTAGCGCCAATTGTTTGGATACCAGCAACAAGACCTTTAAGATAACTAATCATTTCAATAAACCAAAATATTTCAAACCTTCGATGATTCCACCTGCACAAAAACCATTTGCCAGGTAGCGGTGGTCAGCGGGATACTCGTTGTGCCATTGGAGTAGCTCTGGACGCGCATTCCCAACAATGATTCCCCGTTCGTTGCCTACAGCAAATAAAGCAATATCATTACCTGAATCACCACAGACAACTGTTTGTTCTGCTGCAAATTTCCACTTTTGGCGAAGAAACTGCATTGCCTGACCTTTATCGCTGGTACGGGGTACAATGTCAAGGTCAATACCGCTACTATAGATTAACTTTATATTTAATTTATATTTCTGCAACTCTGTCTCAAGTTTTGGTAGAACACTTGCAGCTGAATCTTGTTGCAGGAAAAAGCTGACCTTAAAGGGACGCTGTTCTGAATCTGGTTGCAGAGCTAGCTCAGTGTATTTGCTAGTAACAGATAATACTTTTTCTCTTTCCCAGCCTGGTGAAAGGATTTCTGACCAGTCTGAATCTGGAGTATCAGTACCATCAAGGTAGATTTCTGTACCCACTGAAAGAACCAGAGCATCAGGTTGCAAAAGATTTTTTTCAACTTGGAGTTCTTTGTAAAGTAGAGGCGATCGCCCAGTAGCATAAACAATTTTAGTGCCGTATTCTTGGCGATGTTCACTGAGTAGTTGGGTTAGTTCTGCCAAAGCATTGTCATTGCCTACGAGGGTATGATCCAGGTCAGTTACAAAAAGAAATGGTTTCATAGCTTTGATTTCCCCCAAGTTAGTAGTTGCAGAAATACCTAAAAACCTTAAAATTAACCAGATGTAACCCATGCGTTCCGAGTTAATCTACCAGATTTTGGCTCTTGTGTATTCGTACTAGTGCAAGAATTCTTTCAAAGGTCAAAAATAACCAAACTCTCTATAGTATTTAGTCAGAAACGACCGATTAGTCTATGGTTTATTTTCACTGCTAGGTGCGATCGCACAAATAGATAGCAAAATGAACGACTTTCCCGCTTGGTACTTCGATGAGTCTAAAATGGCTGGTATTGACTTTAACTGCAAGTATGTTTATGCAAAATACTTCGACACAAATCAAACAAGTCGCCAATATTTTGACCGAATCTTTTCTTGATGACCCTAGTTTCTCTTTTATTTTCGGCGATAATTCCCATCAAGTCAGTGCTTTAAATGCTTTCTTTGAGATATTCGTCACTGATACGATACAGCGAGGTGAAGTCATGATAGCACCAGATAAACAAGGTGCTTGTATTTGGTATCCGGCGTCAGTCGAAATTTTTAATGAGCAATTTGAAAATACCTTGGGCAAAATCATTGATACCATCTCAGAAATTGCTGATAAAGAATCAGGTAAACGCTTTGAACAGCTAATTGAAAAAGTCGGCGAAAATGAACCAACACAGAAGCATTGCGAAATATTTTTTATTGGTTTGAAACCATCCGCACGCAGAAAAGGAATAGGTAAGAGTTTGTTAAAACCTGTTCTCGATTACGCCGATACAAATCAAGTTGGTTGTTATCTGGTTTCTTCCAATCCACGCAATATCTCATTTTACGAACAACATGGCTTTCAAAAATCTTGCCCAATTGAAATTAGTAATTTTTATTCGATGACTGGAATGTGGCGCAATTTTATTAATTAGTGAATATCTTATCCAAAAAAAGCTGAAGATTTATGATTATTTGATTGAACACTAGAATGCTGAAAACTAAATAAGCTCCTTGGGATTAAACATTCGTACTAGTGCAAGAATTTTTTCAAAGATCAAAAAGAACCAGACTTTCTATAGTATCTAGTCAAAAATGACTAATTAGCCTATGATTCATCTTACTTGCTAGGTGCGATCGCACAAAGATACAGCAAAATGAATGGCTTTCCTACTTGGTACTTCGATGAGTCTAAAATGGCTGGTGTTGACTTCGAGGATACAGCACAAGTTGAAGCTTATGACCGTAATCAGACATCAAGTACGCCAGAGAAAGAACAGGCTTTAGTCACTCGTCTAGGCGTTTCTTCGAGACATAGTGTTATTGATCTAGGAGCAGGTACAGGTACTTTTGCAATTCAGGCTTCATTAGTTGGTGCTTCTGTATATGCTATTGATATTTCACAAGCCATGCTAAATTATGCTCAGCAAAAGGCTAAAACATTTGGTGCTCATAGTATTAAATTTCATCAAGCAGGTTTCTTAACTTATCAACATCAAGATGAACCTGTTGATTTCGTTGTCACCAAGAATGCGATTCACATCTTGCCAGATTTTTGGAAAATGATTGCTTTTTTGAGGATAGCTGCGCTGCTGAAGCCTAATGGTATTTTTTATCTACGTGATGTAATTTTCTCATTTCCACCTACAGAATATGAAACTTCAATTAATGAATGGATCAAACAGGTGGCAAAACCTGAAGGTCAAGGTTGGACAGCTAAAGACTTTGAAATGCATGTGCGTGAAGAACATAGCACTTTTACCTGGATTATTGAAGATATGTTGACACGCGCTGGATTTAAAATTTTAGAACTAACTCGTTTTACACCTGTTTATACTGAGTATTTATGCATTAAACAGTTAACTTAATCTGCGATACTCCTTGGCGTAACTTGCGCTGCCGTTTCAGCCAAGATTGGCGGATGGGTTGGCGGAGGACGGGAGCTAGCTTGCTTACTAGCCATTGCAGCAGGGGACTTTTAGTCAGTCGTTCAGCCTGAGCTACTTCTTCACTTTGAAGCTGCTGCGATCGCGATCGCATCAATTTTGAGCAAAAGACCAGGATGCTGCCTGTGATTGAGGCAATGTTTAAATTGATCTCATCAATTGTGTATCCAGTTCTGAATACTGAGAAAATAAGCTGTCAATACTGGCTAACTTTGCTTTATGTGCTAGTGCTGTAGCAATAATTAAACGATCAAAGGGGTCTTTGTGAACAGGTGATAAGTTGACTGCTTGGTAAGCAATTTCGGCGGTCAGTGGAAATAATGTAATACCTGTCGGTTCCAAAGCATCTTGAAGCCAGCGAGCAACACTACAAGGCAATTCCAGTCGTCCCCTCTGTTGTGCTAAAGCTACTTCATAGCAGGATACAGGTGAAATACCTACTTGATCAGCTGTTTCGATTGCCTCTCTCCACTGAGACGGAAATAGATCGAATTCCTGGGTGACAAACCAAATCCAAATATGAGTGTCTAAGACAATTACTTGAGACATTCCCAATCTTGTTCTTCAACTATAGAGCTAACCAAATCACCCAAGGTTTTACCTTTACCTGCGATGGAAGCAGGAGGAGTCCGGCGCTTTACTGGTGGCGTGATATCCTCTAGAATCGTCACAATTACACGGGCAGATGATGGTTTAGGCTCGTCAGTTAGCCATTTTAGCTGACCATTCTCAATAGTGGCTTCATAGCTTTTAAGCATTAGACTTGTCCATATCTTACAAATATTACCCCTTTTCCTTTACCTTGCTAAGTTCCCTTGGTGAGCTACTAATTCCTGTTTGATTTTGTATTGTAGTCATAGTTTTCTGTATTTTTAGACATTTAATTTTATCTGCGATACTCCTTGGCGTAACTTGCGCTGCCGTTTCAGCCAAGATTGGCGGATAGGTTGGCGGAGGACGGGAGCTAGCTTGCTTACTAGCCATTGCAGCAGGGGACTTTTAGTCAGTCGTTCAGCCTGAGCTACTTCTTTACTTTGAAGGTACTGCGATCGCACAATTTCTGGCTCTCGTTCAGCTTGAATCTGTGGTAATGTCGCATCAATATCTGCGTGTTCTGCTCCCTCACGCAATAGAGGAACTAGATGGTTAGCTGCAACAATCACATCCCGCAATGCCATATTGATACCCTGAGCGCGGATGGGTGACATTGGATGAGCCGCATCGCCCAAAAGTAGTAACCCTGGCACAGACCAGCGCGGACAACGACCGACTACAACGGATAGTAATACAGGGCGCTCAATGGTTTCGGCATTTTGTCGGAAATGCTCAGCTAACCAAGGAGGTGATGCAGATGCCAACATCTCAGCCCAATTGACTTGCTTCCAGTCCATCGAGAAATCCTCATAGAGTGACCACCCTACCTGAAGATTGCCCTCCGATCCGTGAAATAATCCAAAGGCTTGACGACCGCTCACAACTGAGTAAAAGACGTTTTCTGACTCAAAACGCGGACTATCTGCCAATTTGAACCAAAGAATATTAAAACTTTGAGATTGCTGCTCCAGGGTTAAGTTTGCTCGCTGGCGAACAATGGAATTACGTCCATCCGCCCCAATAACTAAATCCGCAGAAATAGTATGATTGTTCCCTAGCTTGACGCCAGTAACCCGGCGATCGCCCGATTGAGGCGAACAGAAATCGCTCCACAGCAAATCTTGTACAGGTTCACTCTGCACTAACTCAAAATTGGCATAGGTGTTGGCTTGTTCAATCAGCGTTTCTAAAAGGGGTGGCTGTGAGACGAGCATAACTGGCTTACCATTGGGTTCCATCGGTTCCTCAACTCGAAACAGCGATCGCTTATTAATCAAGAACTCCCAGGCATCCAGAGAGCGATGAGGAACGTGTTCTAACACAGGCAACAATCCCATTTGCTCCAAGGCATCCAGTCCACTGGGCATTAGCCCCTCACCGCGAAAAACTCGCCGAAAGTTACGGGATGCTTCAATCAGTTTGACTGCAATACCCCGTTTTACAAGCAGCAGCGCCAGTGTTGCACCAGTGGGCCCAGCCCCAACAATTACAACTTGAGTCATTATTTTTAAAATGGCTTTTATTTGTTTTGTTCGCCTATCATACTATCTTTGATGTGTCAAGCTAAAGATGCTAGGATATCAATTGCTTCTCACTATCGCTAAACAAGCCATGCAAAACACAGACACGACATTAAAACTTCGCCTGTGGACAGTTGAGGAATATCACCGGATGGCTGAGGCTGGGATTTTTGGTGCAGATGAACGGGTGGAACTCTTAGAAGGGAACATAATCTGGATGAGTGCGAAAGGGACAGCTCACGGGTCAGCAGTGGGAAGAACAAATAAGTTACTACAGAACCGTTTAGAAAATCGGGCGTGGATATCTATTCAAGACCCAGTTAAGTTAAATGAACGGTCTGAGCTAGAACCAGATGTTGCTGTTGTTAAAGTAGATCCGTTGGACTATGCAGACCACCATCCCACCCCTTCAGAAGTTTATCTGATTATTGAGGTAGCAGATAGCAGCTTGAAATTGGACTGTGAAACCAAAGCTAAAGCCTACTCAAAGGCGGGAATTACAGATTATTGGGTGCTAGATGTGGTTAGTCGTCAATTATATGTATTTCGAGAACCAACTCAAGAGGGCTATCAAAGTAGAGTAATTTTGAGTGAAGATCGGATTATTTCACCTTTAGAGTTTCCTGATTTGCAGATTGCGGTATTAGATATGTTACCGATGCTGGCTTTGAGTTGAAGGTGAATTATCGACTATCTATCTATATTGATATTGATGCGATGTCTGCCTTAAAAAGTGACGCTCCTGCGTCGCTACCGCTATCGCGAACGGCGGAAACCGCCGCTCCGACGCCAGTTGCTTCTCTTACAAAGCTTAGATGTCTCCGACAAGCCTTCTGGTGGGCGTCTACGGCTCCAAGCGCCGCTCTAACTTTGCGCTTCCGACGCAAGCGCGATTGTTCGCACTGGCTCGACTTTTCGCTACGACGGGCTTCTCTACGAGACCAAGGTGAACGCCTACGCATTTTCTGGCATCAAACCAATAGCATTTATACACTAAATAAGCAGTACCTTACCTCATCAATGCCTGAAAGCCTGCTTGTATGAAATGCTGATCAAAGGTCAAAGCTTGAGTTACTCCCGCCTGCTTCATAACTACGAAGGAAATGCAATCCACTAAACCCCATGCTTTATCTTGGTGAGTTTTATAAAGATTAAACGCTTGATTAAATAAGTCAGGGTTAAGTTGGACAATTTCTACTTCATCTGAAGTCAAAAACTGCTCGATAATATCAACAGCCTCGCACTTATTACTGCGTGCTAGAGTATTACCAATTTCCAATAACACTACATCAGTTGTGAGTAAAGGATAGCCTTCAAATTTATCTGCTAATTTTGAGGCTTGCTGGTGATATTGATCACGTTGATTAATCAGCGCTACCACAAATAAAGTATCAACAAATAGCTGATTAGACAAACTTTTAACCGTCTACATATAAATCGAGATGGGCAGCAAAGTTCTCTGGTGCTTCTATTTTTATCTGTTTCAATTTAGACATGAAGCTGGCTTTTTTCGGCTGTTGTTTGGATTGGGCAAAATCTTTAATTAAAAGATATAACTCATTAAGATATTCTTCATTGAGGCTGTCTATTTCAGCTTTGATTTCTTCTTTTGTAGTCATTATGTACTTCTCTTATTTGACCCTATTCCTATTTTAGGCTTTAGCATTAGGAATTGACATGGCTTAGGCGCGATCGCCTGTGTGTATTCTAGAAGCGCTAAATCGAATAATACAGGGGAAAAGATTTCGCATCCTTCGGCTTCACATACACCCGTTGTTGCGGTTCCAACTCCAATTGGTTGAAGCGATCGCGTGTTAAATGCGCCGTCACCACTTGCCCATCATCTAATGTTAATTCTACTTGAATTTCCCAACCCAAATGTATCAAACGGCTAACTGTCGCAGGTGCAGTAGCGCCGTTGGCAGTCTTTTCCACAATCACGTCTTGCGGACGTAAAAATACTTCTGGATGTGGCGAATCGAAGCCACTGCTTTGGAAAATCTTTGAGTTGCTGGGTAACACGTTTACCGGGCCGATGAAGCTCATCACAAATGCTGTGGCAGGATTATCGTAAATTTCTGCTGGCGTCCCCACCTGTTCTACACGCCCTTGATTCATGACCACAACTTCGTCGGAGACTTCCATTGCTTCCTCTTGGTCGTGGGTGACGAAAACAGTGGTAACATGTACTTCATCATGGAGGCGGCGTAACCATGCCCGCAAATCTTTACGGACTTTAGCATCAAGTGCGCCAAAGGGTTCATCTAGCAATAACACGTCGGGTTCTACGGCTAGTGATCTTGCTAAGGCTACCCGTTGTCGTTGACCACCAGAAAGTTGTGATGGATAGCGATCGCCTAGTCCACTCAACTGCACCAATTCCAGCAATTGTTCTACTCGCCCTTTAATCTTTTTTGTTGGGGCTTTGCGAATTTCTAAGCCAAAAGCAATATTTTGCCGCACAGTCAAATGCTTAAACAGGGCATAGTGTTGAAACACAAACCCAATATTCCGCTCTTGCACACTTTGATAAGTAGCGTCTTTGCCAGTCAGTAAGATTTTGCCACTATCTGGCATTTCTAAACCAGCAATTAATCGTAACAAGGTAGATTTACCTGAGCCTGATGGCCCTAGTAAGGCAACTAGCGAACCACTCTTAATTTCTAGGCTGACTTGATCAACTGCCTTGAAACTCCCGAATTGCTTTGATACGTTCTCAACTACTATGCCCACTACCACTACCTCTGCAACTAATCTACGGCTTTTTGCTGGGTTTACCGTGTCTTACATATACCATAGACAATTGCGTTTAGATTAACAATATTTAGTAATTGCAGCGACGCTAGCTGTTCGCCAAGTTCCCTTTGCGGGGTAAAGAGGTGCATGTTTTTAATCTCTTTCCCTTTAACCTTTCCCCAGACCTCACCCAGCATTTTTGGCTTGGCAGACCACTAACTTGTTTAGTAAGAGAATCGAAAAATGAAATTTGCATACTTGATAATGACCCAATGGAAACAACAAAGGGGATAAATTTACAATTCCCAATGTGCGATCGCACTGTTTGTATCGAAACATTAAGGTATATTGCATTTCAGTCGAAACCTGGAGGTAGAGCGCAAAATCAGCCAAAAGACCGTGATACGATGCTTTCGGTAAATGTGAAGATTGGGAGAAAGACCTTTGACACTACGGGTTGCTGTTATTGGGTCGGGCCCTGCTGGTTCATCTGCCGCTGAAACACTGGCTGCATCAGGGATCGAAACCTACCTGTTTGAGCGGAAGCTAGACAATGCTAAGCCTTGTGGGGGTGCAATTCCCCTCTGTATGGTGAGTGAATTTGACTTACCACCAGAGATTATTGACCGTCGGGTACGGAAGATGAAGATGATTTCGCCCTCGAATCGCGAGGTTGATATCAATCTGATAAATGAAGAAGAATATATAGGAATGTGCCGCCGTGAGGTGCTAGATGGCTTCCTGCGGAATCGTGCGGCAAAACTTGGCGCAAATTTAATTAATGCCACTGTTCATAAACTCGATATACCCACTAATAATACTGACCCTTATACCATCCATTACGTTGACCATACAGAAGGCGGCGCACAGGGGATTGCCAAAACCCTGAAAGTGGATTTAATTATTGGGGCAGATGGGGCAAATTCCCGTGTTGCCAAAGAAATGGATGCAGGGGATTACAATTATGCGATCGCTTTCCAAGAGCGGATTCGCTTACCCCAAGACAAAATGGCATACTATAACGACCTCGCCGAAATGTATGTCGGTGATGACGTTTCTACTGACTTCTACGCTTGGGTTTTCCCCAAATATGACCACGTAGCTGTCGGTACTGGCACAATGCACGTTAACAAAGCCAGCATCAAACAGTTGCAAGCCGGTATCCGGGCCCGCGCTTCCGAGAAACTAGCAGGTGGACAAATCATCAAAGTAGAAGCCCACCCCATTCCTGAACATCCCCGTCCTCGCCGCGTTGTCGGTCGCATAGCTTTGGTAGGCGATGCTGCTGGCTACGTTACCAAGTCTTCTGGTGAAGGTATTTACTTTGCCGCTAAGTCTGGGCGGATGTGTGCCGAAGTCATTGTAGAAGCGTCTAACAGTGGCAACCGTATTCCCACTGAGGGAGATCTCAAAGTTTATCTGAAGCGTTGGGATAAAAAATACGGACTCACTTACAAAGTGTTGGACATCCTGCAAAGCGTGTTCTATCGTTCTGACGCCACCCGCGAAGCGTTTGTCGAAATGTGCGGTGATCTTGATGTACAGCGGTTAACATTCGATAGTTATCTATATAAGACTGTTGTCCCAGCTAATCCCATCACCCAAATGAAAATTACTGCCAAAACTATTGGTAGTCTAATTCGGGGTAATGCCCTTGCTCCCTAAATTAAGTGCTGAGTAGAGACGCGATTAATCGCGTCTGTACAAGAGACGCGATTAATCGCGTCTGTACAAGTAAGTTGTGAGATTAGGAGCAGATAATTCACGATTCAAAATGTGGATTATCTGCTCCTATGCCATTTTTATCTACAAGAGTAGAGACGTTGCAATTATTAATTGAATTGGTATGACCAATTTGGCGATCGCACAACTGTAAGGCACACAGAAATTAACGCCTGAAAAAGTTGTAACAGTGCGACCTGATACTTTAATAAAAGCCCCCGGTAGCTAGCCAGGGGCAATGCAAGTCAGTACTTTTCGCATGGAATATATCCACTTCAATACCATAGCAACCCTCTAATCTGGAGGTCTGCCATTTTGCCAAGCAAAAAAAAGCCCTCAGTGATTAACCGAGGGCTGGTTTCTTTAGATAGCGGTAATATACAAAGTTATTATTCCCAGACAAGAGAGTAAATGATACTATCGCAGTCCTATTTGAACTGATATAGGCAACTACAGAGGGCAAACTGTTCATATTGCTCATATCATAAGCTGAGGTATAAATTCATCTCGGCTAATGTTGAATATTAAGAGATTATGGTGACACGAATATGAAGAACCACATTTTTGCCACAGCCACATTTGTAGCCACAATCAGCTTATCAACAACCGTTCAAGCAGCGAATTCTGAGCATGTTAGACAGTTATTAGCAACCAAACAATGTCAAAATTGTGACCTAACCAGTGCAGGTTTAGTATTGGCTGAATTATCTGGAGCCAATTTGAGCGGTGCTAATCTCACAGGTGCTAACCTCAGCCGTGCAAACTTGAGCAGTGCTGATTTGAGGGGTGCAAACTTGAGCGGTGCTGGTTTATTTGGTGTTAATCTAAACGAGGCTCAACTCAGTGGTGCGAATTTAGCGGGTGCTGATTTGAGAAATACCTATCTAACGAATGCAGAATTTAAAGGTGCTTACCTTAATGGCGCTAACTTCCAAGGTGCAGTTGGCATCCCATCACAAATTGCCACACCAGAGGAATTTTACGCTTGGGGCGTAGCAGAAGCAGAAAAAGGCAACCAACAGCAAGCAATTAGTTATTTCAATCAAGCGATCGCCATTAAACCTGAATATGCAGGTGCTTATCTGGCTCGTGGTGTCGCCCGCTACCAAGCTTTGGATAGGCAAGGTGCATTTCAAGATGCTCAAGTTGCTGAAAAAATGTTTACAGCCCAAAACAATGGAGCTGGAATGCAAACAGCACAGGCTTTTATGAAAGAACTGCAAACACCCCCAACAGAGAAAGTAAGTACCGGCAAACCCAGTTTTTTCGATTTTTTAGGAAGTCTTGGCTCAGTTTTGCTCCAGTTTTTACCTTTTTAGAAAGATGAGGGAGCAGACAAAAGGCACTTAGCCAGTAAAATTTTTGGTAGATTTAGCGATCGCCGAATGGAGACAGCGCAAAACCGATTTTTATAAAATTAATGTTTCTAGCTTTGCCTGTACTTCTTCTATTAAATCTTGTGCAACACTTTCAACAAATTTTACCTTTCTAGCTCTCCAATCTAGTGTTTTAATTTGGTCGGCTAATACAACTCCTTTTGTTTGCATTCCCTCAGTAAGTGGAACTTCAAAACTAAGTCCTTTTTTATGGCTAGTTATGGGACATGCTAAAACTAAAGAAGCCAGTCGATTGTATTTAATTGGAGATATAACAAGAACAGGGCGGTAGCCAAATTGCTCACGCCCTTGTTGTTGCAATTCATTGCTTAATGTCCTAGCAATATCATCAAATGACATTCCTGATGCTTGAAGGGCAAATGCACGCCGAATCGAATCAGCTGTAAACTGCTGTGTAGCTCCAAATTCTAATTTGATAATATTTCCTCTGTCGGGAAAATATAGATTAACTACCAATCTTCATTCCCCACAGCATTTCCAGTTTCAAATTCAGGATGAAATTTATCAGGAGTCATACCTTCAAGCAACTCATCAAGCGTATATTTTTTTCTTTTTTGTGGCGTAATTACAATACTGTTACCTTCCACACTAAAATCTATACCTGTCCCTTCGGTTATATGTGCTTGTTCGGCTACTGCTTTTGGAATCCGAATAGCTAAACTGTTTCCCCATTTAGTAACAACTGCTGTCATAGCTATCTCCAAATATTTTGTTAGAGATTATACGCCTGAACTTGAAATTTTCGGAGTCAAACACTTTTAACGATTTTGTTTGATGTATATACTTTGAAGATACATATTTAATTGCTGGGTGTCAACACCCTTTTGTAAGTCACTTACAAGGAAGCCCTAAGTATGAGTACTTGACAAATGACAAATGACAATCACATGAGTTTATCCAGCGAATTGTGGACAGCAAATCAAGATTTAGCCAAAGCGTGTTTAGAGCATCCTTTTGTTCAAGGGATTGCTGATGGTACTCTTGAACAGTCAAAGTTTGCTTACTACGTAGGGCAAGATGCGTTTTTCTTGGAAGCTTTCGCCCGTGCGTACAGCATAGCCGCAGCTAAAGCACCAGACTGGATAGGTTTCACCACCTTTCATAACCTAGCTGATGGAGTTTTGGCAGAACTGCGGCTACATGAAGGCTATGCTGCTCAGTGGGGAGTTAATTTGCACGCTGTTGAACCTGGAGCCGCCACCCGCCGCTATACTGACTTTTTGTTAGCTACTGCTTGGGGTGGAGATGTAGGTGTAACAGCTGCGGCTATGTCTCCTTGTATGCGTCTTTATGCCTTTTTAGGAGAACAGTTAGCTAGTGGTGGCATCCCTAATCACCAGTATGCAGACTGGATTCGGACTTACAGCAGCGCAGATTTTCAACCACTGGCACAACAATTAGAAAGTTTGGTTGACAATTACGCCACTTCCAAGGCCTTAACCCATTCAACATACCGTTACGCTATGCTCTGTGAGCATGACTTTTTTCAAGCTGCATGGCTTTTGTAGCAGTCTGTTTGAGAATAGATTTTCAGACCTTGCCGATAAAAGTCTTAGGTGATAGCTGAGGCTCCGAGACTGCGATCGCTAATGGCATTGGTTATACCGTGAACAATAGAGCAAATGTCATTCACCTCAGCCGAGGTAAGAATGATCCTAATAGTTAGTTAGAATCAGCGTGAATATAAATACCTTTGCCTACAAAGCATACTAATTAGATATCTAAGGTACTCTAGCAGTGAAATTGCTGTCCTATTTATTTGGCTTGATATTACTAGCTAACCGCTTTTTATTTAGCCAAATTCCTATCGACGCTGCAACTGCTATTCCTCCAATATCTGATGGCTCAGGCACAGGTTTTACACTCACAGTATCTAATGGTAGTGGTAAAACTAAAAACAATCATCGAGAGTTTTTTAGTTAACTTCATGAAACTTGATTCCAAATAGTTCCAAATGACGACAATTAAAACAAGTTGATAGTTACATCTATGCTGGCTCTAAGTAGTGTCAATAAATGAACACTTTACCTGGTTTATAAGTACTGAAATTCTCGGTTTATTGAACTTTCAACAGCGACAAAAAAGGGCTTTTATTTCTAGTTAGTTGCCTTCTTTTTCTTCAGGCATAATCCCAGCAGACCGGCAATTACTGTTCCACTAATAGTTAATGGTTCGGGTACATCTTTGACACTCACACTATCTAAGTATAAGCCATCCTTTTGCTCCCAAATCCCAAACTTTAACTCTGTGGACGATGCGTCTGCCTTGAAATTGAATTTATATTGCGTGTAGGGTTGAAAAAAAATGCCTTTTTGATCAAAAAGCTTTTTTCCACCTACAAATGTCTGAAATCTATTATCAAGAGGGAGTATGTCGTCTATAGATGCTAAATCGTAACTAAGTTGGTATTCTACACCAGGTTTTGTAGAAAGCGTTTGTGATATGTAGCTAGTTTTAGGAGATCCAACTATCGACCTCAGCGATAACCCTTGATTACCAGCGCTAGGAAAGTTACTAATTCTAATACCTGATATATTAACACCAGGTGTGTCCGCCGGATTAAAAGGCTCAGATTTAGTCCATCCTGTAATATTAGGATTTGTAGTATCGGGAGCGTTAGGATCTACGAGGGGGTCAAGTTCAAATCCTCCGTTAAAAACAATGTCACTAGGATCTACAACCCAGTTGGGATCGTAATTTGCTTGCGCTACTGGAATATAAGTACCAGTAATCACAGCAGTGCTAGTAATGGTAGTAGTAAAACCAAAAGCAATAATTGAGAGTTTTTTAGTTAACTTCATGAAACTTGACTCCAAATAATCCCAAATGACGACAATTAAAACAAGTTGATAGTTACATCTATGCTGGCTCTAAGTAGTGTCAATAAAGCTGAAATTTGACTCTAGTTTATAAGAGTTTGCTATTGATATAAATAATGATTCATATACTCAAGACAATCTCTCTATGAACTCATAATGGAGTTTTTTTAGTCAGATGAATTTCAGTGACATTCTCGACACTATAGAGCCAGACAAGGGAAGTCTATGGTTTAGTCATCCTGCGATAGTTTTATCCTTAATGTTAAGGTACAGATTTGACACTTACATCATCCAAGTATAAAAACGCATACTTGACTTTGTAACGAAACTTTATCTCTGTAGATTCTTCTTTCGCTTGGAAAGATATGGTTGTTGGCGTGTATGGTTGAAAAGCAGTATTTTTATCATTACCAAACTTCTTCCCACCAATAAAAACCTGAAATTTATTTTTCACATCAGGTGCTTCCTCTTCGGATGCGAAATAGTAAGTAAGTTTGTAGTTTTGACCCTTAACTGTAGGGATAGTCTGTGATATGTAGCTAATCTCAGGAGATCCAATTATTGAACTCAGCGATAACCCTTGATTACCAGTGTTAGGAAAGTTACTGATTCTAACACCCGATATATTAACACCAGGTGTGTCCGCCGGATTGAAAGGCTCAGACTTAGTCCATCCTGTAATATTAGGATTTGGAGCAGTGGCATCATTAGGATCTACAAGTGGGTCGCTTTCAAAGCTTCCGTTCGTAATCAGTTCTTGTCCTTCTCCTTCTGTTTGTGCTACTGATTTATAAGCATTGGTAATCACAGCAGTACTAACTAAGGCAGTGGTCAAACTACAAACAGTGATTGAGAGTTTTTTGGTGAGCTTCACAAGACATGACTCCAAATAGTTTAAAATTCACGACAACGACTACTTGATTTGCTTTGTAGTGATTAAGGAGGAAGAAATTTATAGGTGTTTCTGAAGATATTCTGGGCAGTACTACCACTTAAGTAAGTAGAAAAAGTCTGTGCTGCTGTGCGAGTTGCACCTGTACTTCTGGTGAGTATACCCAGTGGGTAGACAATAGCCTCGCTGTCTGTGGTGAGGGCCGTGTCTGCAATTCTTACCTTATTAGAAATAAGAGCATCAGTTCTGTAAACAAAACCTGCGTCAATAACCCTACCTGAAAGAGTTTTGTTTTCAACAGCAGTTAAAACGGTACGCACATTGCTTCCAAGAACCAATTTGGACTGGACAGTATTGAAGATACCTCGCTTAGTGAGAACTTGTCTGGCATAATCCCCTGCTGGTACAAGTGGCGGAGTACCTCTATAGTCACCTACGGCAATGCCTCTAATATTGGCGTTGGTCAAACCGCTAATGCTTCTGAGAGCAGCACTACCAGGACTAGGAGATGTTGTCGGAGCAATCAAAACTAGACTATTTCTGACAATATTCTTACGGCTACCTGAAACCAATTTACCCTGACTCTGCAAAACATCTATTTGGTCATTGGCAGCAGAAATGAAAATATCTGCTGGAGCTCCACCTTGTATTTGGCTCAATAAAGTACCAGAAGCACCGAATGTATAAGTAATGGTGGTACCTGGGTTAGCATTTTGAAACTGAGTTTTAATGCTATTGAGCGCATTCGTTAAGCTGATAGCCGCATACACGTTAACGTTGGTTGCAGATGTGGCTGGTGAGAAATTGACAAACTGCAAGCCTATTACCAGCATCATGCTGGCAACTGCTGTAGCAATCCAAGCAATAAGTCTTCTTCTGTTGATGAAAGTCATAGTTTGAAAAAAATGTCACCTTATATCTCATCATTCGCATGATCGATGTAGGAAACAAACAACCATCAAAATTGGTAAAAGCCCTTCTATGATGGAAATTTATTATTTCCCAGCAGGATTACGTAAATGCAGAGTAAAAAGGATAGAATTATGAAATTCTACCAGTTAAGTAGGTATTTACCAATAAATTTGGTAATAAAATCCTGACAAAAGGCATTTTAATTAATTTTGAAGTACGACTTTGCAGGCTTATTACATAGCGATCGCCCCATAAAAATTCTTGGCGATAGGCTTAAAAGTATTGATTTGAAAGCTTTATAGCACTAAAACTGTATAAAGACTATCTATTTAAATCTCCCTTGCATTGAAGCTAGAGAATATAAAATATTACCAATTTATTACCAACTAAGATTAAAGCTCTATTGTGCCGCATCTGCATGAGAAAATTAGGTAATACAATCGCAACAGTTGCGATGATGGCAGCGAAGGAAAAAAGATGTCGGAGAATTTGAGAAGCCAAGTTGTGACGTAAGGAGTGCAGCGATCGCAAGAGAGTATCTCAGATTTGCATTGAGCAATGTGCAGTCGTTCTGCGGCTCTACTAAAGTGCAGTTCCTCGGCTACAGCGATAAAGTAGCGCAGGTGTCGCAGTTCCAGAGTTTTGATATTTTATAAGTCTCAAATATTCATAAATATATATTGGACATCGAAAAAATTGCTACCTATGATACTCATACATGGAAGTCATAGGATGATGTAACTATGTCGGAGAATTTGAGAAGCCAAGTTGTGACGCAAGGAGTGCAGCGATCGCCAAATCGAGCAATGCTGCGGGCAGTTGGTTTTAAAGATGAAGATTTTAATAAAGCCATTGTGGGTATTGCCAATGGTTACAGCACTATTACCCCCTGCAATATGGGGATTAATAAATTAGCACAAAGGGCAGAAGTTGCCGTTAAAAATGCCGGGGCGATGCCGCAATTATTCGGCACAATTACCATCAGCGACGGGATTTCGATGGGAACCGAAGGCATGAAATATTCCCTAGTATCACGGGAAGTAATTGCCGACTCAATTGAAACCGCCTGTACAGGGCAAAGTATGGATGGTGTGCTAGCCATTGGCGGTTGCGATAAGAATATGCCAGGGGCAATGTTAGCGATCGCCCGGATGAATATCCCTGCTATCTTTGTTTACGGTGGCACAATTAAACCTGGACACTACAACGGACGTGATTTAACTGTTGTCAGTTCTTTTGAAGCTGTCGGTCAATACAGTGCCGGGAAAATTGACGACAAAGAACTATTAGAAGTAGAAAGCCGTGCTTGTCCTGGTGCTGGTTCCTGTGGTGGAATGTTCACAGCTAACACCATGTCTTCAGCATTTGAAGCGCTGGGAATGAGTTTGCCTTATTCTTCAACAATGGCCGCAGAAGATGCCGAAAAAGCCGACAGTACTGAAAAATCAGCATTTGTTTTAGTCGAAGCCATTCGTAAACAAATCTTACCCCGGCAAATTATTACTCGCAAATCTATAGAGAACGCCATTTCTGTAATTATGGCGGTAGGTGGTTCGACAAATGCTGTATTGCATTTTCTGGCGATCGCTCGCGCCGCTAATGTAGAGTTAACCCTGGATGACTTTGAAACCATCCGCGCCCGTGTCCCTGTTTTGTGCGATTTAAAACCCAGTGGTAAGTATGTAGCGACAGATTTACACAAAGCTGGTGGCATTCCGCAAGTCATGAAAATGCTACTTGTGCATAACTTACTACACGGTGATTGCCTCACCATCAGTGGTCAAACAGTTGCAGAAGTCTTGGTAGATATCCCAGCAGAACCATCCACCAGCCAAGATGTGATTCGGACTTGGGATAATCCGATGTATTCTCAAGGACACTTAGCTATTCTCAGAGGCAATTTAGCAACAGAAGGGGCTGTTGCTAAAATTACCGGGGTGAAAAAGCCTGTAATTACGGGCCCTGCACGCGTGTTTGAATCGGAAGAAGCTTCTTTAGATGCAATTCTGGCGGGTAAGATTCAACCAGGTGATGTTCTGGTTATCCGTTATGAAGGGCCCAAGGGTGGCCCAGGGATGCGGGAAATGCTGGCTCCTACCTCGGCAATTATCGGTGCTGGGTTGGGTGATACGGTAGGATTGATTACCGACGGGCGCTTTTCTGGTGGTACTTATGGGATGGTAGTCGGTCATGTTGCCCCAGAAGCCGCAGTTGGGGGTGCGATCGCTCTTGTAGAAGAAGGCGATAGTATAACCATTGATGCACCTGCACGCCGATTGCAGTTGAATGTATCTGAGTCAGAATTAGCACGACGACGAGCTAATTGGCAAGCACCCACACCGCGTTACACTAAAGGTGTACTGGCGAAATATGCCAAGTTGGTATCTTCTAGCAGTCTTGGTGCTGTAACCGATTTGGATTTGTTTGTGAGTTAGTTCAGCAGAGGAAATCTATCCTTGCAATCTGTAGAGGTGCAAGACTTTGCATCTCTACACAAGTTCATAATTGATATTTTTTATTCTTAAACTTGATAGTATCCAAACTTTCTCTACCGTCTTCTCTAGTTCACGGTAATTTTTCAAGAGCGATCGCTACTGGGTAAGATAGAAACACCAAGTATTTGATAACGCGTCTACATAACAACTATTATTTTTATGAGCCAATACTCGTTTCACGACGAAATCACTTTAGCCGAACAAGCAGAAGAATTGGGAAGAAAGGCACTGAATCTAGGACTGATTCGTTCTTTTGTTGTTCATCACTTTCCAGATAGCTGGCAATTCTATATCCCTAATGAAAAGACTTCAGAGCCTTTAACACCAGAACAAGCCTATCTGAAATTGAAAAAATTAATTGAATCTTCTTCATCCAAAACTTAGATGAAGCTGGCTATCCCCCCAGATATATGCAGATTCTTCTCAATGTCAGGGGAAAGGGTTAAAGGGGAAGGGTTAAAGGGATTGAAGAACCCTTTAACCTTTTCCCAAAAGGCTAATAGCTAAAATCTACTTCAGTAGACTCAGCAAATATTTTAGTCCACGCTTAATGGATTTAGGCTATTAGCTCGGAACTTCAGTTATGGGCGGGATAACGGTCAGCGCGATATCTTTGACATTACATACAAAAATGTGAGTAACGACAAAGGTGTAGAATGTGAGTTCTAGATAGTACTTTAAGAATTAGAAATCGCTTTTTTAGCAACTTTTTTGAGGGAAGACTCCATGACTATTTGGGTAAATGAGCAAATTGATCCATCTGGGATGATTCATGCCTGTATTGCCTGTTGTAATGAGTCTCAAGCCAAAGATTGTCATGACTCCTTTCAGGAAAACTTGACTGAAATGCAAAAGGCAGCAGGTTGGGTAGCGCGATTGCGGACAGTCGAGTCTTGGGATGAAGTTCCAGTGAATTCTTTAAAACTCAATTAGTTGCGTACTATCGAAACTAAGTAAAGAGCTAAAATTTTTTCTAACAGACACAATTTCTTTTGTCTTAATCTGCTCATCTTTGGGCGTAACTCTAACACGCTTTGCCTTACCAGATAGCATTTAGGACAGTTTCTTTGAAAGTTATACCATTTTGACTTTGACCGCAAATTTGCTGAGACAGTGGTTATATTTTGAGATTTTGAGCGCCTAGATTTCAAGAGCGAGCGCCACAAATATCATCACAACGGATTAATAAAACATAAAAATAAGATTAAAATTCCCAAATTATTAACAACTGCTTTAAAGAAAAATAAACTATTTATAGAAATAAGATGATTTTTCTGAACTTTTAAGAGATATCATCGATACCGAGGATCAAATTAAAAAACTTGCAAAAACCGAATAAATGTAGTGAACTATCCCAAAGTTTACGCTTCGGAGCAAGGCTGTCCCATTAATTTGGTTGGCAATATGGGACAAGCGGTTCAAATTTCAATTCATGCTCCTAGCCAGTATATCTGTGCCAACTGCGAACGGATATTACCAGAGTGGAAAGAACAACCATTTTTATGGGTAGTGATTGTTCTTCAGCAATCACGATATCAACTAATGGAAAGTACAGCAGAGATAGAGACAGAAAAAGAACGCTTACGAGAAAAGTTTATGAGATTTGGCTGCGATCTGGTATTTAATCTCCGCGATCGCGGTTATTTAACTGACTTAATCGACCCCCGTACTGGCTATCCTTTAATGTCCCACCCTGGAGCAATTCCCCACAACGATACAGCAGTTGTCAAAGCCTTACTCAACTATCCAGTAATTAAAAACAAATGCAGTGTGCTAGTGCATCCTGATTGGGGTACAGCAGTTTATCCCAGCATCTTAATATCAGAAGCTCCCCCAATCCTGATCGAATGGGTCACTAAAGATATAGCACCTATGCATGGGTGGAACGAGATTGGTTGATAGTCATTTGTCATTGGTCATTGGTCATCTCTTACAAAGTTCTGATCTAAGGAAGCCTTGGCTCAGACTTTGCGCTTGGTCATTTGTTAAGAGTCAAGGATCAAGGGTCAAAAATTAGGAGACAGGAGATACTATTTATTCTCCTCCTTGTCCTCCACTCAGGACTCAGCACAGGCTAAACGCCCCGCTAGCGCTAACAGCACTCATTACTCAGGACTCAGCACTCAAGACTCAGCACTCAGCACTTTGTCCCCCACTCGTCATGTGTGCTAAAAAATGGGTATGCAAAGACGCATAGCAGCACTTATGTCTCTAGAAAACTTACTTCAGGAAGCTAGGACAATTGAAGTTTTTGATGGTGCGCCTTGCTACTTCCCACTAATGAGTGGACGCTATGAAGTCAAGCCAGGGATGATGCCTTTTGGCTCTTGCTTGAGTAATAGTGAGGCTGACCAGCAGGTATTTCAAATTGATGATAATTTTAGCCACTATCGACAGGCTAAGCTGTTAGCCCGTGCAGAACGGTTGAGTAAGTACTACCAAACTTGCAACTATTCTAAGGCTGTGGCAGGAGCGATCGCCCGTTTAATCATTAATCGTCTCATCCAAGAATATCCAAACCACTTTTGCTGCCAAAAGTCAATAGATAATACTTGGATATTCCACAATCAACTCACCAAAGAAACCCTCTACCTAGATGCAGACTGGGAGTTACAGCAAGTCCAGGGTAGCGCAGTCCCACCTTATGCCTCTACCCTTGATGCTCTAGCAGCACAGATGCAGGAAGATTTAACTGTTATCTGCCGTGCTGTCAATGGTAGCAACTGGCTGAGTGCAGTTCATCTTTGCTATCCCAACCACTGGTCAGCCGAGGCAAAAATTGGCAAAGACTTTGCTACAATCCATGCACCTGTCGCAGGTATCGAAAAAATCAACCGCCGAGCAGATGCGATCGCTAATACGATGATTGATCACAAACCGATGGTGCGCTTTGCTTGGGGTTTGGGTACTGACACTCGTCTTAACCACCATCCTCAAGCGCCGTCTGGGATGTCACTCAGCCAGTGGCGGGGTAGAAACTTTGATCCGCAGCACCCCAGGCTCTACCTGCGAATTGAGCGACAGGTAATTTGGGGACTACCGGAGTATGAAGCAGCGTTGTTTACCATTCGTACTTATTTTAGAGATTGTAGCGTGGTCAAACAAGACCCAGTGCTACGTCCTAAGCTGTATACTGCCATTCAGTCTATGACATCGGAGTCACTGGTTTATAAAGGATTAGCAGAGAGTCAAGCCAGTATTTTGGAGTGGCTAGACAAGGGATGATGAATAAATAATGCGATCGCACTCACTATACTCAGGTGCAAAATCGAGATAAGAGAGGTATTTTCGATTCATGGGTTTAAATTCGGCTATTTCTGAGAAACTTGAAGATATAGCAGTGGACAAAACTGTTAGGACGTATACTGAAAAGAAATAATCGAACTTTGATGCAGTCGATGGCTAAACCCTATAGTTATGACTTACGGCAAAAAGTAATTAATGCGATCGTATTAGATGGAATGAAGAAAAGCGAAGCGGCTCAAACATTCCAAATAAGTCGCAACACGATCAATCTATGGTTACAAAGGCAAGCCCAAACCGGGGACTACCAACCCAAGTCGAATCGTCCCAAAACAACAAACGCCAAAATCACTGATTGGGAAAATTTTAGCCAGTTTGCAAAGATACACGGGGACAAGACACAAGTTCAAATGGCACAACTGTGGCCAGAGAAAATCAGTAAGAGGACGATTTCACGCGGGTTGAAGAAAATAGGTTGGTCTCGAAAAAAAAGACTTATGGCGTGAGCGTGAACGGGATGAAGCCAAACGAGCTATCTTTGTTCAACAATTAGCAAAAATTCCTTCTTCACAACGAGTGTATGTAGATGAATCAGGAATGGATGCAAGGGATGATTACGGTTATGGTTGGTGTAAACGAGGTCAGAGGTTTGAAGCACTTAAGTCAGGACGCAGAACTGGTCGAGTAAATATGATTGCTGCCTATTGTCAGCAACAGTTAATAGCACCATTTACTGTTGAAGGGGCTTGTAACCGTGTAGTCTTTGAAACCTGGGTGTCAACTTGCTTAATTCCCGTTCTCAAACCAGGACAGGTGATTATTCTTGATAACGCAACGTTTCATCACGGAGGACATATTGCTGAATTAATTGCAAATGCTGGCTGTCAGTTATTGTATTTGCCTCCTTATTCGCCAGACCTCAACCGCATTGAAAACTGTTGGGCTTGGCTCAAAAGTCATATTCGTCATCTACTATCTGACTCCCCTGACTTGCGACAAGCCATAGAATCTGTTCTCAAATACTTTGTGTCCTAACACTACTGGCTATCGCTATACTCTATAAATGTGTGTTAGAGACGAACGCAAACAATGCAGTCTGTCAGTATCCTGTCCTCTCCTTACTATCTTCAAGCTTTGTGGCAAGGAGTATCCGTCGAGTATTCGCTACTGCCACCAGATGAAGTTGATTTTCGTCCTGCCAAAAACCTCATCGGTGTTGCACTTGCTCCTCAAGAACGAGTAACTTGGCGCATAAATAATGGATCAAGTAAAACAACCCCACTTCCGCCAGCAAGTGTCTTCCTCTATTCTTCTGGTGGATTTGTCTGGTCGCGTTGGGAGAAACCAACTGAATGTGTTCACATAACGCTGGCTCCAGATTTGCTCAACCGAGTAGCAGCAGATTGTTCCTTACCAAACAACTTTGAGATTGAGCATCGCATCATGTTCGCAGATCCTACCATCCTGCACGTCGCGCAGTTATTTAAGTCTGAGATTCTCAATGGTGGACTAGCAGGGAAACTTTACACAGAGTCGTTGAGGAACCTGTTAGCCGTTCATCTGCTACGTAACTATAGTAGTTTATCCAGCAAACCTGCACTAGAAGACGGGCCTCTCAGCCAAGTGCAACTCAATCAACTCAAAGATTTCATCGAAGATCGGCTGACGCAAGATTTGACCATTGCTGACTTGGCTGCCGTGGTTCACATGAGTCCCTTTCACTTCGCCCGTACCTTCAAAACTGCAATAGGACAACCACCCCATCGCTACCTCACCCAGCAACGCATGGAAAGAGCAAAGTTTCTACTGTCTGTTACTAGACTTACCGTTGCTGAAGTAGCTTACCGAGTTGGTTTTGACAACAAGAGCCACTTTAGTGCCCAGTTTCGCAAAGCCACAGGCACAACACCAAAGGTTTACCGGGACAGTTTTTGATGTTATCAAGAAACAATTCAGGAGTAGAGACGCGATTAATCGCGTCTCTACTAGAGTCATCCGCGCTTATCCCTTATTGATTGCATTCTGAATTCTGAAAGAAGTCTGTAGCTTGCTTTCCTACGGAACGCTACGCGAACCCGCAGGGTGCGGAGGCTTCCTCCGTAGACGCCCGGAGGGCGGCTTGTCGTCAGACATCAGAACTTTGGAAATTCTGACTTCTGTATTCTCATTTATTGCGCTAACTAAGCAAGATTTTGACATTGATAAGCAAGAATCGGCCCTGAATTTTCATTATGCCTCCATTAATCTAAAGACAACAGCCACAAAGCAACTGGGTCAGCAATAATTTAGGAGGAGTGCATGGCAGACAAGTTTGAGAATGCATCATCTTTAGAGATGAACCACAGCGGTAAAAGGTTAACCAAGGGAGTTGCTCGGCGACGGATACTTGTTGGCGGTGCTTCTGTTGCTGGAGTAGCTGCCACATTCTTGGCTGGACGTGCCCAAGCGAATACTCAAAAGCCGCTGGAACCCAAAGTCGCTACTGATCGCAACGGTAAATTTGCAGGCAAGGTTGTATTGATCACAGGGGCAACTTCTGGCATTGGGGAAGCGACAGCACGAGCATTTGCCAAAGAAGGAGCGATTGTTCACTTCTGCGGCCGTCGCTCAACTTTGGGCGAGAAGATTGCCCAGGAAATCAATGCCCAAGGGGGCCGCGCTAGCTATCAAAGAGCTGATGTTCGTAGTGAGCAAGATGTGAAGTCATTCATTGACACCTGCGTTCAAAAGTACGATCGCATCGATATTGCTTTCAATAACGCGGGTGCTGAGAGCAAACCTGCAACTATTGCGGAGCGATCGCTTCAAGATTGGATGGACTCGCTCAATACTAATGCAACGGGTGTGTTCCTTTCCATAAAGTATGAAATCCCTCACATGCTGCGGCAAGGCGGCGGGATCATTGTAAATAATGCCTCTGTTTCTGGACACGTCGGCTTTGCAACTATTGCGCCTTATAGCGCTAGCAAACATGCTGTTATCTCTCTGACCAAAGTTGCAGCCTTGGAGTACGCAGACAAAAATATTCGCGTCAATTCGATTTCTCCTGGCGCAGTCGATACTCCAATGTTGCGTCGGGCGCTAGCAGCTTGGAACACAAATTTTAAGGAAGTTTCTCAAGATTATCCCATCAAACGAATTGTCAATGTAGAAGAAATTGCTAGAGCTGTAATGTGGTTGAGTTCTGATGAAGCGAGTTGCATCACAGGTATGGACGTAGATGCTACAGGTGGTTATTTGACCAAGTAGTTCAGATTTCAATTTTTCATAAATATTAGACCGATTAAAAAAAGGATGTGACATATAGACCGTGTGTAGAGACGTTGCATTGCAATGTCTCTACAAAGGATTTGTCGCATTAATTAATTGAATCGATATTACACAGACACCCATCTTATCCACAAGCGCAAAAATAACAGTATTCCACAACTTTTTATGGCGTTAAAGACTCGGCGTATCGTTGTTAGAAATTTCTTAGTGGCTGGCATTTTGGCAGCAGTGGGGGTAATTCATCAGAGTGCATCTGCAATGACTAAAGATAATCAAATCCGGCAGAAAAATGTGCGAGTGGTGCGCGATTTCCTCAACCTTCTGTCTCGGAAGCGTATGGATGCATGGCTTGAGTTGTGGGATGAAAATGGTGTACAGGATATGCCCTATTCACCACCTGGCTTTCCCAAACGGGTTGAGGGCAAAACTGCGATCGCAAAGCACTACAGCGGACTCCCCAGCAATGTTGGCAGAATGGTTTTCCCTGACTTAGCCATCTATCCCATGCTTGATCCAAACACCGTTTATGCAGAATACCGTGGGGAAATCGAAGTTCTAGCAACTGGCAAACCTTACAACAATATCTATGCAGGTTTATTCCAATTCCGTAACGGCAAAATCTTGCTGTTCCGAGAATACTACAACCCAATAGTATTCAATGAAGCCTGGGGAGACAATTTTTCCAAAGGATTCAACCTTTCAAAGTAAGTAACAGTGGAAATTACTTTATGCAATACACAACTCTCGGAAACACAGGTTTAGTAGTCTCCCGCCTCGCCTTCGGTGCGATGACCTTTGGTACTGGTGAACTGGTTCCTGGTATTACCAACAACATTGACCAAACAATGGCAAACCAAATGGTCAACCGTGTCCTAGATGCAGGCATCAACCTATTTGATACGGCAGATGCTTACACAGGCGGACAGTCGGAAATCATGCTAGGTAAGGCATTAGAAAACCATCGTCATGAAGCTGTAATTGCTACCAAAGTAGGATTTCGTACAGGCAATGCACTCACAGACACGGGTCTTTCCTATCGCCACATCATCGCTGCTGCTGAGGCAAGTTTAAAAAGACTGGGAACGGATTACATTGACCTCTATCAACTCCATATTCCCGATCCCTTAACACCACTAGAGGAAACAGTCCGCGCTTTGGATGACCTAGTGCGGCGAGGACTTATTCGCTACATCGGATTTTCTAATTTCACTGCTTGGAAAGCCGCCCGCATACTGGGAATTCAAGAACGTTATGGGTATGCCCGCTTTGTCGGAGCGCAGATGTATTACTCGCTACTGGGACGGGATATCGAACACGAGATTGTACCGTTTGTGGAAGATACAGGAATTGGTATTTTGGTTTGGAGTCCACTGGCTAGCGGTTTTCTTAGCGGCAAGTATACGCGAGAGAAACCTGTTTCTGAAGATTCTCGTCGCCACAAGTTCCAGTTTCCGCCTATTGATGTTGAGAAGGGCTACGAAGTAGTAGATTTGCTACAGCAGATTGGGGAAAATCACGGTGCATCATCTGCTCAGATAGCAATTGCTTGGATTCTTACCAAACCTTTTATTTCCTCAGTGATCATTGGTGCTAACAAAATACAGCAGTTGTCAGACAATATAGGTGCAGCCGAACTCAAGTTATCGGCTCACGAGGTAGAAAAACTCGATACTCTGACAGATCTCAAACCTATCTATCCTTGCTGGATGCAGGCAATGGGCTGGGATGCGAAAGTGAAGGCAGCATTAGATTAGTCAAGAGTCAAGGTTACTTATCCCCCCAACTTCCCCTGTTTCCCTTGCACCCATCAAGTATTTTTAGGTTTACGCAATTGCTGCGAACCAATTGGGCCAAGAATTTGATTAAGGCTACGTAACTGTTCAGATGTACCCATGCAGATTAGCTGATCGCCCGGCATTAAAACTGTCTCGCCAGTAGGGCCGCCGATGAGATTGCCATCAGCGCGACGAATTGCTAGAACTAATGCCCCAGTTTGCGATCGCAATCTGGCTTTTTGTAAAGTTTGACCGACAAAAGGACAGAAAGCCGGGTCGAGTAAAAATTCTTCCATATACAACTGGCGGTCTGCACCTGTAAGAATCCCGTCCACAAAATCTAAAACTTGGGGTCTAAGTGCCGCCGCAGCCATCCGCTTCCCGCCGGTAATATAGGGAGAAATCACTTCATCTGCACCACCGCGTTGTAACTTTTGTAAAGCTTCTTCTGTACTTGCCCGTGCGATCGCCCGAATTCCTGGATTCAGTGTTTTCGCTGATAAAACTGTATATAAATTTTCTGCATCTGAAGGTAAGGCTGCGACAATACAAATTGCCCGTTCAATGCCGACTTTCAAAAGTGTGTCATCTAATGTAGCATCACCTTGGTATGCTGTATAACCTTCTGCTTGGGCCCTTTGCACAGATTCCGTCTCAGAATCAATCACTACAAAAGACACGCCTTCTGACCGAAATTCTTTGGCAATTTGACGACCAGTCCGACTAAATCCACAAATGATGTAGTGTTGTGTTAGGGATTCCATTAATCGCTTTTGTTGTCGTAGCCGAATTCCTTCTTGAAAATAGCCTTCTATTATGGCTTCCGTAAATCTATTGACAATGTAACCGATATTTACCACACCCAACAAAATTAAGGCAATTGTAAACAATCGTCCTCGACTACCTAGTGGCTGTGTCTCTCCATATCCTACCGTAGCTAAGGTGATGACTGTCATGTAAGCCGCGTCTTGCCATGACCAGCCTTCTACTAACCAATACCACAAAGTGCCAATTAGGAGCACACCGCCGAGAGCGATCGCCCCAGCCATTAACTCCTTTTGGATACGTTGATATTTTTGCTCTAGTGTTGAGTACAAAATTTTTCACCACTACCACACGTTTGAGAATATCTGAGCATTAGCTTTAAGAGGAAGTATAAGTTGCGGGAAATAAAAAGTAATTTTTAAAGATTTCTAGGAAACTAGTAGATAACTATAATGATGAAAAACTTCAGGAGGAGCGGTAGTGAGCCTACAAACTCTGGTTGAACAAGCCACGAACCCCCCAGATTCAGGTGTAGCATCTAGTCCCTTTGATGCAGATAGCTTTAATGAAGCTGTAATGTCTACATACGCCCGGTTTCCTTTAGCCCTAGAACGGGGCGCTGGTTGCCGGGTTTGGGATACACAGGGGCGTGAATATCTGGACTTTGTGGCTGGAATTGCCACTTGTACATTGGGACATGCCCACCCAGCTATGGTAGAAGCGGTGACTCGCCAAATCCAAAAGCTGCACCATGTCTCTAATTTGTACTACATTCCTGAGCAAGGTGAATTGGCAAAATGGATTATTCAACATTCTTGTGCCGATCGCGTATTTTTCTGCAACTCTGGAGCTGAGGCTAACGAAGCAGCAATTAAACTGGCGCGGAAATATGCCCACACAGTTCTAGAAATTGAAAAACCGATTATTTTAACCGCCAATGCCAGTTTCCACGGACGGACTTTGGCAACAATTACCGCTACAGGACAACCAAAGTATCAAAAGTACTTTGATCCCTTAGTTCCTGGTTTCCACTACGTAAATTACAACGATATTAACGCTGTGGAAGTGGCAATTAGCGAGTTGGATGAAGGCGATTATCGTGTGGCGGCGATTTTAATAGAGCCATTGCAGGGAGAAGGTGGGGTACGTCCAGGAGATGTTGCCTATTTTAAAAAGCTGCGGCAGATTTGTGATGAAACTGGCATATTACTAATTTTTGATGAAGTGCAAGTTGGCATGGGGCGCAGTGGCAAATTATGGGGTTATGAACATCTTGGCGTTGAACCGGATATTTTCACCAGTGCCAAAGGCTTGGGTGGCGGTATCCCCATCGGTGCAATGATGAGCAAAAAATTCTGTGATATTTTTCAACCAGGAGAACACGCCAGCACCTTTGGCGGAAATCCTTTCGTGTGTGGAGTAGCGCTTAGTGTCTGTCAGACAATAGAGCGGGAGAATATTTTACAGAATGTGGAAGAACGAGGTGAACAGTTGCGATCTGGATTAAAAGCGATCGCCACGAAATATCCTCATCAAATCGCCGAAGTTCGGGGTTGGGGTTTGATCAATGGTTTGGAGTTGCAAGCATCCACTCAGCTAACCGCAGCTGATATCGTCAAAGCCGCCATAGACGAAGGCGTATTGCTCGTACCAGCAGGGCCAAAAGTTGTCCGGTTCGTACCTCCGTTGATTGTGACAGAAGCAGAAGTCAATACCGCACTGCAAGCTGTTGACAAGGCATTAGCAACCATTACAGCGTAAACATTGCTGGCTATTTATTAGATCCCCAACTTCTTAAAGAAGTCGGGGATCTCTTAAAGGGGATCTCTTAAAGAAGTCGGGGATCTCTTAAAGGGATCTCTTAAGGGGATCTAACCACCGATAAAACCTTTTTTAAAACCCCCAAATTAATTCGAGGGCTTTTTTTGTTGAGATTTTGACTTTTAATTTTGATTTTATTGAAGATGTTACTAACGTGTTCTGATTTCTAAGTACAGCTTCAATCATCTTCCCAGTATTCATGATCTAGCAGGTCGATAATTCTATCTCTGAGTAAAAACTCGTTTTTTTCTAACTCAAGCTCAAAATACACCCATTCATGATCAGGAATGTATTTACAAAGAGTATAGATTGGCTGCTGACGGTTAACAAGTCCCTTTTGAGCAAGTTGACGTGCTTCTTCCTTGATAACCTCGATGTCGTATTTAACTGCAATATCCATAGCTCGTTACCTCGCTTTTGATCAAGGCATTAAGAGTCAAGATAATAAATTTTTTGGCTCTACCTTTAACTTATCAAAAAACTTGAAGTAAATTGTGAAGAATCAAAACATAAATGTTTGCTGCAACCCAGATACTTTAGTTAGACACTTTTTCAGATCTCATGGACACCCTCTATAGAGGTATTTTCACAAACTAAGAATCATGAGTAACAAGTTGTAAACAAAAAAGTATGCAGATGCTCTCTGGATAACTTGCTAAAAGGTAAGCTAGGCTAAAGAATACATGATGAAGAATGAAGAAAAGTTAAGAATAAAAGTTTTTCGTTCTTACCTCAACCTTCATCATCTGTTATTTTACTCATCTTTGTATATTCGCTTGAGGGTTTCTACTTTGGTCTTGAATCTTGATAAAGTTCGTCAATATTTTCCTGCCTTAGCTGGTGAATGGACTTTTTTTGATAATGCTGGCGGTTCACAAACCTTAAAGAAAGTAGTAGATAGGATTAGTGAATTTCTGTTGACATCTGATGTCCAGTTGGGTGCTTCTTATGCAATTTCTCAGCTAGCAGGAGAACGCTTGGCATTAGCAACAAAGGGAATGGCTACTTTTATTAATGCCAAGTCTCCTAGAGAAATAGTCATGGGGCCATCGACTACAATGATGTTGAAAGTTCTCTCAATGTGTTTGAGTCAAACTTTCGCGCCTGGTGATGAGATTATTGTTACTAATTGTGACCATGAAGCCAATATTGGGGCTTGGGTTGCTCTAGAAAAACAAGGAATGAAGATTAAAGTCTGGCAAATCTGTCCAGATACTTTGGAATTGCATTTAGAAGATTTAGAACCATTAATGAGTCAACGCACAAAACTGGTAGCATTAACTCATGCTTCTAATATTTTGGGAACTATTAACCCTATTAAAGAAATTGCTGCATTTGTACATGAACGTGGGGCAATGATTTGTGTAGATGGTGTTGCTTATGCACCGCACAAACTAGTTGATGTTCAAGATTTAGATGTGGATTTCTATGCTTTGAGTTTTTATAAAGTTTACGGCTCACATCATGCTTTACTTTATGGCAAAGAAGAACATTTGTTAAAAATGCCTGGTCTTAATCATTATTTTATTGCTCAGACAGATATTCCTTATAAGTTTCAATTAGGTAATGTCAATTTTGAATTGAGTTATGGAATGTTAGGTTTGTGTGATTATTTGAGTGAATTAGCACAAATACATTATGGCAATCAAACTACACCTGATTTGAGAAGTCAAATGGTGCAGGTCTTTGATTTAATCAGTATGCATGAAGAGAAGATAGGCGATCGCTTACTAGACTACCTCAACGACAAGTCTAATGTACGTGTGCTCGGTCAATTGCAGGCTAACCACACGCGTGTACCCACTATATCTTTTGTAGTAGATGGAATTGATAGCTCAACCATCCCTATCAAAATTGACCAACATTACATCGGAATTCGCTACGGAGACTTTTATGCTAAACGGTTAATTGAATACTTGGGGTTAGCTTCGCAAAATGGAATAGTACGCGTGAGCATGGTACATTACAACACACTTGAGGAAGTTGACCGCCTAATTGAGGCTTTTGAGCAGGTATTGTAATCCCTGTGCATCCATAATGGGGATTGGGGACTGGGGAACTTGTACTGAGCGAAGTCGAAGTATGGGGACTGGGGAACTTGTACTGAGTTTCGACTACGCTCAACTGCCGCGAAGTCGAAGTATGGGGACTGGGGACTGGGAAGAAATTTTTTATTTTCACCTCTACCTCCCCTGCCCCTCGCCCCCTTATTGCTGCTGTTGTCGTCGTTCCTCAATTTCTTGTGCAGAAATCATACTGTTAACTCTCTCTACATCTACCATCATTAAAACTGCTCCCTCTATTTCAATGCCGAGTAAGGGAGTAGTTGCCATGTAACATTTGATTTGTCTGCCGCGACGATTGGTGGCATCAAGAATCATTTCTTGAAACTGTGTTTTTTTAGATAGGGATTCACGAAGTGGCGATCGCAATTGCTCAACGGGCAGCCCAATATCTAAACTAAAGATAGATTTTCCTAAAACTTCTTCAGTTCGTAAGCCCCACAAATCCTCTGCCATGTAGTTCCAAATTAAGATGTTATAGCTGTTATCAATGACTACTATGCCGGTTTGGAGACTTCTGAGAATAGAGATGAGGAAAATATTTGTCCGGTTTAGTTCTACAGTGCGTTGTGAGAGTTCGCGATTAATTGTTTGTAATTCTTCATTGGTAGATTGCAATTCTTCATTCATTGTCTCCAATTCTTCATTAGTAGATTGGAGTTCTTCGTTGGTGGTTTCTAATTCTTCGTTAGTGGATTGTAGTTCTTCGTTAGTAGTTTCTAGTTCTTCATTAGTAGATTGAAGTTCTTCGTTGGTGGTTTCTAATTCTTGTCTAGAGCGTTGCAATGCTTCTTGGAGTTGAATGTAACGGGTGACATCATGAAAAGCAATACTGACACCTAAAAAACTGTTGTCAGTGTCTTGCAAGGGCGTAATCCGCACATCTAAATATTGCTTTTCTGTGTTAGATAAATAACGCTCTACATTTGTTAGATGGATGGTGCGGCGTTCAGTATAAGCCTGTTCAATCAGCGATCGCAACTCCAATGGTCGATAAGAAAGTTCGAGATCTTGGAAGGGACGCGATAAATCTCTAGGTGAAAGAGTAAACAAACTTCGCGCCTGCTCGTTCACCATCACCAGAGTACCATTAATATCAATGACTACTTGGGCGATCGGTGCTGTATCAAAACCCATGTCTCGCAGGCGGATATTTCGAGACAAACGGCCGCTAGATTCATCATCTGCTGAATTTGCCATAATTAGGAGGCGATCGCGCATATTAACTGAAGATATCTTCGTAAATATTCGGTTTTTCAAGTCTATTGGAGTAAACAGACTCGAATGCATCAACAGCATCTCTGCTTTTCCTAAAAACAAATAGCCTGCATCATTAAGGGCGAAATGAAACCGAGCCAAAATCCGCCCCTGAGCCTCAGAGTTAAAATACATCAGTGTGTTGCGGCTAACTAGCAGATCTAAGCGGGAAATCGGCGCATCTTGAAGTAAGTCATGACGACCAAAAATCACCGAACGGCGCAGATCTTGACGAAAAACATAGCGGTTGCCTACAAGCTCAAAATATTTTTGCCGCAGTTCATTTGAAACTGCCTGGACATCTTTGGCTGAATATACAGCTTGGCGAGCCTGGTTTAGAGCTTCTTCATCTACATCTGTGGCGTAAATTTTCACCCGTTGGCGAAATTCCTCAGCTCCTAACATTTCAGCCATCAGTATTGCTAAAGTATAAGCCTCTTCTCCAGAGGAACAGCCAGCACTCCAGATGCGGATTTGGTCAGTATTTTGCTTCTTTCTAATTATATTGGACAGTACATGCTCTGCTAGGTATTCCCAAGCACAGGTATCCCGAAAAAAGCCGGTGACGTTAATTAAGATAGTGTTGAATAGACAATTGAATTCTTCTGGATAAACCTCTAAATAATCCAGATAATCGCCAAAACTTTCTATACTTAATAACTGTATCCGCTTACGTACCCGACGCATCAAGGTTGAACGTTTATAGCCTGTGAAATCAAAGCCTCGGCTTTGTCTGAGATAAACCAGCAGATTTTCAAATTCAGGATCTCTTTCTGTGAAAGTCATAGGATAGGGGAGGGGAGCAGTGTTTCGACTTACCTGACTTCGCTCGGCACAAGCCGCTCAACAACCGGGCAGGGGAGGTAGAGCGGTAAAGGAGCAGAGGGGCAGAGGTGCAGAGCGGCAGTGTTTCGACTTCGCTCAACTGCCGCGTAGTCGAAACTCAGTACAAGTTCCTCATTCCCCATACTTCGACTTCGCTCAGTACAAGTTCCCCAGTCCCCAATACCCAGCCCCCTTCAACTATTACCCATGACTAGAGTTACTAAAGCATGGGAAATTTCATTTAAGGGGAGAATGAAATCTACATAGCCAGTTTGAATTGCTGCGGAGGGCATCCCGTAAAATTCGGCGGTTTTTTCGTCTTGGGCAATAACTGTACCGCCCATTTTGTGAATTGCTTCTACACCCATTGCTCCGTCGCTACCGGTTCCGCTGAGTACAACGGCGATCGCTCGGTCTTTGTAACTGGCTGCAACTGATTCAAATAATAGGTCAGCAGAAGGGCGCAGAAAATGTACCAATTCCGATTGGGATAAGGAAAGTGTACCATTACAGTTGACCAGGAGGTGACGGTTGGGTGGGGCAACATAAACTATTCCTGGGGTGAGGTTGTTTCCCTCTTCTGCCTGCTTGACACTCAAAGCCGTGCGCCGACTGAGAATTTCTGCCATTAGTGAGCGATGTCTGGGATCTAGGTGTTGGACGACGGCGATCGCGGCTGTAAATTCTGCGGGCAGATTCGATAAAACTTTAGTTATAGCAGTCAACCCACCCGCTGAAGCTGCCAGAGCTACTATATCAAAGGCAGCATTAGCAAATTGAGGTGGATGACTGTTGGCATTTTCTGCCATTTTTGCCATGATTTTTCGGCTGTGATTATTTAGCCAAACTTCTTAGTTACAAGTAGCTTTGATAAATCTGAATTTATTCTTGTTTAACCACGTGTATTATACAGTATAGTTAAGCCGTTTCGGTATTTTCCTGTTGAGTTGAGAGTTAGTTTTCTTGCTCTAGAATCTGTTTCGCCTGTAAAAGTTGCTGTTTATGCTCTTCAAGAAGAGTGGGGTATTTCAGATTTAGTTCTTGTAATTTTGTGCAGATAATATCAGCGACTACCAAGCGTGTAAACCATTTGCGATCGGCAGGAACAATATACCAGGGGGCCCATTCAGTACTAGTATTATTAAAAACTTCTTCATAAGCATTCATATAATCATCCCAAAAAGCTCGTTCTTTGACATCACTAGCTGAAAACTTCCAATTTTTATCAGGCAATTCAATCCTTTCAGAAAAGCGTTTTTTCTGCTCAGATTTAGAGATGTTGAGAAAAAACTTCAGGATGATAACACCATTATTTACCAAGTATTTTTCAAAGTTATTGATTTCTTCAAAACGCTGCTTCCAAATCCGATTTCCATTAGGGATTTGAGGTAGTTGTTGTTTTTTGAGAATTTCTGGATGGACACGAACTACTAGCACTTCTTCATAGTATGAGCGGTTGAATATTCCAATTCGACCTCGTTCTGGCAAGGCTTTCATTGAACGCCACAAATAGTCATGGTCTAGTTCTTCCGCACTAGGTTCCTTGAAACTATATACCTGACATCCTTGGGGATTTACACCAGACATCACATGTTTAATTGTACTATCTTTCCCAGCAGCATCCATTGCCTGAAAAATAATTAATAAAGCATAAGTATTTTGAGCATAAAGAATATTTTGGTAATTTGCTAATTTAATAACATCTGCCTGCAATTTGCTTGCAGCATCAGTTTTTTCATGAAATTGAGTTTTATAAGCTGGGTCATAATCTTTTGGTAGAGAAATCTTTGAACCTGGGGGAACGATGAAAGCATCATGATTCATTTAACATAACTCCAATATTGTGCTTATACCCAGTTATATTCGGCATTTTAAATCTTATACCAACTGAATTAATGATTGTAACAAATCCTCTGTTAGAGACGTTGCATTGCAACGTCTCTACATGTTCTGTTTGTCACATTATTTTTTTTAATTGGTATTATTTTAATTGGTATTATATGTATATTATCTTTGCTAATCAACATCAAAGACAGCGCTTACTCAGATAGATTTATCGCTTATATGACTTGCGCCGCTTGGGAATAGGACGCATCGCCTCACGACCTAAGATAAACATCCCTGCAACACCCAAGCTGACAAACCAAATATATTGATACCAATACTGCCGAATTTGTTCAACCGTACTGAGTTCTGGATGTAACGTGTTTAGGTAAAGCAATAGCACTAGTATCATTAGCGCCCCAAAACCAATAAAGCTTAAGCTAACAAGAATTCTTGCAGGTCGCAGATCAAAATCGCTAATATTGTTTAGCTCAATTGTTGCCAGTTCCTTTAAGGAGTCATCTGCTAAAGATGAGGCTGCTTGGAATCTGTTACTCAGCTTTGATGGTAAGATTGGCACTAGAGTTGCTACGGTTGGGCGACGCAGTAAAGCCTCAGTATCTCGCAGTAGTTCCAGTGGCTTACGATTAGTAGTTGGTTGAGCAAATTCAACGTTGTCTGTAGCAGTTGGGGCGGTGGCTTTGCCTTCTAAATCCATAGCATGAAAAGAACCAGGATATAAATAGCCTAACGAATTCAAGACACAACGTGTCATTTTTTTATAAATTTAGCAATAATTAGCTCATAAATAACTAGGATTATGAACAACAAGATTACCGACTTCTGAACAACAACAAGATTCCCGACTTCTTAAAAAAGTTGGGAATCTAAGGAAGGAATTTCACTCATCCATCTCCTTCAATGTCGCTAATGCTGACGGAGACAAGCGACTCAGATAACGGAATATCCAGTATTTAAAGATAGTATTTAAAATTACAGGAAATGTAGCAATAAATAGAAATATGGCGTTTCTACTAGCTGGTAAACCTAAATGTTCTGCCAAAGCTTCCAGAACAACCTCCCATCCATGTGGCGAGTGAAATCCGACAAATATATCTGTAAACAAAATAATTAAAAATGCTTTGGCACTGTCACTCAGACCATAGACAATATTATCTAGAAATAATTTTACAGTTACAATTTCTCTTTTGCTCGAAGCAATTACCGCACTAAAAGCAACTAGTGAGATCAAATCAGCAAAAACATTGCTAATGGCGCTATTACTTTTAAAACGAAATTCATCAGCTATCTCAACTGCTTTATTTTTGACACTTTCTTTAATTACCTCTGACGAGAGTGATGGTGCTTGATGAAGTAAATACTGAAATCTCAATTGTTTTTCAAAATTTTTTAATTTTTGGAGAGCTTCTACTTCCATGTCAGAATTTAGAAAAATCTGAATTTCATTATCACCTCTGATTCGATCCAGTATGGGAGCTATTAAAAACTGTTTAGATATTTGCTGGGTTAAAAGTGGCACAATAATTAAAAGTATCAAAAATTTTACAGCAGTTTTTGTCCTATTCCTAGAAATCCGGTAATTTCTGATAAAATCTTCTTCTGCCTGTGGCGCAAAATCTGCTTTAATTTTATTAATTGTTCTGCCAATAGACCTTGGTAAGGCTCCAGTTTTTTGAGTTAAAGGTGGAACTTTAACGCCATTCATCTCAGATGATTCTGGCTGGTTGCTAACTTTAGTCTGTTTAATTTGTAGTGATTGTGAAGGTGGTATGACTGGGATATTGCTAATTAGTTCGTCTTTGATATTATATTTTTCTACGACTTGATCAATAAATTTTAATTTTTCTAATAAAGTAGAATTAGAGATATTTATGATTCCCCGGCTTAGCCTAAATTCTGCAAGTTTTACCTTGATAAAAGTTAACTTTTTATTCAGGTATCCTTGCCAGTAAGACATTACATTTTCAGTATAATCTGCTGATTTTGGAGATATTTTTTTGTGATTAAAATGCTGTATTTCAATGTTTCTTATGCTTTGAGCTGCTTGGTAAGCCTCTAAGAGCGCTCTTTCTGGTGTATCTGAATACCATTGTTTGAGCGATCGCAAGTTTTCTTTGAGCTTTTGGCTAAGTAATTCTGTATTTCTTTTAAAAAACGAATATTTCATTTCAGATATTATTATGCATACTAAGTATTGTAATTTAGTATAAATCAAGAAAAAGTAATAGCTAATTAAGAAATGCTTAGCCGAGGCTAATAAATTTGTTTTATTTACTTAAATGATGATCGATTTAATTTACAATACAGTGGTTATCTAACTCATAGGGTCAATATCGGGAACAAATACTTAGAAAATATTGTCACTGTTTTGACGTATCCGTAGTATAACTGATGTTCTTTTTAACAAGCCGCGCATTCATGATGAGACTAAAGTTATTTGGTCAAGAGTTGACAGGAATTGCAATAGCTTCACTGACTGTGTTGACCACAACTACAACCATCGGTCAGCCTAGCTATGCTGGAGGCACAACCTTCTACTGTGAAAAGAGCAAGGGCATACCAATCACATTTGCTCGGACTCAGGATGGGAGGAACGTGCCAATGATTAGATGGGTTTCTCAGGAATACTTCTCAAAAGAGTGGACAGGTGAACGCCGTTGTCAAGAGGTATCTCGCAGATTTCAGAGAAGTTATGACAACGGTACTTTAAAGTACATCAGAACTGGGATACTGAGAGGGGAATCTGTAGTATGCGCTGCTATTAATCAAAACGCTGCTTGTACAGATAGCACTTTGTTATTCACTCTCAGGCGTGGTAGTAATGCCAGAGATACTGTGCGAAGGCTATTAAATCGCCGGGGGTTAGTAGCTGGAAATGTACTAAATGAAAGTAGTGAGGAAGCGCTAAATATCGAATTTGATGCGTACCTAAATAACGCTACAGTTGAATCAAGTAGTGACTCCAATCAAGATTCAGGTAATACTCCTTGATGCGATCGCACCGCAATTTCGTATTACCTGGGAACTCAGATGAATTGGCGTAAACTGAGACTGGTTTTGTATATTGGCAGCTTATCTATGGCACTGTCAGCATCGACGCCAGTCGTCAGTATTTCTGCTCCATGTACAAACCATGATTGCCAGGTTCCGCATTCAAAACAATACCAACAGGCGCAATCTATCACCGTCAAAGTGTTATCAGCAGATTTCTTAGGTTCAGGAATTTTGCTGCAAAAACAAGGTTCTGTTTATACAGTATTAACCAATGCTCATGTGTTGCAAGCAGGCGACGCCCCGTATCGCATTCAAACACCGGATGGTAGCATCCATACAGCTAATTTATCCAAAGGCTTAAACTTTGGAAAAAATGATTTAGCTTTATTACAATTTCAGAGTACTGGTACTATCTATGCTGTGGCATCCTTTGGTTCTTCCCCAGCAGTGGGAGATGAGGTATTTGTTGCTGGGTTTCAGGCTACTGAAGAAGAATCTCAGGAAAAAGTCTTTGCATTTGCTAAAGGTGAGGTTTCGTTAGTGTTACCCAAACCTTTAGAAGGAGGCTATCAAGTGGGGTACACCAATAATCTCGAAAAGGGCATGAGTGGTGGCCCATTGTTGAATCGTCGCGGTGAAGTTGTGGGTGTGAATGGGATGCAGGCTTATCCTCTGTGGGATGCTCCTTCTGTGTTTCAGGATGGCATGGAAGCAGATGAACGGTTGCATCAGATGATTATTCGTTTGAGTTGGGCTGTGCCAATTCCGACATCTGCACTAAAGGCGGACATTCGAGTTAAAAGCTCCAAGTTTTAAGTTCAAAGCTTAAATGAATGGAAGTTGCAGTTTAGATATGACTTATACTAATTCTCAAAAAACAGTTAAGTAGGTAGACGTAATTAAATATAAGATAAAGCTTTTGTTCGTAGTGAGCTATTTATCGCTCTATATAAGGTTTTCAAGGGATAAATCCCTTACTACTAGCTCTGATTAATTAAGCCCTTCTACTTATACATTATTCTCCTTTGTCTTAATTCCCTATTCCACCTGCTTTCTTGAGGTGACGGCTGATGCTAAGCAAACCATAAAAAGTGTGGACTGAGATAGAGCTATTTACTTGTAAAGTCGATTAATACCTCTTAAAAATTAAATTATGAAATTAAATTATGCACTTGTACCAGCAATTATTGGAGTGTCAATTACCCTAGTGCAGCCACAAATTGTCGTAGCACTTTCCTCATCTGAGGTGGCGAAAGTTGCTAAAGGAATCACGGTGCTGATTGAGAATCAAAATGGTTCTGGGACTGGGGTAATTATTCAGCAACAGGGCGACACTTATACTGTTCTGACAGCTAAGCATGTCATCGAAACTCAAGCTAAATATGAAATCGTCACCCCAGATGGTCAGCGTTATCCACTCGATTACAATAGGGTGAAAAAGCTGCCAGAGGTAGACTTAGCCATTATAGAGTTTACCAGCAATCAAAGTTACACTGTTGCCAAGATAGGCAACTCAGATGACTCCGCAGAAGGTACAACAGCTTATGTAGCTGGTTTTCCTCAAGTGACGGCAGCAATTTCTAGTACAATCTACAATTTTACAGATGGGCGAATTACTGCTAACGCCTCAAAACCTCTGCGCGATGGCTATGCTTTGGTCTACAACAATAATACGCTACCGGGGATGAGCGGCGGCCCGGTGTTGAATGACAGAGGGGAATTGGTGGGAGTTCATGGTAGAGCAGATGAAGCGGATATCGAAACCTCTAAAATCAATTCCACAGTTGCTTATGTCAAATCAGGTTTTAATTTGGGGATTCCGATCAATACCTTTTTGAGACTTTCATCTCAAGCTGGGGTAGATGTGGGCGTTAGTCCTCCCACTACACCCGTAGCAACAGCACCGAAACCAGACGACTTCTATATTCAAGGTGGGGACAAATATGATCAAGGAGATTTTAAAGGTGCGATCGCTAACTACACTACAGCAATTCGCCTGAATCCCAACTATCTCAATGCCTACAATAATCGGGGTCTTGCCCGCTATAACTTAGGAGACTTCCAGGGGGCAGTTGACGACTATAACAGAGCTCTAAAGATTAATTCCAAAGATGCTGATCCTTATAATAACCGGGGTCTGGCTCGCTCTGCCTTGGGAGACAACAAAGGAGCAATCAATGATTATACCTTAGCTTTGAAGATTAATCCTAAGTTTGTTTATGCCTACAACAACCGGGGAATTGCCCGTAATAGCCTGGATGACAGCCAAGGTGCGATCGCTGATTTTAACCAAGCCTTAAAGATTAATCCCAACTATGCCGAAGCCTACGGGGGTCGGGGGATTTCTCGCTATCAGTTAGGAGACAAACAGGCTGCGATCGCTGATTTCACCACAGCTACCAAGCTGAATCCTAACCTGGCCCCACCCTACGCCGGACGCGGAATTGCCCGCTTTGATTTGGGAGACAAAAAAGGAGCAATTACTGATTTTAATCAAGCTTTGCGGATTAATCCCAACTTTGCCCCAGCTTACACTGGTCGGGGAATTGCGCGTTTTCAGCTGGGAGATAAACAAGGAGCGATCGCGGACTTACAAAAAGCCGCTAATCTCAATTTGGAACAAGGCAAAACAGATGATTACCAACAACTATTGGAGTTGATTAAAAAGCTTCAAGGGTAAGAACTAAGGAGAGACAGGATCTCTGGGGCGCAGCGATCGCCATATCAACTTCCCACCTGAGAAATCTGGTCAGCAGTCAAGTTTAAATCTGGGAATATTGGTGATATTAAGCGATCTCCTTGTCTAAACTGGTTAACTTGATATTCACCTTCAACCAATTGGTAAATAAAGATAGCTGGCTGCTTGGGGTTGCCAAGAAATGCCCGTCCGCCCAACGCGGCATAGTCCACAATCCAGTATTCAGGAATACCCATCTCTTCATAGTCAGCAAGCTTTTTATGATAATCATCACGCCAGTTAGTACTGACAACTTCAACAATTAATTTCACGCTCGTAGCATTCTCAATAATTGATTCACGCTCCCAACGAGGTTCGCTGCTGATAGCCTCTTGATCTAAAACAATGATGTCCGGCTCGTAGCCTGATTTTTCATTGGTAGGCTTGACAATGGATTCTCTGGGAATTGTCCAAATACCGCGCTTTCCCATTTGGATAATAATTAAAACTAATTCCTCTATCAAGAAGCCAGTGACATTTGAGTGCTTCCCAGTCGGCTTTGGCATCTGGATAATTACTCCATCATGTAGTTCGTAGCGTACCTCTGAGTTTTCTGGCAGCCACTCGATGAATTCATCAAAGGTTACTTGTTTGGGTAAAGCTTGAGCCATGATCTATCTCAAGTAGTGGTGCAGAAGCCTTCTTATCTCGTTTGTGGTCTGGGAAAAGAGTATAAAGGTAAATTTCTCCCTTAACCAAAAGGTATGGTGGCTGCATTTTTGAACTAACAACCATCTTTAATTTTAGCCCTACGATGCCCCAGCCCATTACAACCAGGTAACTGCCTGCTCTGAGTTGGGAGATCAGCAGGGGGCATCGCGGATTTACGAAAAGCAGCTAACCTTGATCTAGAACAAAGAAAACCAGATGATTACCAACAAGCTTTAGCAGTAAGTTGGGTATGGTGCAAAAAGTAAAGTAAAGTAAACCTGTTTACTACCAAAGTTAAATTAATGCCTATTGGGAATTAAATTATGAAATTTGATTACGCACTGGCATCGGCACTGATGGGAGTATCAATCGCTTTTGTACAACCCCAAATAGCGATCGCCCTATCCTCAACTGAGGTAAGTAAGGTTGCCAAAGCAATTACTGTACTAATTGACAATCCCAGCGGTTCTGGGACTGGGGTAATTATTCAGCGGGAGGGAGACACGTACACTGTTCTGACAGCTAAGCATGTCATCGAAACTGAAGATAACTATGAAATTGTCACCCCAGATGGCCAGCGCTATCCACTCGATTACAAAACTGTGAAAAAGCTGCCAGAAGTTGATTTAGCGATTGTGCAGTTTACCAGTAACCAAAGTTACGCTGTTGCCAAAATCGGCAACTCGGACGAAGCCATAGAAGGTGCTACAGCTTATGTAGCAGGTTTCCCCAAAGCAACCGCAGTCATTTCCAACTCGATTTATAACTTTGTCGCGGGGCAAATTACTGCTAATGCCTCAAAACCCCTGCGTGATGGCTACGCTTTAGTCTACAGCAATGATACGTTACCGGGGATGAGTGGCGGCCCGGTGTTGAATGACAAAGGCGAAGTAGTCGGAATTCATGGTATGGGGGATACTATGGAAAACTTTCAAATTTCCGACCAAAATCCCAATATTATTATCAAAACAGGTTTTAATTTGGGCGTTCCCATTAATACTTTTTTGAGACTGTCAGCTAGCGCTAAAACAGATGTGGGCGTCAGTCCTCCTAGCACACCAAAAGCCACAGCACCGAAAGCTGATGACTTTTTTATTCAGGCTGAAGACAAGTATGACAAAGGGGACTATCAAGGAGCGATCGCTGATTACACTAAAGCCATTAACATCAATCCCAACTTAGCCCAAGCTTACTACAGGCTGGGATTGACCCGCAGCAAGTCGGGAGACAACCAAAAAGCTGTTGAGGATTTACAAAAAGCTACAGAATTATTTGCTACACAAGGAAAGAAAGCAGATGCCATACGTATCCAGGGCGTTGCTCGTTCTTTGTTAAAAGACTATAAAGGAGCGATCGCAGCTTTAACCGAAGCAATTCGCCTCAATGTCAAAGATACTTTAGCCTACAACAACCGGGGAAATGCCCGCTCTAACTTGGGAGACTTGCAAGGAGCGATCGCTGATTACAGCCAAGCTCTCAACATTAATCCCAACTATATCCAAGCCTACATCAACCGGGGAAATACTCGCTCTGCTTCAGGAGACAAACAAGGAGCCATTGCCGATTACAACCAAGCCCTCAAGCTTAATCCCAACTATGCTTTAGCCTACAACAATCGAGGAATTGCCCGCACTGCCTTGGGAGACTTGGAAGGAGCAATTTCTGATTACAACGAAGCCCTGAAGATTAATCCCAATTATGCCAATGTCTACTATAGCCGGGGAATTGCCCGTTCTAACTTAGAAGATTTGCAAGGAGCAATTTCTGACTACAACCAAGCCCTGAAGATTAATCCTAACTATGCTCAAGCCTACTACAGCAAGGGAATTGTCCGCGCTGCCTTGGGAGACAAGCAATGGGCGATCGCAGATTTACAAAAAGCCGCTAACCTCTTTCAAGAACAAGGAAAAACAGAAGATTACCAAAAAGTGCTGGAGTTAATTAAAAAGCTTTAACAATAACTCAACCTCGTATTTATCGATTTTGCTCTACTGAGGTGAGATTTAAGGAAAAAGCTTTAATATTCTGCCATAAGTTTAGTCTTTGATATTCGCGGACGAGTGTTTGATATTCGCGGACGAGTGTTTGATATTCGCGGACGAGTGTTTGATATTCGCGGACGAGTCTTTGATATTCGCGGACGAGTCTTTGATATTCGCGGACGAGTCTTTGATATTCGCAGACGAGTGTTTGATATTCGTGGACGAGTGTTTGATATTCGTGGACGAGTGTTTGATATTCGTGGACGAGTGTTTGATATTCGTGGACGAGTGTTTGATATTCGCGGACGAGTGTTTGATATTCGTGAACGAGCCGCTGATCTCCCACTCCTCTGCTCATTCAATTTTGAATTTGCAATTTTACGCTTTGCTCAGAACTTTCCAAACCGGATTTTATACCGATTCAATTAATGTAGGACTTACGCAAAAACTCTCTGAAACTCTTATTTCTCCCTTCGGGTTTACAGTCGCCTGCGGAGGGAAACCCTCCCGCAGCGCTGTTTCACCGTGCCCTCTGTGTCGCGCCAGTTGCTTCAAGTCGGGGAACCCGCCCAACGCACTGGCTTCGCTGCGGCAAGCCGCTCCGCGTCTACGATTTTCCGTTACCTGTGCGTAAGTCATGTAATGATTGCAACAAATCCTCTGGTAGAGACGTTGCAATGCAACGTCTCTACATGGTCTATCTGTCACATTGTTTTTTTAATTGGTATTAGATTATTCAATCCAAAATCTAAAATATACAGCAGCAGTAGAGACCGTAGATGTAACGTCTCTACAGAGTTTCGGGTTTTATTTATGTACTTTATTTACCTGAAATCTGCTGTAAAATCTAAAATTTTCCTGCTTCTTGCATAATTAATTAATTTCAAATGATTTAATCATTGTTTCTGCTGTTTGCACAAACTTATCATAATCATCTATTGCTGCTGTATAGGTGATGACGTATGCTTGATCGCCCCTTAAAGTCCAAACTTGGAGATTTTTTAAACTATTCTCTCCACTTTTCCCAGTAAAAACTAATTTATTCGCTCTTTTATTCGCCAGAGTTGTTTCACTCGTATCCAAAATATTAGCCCCTGACAAACTATTCTTAATTTCCTGTATAAATAAATCTCTAGATTCATCTAAGGTGCTAGAAAGTGGTTCTGTACTAATAGTTAGCTTTTCTTGAAATTTATCAGCGTCACTTTGTTTTGGTGATAAGAATGTAACTAACTCTCCAGTGACAGGGTTTGCTACATCTTGTCTTGCCCAATTCTCAGGATAGTTTATCTTTATTCCATAACTAGAATTTTCATAGATCAAAAACTTGGAAGCTGGGGTGATTAATTGGGATAAAAATATAACAACCATAGCAACTGCTGCGATTATTCCTAGTGCAAGCAAAAGTTTTCTCGGTGGTGCAAATCGCAAAGATGTTTGTTCAATTGCCGTAACTGGTATTTGTTCTAGCCTATTTAAAACATGCAATACTGACTCGGCTGTAGAGTAACGTTGACGAAAGTCATAACGCACCATTTTATCAATAATTTCTGCTAGCTCCGGGCTAACTTGTGCTTGGTTTCGCCAATCAATTTCTCCTGTAGTGGATCTGGGTAATCTTTGCCCACCATCAACAGCAGGATTAATTCCAGTCAAGGCTTGGATAGCAATAATTCCCACCGCATAGATGTCGCTACTCAAATTTGGGACTTGATTGGCTTGTTCACTTGGCATATAACCATGAGTGCCAATCACAACAGTAACACTTGCTTTGCCTTGAGAATTCGCTATCTGAGTACTGATTTGTTTGACTGCTCCAAAGTCAATTAACACTATTTTGTTATCTGATTTTCTTCGCCGAATATTGGCAGGTTTAATATCTCGGTGAATTACATTGTGTCGATGAACAACTGCGAGAACTTCCAAAATGTCTTTTAAAAGTTGAATTACCTCAGCTTCAGTTAGGAGGTTGCCTATAGGAGGTATTTCTTGACTGAGGTCGTGACCTACAATAAATTCTTGAACTAAATAAAATTCTTGATTGTCTTCAAAGTGAGCTAAAAGTTGGGGAATTTGATCGCACTTTCCCAATGTTTCTAGGGTGGCTGCTTCTAGGTCAAATAAACGTTTGGCTTGCTCTAATGTGTATGGATCGGTAGAGAGTGGTTTAAAATGCTTAACAACACAGTGCGGATTTCCTGGTCTTTGCATGTCTTGAGCTAAGTAAGTCTTACCAAATCCCCCTTGTCCTAGTTGAGTGAGAATTTGGTAACGTCCACCCACGGTTTGACCCTGCATTACATTTACCCTTTCCGCTAGAATTACTCACTCACTGATTCTTAATCTTGATTTTTGCACAGAATTAAAGTACTAAGTATAAGCAAAGATAATAGTATAAGCGAGTTGTAAACTTGAATTACATAAGGTAAGGGGATAGTGATCAGCTTATGATATCAAATTGGGAAAGTATGTATTTTTTCTAAAACCAGACAACATACTCAAAACCGCCTGTATTCAGCATTTATCTGTGTATATTAATAACGAATTACGAATTACGAATTACGAATTACGCATTATATGAGTCTCAGTCTGTGCATGATTGTCAAAAATGAAGCAGCAACACTGTCTAAATGTCTGAGCAGTGTCAGAAAAGTAGTAGATGAAATGGTAATTGTAGATACAGGCTCAATTGATCGTACTCCCTATATTGCCAAACAATTCGGTGCAAAAGTCCATCACTTTCAATGGTGCAATGACTTTAGTGCTGCTCGGAATGCAGCGCTTAAATACGTTACAGGTGACTGGGTTTTGGTATTGGATGCTGATGAGATGCTGACATCAGGAATTGTACCGCAATTGAAAGAAGCGATCGCCAGAGATGAATATTTGCTAATCAACCTCGTCCGCCAAGAAGTTGGTGCAGAACAATCTCCCTATTCTCTAGTTTCCCGACTATTTCGCAATCACCCAGATATTCGCTTTGAACGTCCCTACCATGCTTTGGTAGATGACAGTGTGTCAGTAATGTTAATGAAAGACCCCAATTGGCAGGTAGGTTATTTACCAGGGGTAGCAATTTTACACACAGGATATCAAAAAAACGCGATCGCCCAAAACAACAAATATGCCAAAGCCGCCGCCGCGATGGAAGCGTTTCTGGCTACTCATCCTGATGATCCCTATGTTTGCAGTAAGTTGGGGGCGCTGTATGTGGAAACTGGGAAAATTGCCGAAGGTATGGAGTTGCTGAAACGAGGAGTTGCGGCTAGTGAAGAAAACTACGATATTTTATACGAACTCCAATACCATTTAGGTATTGCCCATAGTCGTTTGCGAAATTTCCCACAGGCTATTTCTCACTATCAAGCCGCGATTAAGTTGCCAATTTACCCCATGCTGAAATTAGGAGCATACAACAATCTGGGTAACTTACTCAAAGCAGGGGGAGATTTAAACGGTGCAAAAAATGCTTACGCCACAACTTTGAAGATTGACCCTACTTTTGTTGTCGGACATTATAATTTGGGGATGATATTCAAAGCAATGGGATTGTTGACTGAGGCGATCGCTGCTTACCAAGCAGCAATCAAATTAAATCCCAACTATGCTGAAGCCTATCAAAATTTGGGTGTAGTATTACTCAAAGCTGGCAATCACCAAGATAGTTTAACAGTCTTTAAAAAAGCGATCGCCCTCCACGAAAAATACAACCCCGAAGAAGCCAAGAGGCTACGTCAAGGTTTGCAAGAGATGGGGTTGGTTTAGGAGAAGAGAAGCCGGGTAGGCAGAGAGAGGGGGAACAAGGATTGTACAAGAATGCGGAATCTATTCTCCACTAAAGTTAGAATAATGCACCCTTGTATAATCCTTATGCTGCAAACCTTAAAAGCATAATTGTCATACCCTCAGTGCTGTAATCGTTGTAATTATAATTTCATGATGCGAATCATTGCCCGCAGCACATTACGAAAGTTTTGGGAAGTATATCCCGATGCTGAACAGCCATTAAAGGCTTGGTTTGATGAAGCATCTCGTGCAGAATGGGATAATCCGGCAAATATTAAAAGTACCTATCGCAATGCCAGTATTCTTGCTAATAACCGTGTTGTTTTTAATATCAAAGGTAACGATTATCGCTTAATTGTTCATGTTCGTTATGATATTGGAATTATTTTTATTCGTTTTCTTGGAACGCATAAAGAATACGATAACGTAGATGCAACAAGTATTTGAGGCAGTAATATCTATGCTTGAAACCCGTCCGATCCGCACTGAAGCTGATTATCGTGCTGCGCTTGATGAAATTGAAAGATTATTTGATGCGGAACTAAATACACCAGAGTTTGACCGCTTGGAAGTTTTAACTACGCTTGTGGAAGTATACGAGCAAAGGCATTACCCAATCGAAGCACCAGATCCTATTGAAGCAGTCTTATATTATCTCGAATCCCGTGGGTTGTCTGTAGATGAATTAGAGCCTGTTATTGGCAGTAAATCAGAAATTGCCGACATTTTGCATCGCAAGCAGGCGCTAACGTTGGAGATGATTCGGGGTTTGCATCAACAATTGGGGATTCCGGCACAGATTTTGATTCAACCATACCCTTTGATGCAAAATTCAGCATAATATCAGAACTCGGAACTTCAGTTTGGAAAATGAACTCCACCAGTTCTGAATGGAAAAGGTAGAGTTCGAGAGTTGGTAAATTCTCCTCACAACTAACAACTAACTAAATCCGCGACTTGACAAATTTCTCTAACCTATCCATCCCTTTTTCAATTGTTGCCATATCTGTGGCGTAGGAAAGACGAATATTGTAATCAGCACCAAAGGCGATTCCGGGAATGACTGCAACTTGGCGTTCTTCAAGTAAAGCGTCACAAAATTCCAGGGATTTTAGACCAGTTTTGCTGATGTCGGGGAATAGATAAAAAGCGCCATCTGGTTTTGCTGTACTCAATCCAGGAATGGCGTTGAGTCTATCTAACATTACCTGTCGGCGTTTGGCGAAAGCTTGGCGCATTTCTTCTACACAGTCTTGGGAACCTTCCAAAGCAGCGATCGCCCCATATTGAGCAAAGGTACACACGTTAGATGTACTATGTCCTTGGATGGTACTCGCGGCTTTAATAATCTCGGCTGGCCCAGCTAAATAGCCAAGACGCCATCCTGTCATTGAGTAAGCTTTGGCAAACCCATTACTAATCAAGGTGCGGTCAAAGATTTCTTTACCAAGAGAACCGATGCTGATATGTTCTGCACCGTCGTAGAGAATCTTTTCGTAAATCTCGTCAGAGACGACTAAGATATCTGCATCAACTATTACCTGCGCCAGTGCTTTGATTTCATCTGGCGTGTAAACCATCCCTGTGGGGTTGGATGGGGAGTTGAGGATAAATAGCTTGGTTTTAGGCGTGATTGACTTGCGGAGTTGTTCGGGGGTAATTTTATATCCAGTTGTTGCATCTGTAGTTACAATTACTGGTATCCCACCTACTAAAGTTACCATTTCGGGATAACTAAGCCAGTAAGGTGCAGGGATGATTACTTCATCACCTAGATCAATTAGTGCCACCATCAAGTTGTATAGAGAATGCTTACCGCCGTTGGTGACGATGACATTCTCTGACTTGTAATCAAGACCATTATCAGTTTTCAGCTTGTGGGCGATCGCATCCCTTAACTTTGGTTCTCCGGCGGCGGGGCCATACTTGGTTTTGCCTTCATCCAAAGCTTTCACTGCTGCGGCTTTGATATGCGCTGGGGTGTCAAAATCTGGTTCTCCAGCGCTAAAACTGCAAACATCTATGCCGTCTGCCTTCAGTGCCTTAGCCTTGGCTGCGATCGCTAAGGTCAAAGAAGGTGTTACCTTACTTACTCTTGCTGCCAGCTTCATTCTTACTTTCTTTGGCAAATCTTTCACTTATCTTAGAATATCCTAGAATCTCTACCGAGATTTGCCTTTTTAGAACTCTTTAGCTTGTTTAGCGAACTCCAAGAAATAAATTATGGAATTCCTTGCTGAGCGTCATCTCTCAAAACTCTAGGAGTCGCTTCTGGCGATCGCTTGCCATTGTCGGTATAATTCTCGTCATTTCTTAGTACATTTCCTTTTTTATAACGTTCTTTGCTCGCATAATAAGGCTTAAAAGGCTCAGCTTGTGCTATTCTGCGTTCTTTGCTCGTATAATAAGGCTTAAAAGGCTCAGTTTGTATTACTCTGCGTTCTTCAGTTTTTTCCCGACTTCTACTTCTTAAATCTTGAGGAATGCTTTGTGCTGTTCGCTTTCTCTTCTCAATATAATCATCGTCTGTTTCTGCGAGATTTGCCTTTTTCTGATGATTATTGGTGGCATAATAAGGCTTGGAATGCTCGGTTTGTGTAACCCTGCGTTCTTTAGTAAAAGAATAAGGCTTATTTAATTCTACCTGATGTGCTTTTTCTGAATAATAACCATCTGCTTGAGGTGAAGCCGCAGGTAAACTAATTAGCCATACTAAACTAGCTAGCAATACTATTCCTATTTTGCCGCGTATTGCATTAAATATTTTCTGGATTTCCAACATTGGGAAAATTCCCCCTTAATTCTTTAACAAATGACTGAATGTTAAAAAATTTTCATTAGGCTAACGTCTTCCCCTAGGCTGGTTACTTATATATAAAAAGTAAGGTGGGCATTACCCAATTAGTAGAGACGTTGCAATGCAACGTCTCTCGGTTTTTTCTACCAAACGCCTAAGCTATGGTTACATCAGGTGATAAGTAAACATCTTGAATGGCGTGAAACAGTTTTACCCCTTCTTCAAATGGACGCTGGAAAGTCTTGCGCCCAGAAATCAAGCCTGTACCACCAGCTCGTTTGTTAATTACAGCGGTGCGAACTGCTTCCGCAAAATCATTTTTACCAGTCGCCCCACCAGAATTAATCAGTCCTGCACGTCCAGAGTAGCAATTTAGCACCTGGTAACGAGTCAAATCAATTGGGTGGTCGGTTGTCAATTCTGTGTAAACTCGCTCGTCGGTTTTGCCGTAACTTTTTCCAGTGGCTTTGGCGACTGCACCATAACCATTATTGCATTCGGGTAACTTTTGTTTGATGATATCAGCTTCAATCGTCACACCCAAATGATTCGCTTGTCCGGTGAGGTCAGCGGCAATGTGATAATCTTTATCTTGTTTAAAAGCGTTGTTACGCAGATAGCACCAGAGAATAGTTACTAAACCAAGTTCATGGGCGCGTTTAAAAGCTTTGCTGACTTCCTGAATTTGTCTGGTAGATTGGTCTGAACCAAAGTAAATTGTCGCACCCACTGCTGCTGCACCCAAATTCCAAGCTTGTTCGACATCAGCAAACAATACTTGGTCAAATTGATTGGGGAAAGTCAACAGTTCGTTATGATTTATTTTGGCGACAAAGGGGATTTTGTGGGCATATTTGCGCGAAACGCTACCCAATACTCCTAAAGTGGTAGCTACAGCATTACACTCTGCTGCGATCGCTAGTTTGATAATATTTTCTGGATCAAAGTAAATCGGATTTGGTGCAAAAGATGCACCTGCTGAGTGTTCAATGCCTTGGTCTACTGGTAAAATAGACAGATAGCCAGTGTTAGCTAAACGACCATTAGAGTAAAGTTGCTGGAGATTACGCAATACTTGAGGATTGCGATCGCTATTTATCCAAACTCGATCTATAAAGTCTGGCCCCGGCAAATGTAGTAAATCTTGAGAAACTTTTGCCTTGTAGGTAAGCAAGTCTTGTGCTTCTTTACCTAGCAAGGATTCGATAGAATTAGGCACAGATAGCGTTGTAGTCATAGCGCTTTCCTCAAAACTTGAGCAAATGACCTTGCCTTTAAGGTAGCATTTTGATGGCGATCGCAGTTTTAGCTGATTTTTTGATTTAAGTGCGATCGCTCATGACAATGACTTCACGGATATGATGGCGATTGTATATCTACAAAATTAATCGAACTGGGTAGACGCAATACAGTAATAAAATAATTTTCACAATTTAGATAACATTTCTATAAATACTCTCTATTTAAATTCGACCATTTTTTTATACCATCTTTAAACGTTAACCATTCCTTATAAACTTCTCCAAATAATGGATCTTTTTCAGCATAGTATTTCAATAGTTTATCTGTTTCTTCTTTAGCTCTTATCAAAATTTCCTTCTTAAATGGTTTTAGTTTAATGCCCAGTGACTTTAGTTCTTGTAATTTTTCACTATTTTTCTGATCGTATTCAGCTAATATTCTTATATGAGTTTCAAGGCAAACGGCCTTAAATATTTCTTGATATTTTTCCGGTAAGTCTTTCCAGGCATCTGTATTAACCTGTATATCATAGGTCGTACCTGGTTCCCACCAACCTGGATAGTAGTAATATTTAAATACATTATGTAGTCCCAATTGAAAATCATCATATGGCCCAATCCACTCAGCAGCATCAAGTGTTTCGTCTCTGACTTTATCTGCAATTTGATTAATCGCAATGCTGAAACCTAAGTTTTTCTCTGTTTTGACACGCAATTCTTGTAACACATCTCCTCCTAATCCAGGAATCCGCATGGTTATGGCATTGAAATCTTCTATTGAGTTGATTTCTTTGTTAAACCATCCTCCCATTTGTGCCCCTGTAGCTCCTGCTGGAAAAGGAATCACGTTTAAACCCAATCTTGGATAGATTTTTTGCATAAAAGTCAATTCATCGTCAGGCTTATCTTTGTAATAAAGCCAAGCATTTTGTTCTTGAGGGTTTAGACCAAAAGGAATGGCGCAACCAAAAAATAAAACTCTGAATCTTTCACTGTTATAGTAAACTCCACTGTAGCCACATTCTATCTTTCCATCGCTAACATCTTTAAGTATTTCTTCTGTATCTCCAGTGCTAACTAGGTCAATAGTAAAGTTACCATCTGTCATAACCTTGATGCGATCGCGGATCATTCCTGGAGCTTTCCAAAGTATCAAGTTCTTGGTATCTTCACCCAAACGGCTAACCATTTTCCAAGTAATACGTGGCTGATTTTTACTAGCAAACCAACCAGCAGTTAGTCCCATCGATGTCCCAATAGCCGTAGGGATAAAAGCTCTGCGAGACATCCGCAATGGTGGTAATCTGTCTTGAATTGGTGCTTTTATATGAGGATTTAAGCCAAGGTGAACGTTGACAATGTTTCCACTTGAACTGCTATGTGTTTGATTCTGATTATTATCATTGCCAATAGCAGCCTGCATTCCGCTGTCTACCGTTGAATCTTCAGCATTTTGCTGGATACTAGGCTCAGATTTTGGTGGTGAATTATTAGAGTCAGACGATGGCAATTGGCTCACAAGCTCACTCTGTTAAAGTCCAAAGAAAGATTTTGCAACATTTAACCAACCCAGCAGTTGCCCTAAAATAGGTTGGACTTTTTCTACAAGTCCTTGGCCTGCATTTAAAGTTTTACTTGCATCTTCAAGAGTTTCTGTCATCCGTTTCAGGTTCCCCGCAGCCAATTGCTTATCAGGCTCTTTCTGCTGAACCTCATCAACTGCGGCTCCTAATCGATTGCTGGCTTTTTGCTTAACATCTTCGGGTAAAGTAGACCCTTGAAGAATCTGCTGAATTTCGCCTAGCAGCCTGAGTACGTCTTCTTGGGAAAGTGTTTTTTCAGCTGGTACTGTCTGAGCTTGCATATTCTGCTGACTATTGTTGCCGATAGCTGCCTGCATTCCGCCAGACATTTGACCTGTGTTGGATTGTGAAATACCACCTGGATTACTGGTCATTTTAAATTTTCCTAATGTTAATTATTGATGCAAGCAACTTCATGAATTTACTTTTGGTATACGTAATTTACCTACAATAAGCGAACCGTGGTTTAACTGCCGATAATACTGAAATTTTCCTTATTATACTTTTTTATAGGATACCATACGGTGATGTTATAAGTATATATTCGGGTATAAATATTAGGAGCATTGGCTTTAATTTTGACTAGCGATCGCAATCGTTGTTTATCCAAACTCTATTTTTAAGCTATGTCTAAGTAAATACGCCAAAATAAACTTAACTTAATAGGTTATATCAAGCAGCAGTTTTGAATATAAAAAAATCCTCTCCTTGATTTGGAGAGGGATACTAATTAAAAGTTGGAGTTGTCTAGTTTTTTTTAACTATTATTGAGCGGAATTTTCTGTACTCTTAGTGCCAGTGCTCTCTGAACTGCTACCGGATAATGTGTCAGTTTGATTTGATTTATTTTGAGCAGGAGTGGAGATGCTAGTATTGTTGTTTTTTTCTTGAGTGGAAGTACTATTACTCTGGCTTTCAGACTGTTTAGGAGCTTCAGGTATTGAAGGTGCTGGTTGCTGATTAACTGGTGTTGGCGCAGGATTGGGAATAGAAATATTAATGTCTTGCTGAGGAGGCGCTGCTGGGGGTTGAGGTGCTGGTGCTTGCTGTTGTGGAACTGGAACAAGCACATCCCTAGTTTTTTCGATAATAGTGGTTTCTTTTTCAGGAGGTTGTTTAGCTTCTGGTCTTTGAGGAACCACTATTGGAGATGTAACTGGGGCTGGAGTGTCATTACGTTGATTTAGAAAGAAAAGAACACCACCAACTAAACCTACTAGCGAAGCGAGAAGCAAGCCAACTAACAACCCACTAGCAGCATTACTATTATCACGAGCCGCTAAATTTTCTTGAGCGTCAACATAACCATTCCTGTAGGAATTAGAGTTAGACCCGACAGGAACATTGTTAATAGTTTCTTCTGTTTTTTTAACGTTAGTGTGAATATGTCCGTTAGCGTCTTTATATGAATCCTGTTGAACTTCGCGATTATAGCTTTGGTAATCGTTTTTGTTAGTCATGGTGTTGATAAAGGTAAGTAAAAAAATGAGAAGTTCTAAACGTTTTAGATTTTTTAGAAAAAATTCTTAGCTATCTTGTAGTGTTAGTTTTGCTACTTGTGCTTGAATTTTTTATAGAATAACTTCAAAAATTATCTAAACCACTCTGTCTCTAGAGTGGATTCTTACATCTATCTAAAGATAGAATGCTGAGGAATAAATTTACTGAAATTTCATCATTTAATGTTAAGGTTTACTGAATATTTATAGGCAAAACAATAAATAAAATATATGTAAGTATCCAAACATACATATATGAGCAAAAAGAAATAATGCAACTTAAATATTCCTGATTTTTTATTCACCAACTTGATTACAACAAAGCGAAGATTAAAAAGGTAAAACGATATCAGGTTAATTTCGGTGGCACACTAGTTTTACACTCAGCAAATACTTTCTTCATCCCTACCTTATGTTGCCTAAACCCAAAAAGCGTTGGACACCTGTAAACTGGGCAAGTTGGAAGCCCTTCGGCATTGGCGAGCAGTACCCTAACAATTACTGGGAAGTGTTTCGAGCCATTTGGCTATCTCGTGACCAGCTGCCTTACGCGTGGAACATCTTGGACAAAGGTGTTTGTGATGGCTGCGCTCTCGGAACAACCGGAATGAAAGATTGGACATTAGATGGCATCCATCTCTGCAATGTCCGGTTGCGATTGTTGCGGATGAATACCATGCCAGCTTTTGACCTTGCACTGTTAGAGGATGTTTCCCAATTACAAAAGCAAAAAAGTGCCCAATTACGAGACTTGGGAAGACTTCCTTACCCGATGATGCGTCAACGTGGGGAAAAAGGCTTTCGCCGCGTTAGCTGGAATGAGGCTTTGGAGGTAATTGCTAGTCGTATCCGCGCTACCACACCAGACCGCCTCAGCTTTTACGTTACCAGTCGTGGTACCGTTAACGAAACTTACTACGCCACTCAAAAAGCTGTGCGGGCAATGGGAAGCAACAATATTGATAACGCCGCCCGTATCTGCCATTCTCCCAGTACGGCGGGGCTAAAGGCTGCCCTTGGTGCGGCGGCTACTACTTGTTCTTATAAAGACTGGATTGGTACTGATTTGTTAGTCTTCATTGGCTCAAATGTTGCCAATAATCAGCCTGTTACTGTCAAGTATCTGCACTATGCGAAGAAAGCTGGCACCAAGATTGTGGTGATTAATACCTACCGTGAGCCAGGAATGGAACGCTACTGGGTTCCCTCGATTCCAGAAAGTGCTCTTTTTGGTACTAAGTTTGCCGAAGACTTCTTTTTGGTGAACATGGGCGGGGACATAGCATTTTTAAATGGCACAATTAAGCATACAATTGCCAACAATTGGGTAGACCAGTCATTTATTGACTTGCATACAACTGGGTTTGCAGAACTCAAGACCTCACTAGAAAGCCAATCTTGGGAAGAGTTAGAGCGGCTTTCGGGAACATCCCGCGATGAAATGTATGCTTTTGCCAAAATGGTTGGGGAAGCCAACAAAGCTGTATTTGTTTGGAGTATGGGTATTACCCAGCATGAATGCGGTGAAGATAATGTCAGAAGTATTATCAATCTTGCTCTGACTAAAGGTTTTGTCGGTCGGGAAGGCTGCGGTTTGATGCCGATTCGTGGTCACTCTGGGGTGCAGGGTGGTGCAGAGATGGGATGTTACGCAACTGTTTTTCCTGGTGGTAAGTCCATCACTCCAGAAAATGCTACACAGTTAAGCCAGGGTTGGGGTTTTGAAGTGCCAGCAAGTAAAGGTTTAATAGCTCCAGAAATGATTGATGCAGCACATCGGGGAAAATTAGATGTGTTGTTCTCCGTGGGGGGGAATTTTTTAGAGGTGTTACCAGAACCCGATTATGTAGAAGGTGCACTGAAGCAAATACCGCTACGGGTGCATATGGATATTGTTCTCTCCAGTCAGATGTTAGTGGAACCAGCTGACACAGTGATACTTTTACCTGCTACTACTCGCTACGAAATACCTGGGGGAGTGACGGAAACTAATACCGAACGCCGAGTAATTTTTAGCCCAGAAATTCCGGGGCCACGCATTGGAGAAGCACGTCCAGAGTGGGAGGTGTTTATGGAGTTGGCAAGGTGGGTGCAACCAGATTTGGCAGACAAGCTGACTTTTGCTGATACTGCTGCTATACGTCAAGAGATTGCCCAAGTTGTCCCACAATACGCTGGTATTCAACACTTACAGCAAGCTGGCGACCAATTTCAGTATGGCGGCTCACATTTGTGCTTTGGTTGGAATTTTCCCACACCAGACGGGAAGGCGCACTTTGGAGTATTGTTGCCACCACAAATTGAATTACCAGAGGGCTGTTTTTTAGTAGCAACGCGCCGGGGTAAGCAGTTTAATAGTATGGTGCAAGAACGCAAGGATGCAATAACTGGAGCAGTACGCGAGGCGGTGTTAATAAATGCAGAAGATGCGGTAAAGTTGGGATTAAAAGATGGCGATCGCATAATTCTCAAAAATGATTTAGGCGAGTTACACGGGGAAGTTTACGTCGCACCAATTCAGTCAGGCAACTTGCAAGTACATTGGCCAGAAGGGAATGTGCTATTAGATAAAAGTAAGCGTTCTTTGGAAGGAGTTCCCGATTATAACGCAGTAGTACGTCTGCAAAAACAAACTTAAAATAGTAAATCTATATAACCCCAAACTTACAGCCATGTCTGTCGCCAAAGATTTTGAACCGCCAAAAGATCTAATATTTCCTCCAGCAGATTTATATAGTGACGAACCGCAGTTGGAAAGCTACTTACATTTACAACAAATGCTGCTGTTGTTGAAATGCATTGATTGGTGGTGGCGAGACTACAACAACTTTTTTGCAGCTGGCAATCTTAGCATTTATTACAGTCCACGCCAGCGGAAGTCAGAAGACTTTCGCGGCCCAGATTTCTTTGTCGTGTTGGATACTGAACGCAAACCCCGTAATAGTTGGGTTGTTTGGCAAGAAGACGGCAAATATCCAAATTTGATTATAGAACTGCTTTCAAATTCAACAGCAGCGACAGACAAGGGCTTAAAAAAACAAATTTATCAAGATATCTTTCGCACTCCCGAATATTTCTGGTTTGACCCAAATAATTTAGAATTTGCTGGTTTTATCTTGGTTGGTGGTACATATCAACCTATAGAATCTAACCCCCAAGGTTTATTGTGGAGTCAGCAGCTAAGCTTGTACTTGGGTGTTCATGAAAATCAGTTGCGCTATTTCACCGCAGAAAGATATTTAATTCCTACACCTGAAGAATTTGCCGAACAAGAAGCACAACGTGCTGAACAAGCAACACAACGTGCTGAACGTTTAGCAGCAAAATTGCGAGAATTAAATATTGACCCAGAAAATTTATAAAAGTTGATGATGTCTAGAATTTGAAAGTAGGCGATCGCTTTCAGGAGTTTGTGATTATTAAAATGCTGATGTATACCTGGAAAAAGCTAAATGACTAAGCCTCCAGGAAGTAAGACTAAAGCCACTGTCTGGGTGGTAGAAAAAGGTCAGGCACGACCTCGTTTAGACCATCTCACCACCGAAGAACCCCTAGAAATTCGCCTTCTCCCTCTTCAAAAAACGGTAGCTGTCACCATGCGGACACCGGGGGCAGATTTTGAACTAGCTGCTGGTTTTCTCTACAGTGAGGGCGTGATTAGCTGTAGAGAAGATATCCGACGCATGAGCTACTGTGTGGATGACTCAGTTGATGGTCAGCAGCGCTACAACATCGTGAATGTGGAACTCAGAGATGGATTAATTCCAGATTTACAGCCTTTGGAGCGTCACTTTTACACCTCCAGTGCTTGCGGAGTTTGCGGTAAAGCTAGTCTTGAGGCTTTGCGTATGCGGGGTTGTTCAGTGATACCTCAAGGTTTAAAGGTGACGCCGGAAATTATTTACAGCTTACCGAATCAACTTCGCGCTGCTCAAGGTATCTTCACTGCTACAGGGGGTTTGCACGCTGCGGCTACCTTCGATGCTCAAGGACAGCTGTTAAATCTGCGGGAGGATGTTGGGCGTCACAATGCTTTGGATAAATTGATCGGTACAGCTTTGCTCAGCGATGAATTGCCTCTAAATAATCATATTGTTATGGTTAGTGGACGCTCTAGTTTTGAGATTTTGCAAAAGTCTACAACTGTTGGAGTTCCGATTGTCTGTTCGGTTTCTGCTCCCAGCAGTTTGGCGGTGTCTGTGGCTCAAGAATTCGGAATTACCTTAATTGGATTTCTGCGCGGAGAACGGTTTAATGTCTACACTGGTTGGGATAGGATAAATGCTGCTTAAAGAAACATAAGTAAAAGTAGATCTGAGAAACAGGTAATTAATATGACAGATTTTCAAATTAAAGGAATCAACCACATTGCTTTGGTATGTAAAGACATGGCACGGACTGTGGACTTTTACACCAATACATTAGGCTTGAAGTTGATCAAAACCATTGCTTTACCAGATGGTGGACAGCATTTCTTTTTTGACATTGGTAATGGGGATGCTTTGGCTTTTTTCTGGTTCCCCTCAGCACCGCAAGCTGCACCTGGTATTGCGTCTGTGGGACTTGATGCCTTTCAGACTGGTAATGTAACCACCGCACATGGTTCATTAAATCATTTGGCATTTAATGTTCCACTGGAAAAAATTGAGGAGTACAGAGAAAAACTGATTGCCAAAGGTGTACAAACGACGCCTGTTTTACACCATGCAGATGTCCCCTCTGGTTATACTCCAGAACTTGACGAAAATACATTTATTTCCTCAATTTATTTCTTTGATCCTGATGGTATTTTGTTAGAGTTTGCCGCGAATGTGCGCTCTTTGGGCGATCCTGTGCGGGATCTGCAACATCAATCAGCTACAGTTAAGTAGTTAAAAAGAGGTGTTGTATTTGTCGGATGATTTATTGGGCTACGCCCCGCTACGCTAACACGCAGCGGAAAGTCTGTAGCAAGATCCCGCAGGGTGCGCCGGCTTCCGGCGAACAGAACTTTCCAAGAAAGAGGCGCGGAGAGGATAAGGAGTTTTAAATCTCAGTGCCTCAATTTTATCCTTTGTGTAACGCCTAGAAAGAACTATCATGCTATTGTGGCGGGATATTTGGAAAAACAATGTTTTATAAGGGCAATATTTGGTAAGTATGGGTTTCCAATATACTGATGCGATCGCCACTATAGCAGCGATTAATTTTGAGGATTTGGTGAGTTTTTATACCAAGCTGTTAGAACAAAAACCAGCAACTTTAATTCCAAATGTTTATGCTGAGTTTCATCTAGCTAGTTTGCGATTAGGTATTTTTAAACCTAAAAAAATACACGAATCTGAATTTGGAAGTATTGTCGAAAGTAAGATAAGTTTATGTTTAGAGGTGAGTAACTTGGAAGATGCGATCGCTCACCTAACTGCTTTGGGCTATCCCCCACCGGGAAATATTTCTATTGCTTCTCATGGCAGAGAAATTTATGCTTATGATCCCGATGGTAATCGTTTGATTTTACATCAAACCTTAGATGATAATTCGTAATTCGTAATTAACAAATGGCTATAACTCAAAACTATAAATTAAATCTGATTCAATGGTATCCAGGTCACATTGCTAAAGCTGAAAAAAATCTCAAAGAACAGCTGAAGCGGGTAGATGTGGTTTTAGAGGTACGAGACGCCCGGATTCCTTTGGCGACACACCATCCGCAAATAAGTGAGTGGGTGGGGAGTAAGGCGCGGGTATTGGTAATCAACCGCGTAGACATGATTACTCCACAAGTGCGATCGCTATGGATAGATTGGTTTAAGCGTCAAGGAGAAGTCCCCCATTTTACCAACGCTCAACATGGTAAAGGTATAGCAGAAATAATGCAGGCAGCGCAAGCCGCTGGGGTGGCACTTAATCAAAGAAGACGCGATCGCGGCATGTTACCGCGTCCAGTCCGTGCTGTGGTAATTGGTTTTCCCAATGTTGGTAAATCAGCTTTAATTAATCGTCTGTTGGGAAAACGGGTAGTGGAAAGTGCAGCCCGTCCTGGGGTAACTCGTCAACTGCGTTGGGTGCGAATTTCCGAGCATTTGGAACTACTAGATGCTCCTGGTGTCATTCCTGCAAGGATGGAAGACCAAGAAGCAGCCTTAAAATTAGCGATATGTGATGATATCGGTGAAGCCTCTTACGATAATCAGCTAGTAGCAGCAGCATTAGTAGATTTACTGAACTATCTTGAAGCCGTAGCTACTGATTTATTACCGAAGAAACCTTTACAATCGCGTTACCAGCTCGATTCTACATCCGATACTGGAGATATTTATTTACACGCCTTAGCAGAACATCGTTATAAAGGTGATGTAGAACGAACTGCAAGGCAACTTTTAACAGATTTCCGTAAAGGATTATTGGGTACACTTCCTTTAGAATTACCACCTAATTAAGAAAGTAGGGCAGAAAATCAAAAATTGTTAATTTCTCATTCTTAATTGAGCTGCCCGCACTCTTACAATCAGCATAGCTCCAGATGTAAATAATATTCCTAGTAATAAATTTTTCAGGCTGAGGTGTTTGCCACTTTCGCTTATTAAAATACCTTCCAGCATCAGAGAAGGTATTAACATCCCACCATAAACCAATAGCTTAGAAAACATCAACTTTGCTTTTGCTAGTAAAACTATTATGGCTAAGCCTACTCCTATAGGTATAAAAGTTAGTGCATAGTAAAAAACTTTCTGCTTTTTGGGAATTAAATCCAGTAAGTTAAAAGAGTAATAATTCTGTAAATTATCTACATAAACTTGAATAGTCGCTCTGACATAAGTAACGACTATGTGATGAGGGTTAGTATCTACAAAAATATTAGGTATATTCAGTTTTAACTCTGACCCATTTTCTCCAGTAATTGGCGTTCGTAATCGAAAATCTAAGTTATTTCCCTGCTGCGCTAATGTCAAATTACGACGCAGAGAATTACCGGAAACTGAGACAATACGGGCAGGGCCTAACTGCTCTGTGTTAGCAGTAGAAACGGTAGCACTGAGCGTAAATTCAGATGTTTTACTGATTCTCTTGCTGAGAGACGCAACAGGAGTAGCTGTTTGTAGCCAATGACTAGAACTGAGAAAAGCCCCTTTACCATCCTGCATATCTGAAGGCTTTCCTTGCCACAATAGTTCTGGCAGTTGTCCAGTCTGTTCTGTATAGCAGCATTTACCATTTAATCGGTAAGAAGCTAACAAAGAAGTACCAAGTTTATCAAAGTAACTTGAGTCAGCTAATCCTTGTGCTACCTCATTTGTTGATATGGCTCTATCAGTAATATAGACTTCAGATACATATCCTTGCCAAGGTCTGTCTCCTGTGCGTTCGTTACCAATTGTTAACGGATAATTGACATCCCAATTACTCAAATTTGTCGTACTTTGCCAAAACAGCGAAATCAAAAATATCAGAAATATATATCCTAAAAAATAGGCTGCTACTTGTTCGTTGGAACGGCTAGACTTACTATTTTCTAAATGCGATACTGTATTAGCAAAGCTTTGATGATTCCATAGATAAAAGCAAATAAAACCTAACAGCCCTCCAATAGTATTATTCATAATATCCGCTGGAGTAGGCGTTCTGGTAGGTAGAAATACTTGCAAAAATTCAACTGTTAGTGATAATCCAGCGCTCACCAGGGTAGCTATGAAAATTTGTACAACTATTTTCATCCTGAGTTTCTGCAAAAGACTAGTGAGACTGAAACCTATAGGTATAAACAGCAAAACATTATTTACTTGGTCTTGAAAATAACTGGTATTATTAAAACTTGCAAAAAGTTTTACCAGTGAGAAACTATCTGGAACTGAAAAATTAAAAGGATGAAGTGTAGCGAATAGTACTAGTAATATGCTGATAATAACAATCAGTAAATCAGAATAAGCTTGATAGAAATTTTGGCGTTTAATCATAAGCTTTTATGTAGTTTTTGTACTTAGTAATTGATAATCGGTCAATTACTAATTGCCACGAATGTACGTCTAAACGCAATGTTTAAATGTGCAAAACTTAAATGCTGCTTTTATATTATTTACTCAGAGATAATTATGATAAATAAATCATGAAGAATTCATAGTTATATTATGAAGAACACATAAGTCTCTTTTTATTTACTGAAATTATGATGATTTTGATTAGTTTGGCAAAAAAGTTCTGTAGTTTAAGATAGAGTTTTGTGTTTTTGGCAGTAGTATGGATAGTCCTTGCTTCACAAGTTCTTGTTTGTGGCGATCGCTTGTCATTCTTCTTTTATATTTAAAATTAGTATCTAGGTGATATTTACTACATACAGTTGTCGTAATGCCGTCAACAGTGCCATAAAGAAAAGGTGAAGGGTTAACCCTTGGCGTATACCTGAGATTAAACTTGCTTGCGCCCCCAGCTTCCAAGATAGACATATCATACTCATGACTGAACTCACGCTATGCCTACGAGAAGGAGATACCGAGACAACGGTTACAGTAGATCAAGATGTATTCACAATTGGTCGGTTGCCAGAATGTGACTTATACTTACCTTTTGTCGGAGTTTCCCGCAATCATGCACGGCTTGTTAGAACAGCTATCGGTGTGTGGATGATCGAGGATCTAGGTAGCAAAAACGGGACGCAAGTGAATCAATGTCTTGTTCGCTGCCCCCAAGAGTTATATCATGGCGATGTTATTTGGCTGGGCAATGTTAGCTTAGCAGTGCTACTTGTCACTCCGGCGGCACAGTTAACGCCTAAGTATGTGCTAGCTACAGAAAATAATGAGCAAAGAACAATCTTTCGCAATGTTGAACAACTACAGCAGCAGTGGATTGAAGCTGATAGCAAAGATGGCAACATCAGTAATAAAGATAAAACCATTGCCCGTCTCAAAGACTTAGTGGATATAGCTAAAAATCTCTGTGCTGCGGCGTCTATAGAAGAGATTTTCTCTCAGGTGCAACAAGTCGTTTTTCGTTACCTTGATAGTATTGACCGTTTAGCATTATTAATTGATGTCAGTGGTTGCGGTCAGTTAGAGTTAGTTAACGCTGCTACCAGAAATATTTTCCAACAAAAACATCTTGCGGCTGATGGCAGTTGGATTAGTCGTAGTATCTGCCAAAAGGTATTTGAGGAAAAAGTTGTCATTCAAACGGCTGATACCCATAAAGATGAACGGTTTTCTAGTGAACACAGTATTTTAGTTAAAGGCATTCGCAGCGCAATGGCAGTGCCTTTATGGGATGAAAATAAAGTTGTAGGTGTTCTTTATGCCGATGCCCATCTTTCTTCTTATCATTGGGCAAATGAAGGCGAGGAAGAACTCAGCTTTTTTTCGGCTTTGGCAAACCTTGTAGCGTCTAGTGTGCAACGTTGGCTATTGGTAGAGAAACTCAGAACTGAAGAGGTGATTCGTCACCGACTAGAACGCTATCATTCTCCAGCTGTGGTACAGCAGTTGATATCTGTAGGCGGTTTGCCAGGTGGTCGTTTAGCTCCCGCCGAGAGCGAAATCAGCATTTTATTTGCGGATTTGGTTGGCTTTACGGCAATTTCTGAAAAGTTAACACCAACTGCGATCGCTCAACTATTAAATAATTTATTTGAAGAGATGCTACAAGAAGTGTTCGGCTGTGGCGGCACTTTGGATAAATATATCGGAGATTGTATCATGGCATTCTTTGGCGCTCCAGAGCCGCAACCAGATCACGCCGATCGCGCAACTACTGCGGCTAAGGGAATGCTCACTCGTCTAGCACGTCTCAACGCCAATGGTTTTTGGCACGAACCGCTACAATTACGTATTGCTATAAATAGTGGTAAGGCTGTAGTGGGAGATGTTGGTAGTTCGCAGAGGGTAGACTATACGGCATTGGGCGCTACGATTAATCTTGCTGCTCGCATGGAAGCAGTCTGTTCCCCTGGTGAATGCGTGATTAGCGAAGCCACTTATAAAATGCTTTCGCAACCTTCATACTTCCAGGAAATGGGGGATCATCGTTTCAAAGGTATTGATCGATTGGTGAAGGTTTATCAGACGAAGATGCGCCAAGAGAAATTCATCAATCAGGATACAGAAATGTCAGGAACATCACATTTTCCCGCCAGTCATTGACTAAATTTAGTGGTGAGTAGAGGAGTGATGTTTCGACTTACCTCGACTTCGCTCGGCACAAGCCGCTCAACAACCAAAGTGGGGGAGTGCTGAGGAAAATAATTTGAATTGTCGAAAAGAGTTGATTTTTAATTTTGGGAAATCGCTAGTTTATTATCTGATTTTGTCTGCAAAAATTCAATGTAGAATATGTGTTTTGTTTATTATGAGTTGCTTGTAGAGTCTGTAACATGGATGTTTTTTATTTAAATTTGTTTAACGATAAATACACGGTTATTCCGTATATTTTGTTTCTCAGTTAATTGCAAAATTGTAATATTGAGCCACCAATTCTTGGCTAAAAGACTAAAATTTAGGTGGTAGCTTCCACACATATATATGTGTAACACTATGAAGTTTACCTGAAGCTATTTTTAACGGGAGGTTAGGTAATGGCTATCGCTACCATTAATCCCGCCACTGGGGAAACGCTCAAAACCTTTGAGCCACTTAACGATGCAGAAATTGCCGCCAGACTCGATTTGGCACATCAGGCTTTTGAGGAATATCGCCAAACTAGTTTTTCTCAGCGATCGCACGCTTTGCAAAAAGCTGCGGATATTCTAGAGCAAGAGAAAGCAGAATTTGCGAAAGTGATGACTCTGGAAATGGGCAAACCGTTCAAAGCAGCGATCGCAGAAGTAGAAAAATGCGCCGCCGTTTGCCGCTACTATGCCGAACACGCACCTAGTTTTTTGGCTGATGTTGCTGTAAAAACCGATGCCAGCCATAGCTTTGTCCGCTACCAACCATTGGGCGCAATTCTCGCGGTGATGCCGTGGAATTTCCCTTTTTGGCAAGTTTTCCGTTTTGCTGCACCTGCACTAATGGCGGGAAACGTCGGCTTACTCAAACACGCTTCCAATGTGCCGCAGTGCGCCTTAGCAATTGAAGACATTATCCAACGAGCCGGTTTTCCGCAAGGTGCATTTCAAACTCTGTTGATCGGTGCTGCCAAAGTCGCCGATTTAATGGCTGATGAGCGGGTAAAAGCCGCTACCTTGACGGGAAGTGACCCAGCAGGCGCATCCCTGGCTGCTGCTGCGGGAAAACAAATCAAAAAAACTGTCTTGGAATTGGGAGGAAGCGATCCATTTATTGTGTTAGCAAGTGCTGATTTAGAGACAGCAGTTGTCACAGCTACTACAGCGCGGATGTTAAATAATGGGCAATCATGTATTGCAGCGAAACGGTTTATTGTAGCAGAAGCGATCGCTGACAAATTTGAAAAATTACTTTTAGAAAAATTCGAGGCGCTGAAAGTTGGCGATCCCATGCAATTAGACACAGATTTAGGCCCATTAGCAACCCCCGGTATCCTCCAAGATTTAGACCAACAAGTGCAAACTGCTATTGATAGCGGTGGTAAAGTCCTCACAGGTGGACATCCTTTATCAGATCGTTCGGGGAACTTTTATCCACCAACGATTATCAAAGATATCCCCCATGACAGTTCAATTGCCAAAGAAGAATTTTTTGGCCCGGTAGCATTGTTATTCCGGGTTCCGAATATTGATGCTGCTATTAAACTCGCTAATGCTACACCCTTTGGTTTAGGCGCAAGTGCTTGGACAACAAATGAGCAAGAACGCGATCGCTTAGTTGAGGAAATTGAAGCAGGTGCAGTATTTATCAACGGTATGGTTAAATCCGATCCACGATTACCCTTCGGTGGTACTAAACGTTCTGGGTATGGCAGAGAACTGAGTATCCAGGGTATACATGAATTTGTCAATGTTAAAACTGTATGGGTGAAGTGATTGGGTATCGGGTACTGGGGATCGGGTACTGGGTACTGGGTATTGGGTATTGGGTATTGGGTATTGGGTATTAGGGATTAGGTATTAGGGATTAGGTATTAGGGATTAGGTATTAGGGATTGGGTGTTGAATATTGGTATTAGAAAAACTCACTCCCAGTCCCCAGTCCCCAGTCCCCAACCCCCAGTCCCCAATTTTGTTCATCGCTAGTGAGGAAATCAAATGAATACGGCTGAACTTTTAGTGCAGTGTTTGGAAAATGAAGGGGTGCAATACGTTTTTGGACTCCCTGGCGAAGAAAACCTGCATGTTTTGGAAGCATTGAAACATTCTTCCATTCAATTTATTACTACCCGTCACGAACAGGGTGCGGCTTTTATGGCGGATGTCTACGGACGCCTGACAGGAAAAGCTGGCGTGTGCCTTTCTACGCTTGGGCCTGGGGCAACCAACTTGATGACTGGGGTAGCAGATGCTAACCTTGATGGTGCGCCTTTAGTGGCGATTACTGGTCAAGTGGGAACAGATAGAATGCACATTGAATCCCATCAATATTTGGATTTGGTGGCAATGTTTGCTCCTGTTACTAAATGGACTAAGCAGATAGTGCGACCGAGTATTACACCCGAAGTTGTACGGAAAGCCTTTAAGCGATCGCAAAGTGAAAAACCTGGTGCAGTTCACATTGATTTGCCAGAAAATATTGCTGCTATGCCTGTAGAAGGCAAACCTTTACATAAAGATAATAGCGAAAAAACTTATGCTTCTTTTGCTAGTATTCGGGCAGCAGCAGCGGCAATTTCCCAAGCAATTAATCCTTTAATCTTAGTGGGAAATGGAGCAATTCGCTCTCAAGCAAGCGATGCTGTGACGCAATTTGCTACTAGCATGAATATTCCTGTTGCTAATACTTTTATGGGCAAAGGCGTAATTCCCTACACTCATAACTTAGCCTTGTGGTCAGTGGGATTACAGCAAAGAGATTTCATCACTTGTGGCTTTGATAACACAGATTTAGTAATTGCTATTGGTTATGATTTGATAGAGTTTTCTCCCAAAAGATGGAATCCCGATGGTGAAATTCCGATTGTGCATATTGGAGTAAATCCAGCGGAAATTGATAGTAGTTATATTCCTCATGCAGAAGTAGTAGGAGATATTTCTGATTCCCTCTACGAAATCTTAAAATTGGCAGATCGCCACGGAAAAGCCAATCCTTTTGCAATCAGCTTAAGGGGAGATATTCGTGCTGACTATGAAGAACACGCCTATGATGAAGGGTTTCCCATTAAACCACAAAAGTTAATTTATGACTTGCGGCAAGTAATGGGCCCAGACGATATCGTCATCTCTGATGTTGGTGCACATAAAATGTGGATTGCCCGTCATTATCACTGTCATAGTCCTAATACTTGCATTATTTCCAATGGCTTTGCGGCAATGGGTATTGCCATTCCCGGCGCTTTAGCAGCAAAACTTGTTCACCCTAACCGCAAAGTCGTAGCGGCTACTGGCGATGGCGGTTTTATGATGAATTGCCAAGAATTAGAAACTGCTTTGCGTGTCGGTACTCCTTTTGTGACTTTAATTTTTAATGATGGTGGCTATGGGCTAATCGAGTGGAAGCAAGAAAATCAATTTGGTAAAGGAAACTCATCTTTTGTGCATTTTGGCAATCCCGATTTTGTCAAATTGGCCGAGAGCATGGGTTTAAAAGGCTACCGAGTTGAATCTGCTGATGATTTGATTCCCATACTCAAAGAAGCCCTCGCTCAAGATGTGCCTGCGGTGATAGATTGTCCCGTGGATTATCGGGAGAATCGCCGCTTCACCCAAAAAGCTGGCGAGTTGAATTGTGCAGTCTAATCAGTACTAAGCTAGGAATTAGGAGTATTTATTCCTAGTTCTTAGCTTGACAGCTTAGAAGCGATCGCACGCAGCAATCACAATGGTGAACTTTGCCGAAATAAGTGCGTCAATGGTTGTTGTTAGCTACAGAGAGCGAATAGGAAGGAGTCAAACCTGAAAGGCTTTAAATTCAAGGGCGTCGAAAAACTAATTGGCCCAATAGCCGCGCTTCTCGGCTTGGTGTGTTTGTTACAGTGGTACATTTATGGTGAACTGCGATCGCCTTCCGATCCTGTCTTTGAAGTCAAACAGCCACCTTTGGTGATGAAAGGGGGCGATCCTTATATCCGTGCTTTGATGCGAACCATCTCAGCAAGTGAGGCCAATAGCAGCCGTCCCTATTCGCTGTTGTATGGTGGACAGCAGATTAACGACCTCAGCCGACATCCTGAAATATGCGTCACAATTGTCATAGGCCCTAATACGGGTAATTGTTCTACCGCTGCTGGTAGATATCAAATCATCAATACTACCTGGTATAACATAGCCCCCCGTTATCACCCAAATCCAATGCAATTAATGTTTTGGGCTGCTTATAGTTTTGAACCAGAGTATCAAGATAAAGTAGTTTACCGTTGGTTAAATGATTCGCAAGTTTGGGGAACTGATATTTCTCAACTACTGCGTCAGGGAAAGTTAAATGATGTTTTGCGGCGACTCTCTCCCACTTGGACAAGTTTAGGATATGGCATTGAAACTAATTCTATTAGTAGCTCTTTGCCAAAGATTTATCAGAAAATGTTACAAGAGGAATTAAACGCAGCTAAGCAACCAGCATCACAGAAGTTAACCCCATCTCCAACTCCTTCCAGTAAGCAAGTAGAGAAGCAACCAAAGCAGTGAAATTATTCTAGTTTTAACTTACTGCGTAAAAAAATAATTGACATTTTGCACAAATGCCACGGTATTTTCAAAGTGAATATTATGCCCAGCATGATCAATTATCTCTAACCGGGAAAATTCACATATTTTAGTCATTTTTATATTAATATCTATAAATTTTTCATCATATTCACCAGCAAGCAAAAGCATGGGAATTATATTTTCTTTAAGCTTTGCCCACAAAGATGGTTGGCATCCAGTACCCATGAAGCGCAGTGATTTATCTAATTCCATTGGATTATTTTGCAATCGGCTTTCTATCATGCGTTCATATTGTGGATGGTTTTTTATAGAACCAAAAATTGGCTCATTGTACCAATTTGCCAAAAAAGTTGCAAAATCAATTTTGTTATTGTTTCTAATTAATTTCTTCCCTATTTGCGTATCACGTTTAATTCGTTCTAATCTTTCTGTTTCTGTCGGCAAACCTGGGGAAGCTGACTCTAATACTACCTTATAAAAACGTTCTGGAAAGTGCAGAGTCAGGTATAAGCCCAATCTCCCACCCATTGAATAACCAACTAAAAAGCATTTTGCAATGTTTAACTTGTCTAGTAAGTGAATTAATGCATAAGCAGTATTTTCAATTGTATAATAATTATCCCCACCCAAAACTTGAGTTTTGCCATGTCCTGGAAGGTCAAGGATTAGATAAGAAAATTCGTTGGATAGTAATTTTATGACTTCATCAAACTCATCAATATTACCCATGAAGCCATGCAGAAAAAGAATTAGTGGTTTGTCTGCATTACCAATTAAACAATAATGAAATTGATAATTTTTTGAAATCATAGTTGACTCAGATTCCCAATTCTAATAATTCAGGAATCTTTTTATATTATTGTTCAATTCACTGTGTAATAGTTTTTTGGCCTAACTTAAGGCAAAAAACGATCTAAAGCAGCTTTTAACTGTTGAATTTCAACTTCCATATTGCCCTCCTTGGCGGCTCTGGCAATACACTCAGTTAAATGTTCATCTAGAACTATTCGTGCTACCCGGTCTAGTGCGCCCCGGACTGCGGCAATTTGCAACAAAACATCAGGACAAGGGCTACTTTGCTGCACCATTGTCTTAATGCCGCGAACATGCCCTTCTATACGCGATAACCGATTGACAATTCGCCGTAACGACTCTTCACTATGGACATGAGGATGAACCGACTCTCCATCTTCAGGAGTATGATCTGTATGCTTGTGGTCTGTATTGTGACTGTGGGAGTGTTCTGCTTGCTGGGATATGGGCAAGGATTCTTGACCTAATCGGTTTAATCCATTCATGGGTAATCAAAATGCTGGTAGTACTCAGATCCTAGCCTAATAGGGGACTGGGGATTGGGGATTGGGGATTGGGGACTGGAGATTGGGGACTGGGGATTGGGGAAGAGTTTTTCAAATCCTCACATTATTGGGTGAGATCCGTACCTCTCAAGGGTGAATCTCCATAATAGCTTTTGGGCTAAAAATTCAATTAATTTGATTACAGGTAATTTGCACTATGCCTCAACTCCAATGTTGGGGAGGTAGGCGAAACTTGAAGCACAGAGTAAACGTCAATCCTGCAAAAATAACTGTAGAAAGATTTGTCACGACTAAATAACAAAATTACGTTTCTAAATTAGGTTGTGATTATGCGAATTTCCAAACTACCCTGGTCTGTACGCCAATTCTGTACTCATGTGTTAGCGATCGCGCTTGGAGTTATATTAACGGTTAGCAGCCTCCAGGTATTGCCTTCTCAAGCAGAACCCGCGCCCACCATTACTGCTAGTGATGCACCAGAACTGATTGCTCAACGCCAGTCACCAGCAAATGCTGCTATGGGTAGCAGTAGCTTTGTGACAGCAGCAGTAAATCGTGTTGGTACAGCAGTTGTACGCATTGATACAGAACGTACAATTACTCGGCGTGTTGATCCATTTTTTGAAGACCCGTTGTTCCGTCGGTTTTTTGGTGAGGGCTTACCTCAACAAATGCCTTCTGAGCAATTGCGCGGTTTAGGCTCCGGTTTCATTATTGATAAGAGCGGGTTAGTTTTGACTAATGCCCATGTGGTCGATAAAGCTGATAAGGTGACAGTCCGCCTCAAAGATGGTCGCACCTTTGAAGGGAAGGTTCAAGGAATTGATGAAGTCACAGATTTGGCAGTAGTCAAGATTAACGCTGGTAATGATTTACCAGTTGCGCCTTTGGGTTCTTCTAATAATGTACAAGTAGGAGACTGGGCGATCGCAGTTGGCAATCCTTTAGGATTTGATAATACCGTGACTTTGGGAATTGTTAGCACCCTCAAGCGTTCTAGTGCTCAAGTTGGCATTATTGATAAACGCCTAGAGTTTATTCAAACCGATGCAGCGATTAACCCTGGTAATTCTGGCGGGCCACTGCTGAATGGCCGCGGTGAAGTGATTGGGATCAACACAGCCATTCGCCCTGATGCAATGGGTATTGGGTTTGCTATTCCTATAGATAAAGCCAAAGCGATCGCAATTCAACTGCAACGCGACGGTAAAGTTGCTCACCCCTATTTAGGTGTGCAAATGCTAACTTTGACACCCCAGCTAGCCAAGCAAAATAACACTGATCCTAATTCTCCTATCCAGATACCAGAAGTTAACGGCGTTTTGGTAATGCGAGTTATACCCAACTCCCCAGCTGCTACAGCGGGTATGCGGCGCGGCGATGTAATTGTTCAAATTGATGGTAAATCAATCACCACAGCCGAACAATTGCAAAATATTGTCGAAGATAGTCGCCTCGGTCAAACTTTGCAGTTGAAAGTTCAACGTGGTAATCAGACACAGCAACTTTCAGTCCGCACAGCTGAGTTACAAAATGCTTCGTAGTTAGTTACCAAAGTTCAGATTTCTTTGACAAGCCGCCTGGGCGTCTATGGCGGAAGCTGCCGTCGTTGAGTACCAAGATAGACCATGTAGAGACGTTGCAATACAACGTCTCTACCAAAGGATTTGTTGCAATCATTAATTGAATCGGTATAAGCAAAAAAAGTAACCACAGATAAACACAGCGAAAAGTAAGCGAAGCTCCGGGTAACAGGAGCGCAAAACTTTTCAAGACAGATAAACACCGATGAATTATCTGTGTTTATCTGTGTTCATCTGTGGTTTTATTTATAAAAAATTTACCAATATCCCGTGTTGCCTATCTGGATTGCACAAATAACAATAGCCTATTTTTGCGGGAGAATATCTTTTAAGTCATTTACACAGAATATATTAGATGAAAACCTTCGACTGGATTGTAGTTGGTGGTGGAATTACGGGTGCTGCACTTGCCTATGAATTAGTCAAAACGGGTTTTGCTGTACTTTTATTAGAGCAATACGAAACACCACAAAATGCAACTCGTTATAGTTATGGTGGGCTTGCTTACTGGTCAGGTACTACACCCCTAACTCGGCAATTGTGCCAAGAGGCGATGTCTACGACTGGCTACGCCAACGCACTTTATCACATCCTATCTCAAGAGTTAGACGCTGATATCCAATTTCGCGAATTAGACTTATTACTAACTATTTCAGCAGATAGTGACCCAGATGCAACTGCTGCATCTTACGCGCATTTTGCCATTCCACCTCGCCTACTTAGTGTACAAGAAGCTTGTGATTTGGAACCACTACTAAATCGAGAGGCAATATCTGGCGCTTTAACTGTCAAACATGGACATATTCACCCAGAAAAAACAGCACAAGCTTATATTCAAGCTTTTCTGCGTGCCGGGGGTGAAATGCAGATTACTCAAGTATTGCAAATAGCACAAAATGGCGTAAAAACAACTACTACAACTTACCACAGCGCTAACATTGTCGTTTGTGCTGGTGGACTCAGCCGACAACTATTAAAATCAGCGGGTATTCCTATCAAGCTATATTTTACTCACGCAGAAATTATCGAAACTCCACCCGTTGATGTGAGGTTACGCACTTTAGTTATGCCAGCTAATCTGCAACGGTTGGAATTAGAAGCTGAATCTACTCAAGTTGATGAATTGTGGAATCAACCAGATAATGAGCCAGTGCCACCGATTTTAGATGCTGGTGCAATTCAGTTTCAAGATGGTAGCTTGCGCTTAGGCCAAATTAGCCGTGTTCTCACAGATTCTCATGCCAAGGTAAACTCAGAAGCAAGTGAAAAATGGCTGCGAAAAAGCATTACTCAAGTGTTACCAGCCTTGGGAAACTTACCAGGCATCTGGCATCATTGTTTGGTGGCATTTAGTAGCGATAAATTACCTTTAATTGGTGCTGTCCCCGGATTTGATGATATTCATGTTTTCTCTGGTTTTAGCAACCCCCTAGTGATTGTACCGCCCTTAGCAAGGCGCTTTGCTAACTTTGCAGCAGGCAAAGAAGACGAAATTATTGCTCAGCTATCTCCTCACCGCTAGTAATAATTTTACAAATATTGATTCTTCTTAACCTGGTTAATTTTGGGTTAACAAAACAGAACAAATTGTATCAAAAATAACTTTTTAATTGTCAAATAACGCACTAATATCACAGTTTAAAGGTTTAAATTGTCAGCTTGCTAATAGCAAGCTGATTCATTGAGAAGAGAATTGATAAAAAGATGAGTAGACGATTTAATCGACGCAATTTTTTGATTTACGGCTCTGTAACTTTTGGTAGCAGCATTTTTCTGAAGGCTTGCGCGAATAACTCTCCAACTGCTACAGAGAGTCCAACCGCCTCTACCAATGCTTCTCCTGTCGCCGCGACTAGTGGTGACACGATCAAAGTTGGTATTTTGCACTCTTTGAGTGGCACAATGTCTATTAGTGAAAAAAGCGTTGTAGATGCTGAAAAACTAGCCATTAAGGAAATTAACGCTGCTGGTGGTGTTTTAGGTAAACAAATTACAGCAATTGTGGAAGATGGTGCTTCTAACTGGGATACCTTTAGAGAAAAAGCAACTAAGCTAATTGATCAAGATAAAACTGCTGTAATCTTTGGTTGTTGGACTTCTGCTAGCCGTAAGAATGTTAAGCCAGTATTTGAGAGCAAAAATCACATGCTCTGGTATCCTGTGCAGTATGAAGGTCAAGAGTGTTCTAAAAACATTTTCTACACAGGTGCAGCCCCAAATCAACAAATTGAACCGTCTGTTGACTGGCTATTGAAAAATAAAGGTAAACAATTCTTTTTAGTTGGCTCTGACTACGTTTTTCCACGTACTGCTAATACAATAGTTAAATCTCAATTAGAAGCTCTCGGCGGAACAACAGTTGGTGAAGATTACTTACCACTAGGGAACACAGAAGTTACATCTATTATCACTAAAATTAAGCAAAACTTGCCTAATGGTGGCGTAATTTACAATACTCTAAATGGTGATAGTAATGTTGCTTTTTTCAAACAACTAAAAGGCGCTGGATTAACACCAGAAAAATATCCTTCTATGTCAGTAAGTATTGCTGAAGAAGAAGTTAAAGCAATTGGTGTAGAGTATCTCAAAGGTCATTATGCTGCTTGGAATTACTTTCAAACAGTAGACACACCTGCTAACAAGAAGTTTGTCGCAGCTTTTAAGAAAGAGTATGGTGAAAACCGGGTAACAAATGACCCAATGGAAGCGGCATACATTGCAGTTTATTTGTGGAAACAAGCAGTAGAAAAAGCCGGCACTACTGATTTAGCTAAAGTGCGTACTGCGGCTTATGGTCAAACTATTGATGCACCTGAAGGCAAAGTGACAATGAACGCCAATAATCACATATCCAAAATTGTGCGAATTGGTCAAGTAAGAGAAGATGGTTTGTTTGATATTGTCTATGCTACTCCTGCACCAGTTGACCCAGTTCCCTGGAATCAGTATGTAAAGGAAACTAAAGGATTTGCTTGTGATTGGTCTGACCCGGCTAAGGGTGGTAAATACAAGAAAGTCTAAGCCAAAGACTTTTCACCTTAGTGTCTTTGTGTCTCTGTGTTTCAAAAGTAAATCACCACTAAGGCACGAAGACACTAAGAAAAGTACGTTGAGCATTGACTATTTACTAACAACAAGCTGATATCTGTTGAGGAAAAAAGTGTTAACAGGTTTTTTAGAAGCTGTATTTAATGGTGTTAGTATTGGCGCTGTATTATTAATTGCCGCGTTGGGACTAGCCATTATATTTGGATTGATGGGTGTCATCAATATGGCGCATGGTGAATTGATGATGTTCGGTGCTTATGCAACATTTGTTGTCCAAAATTTATGTAAACAATTAGGTGGATTTTGGTTTGAAGGTTATATATTTTTAGCGTTAATTATCGCTTTTATTTTCACGGCTGCTGTGGGACTAATTCTAGAAAGAGGTGTGATTCGTTATCTGTATGGACGCCCTTTAGAAACTTTATTAGCAACTTGGGGAGTAAGTTTGATTTTTCAGCAGTTTGTTCGCAGTGTTAATTGGGTAATGGTAATTGGTATTGCTCTATTTTCTCTGCTATTTTTTGGAGGTTTATGGCTTTTAAATTCCCGAACGAATTTGGGTAGAGTTCGTAACTGGATTGTGGCGGTGATATTGTTACTATCACTGGGGGTGACAATAGCAACGGGCAACTTATTAAGTCAAACTTATCAGCAAGCAGTAACTCAACCTTGGTTTGGCGCTCAAAATGTAGATGTAACAGCTCCTACTTGGTTACAAGCTGGGATATCGTTGGGTGGTGTGCAATTGCCATTTGCTAGGTTATTTATTATTGCTTTGACGATAATTTGTGTAGCTGGAATTTACCTATTTTTGCAACGTTCTAACTGGGGTTTAAGGATTCGGGCTGTTACACAAAATCGGAGTATGAGCGCTTGTTTGGGTATTCCAACTCAAAAAGTTGATGCTATGACTTTTGCGCTGGGTTCAGGTTTAGCTGGTGTGGCTGGATGTGCTATTAGTTTGCTCGGTTCTGTCGGCCCAAATACAGGACAGAACTATATTATCGATACTTTTATGGTTGTTGTCGTCGGCGGTGTGGGCAACTTGGCGGGTACTATTGTGGCGGCGTTGGGAATTGGTACAGCTAATTTTTTAATTGGTTCTGGTACTCTGGCTTTGTTGTTGAGTTCTGTTAAGCCTTTGGCAGATTTCTTTACTTTTTTTGCCACGACGAGTATGGCGAAGGTGATGGTATTTGCGCTGATTATTGTGTTTTTGCAGTGGAAGCCTGGGGGGATTTTTCCGCAAAAGGGCCGTACTGTTGATGTTTAAATGTCACGCAGAGACGCGGAGGCGCAGAGAATGAGAAAGATGAGAGGAGGGTTGATATTAATTGAGGTGGGGGTGGTGGTTGCGATCGCACTTGTCCTAATCTTAATTATGCCAGTGATGCTTTCGGAGTTTCGCCTGAATTTGTTGGGGCGATTTCTATCATTGGCTATTGTGGCTTTGGGTATTGATTTGATTTGGGGTTATACTGGTTTACTGAGTTTGGGACATGGAATTTTCTTTGGTTTGGGTGGATATGCGATCGCAATGTACCTGAAACTGCAAGTCCCTACTGGTGAGTTACCTGATTTCATGAGTCTTTATGGGGTAACGCAACTTCCCTGGTTTTGGCAACCTTTTTATTCTTTTCCTTTGACAATAGCTGCTGTGGTATTAATTCCAGGGTTGTTAGCGGGAATATTGGGATATTTAGTATTTCGTAATCGGCTCAAGGGAGTTTACTTTTCTATCTTGACTCAAGCCGCAACTATTGTATTTTTCAACTTTTTTAATGGTCAACAACAACTTTTTAATGGGACGAATGGACTGATAGATTTCACAACTTTGTTTGGTGCAACTGTTAGTGATGCAAAAACGCAATTTGTTTTCTATATCCTGACGGTAATATTTCTTGCAGCCACCTATGCAATGTGTCGCTGGTTGACAAGTGGACGCTTTGGTAGATTATTAATAGCTATTCGTGATGATGAAAGTCGGGTAAGATTTTCTGGCTATGACCCTACAGATTTTAAAGTAGTGGTGTTTGCTGTTTCAGGTGCGATCGCAGGCATAGCAGGAGCATTTTACACCCTCCAGAGTGGTTCTGTATCACCCAGAGCGATGGATATTGCTTTTTCGATTGAAATGGTGATTTGGGTGGCGGTAGGAGGGCGTGCTACTTTAATTGGGGCAATTGTCGGAGCTTTATTAGTAAATTATGCTCGCGCTTTTTTAAGTGAACAATTTGCCGAAATCTGGTTATTTTTCCAGGGAGCACTATTTTTGATAGTCGTCACAGTGCTTCCTGATGGCATAGTGGGATGGTTACGTAGTCAAAACATTCCTCTTTTCAACCGTCGTCAACAAATTGCTACATATCCCACCTTGGAAGCAGACGCCGAAGTGCAACATGAACGCCAAAATATTGGAAACTGAAAATGTAACCGTTAGTTTTGACGGCTTTAAAGCCCTAAACCAGCTGAACTTTAGTATGGATTTAGGTGAATTGCGGGTAGTAATTGGCCCCAATGGTGCTGGAAAAACAACGTTTCTTGATGTCATTACAGGTAAGGTACAACCAACCGTTGGGCGAGTTTTATTTAAAGGTAGAAATCTACGTTCTTTACCTGAACATCAAATTGCGCGGTTGGGAATTGGACGCAAGTTTCAAACGCCTCGAATTTACCTTAACTTAACACCTCGTGAAAATCTAGAAATTACTAGCAACCGCAATAAAAATGCATTTTCTACTTTGTTTGGACGTCCTCATGCTGCTGAAAAAAATAGTATTAAAGGGTTATTGGAAACCATCGGTTTAACTCTTAAAGCGGACATTCCAGCAACTTTACTTTCCCACGGAGAAAAGCAACGTTTAGAAATTGGGATGTTAGTAGCACAGTCTCCAGACTTATTACTTGTTGATGAACCAGTTGCCGGTTTAACAGATGAAGAAACCTACAATATTGGCGAACTACTCTTAGCACTAGCCCAAAGTCATTCAATTTTAGTAATTGAACATGATATGGAATTTGTGCGTCAAATTGCTCGTAAAGTCACAGTTTTACATGAAGGTTCAGTACTGTGTGAAGGCAGTTTTGAGGAAGTTCAAAATAATCCCCGTGTTATTGAAGTATATCTAGGACAACAACATGAATAAAAGCTCGATTGCACTTTCTATTTGCCTGGTAATTCTGGTAGGTTTGCGCTGTTAAACACTTGCTCTACTGTTAGCGCCCAATCAGCAATTACCACTGATTCTATGCAAGTCACACCTGTAAATAGCTTATCCTCATACTGTCCTTCCACCCACTGGCAAATCGTGATTTGCCGCATCTGTGGGTCAACAATCCAATACTCCATTATTTCCCTAGCGGCATACTCTGTCCGCTTGTAGCGATAATCACGAACGTGGTTCGCCGTTCCTGGAGAAACAATTTCAATTACTAGCGCGGGCGGCGGCATATCACGGGTGAGGGTGGCGCGAGGCGCACCAATAAGGGCAGCATAAGATTCTTCTGTGTGAACCATTAGGTCAGGTAAACGACATCTCGCCCGTCGTCCCGCCACCTCAATTTCTGTATCCTTGTGAGCAACTAAATAAAAATAGATAACTTACAATGCTAAAAATTTCTAACCTTAACGTTTATTATGGTGAAAGCCATATTCTCCGCAATGTAGATCTGAACGTACCATCTGGGCAAATGGTGTGTTTAATTGGACGAAATGGTGTAGGTAAAACAACCATGCTCAAAACAATTATAGGGTTATTAAAACCTCGTAGTGGCACAATTAACTTTGCTGGGGAATTAATCAACTCTAAATCTCCAGATAAAAGGGCAAAGTTGGGAATTGGTTATGTTCCCCAAGGGCGAGAAATTATCCCCAGGTTAACTGTAAAAGAAAATTTGCTGCTGGGCTTAGAAGCTAGAAGGAAGCAAGTAAAAAAAGCAGAAATTCCAGAGGAAGTTTTTAACTTATTTCCTGTACTAAAAACGATGCTTTCGCGGATGGGTGGTGATTTGAGTGGGGGACAGCAGCAACAATTGGCGATCGCACGTGCTTTAATGGGACAACCCCAAGTACTCGTATTGGATGAACCTACCGAAGGTATTCAACCTTCAATTATTTTAGAAATTGAAGCCGCAGTCCGTCGCATCGTCGAAACCACAGGCATTTCTGTCTTATTGGTAGAGCAACACTTGCACTTTGTCCGTCAGGCTGATTACTATTACGCTATGCAAAAAGGTGGTATTGTCGCCTCTGGTTCAACCGATGAACTCAGCCAAGATGTGATTCAAAGGTTTTTAGCGGTTTAATTTCTGGAATTACATCAATCGCATCTGAAGCAATTAAGTCTGCTGCTTCTTGTAAAAGCTCATTTTGTTCTTTTTGAATAGCCTCTAAGCGGCTAGAGATTTCTGCTAAACGTTGCTGTTTATCTTGATAAATTGTTAGAGAATTTACAGGTAGCAAAGCTGGCATATTATCAGTTGTTTTATTATCTGTAATTCTTTGAACAGCAAAGTTGCCAACTTTATTTAAAGAGAAAAAGCTAAATTTAATAAATGCCTGAATTAACTTTAATGGTACTTGGAGTATCGACCAACTAGCTGTTTCAATCAGATGTACAATTGCCTTGATGATGCTCCAAAGTAAAGACAGCCCGATAAGGAGGATTAATAAACTAATAATTGGGTGATTAGCTGCCCAAGCTAGTATTTGAACTAACTTAAAAAATCCAGGATGTTGTGTTAGCCAATCACTCGCAGACGAAGCAATTGCAGTTGTAACTGCTCCCGATGTTGTACTCTTAATTTGCTCAGCTGTTTGCCAACTTTGTTCTAAGGTTGTTGTAACTGTATCAATTGCTCTGTCGGTCGTTGTAGTTGCAGTTTCCTTTAAAGATTCTCCAGCGTGCTGTGCTGAGTTATTTATAGAGTTAACGCTTTGGTTGACAATTGCTTTCGCTGTTTGCAAACGTTGCCAAACTTCTTGGGGTAAATTTAGGTTTATTTGCAGTGTCATACAATATTTCACCTATGTTGAAATCGAACCCGATTAAGTTGGCGATCGCAAAACCTGTTAAACTTTCAACACTAATCAACAAATTTCTCTGTTTTAGTTTTGGCGATCGCATACTCCTAACTCAGCACTATTTCATCAGGCGACGTTAGCAAATAGCTCCCCAAAGCTCTTAAAGGTAGCCTCTGGTTTAGCAACAATCTCAACAACTTTATTGCCTGCGGCTGGTTCAAATAGCGCCTCAACGCAAACTTGAGCAACTTTTTCTCTAGGGATACTACCGTCGAACAAGGTATCAGCACTCTGCATCACAATGGCGTTGGAGTTATCTTCATTCTTCAACCCACCAGGTCGCACAATCGTATATGTAAGACCACTTTTCTGGATGTACTCCTCAGCTTGCTTTTTCCACACCAAAATCAGCCAAAACAAGTTCAGCGGATGGAATAACTGGGAAGTACACAAAGAAGAAACAAAGACAAAATGCTTAATTCCTTTTGCCTTAGCAGCATCTACTAAATTTTTAGTACCTTCAAAATCTACCTTGTAGGGGCCAGTGGGGTCAAAGCTAGGTTGTGCGCCAGTAGCACACAGCAAGACTGTACTGTCTCCCAAAGCAGTAGTCAAACTTTCTGGTTGTAACACGTCACCTATCACCAACTCTGTCTCTGGAGGCAAAATACCCCTAGCTTTCTCCGTATCCCTCACCAAGGCTCGGACGGGAATATTACGCGCTACTAGCTGTTGCACAATCCGGCGACCTGTTTCACCTGTTGCTCCTGCTACAAATGCTTTCATGATCAACGCTACCCTGGGAAACTAATGTGTGCTTGTTCAGTTCTTTAATTTTAGTAATTCTATGGAGTTCATGGCAGATTATTGAGGTTTCCGTCAAAATAGGATGTTAGTGCGAAACGATCCAAGTAAGCTGGGAATTATTAATATAGACGAACGCCAAAATATACAGTAATGCATTTATGCTTTCGACAAACGGCGAATATCAATCCTTAGAAATAACAAAAACAGTTTTACCTGTGGTATCTAGACAAGCAGAAGTTGAGAATGCATCAACAGAAGCAAATGTAGCGACGCTAACAAAATTTTACGGTCGTTATCAAGACTTTATGGAAATGCCTGCTCCAGCACATCAGGTAGCGGAGTATCTTAATGCTCACGCCTCATGGTTTTCGCGCTGCGCTGAACCTATGAAGGTACAACCACTGGGAGAAAATGGCTACGCTTTAGTAATTGGTCGTTTTGCTTCTTTTGGTTATGAGGTTGAGCCGAAAATTGGTTTGGAATTACTACCTCCAGAGGAAGGTATTTACCGCATCCGTACAATTCCCATTCCTAACTACCAACCTCCTGGCTATGACGTAGACTACCGAGCAGCACTACAGCTAATAGAAAATGATGCTGATACCAGTGAGAGTCTTACACGAGTTGAATGGGAATTGGATTTAGTCGTTAATCTTCATTTTCCCAGGTTTATTCAGCGATTACCCAAGTCTTTAATTCAATCTACAGGCGATCGCTTACTTAACCAAATAGTCCGCCAAGTCTCCCGCCGCTTAACTCGCAAAGTTCAAGAAGATTTTCATCAATTTTTGGGAACACCCTTTCCTGTTAATTCTAAGAAAAAGTGGTGAATCAATGGTCAAGAGTCAAGAGTCAAAAAAACTCTGGACTCTTGACTACTTACTACGCCTGAGTGAGAATTTTTTGAACAATTTGCACACCAGAGATAGCCTGCCAAACGAAAAGCCCTAAAAGTGCAAAATTCAGCAGAATATGAGTTGCACGCGCCCAATTTGCCCCTTTTTGCATGTAAGGAGACAGGGAAGCAGAAAATGCAATCATACCTGTCATGCCTAGCCCTGCTAGCAGGTGAGGCCCCACAAACAATTTACCATTATTGATGTAGGTGACAGCCATACCACCGATCGCACCCGCCACCATCAAAGCTAAGAGTATAGATCCCATTTGGTAGTGTCTAACGTTATATCTACCTTTGATCAGTTCTTTTTTTTCTTCACCCTGAGCATTTCTGGTACGCTGTACTTGTAGCCCCAAGTAAGCAGCATAAATTGAGAGTGCCAATAGCGCCCACATCATCACTGGGTGAAAGAAGTTCAGCCCATATTTAACCGATGGAGAAAGTTCCAAACTCATCGTGCCCTCGCCCAAATATTAAATCTTCATAAAAATTAGCATAACTCTATTGTCTGTGTTTAAAGTTGCACAGAGTAAAAGAGAATCAGGAAAATGAGGAAGATTTTGCTCCCCCTGCCCCCTGCTCCCTGCCCCCTGCCCCTCCTCCTCTTTCCCGTCCACCCTCTTGCAAAAGTGGATAAACAATCTCAGACTAATTTTGAGGGTAGACGAACAAAACTCGCCTGTGCGGGATCTCATTCATGACTGAAAACAACGAAACTTTGCTGCTGATAGCTGCTAAAAGTGGTGATATCAAACGGCTGTGTGGATTACTAGCTGCGGGTACTAAGGTAGATGCGTGCGATCGCAATGGTACTACAGCCTTAATGTTTGCTGCTAATTTAGGCTACACCGAAATTGTGCGATCGCTGCTGGACGCTGGGGCAAATATCAACTTGCCCAGAAAACTCTATGATTTGACTGCTTTAATGTTAGCAGTTAGTGCTAGACAGCTTGACATTGTGCAGCTTTTAGTATCTAGAGGTGCTGATGTAAATGCTACTAATGAAGATGGCAGCACGGCTTTGATGGCAGCAGTACTCAAAGGTTATGTCGATATGGTGAGAGTATTATTGGCTGCTGGTGCTCAAGTAGATATCGCAGATAAAGATGATGATACTGCTTTGAAACTAGCAGTTAAGCAGGGAAACACAGAAGTTGTCCAAGCAATCCTTCAAACTGGTGCAGACGTTAATATCCCAGATGAAGAGGGTGAGACGCCCTTGATGGTAGCAGCAGACTTGGGACATTTAGAGGTTGTACAAGCACTGATAGAGGCAGGGGCCGACGTGAATATGAGAAACTCCAGTGGTGGAACCGCGTTGTTTGCCGCCGCCGCTGCGGGACATGGTGCGATCGCAAATGCTTTACTAGATCGAGATGCCGAGATTAATCTCCAAGACCAAGACGGTGAAACTGCCCTACACATTGCCGTTGTCGAAGGCTACGTTGATGTGGTGCAAGCGTTACTTAACCGGGGTGCAGATGTGCAAATTAGAAACCACCTGGGTGATACACCACTGTTTGTAGCAGCATTACAAGGACACAGCCAAATTGTTGAGGCACTGCTGCGTTCTGGAGGGAATATTAATGAAAAAAACCTCGGTGAAATACCTTTGACACTGGCGGTATCGCAGGGTGACACCAAAATAGTAAAGGTGCTGCTAGAGTATGGTGCGAACCCTAACACTCCAGGAGATGACGGCAAAACAGCTTTAATCAAAGCAGCGACAGGTAACTACACAGAAGTAATAAAGTTACTCCTGACAAAGGGTGCAGATGTGAATTTTCAAGACTCAGCGGGGGCAACAGCGCTAATGTGGGCTGCCTCAGCTGGTTATAGCGAGGCTGTGCAGATATTACTTCAAGCTGGGGCAGGTGTGAATTTGAAAAACCGAGGTGGTTATACTGCTTTGATGATTGCCGAATTTAATGGATATAGGAATGTAGTACGGAGTTTGCAAAAAGCTGGGGCACAGGAATAGCCTTTTGTCTACGCACCTATACCGAAAGGTTATTCCATTGCAGAACGGAACGCGGGAGCAGGGAAGAAGGTTTGAAATGCAGCCTGACGAGCAGGTAAAGGTTCTGGGGCATCATCCCAAAGGCTTTTGTAGTAGAAGAAAGCTACGCCCAAACCACGTTCTTGAGCTGCCCGCACTTGGGACTTAATTTGTTGCATGGGAACTCGATTATTTTGTAACCCTGTCATAATGCCAACTCCAGTTGGAATCATTTGCTGAGCTTCTTTAATTTCAGGGCGAGACATTTTAGCGATAAAACTTTGCAGATTGGGACGATAAATTTGCACAATTAGCTCGTCCACAATATTGAGCCGCATCCAAGCAAGCCAGTCTTGCAGTTGAAATTTATAAGCAAAGTCGTAGTAATTGGGAGAAACGGAGAAGATTGCTTGGGGTTTTACAGCTTTCACGGCTTGATTGAGTTTTACCATAAACGCCGTGATTTTATCTGCTCGCCAGCGCATCCATGCTTGGTCTTGAGGATTTGTGGGGGGATTATTTTTGGTTTCTTGAGTGTATAAGTCAACCGTGTATTTATCGTAGCCAAATTCGTAAGGTAAACTCATGTGATCGTCAAACTGAATACCATCGGCATCATATTGGCTGACGATTTCCAGCACGAGACTGCTGATAAACTGTTGTACTTCTGGATGGAAAGGATTGAGCCACATCACTTCACCCGCAGCGCTAATTGAGGTTTGGCTACCATCTCGCTTTTGCGTGAACCAATCTGGATGATTTAACGCTAGTTCTGATGTTGGGGGAGCCATGAAACCAAACTCAAACCAGGGAATTACGAGTAGTCCCTGACGATGGGCTTGGGCAATCAAGTCTGCAAGAATATCATGTCCATCTGCACCTCGCAAGACAAATGGCTGAATACCTGTACGTTGACCCACTGCACTGGGATACATCACATAACCAGAATTCCATACTACGGGATAAATAGTATTGAAATTTAGCCGCCGCAGTTGGCTGACGGCATCCTGCACTTTATCCCGATTTTTGAGTGTGTCAAAATCATTGTTGGTCATCCACACCCCGCGAATTTCCTGACGGGGTAACTGCGCGATCGCAGGGGTAAAATTATCAACTAGCAATACTATGACGAACGATATCAAAACCAGGAGCGGGAAAAAACACTTGAGTAGTGTCTTGTGATGTAATCTTCTCGCCATATTGTTTACAGGCATTTAAACTTATTAAAAGATTGGTGAATTGGTTAGTCGTTCATTCCCTGAGCATCGGTTGCATTAGAGATGCAACAGACTTAGCACAGCAGGAAATTTGACGTAGTTAGCAGGGCAATTGTGCCAACTGTAGATTTAGCGCGAATGGTGGTGAGTTTCGCGATCGCACACTAGAATATCTCACAATTTGCTGACTTTGATTTCAATTTGGCTCTAATACCGTGGGGCTACCGTAACTACGTGCGATCGCCCTGCCCAACACATAAATAAAACTAATGTTTTCGTTCAGCTTTACAAAACATTCACAGCTTGATTAACTTTTGTAAAGTAGTGTAAATTATTCTCAGAGGCAAAAACAAAGCCTAATTCATTCATCAACAAACGCACTTATAAAACCATGACAGCAA